>ERZ773042.1932-NODE-1932-length-11769-cov-27.150504_pt1 | contig 11769 bp, 9 predicted proteins | sample MGYA00511664_ERZ773042 | MGnify/ENA primary metagenome ERZ773042 (study PRJEB29015, sample SAMEA2737984) | human oral metagenome | biome: human oral; feature: human-associated habitat; material: dental | place: China | collected 2036 ... | reverse complement strand
GTCCTCGACGAGATCGAGCTGGCCCGCCAGCACGGCGACCTGACCGGCACCTTCGCCACCACCGCGGGCAAGCTGGAGACGATCCTGGCCGACAAGTTCGGCCTGGTCCGCTTCGGCGAGGTCGGCGAGCCCTTCGACCCCACGCTCCACGAGGCCCTCATGGCCACCGAGTCGGACGAGGTGGACGAGCCGAGCATCGCGCTGGTCCTCCAGCCGGGCTACCGCCTGGGCGAGAAGGTCGTGCGCGCCGCCCGCGTCCAGGTCGCCAACCCCGCCTGACCGCGCCCCGCCGGATCGCCCGACTGGTCGGACGCCGGCCGGTCCGGGCCTCTCGGCACCCGGATCCGACGGCGGGGGACGCCCTCCCCGCGAGGCCGCCCCCGCCGTCGGACCCGACGCCCCCACCCATGACAATTCGAAAGACACACCCACGATCACCACAGACAGGAGGCGGTGATACATGGCCGGCCAGGACTGGATGACCAAGGATTTCTACGCGGTCCTCGGCGTCGCCAAGGACGCCGACTCCACCGCGATCAAGAAGGCCTACCGCGCGCTCGCCAGGAAGTACCACCCCGACCGCAACCCCGACGACGCGGCCGCGGCCGAGAAGTTCAAGGAGATCGGCGAGGCCTACGCGGTCCTGTCCGACGACAAGGAGCGCCAGCAGTACGACGCCATCCGCTCCATGGCCGGGGGCGGCGCCCGCTTCACCTCCGGCGCGGGCGGGGGCGCCGGCGGCTTCGAGGACGTCTTCTCCTCGATGTTCGGCGGCGGCAACGTCCGCTTCTCCACCTCCGGGACCGGGGCCCCCACCCGCGAGGAGTACGAGGAGATCTTCCGCATGTTCGGCGGCGCCGGCGGGGCGAGCCCCTTCGGCTCGCGCTCGCGCGGTCACTTCGGCTTCGGCGGCTTCGGCTCCCGGCCCGAACCCGTCAAGGGCCAGGACGTGCTCACCGGCGCGACCCTGACCCTGCGCCAGGCGGTGTCCGGCGAGACCGTGGAGCTGACCGCCGACGGCAAGACCATGACCGTGCGCATCCCGCCCGGAGTCCACGACGGCCAGAAGCTGCGCCTGCGCGGCAAGGGGCGGCCCGGGCAGGCCGGCGGCCCGCCCGGCGACATGGTCGTGTCCATCTCCGTGGCCAAGCACCCCGTCTACTCCATCGACGGCGTCAACCTGCGCATGGACCTGCCCGTCACCCTCAAGGAGGCGGCGCTGGGGGCCACCGTCGAGGTCCCGCTCCTGGACGGGACGACGACGAAGGTCAAGATCAAGCCGGGCACCTCCTCGGGCACCGTCATGCGGCTGCGCGGCAAGGGCGTGCACACCGCCAAGAAGACCGGGGACCTGCTCGTCACCGTCCAGGTGGCCGTCCCCCGCCGGCTCTCCGCGCAGGCCCGCACCGCCCTGGAGGCGTTCGACGCCGCCATGGAGGCCGACCCGCGCGAGACGCTGCGCCAGGAGGCCGTGACATGAGATCACGGCGGGCCGCCGGGCAGGGCCTGGGATTCCTCGCCGACGACGCCGCCGAGCGGGCCGTCTACGTCATCTCGGTGGCCGCCGAGCTGGCGGGCATGCACCCGCAGACGCTGCGCCAGTACGACCGCCTCGGCCTGGTCTCCCCGGCCCGCGCCTCCGGGCACGGGCGCCGCTACTCCCACCGTGACGTCGAGCGCCTGCGCCGCGTCCAGGCCCTGAGCCAGGAGGGCGTCAACCTGGAGGGCATCCGCCGCATCCTCGATCTGGAGCTGCGCCTGGAGGCCCTGGAGCGGGAGAACCGCCTGCTCAGGCTGAGCCAGGAGGCGATCGAACGGGTCTTCGCCGTCGCCGCCGACGGCGAGGTCCAGGTCGTCCCCGCGCGGCCGGGACGGGTGCGGGAGGGGCGGAAAACCGCTCCTCCCGCACCCGTCATGTGATCTCGTCGGGCCGGCCCCGCGCGGCCCCGTCCGCCCGCACCGGCAGGTCGAGGACCGCGGTCAGGCCGCCGGAGGGGTTCGCGGACAGCTCCAGGGCGCCGTCGTGGGCCTCGGCGACGGCGGAGACGATGGCCAGGCCCAGGCCGTGCCCGTCTCCGCGGGTCCGCCCCCGGCCGGCTCCGCGGACGAAGGGCTCGCGCAGGGACTCCAGCCGTTCCTCGGGGATGGGCGAGCCGTCGTTGGACAGCCGCAGCCGCACCCGGTCGCCCGCGTAAGCTAGCTCGATCTCGACGCCGCCATCCGGGACGTTGTGCCGCACCGCGTTGCGCAGCAGGTTCGACACCGCCTGGCGCAGCAGCACCGGATCCCCCTCCACGACGACGGGGCCGTCGGGGGGGCCGGGCAGGGCCACCTCCCGCGCGGAGGCCTCCGGGGCGAGCTGGGCGAGCGCCGCGCCCACCACCTCGCCCAGGTCCACCTCCTCGCGGTAGACGTCCCCCGACTGGGCCTCCGCCAGGTCGAGCAGGGCGTCGACGGTCTCGACATTGGCCCGGTTGGTCTCGCGCAGCCGCTGCGCCAGGGACCGCAGCTGCTGCGCGGAGGCGTCGGGGTCGGCCAGGGTCACGTCGATCATCGTCTGGGCCGTCGCCAGCGGCGTGCGCAGCTCGTGGGAGGCGTTGGCCGCGAAGCGGCGGTAGGTGCCCAGCGAGGTCTCCAGGGAGTCGAGCATGTGGTCGTAGGTGTCGGCCAGGTCGCGGATCTCGTCGCGCGGGCCCTTCAGCGCCAGGCGCTGGCTGAGGTCGCCCGAGGCGGCCCGCTTGGCCGCCTCGTTCATCGTCGACAGCGGGGCGAGCATCCGGCCGGCGACCACCCAGCCGACCGCGCTGGAGGCCAGGGCGAGCAGGACGAGCGCCCCCAGGGAGATCGCGAGCATCTTGTCGAGGAACTCGGACATGAGGGTGACGCGCAGGTAGACCTCCCCCTCGCCGCCGTCCGGGCTCATCTGCTCCTCGGGGACGGCCAGCTGGAGGCGGCTCATGTAGAGGTAGACGAGGGCGATGAGGGCGGCGCCCGACCCGGTCACCAGGCCCGCGTAGGTCAGGGTGAGCCGGGCCCGGATGGTCAGTCGGCGCGGACGGGGGTCCGGCGCCGTCCGGCCGCCGGCGGACGGCGCGGTCGGGGCGATCGCGTGCTGCGCCACGTCAGTCCCCGAAGCGGTAGCCGACGCCCGGGACGGTCTGGATGACCCAGGGCTCGCCCAGGCGCTTGCGCAGGTGGGAGATCGTCACCCGCGTCGTGTTGGAGAAGGGGTCGGCGTTGGCGTCCCAGGCCTTCTCCAGGAGCGTCTCGGCGCTGAGCACCCCGCCGTCGGCCTCCATGAGCAGCTGGAGGACCGCGAACTCCTTGGGGCTCAGCCGCACGAAGTGGCCGTCGCGCGAGACCTCGCGGCGGAAGGGGTCCAGGCGCACCCCCCGGGACTCCAGGACGGGCTCGCGCGCCGGCTGGTTGCGCCGCTCCAGGGCGCGCAGCCGCGCCACGAGCTCGGGGAACTCGAAGGGCTTGACGAGGTAGTCGTCCGCCCCGATCTCGAAGCCCTCGACGCGCTCGCGCAGGGAGCGGGCCGCGGTGAGCATGAGGACTTTCACATCCGGGTGCTCGCGGGCCAGGCGGGCGCACACCTCGTCGCCGTGGACGCCGGGCAGGTCCCGGTCCAGGACGACGACGTCGTAATCGTTGAACTCCACCTGGGCCAGCGCCTCGGCGCCGTCGCCCACGACGTCCACCGCCATCGTCTCGCGGCGCAGCCCCAGGGCTATCGCGTCGGCGAGGTAGGACTCGTCCTCGACCACCAGCACGCGCACGGCGGCCACCTCCTGCGTCTCGTCCGTTGATTCCGCGCCGCCGTCGCGGCCCGGCGGGCGGCCGGAACGGCTCCGTTTACGGTGCTGTCGTGCGACAACCTGATCGACAACGGGGTGGCCGCCCGGGAAGCGGTAGCGGCCTTCGCAGCGGCTCTGGATCCGGACCTGGGCTCCTGGGTCGCCAGTGAAGTGGCCTTCCCGAATTCCATGGTGGATGGGATCACCCCGGCTGCGACCTCGGCAGATCGGGACCAGGCCGCGGCGGCGCTCGGGGTCCGCGACGAGTGCACGGTGACCTGCGAGCCGTTTCGGCAGTGGGTGATCGAGGATCGGTTCCCGACCGGTCGGCCCCGCTGGGAGAAGGCTGGCGCGCTGCTGGTCAACGACGTCGCCCCGTACGAACGGATGAAACTGCGACTGTTGAACGCCGGTCACCAGGTGTTGGGCTGCTCGGGGGCACTGGCCGGGTTCCGCCACATCCACGATGTGGCTCAGGACCCCGACCTCGGCGGGCTGCTGGAGGTCTTCTGGGCCGATGAGGCCCGACCCCAGCTGGAGCCGCCGCCAGGGGTGGACCTGGTCGACTATTGCCGGGTGCTGCGGGACCGGTTCTCCAATCCGGGGATCGCCGACCCGGTAGCCCGTATCGCTGCCCAGGCCAGCGACCGGGTGCCGACTTTTGTGCTGCCTACTCTGGAGGCCAACCTCGCCACCGGAGGCAGCATCGACTGCGCCGCCTTCGTCCTCGCCGCCTGGGCTCGTTATCTGCTGGGCCGTGACGACAACGGCGAACCGCTGGACCCGGTCGACGATCGGCTGGCGACTCTGCTGCCCCTGGTCCAGGCTGACCCGGAGCTGCCGCTAGGACTGCTGGACCATCCGGTGCTGGCGTCAGTGGGGTCGCAACCTCGTCTTCGTACGGCTTTCGCTACCTTCTACCGCACCATCAGCACGATTGGGGCCCAAGCCGCGGCTCGTACCATCGTCGACAACCGGAACCCATCACGATGATCAACGGGGCAAGCCTGGGCAGCGGAATCCAGTCACTCGGGTGAGACCTGGTCGGCGCCCCGAACTCCCGCCAGCAGGCTGGGGTGCGGCGGGGCGCCGGTCCGCAACAGGCTCAGGCTGCCGTCGGTCTCCAGCACCACCGCCAAGACCTGGTCGGGGCTGCTGACCCCGGCCTGACGCATCCGTGCCCAGACCATCGACTCGTTTAAGTGGTAGCGGCGCAGCACCCGCCGGTCGAACATTCCCTCGCGGTACAGCACGACCGGCCGGCGGTGACCGATCAGCCCGGCCCGGCGGCCGGTCCCGAAAAAAGTCTCCAAAGCGATCAAGGTGGCCAGGCAGATCAGCCCGCCGAGCAGGGTTGGTCCAGGGCCGAGCATCGAGCGGCCTACGATCGAGCCCAGAACCAATACCACCGCCAGGCCGGTGCCGGAGCGGTTGGCGAAGAAACGTTGTCCCCACAGTCGCAGCACCGCCGTGAAGGTGAGATACAAAACGCAGGAGGCGATCACCACGCCCACCGCCTGCGGTGTGCTCGTCCCCAGCTGGTGCCACAACTCGCGCCAGAAGGTCATGGCCTCATCGTGCCAGCCCCGATCAGACGGCACCCATTCGCGCCAGCACCCACAGGATTGGGTCGAGTACCCGGAACGGCGCGATTCCGTGCGGATGCACCCCGTCCGCGTCGGGGGCGTTACCCAGCGCCGAGACCGCGAAATAGCGGCATTCGATGCCTTTCTGCTGGGCAGCGGTGACGGTGTTCACCAGATTCTGGGCATGGGCCAGGGCCAGCAGGCTGCGGACCTCGGCGTCGAGCAGGTCCTGGTCGGCCAGGCTCGGGGTTCTCAGCGGCCCGACGTCGTGAAGCAACGACGAACCGAGGTTGCTCATGATCGCCTGATACGCCGATCCCTGCACCGAGCCGAGCTGGTGCATGATGTCAAATTTCGACATGCAGACCGCGAGCCGGCCCCGGCCCTGCATCAGCTCCAGGACCCGGGCCAGGACCGCGGTCGGTTCTCCGCCCAGGATCTGGCGGTGGCTGGCGATCCGCTCGTGGACCTGGGCGTAGATTTCCGGTACTCGCAGCGGGTCGAACAGGAAAACGACCAGGTCGGCGCGGCAGAAGAAACCCAGGTGGTCCTTGGGGGCGGCGTCTTCCAATTCCTCACCAGCCACATCCCGCAGCACCAGGTATCGGGGAATGCCCTGATGCTCACCGAGGCTGATGATCATCGGCATGAAATTGGGTTGGGTGGCGGCAGCGCCGGTCGCGGCCGGCAGTCCCTGGGTCTCGAAGAGTTGCTTCTCGTAATAGTCGAATTCCCGCCGTGAAGCCTCGTTGGCGTACCCGAAAGCCCGGTGCCGGGCCTCCATCGCGAGCGCCAGAAAATGGACCAACACCCCGATGTAGACCGTCTTGCCGGTTGAGCGGGCCCCCGCGAAAGCGACCGTCACCGCATGACCCTGCCGCCATCCCCGCGGCAGGGCAAAGTGGCAGGTCAGGCAGCATTCTTTGGTGGGCCCGTCGCAGACCCGGCAGGGCTGAACTGTCGGAGCCACCCAGCGTTTATCCTCAGCAGACCTTTCCACCAGCGTAATCGGTGATGTGGTCTGGCCCCGTTTCCCGGCCCAGAGGCTTTTCTGCGGGTCCGGTTGGGGCTGGCAAGAACCGGTGCAGACGAAAGCCACCTGGTCTGGCAGCAGCGGGCTGAAGCACCACGGACAGACCGTCATCGGGCACCGCCTCGGGTCAACAGCGGGTCGGCGATCCGGCCAACCACTTCCTGCAGCAGCCGTTGGTCACCAGCCAGGCTCTCGGCCAAGTCGGTACCGACGGGGACCGGTATCGGGATCGCTTTGTCGGTGCGCCCATCATCCAGCAACGACCAGGCTCCAGGCCGGCACAGCACCACGACCCGCTGGTCCTGCTGCGGGTCATGGTCCACCGGGACCGCGTCGCTGACCAGATAGGTCAGAAAACCTTCGGCCGGGGCCCGGCTGGCGGCGCTGCTGCCAGACCTGGCCGTCGGTCGCTGCGCCCACTGCTGGACCGCCTGCTCCGCGCCGGCCGAGTCGACCCGGCGCCACCGCCCATCGCCCGGGTCGATCTCGAGGCCCCGACTGCCGCCGACTGCGTGGTCGATGCCGGTGAGGACGGCCACCACGGCCGCCGCCGATGTGGCCCAGGGCCGCATACTGGCCGAGCTGTCCAATACCACGGCGACATCCTTCCCGTTAGCGTGGGCGCCGCCGATCACCAGTCGTTTGGTCACATCACTGGCGAGACCAGCCAGCCCGGACGGGCGGTCCGGGGTTCCGATCACACTGATCTGGATCCCCGTGGCCGATGGTTCCAAGGTGACTGTCAGTACCTCGACCTGTCCTTCCCCGTGCACCTCGTTCAGAGTCGCCACCGACGGGTCCAAGCTCCGTTCACCGGACGAGAAAGTCAGTGAGGCCTGCTCGGCGCCGGTGAATGAAGCCTGATCGACGCGCGACAGGTAGACGTCGCAGGGACCGGTCAGCTGCGGCACCACCACCAGATCTGGCTGACGAGACGCTGTCCGGACCGTGGCGTCAAGGCGGGCTCGGACATCGATCCGTAGCCCTGGGATCGCCCGAATGGTGAGCGGGCCGGACGGGAAGGCAACGCTGGCGCCCTGCCTCAGGCTGTACTCAGGCATCTGTTCCTCATCTCTCTGCTCCGAAGAAACCGCCGATCCGGTCCCGTACGCTGCGGGGTCGGTTCTTCTGCAGCCAGCGGCTCAGGAATCTATCGGCCCGGCCCACCTCGGTCTGCTCGGCCAGGCGATACAAGTCGGCATCGGACAGGTTGTCGATCCAGAGCAACACCAGCCGCTCCAGCACCAACAGTTCACCAGTGGCGACTTTCAGGGCACCCAGCCACTGTGCCGTCTCGGCTGCCAGCGTCAGCTCGGGCGACCGGGGGTGCAGGCGGGTCAGGGCGACCAGTGCTGCGGAGGTCGGCATTGACTGCAGCTCGAGGGCCCCCTTCGTGATCAGTTCCTCGGCGATGGTGGGGATCGGCATCCGGCGTATCCACGGCGACTCCGACTCGCCCCGTAACAGCCCCACCACCGAGCCGACCTGCATCTGGCCCACCAAAGCCTGATCGAGGGCCTGGCAGTCTCCGCCCAAGACACGGCTGACGGCACTGCGGATCTGTTCGACCTCGGTCCGGTTCGGGGTCCGATGCGACAACCGACCCACCCGAGATCTCAGGTCGGCCACATCACGGATCGGCTGGCTGAAGGACGAGGACGCCTTCACGTTCGCCGCCAACTCCTCCAGCTCATTACTGTCCGGTTCCCGCAGCAAAGCCCGGAGCACTGGTTCCTCTGCGATGCCCGCGCCGTGGCTACGGACCAGCGGACCCAGCTCCCACGAGGTGAAGGTCTCGGCAGCGAGCAGCGCAGCCACGCCATGTGGGTCTGATCCCAGGCCCTCACGCAGCACAGCGTCGGTGGCAAGGTAGCGGGCCATCCGGCGCTGTTGCTCCGTGCCGGCCTGGTCGCGTAAGACCCAGATCGCCACCTCCGCTGCCAGAGCGGTCGGTCGGAGGCCCTCGTACAGCCAGGACCGGTCATCAAGCCGGTCCGGTGACAGCCCGAGGTACCGTAGTGATTCCGCCGCTACCCGGCCCCCCAAGGCCCCCTCGCCCGGCATCACCGTAAGTCGTAGACCCTGCTCGATGGTCGCAGTTACTCCCGGCCGTGGTGTTCCCGAGGTACGGATCACCTCGGCGGCCTGTGGCGAACGCAGGCCGTTCAGCACCACGTCCAGCAGACCTTCCCGGAATCCCTCGAGACGCGGATCCGGTAACCAGCCGAGCACCTCAAGCAGCCCGAGCAGGTGGATTCCGGCCCGGGCTGAGTCGACCGGGCCTAGCTGTGACAGCCGGGCCACGCTGTGGCCCACCCCGGCCAGGACCTCCGGGGTGAGGGCCGGCCGAACCTCGGCCGAAGGCAGCCGTGCCTCACCCGGCTGCGCTAACCAGGCGAGGTCCGCGACCGCTGCCTCGGCGTAGATCAACGCGACCACCCGGGCGATCGCAGCCGAACTGCTGCCGATCCCGGCTAACACCGACCACCGCTGCGCGGTGGTGTCTCCCATCTGGTCTCGGATGGCGGCCAGCACCTGCTCGTATAGGGCCGGGCACTGCGCTACCCGGTCTGGCGTGGTCCGGATCAGGGCCTGGGCGACCACCTGCTCCGTACCGACCCGGTGCCCCAGCGCCGCGCGCATCGCCAATGGCCAGGCCGGCGGCAGGGAACTGTCCCCGATCTGGGCGGCGATCCAGTCCACCTGGGTCACCAGTTCCGGTAACTCGTCGGTGATCCCGAGCTGATCCATCACCAGCGCCGACCATTCGGTCGCGGTCACCGTCTGCCCAGTGCCGGTCTGGTGCCGACCGCCGGGCTCGCCCACCTCAACCTCACCGAGCGGGTCGATGACGACCACATTCGCCAAGCCCGCTGCCGCCTCGGCATCCAGCCGCGGCAGGAAGACCAGGTTCAACTGGTCCGCGGCCCAGGAGGCGGCGTTCGCGGCCCGTTCCAGGGTTGCGAACGAGATCATCGCCCCGGTCTGCGCCGAGCAGCACAACGATAAGGCCCCCAGCCATTCAGCGGCCTCGGCGCTCGACTCGACCAAGACCGCGACCACTGGTCCACCCGTCAATGCTGCCGCCACTGCGTCAGCCAGCACGCCCAGCGTGCCCAACGGCCAGCCCGGACCGTTGTCGAGAAAATACTGGGCCCGGGCTGCCAGGTCGACCGGCGCCGGTGGCGGCCCCACCGTGGCGGCTGCCACCTCGGCGGCCCCGAACGGCGTTAACCAACCCGGCGACGCGACCAGTGCGGCCGGCCGGGACGGCCCAGCTCCAACCACCACATGAGTGAAGACGTTGCCCTGCCGCCCAGAAGCGTCCGGGCCGGCCGGCACGCTGCTCCACCAGGCCGGGTACCCGCCCAGGTGAGCGAAAAGGACCCGCCGCGGTAGGTGTTGGCGTTCCTGTGCCGTCGGGTAGGCCGGAATCGTGACCCCCGCATCAAGGGTGGTCACGACCCGGTCCACGATCTGCTCTGGAGTCACCCCGGGCGGCAGCCCGACGGCCTGCTTCACCTGCCATCCGCCGCGAGCGGCACCCTGGGCATCGAACGACGCGTACGTCAGCTGACCAGGTTCGTTCATCGCCGCCACAACTTCCCCGGCTCCGGATCCACCAGGCAGAACACGGCCCGCTGGGCGGGGCTGAGCTGAACGGCGAAAAGCCGGATCCAACCGCGCTCGTTGCCCAGGTCAGTGATCCACGACTCGGCCAGGTCCGGGCCCACCCGGGTCGTGATCGATCGCTGCGGCTGCTGTGGTTGGCCGCTTTCAGTCAGCAACGACAGGTGCACGATCACCCCGTCGTCGACGTGAAGCGGGATCCGTTCCGGGTTGAAGACCAAAACGAACGTGATCGATGGGAAGTTCCGGTTCGACCACAACCGCAGCACCCGTTTGCCGGTGTTGAGCATGGAACCGATCCGGCCCTGAGCCTCCACGGTGTAGTGCACCCGGTAGGAGCCGGCGTAGCTCAGGGTGTACGGCGGTCCCTCGACCGCCCCCTCGGCGTCGTACGAGACCGGGACCAGGTGGATCTCCGTGCCGTTCGGATTCAAGGGTTCTGAGAAATGGATCCCGCCTTGGAGCCGGTACTGCTGCTGGGACAGCTGGAAGGCCGGGGGAACTTTGGTCGCCTCGGCCACCGGCACTGACTGCGGAGCCAGATGGACGTTCACCGCCGAGGCCCCCTCGGGCCAGCCGAGGGTGATGATCTGGGAATGCCCGCGGTCCACCACCACCGCCGAGGAGATCCGGCCGGGGACGACCACGCTCACGATGCTGCCGACGACTGCTTGCCCCTCCAGGAAGGTAACCGGGGTGAAGTAGACCCGTGACCAGCCCTGCCGCGAAGGGACGGCCCGCATCTCGGCCCGCCCATCCGCGGCCGGGCCAGCCGGATGGATCAGTCGGTCCTGCTCCGGCAGACCAGCCTGGGGCAGGATCTCGGGCGATGTCTCACCGGTCGGGGGCATGGGTCGGTCGTGGGTGCGGTAGATCTCGACCGCTCCGGTCACCGGCGGGGTCCAGCGCAACGTGAAAGTGGTCTTGTCGCTGGCCGGGTCGAGTTCGACATCCAGGTCGGTAACCGGAACCAGTTGAGCCTGGGTGACCAGCCGTCGATCAACTGGTTGCGAGCGCAGCAGCGCCCCACCGACGCTGGCAGTGGCCACGATCCGGTACAGATATCCCTTGCCGGGCTCCACGTGGGAGTCGACGCATCCGTTCAAGTGCGGATTGCTGGGGTCAACCCGGTTCTGCGGGTTCTGCAAAGCGGCGGTGCTGAGGCAGTCGCTCGGTACCCGCGTCACCGTGACCTCGGTGATGCCGGGGGCCACCGTCCACTTACCGATCACACTGCCGCCTTCGGGGCGGATCTCCAAGTCCCAGGGCGGAGCCACCATGGAGGCCGATGCGTACAGTTGTGGCTCGGCCCAGTAGGCCTCCTCCTCGGTGGTTCCGATGTTTGCCCAGACCTGGTAGTGGCGTACCGCCGAGCGCAGCGGGCGCCGGTCGTACGCCACCGTACCGGTGACGATCGCCACCGGGTCGGCGTGGTCGGGTGACAGCGGTTCCTCGTTCTCGGCCGAGACCACCCGCAACAGCACCACCTGATCGTCGCTGTTCAGCGCCGGCCAGGTCAGCCGCATCCCGCCCTGCCCCTGGGCCACGCGCAGCGGGACCCTGTCGATCGGGTCGGGAATCTCCTCGAACATCATCGCAGCGAAGCCCGACATGGCCTCCAGCAGCTGTTCGGGGTTGTCGAGTGAGGCCAGAATCCCTCGCTGGTCCACGGTGGGCTGCGGTGTCGGGGCCGGAGCCGGGGCTACCGGCTGCGCCGGCC
>ERZ773042.1928-NODE-1928-length-11777-cov-2.812233_pt1 | contig 11777 bp, 13 predicted proteins | sample MGYA00511664_ERZ773042 | MGnify/ENA primary metagenome ERZ773042 (study PRJEB29015, sample SAMEA2737984) | human oral metagenome | biome: human oral; feature: human-associated habitat; material: dental | place: China | collected 2036 ... | reverse complement strand
AACAAGGTTTGCGTCAAGCTCAGGACGCTTAACCTCGACAACATCAACATTGACCTGACCCTTGCCGACCTTAGCAACACGCTCAAGATCTGCACGAAGTCCGTCAATCTCTGCACCCTTCTTGCCAATGACAATACCAGGACGTGCGGAGAAAATAGTTACCTTGACCTTATCGCCAGCGCGCTCGATATCAATGCGAGCAACAGCTGCCTTCTCAAGGCGCTTCTCAAGATACTTGCGGATAGCAAGATCGTTGCCGAGCTGCTCGGCGTAGTCCTTATCGGCGTACCAACGAGAACGCCAGCTCTCGGTTACACCAAGACGGAAGCCTGTAGGCTGTACTTTCTGACCCATTCCTACGCCTCCTTTCGAGGTGCAACGACAACGGTAATGTGGCTCATGCGCTTGTTAATGCGGGAAGCCGAACCCTTTGCACGAGGGCGAATACGCTTAAGCGTTGGGCCTTCGTCAACAAAAGCGGTCTTGACTACCAGGTTGTTAGCGCGGAGACCATTGTTGTTCTCGGCGTTAGCAACTGCAGAGCGCAGAACCTTAGCAACATCAGTAGCGGCAGCACGAGTCGAGAACTGAAGAACCTCAAGGGCCTTCTCGACAGACTTACCGCGGACAAGCGCGACAACTGCGCGAGCCTTACGAGGAGCAACGCGAACATACTTAGCTGTTGCGCGAACCTCAATAGAATCGGTGTTCTTAGCCATTTACTACACTCCCCCTATTTGGCCTTGTGACCGCGGAAGGTACGGGATGGGGAGAACTCGCCCAACTTGTGACCAACCATGGACTCGGTGACGTACACAGGTACATGCTTACGACCATCGTGAACAGCGATGGTGTGACCGACCATCTCAGGGAAGATGGTTGAGGAACGTGACCAAGTCTTGATAACGTCCTTCTTGCCAGCCTCGTTCATTGCAGCGACACGCGCAAGGAGGCGAGTCTCCACAAAGGGGCCTTTTTTGAGACTTCTGCTCATTTATCTACTCCTACTCGTGTCTTACTTGGACTTACGACGGCGAATGATCAGGCGGTTAGAAGCCTTCTTCGGGTCGCGGGTCTTATAACCCTTGGTTGGCTTACCCCATGGGGTGACGGAAGGACGACCAGAAGTGTGGTTCTTACCTTCACCACCGCCGTGTGGGTGGTCAACAGGGTTCATGACAGTACCACGGACGGTAGGACGGACACCTGCCCAACGGGAACGACCAGCCTTACCAACAACAATGTTGGAGTGCTCAGCGTTACCAACCTCGCCGATGGTTGCACGGCAGGTCAGAAGAACACGACGGAGCTCGGAGGAAGGCATACGCAGAACTGCATAGCCGTTGTCCTTACCCATGAGCTGGACGGAAGTACCAGCAGCACGTGCCATTGCAGCACCCTTGCCAGGCTGGAACTCAACTGCGTGAACAAGAGTACCTACTGGAATCTGCTCAAGAGTGGTGCAGTTACCAGGCTTGATGTCGATGTCCTTGGTACCAGAAAGAACGGTGTCACCGACGCTCAGACCCTCTGGGCAAAGGATGTATGCCTTTGCGCCGTCTGCATAGTGCAGAAGAGCAATACGAGCGGAACGGTTAGGATCGTACTCAACAGTAGCGACCTTAGCTGGGATGTCATCCTTGCGACGCTTGAAGTCGATACGACGGTACTGGCGCTTGTGGCCACCACCCTGGTGACGGGTAGTGATGCGGCCATTGTTGTTGCGGCCAGCCTTCTTTGGCAGAGGCTCGAGAAGGGACTTCTCGGGCTTATCAGTTGTAATCTCAGCAAAGTCTGAGATTGTCTGGAAGCGCCTGCCTGCGCTTGTTGGCTTTAGATGCCTAACTGCCATAAACAGTATCCCTTTCTTCTCCGTTGGCTAGCCCGCTTAAGGGAAAGTCGAGCTAACACCGGATTACCACGGTACCGCGCGTATCTACTATGCGCGGCATACGAACCCGTACCTCAAAAGAGGCACGGGAGAAAAACCTTACTCGGCAGACTTATTACCGAAAATCTCGATAGTCTCACCAGCAGCGAGGGTAACAATAGCCTTCTTCCACTGGCGGGTCTTACCTGCCTGCTGATAACGTACACGCTTGTTCTTTGGCTTAACAGAAAGTGTGTTTACCTTGGTGACGTGTACAGAGAAGAGCTTCTCTACAGCTGCAGCAATCTCTTCTTTACCTGCGTTACGAGCAACCTCAAAAGTGTACTTGCCCTGCTCCATCAGATCGAAAGCACGCTCTGAAACGATAGGACGAATGATGACCTCATAAGGAGAGTTCATTATGCGAGCACCTCCCCAAGCTGCTTAGCGACATCAGCGGACATAACAAGTGCGCCGTTGTCGATCAGGAAACGAGTAGTAACCTCAGAAACGCCGAAAATCGAAACCTTAGGAAGGTTGCGGAAAGAGAGGTAAGTGTTGACGTCGTCGTCTGGGACGATGACGGTAACGCGCTTACCCTCAATACCGAGGTTCTGAAGTGCAGCCTTTGCCTGCTTGGTGGAAGGCTGAGCAAACTCGAGAGAGTCAACGAGGACAAGCTCAGAATCTGCAACCTTGGCGGAGAGGACGGACCTCATAGCAAGCTTGACCATCTTGTTGTTAATACGACGTGCGTGGGAACGAGGGGTAGGTCCAAAGATGACGCCACCACCAGTCCACTGACCAGCACGAATAGAACCCTGGCGAGCACGACCAGTACCCTTCTGACGGTAAGGCTTAACGCCACCGCCGGATACCTCGTGACGGTTCTTTGTAGAGTGGGTACCCTGACGTGCGGATGCGTCCTGGCAGACTACAACCTGGTGCACAACAGGGATGTTTGGCTCAATGCCATAGACGTCAGAGGAGAGCTCGGCGTCGCCGACCTTCTTTCCCTCTACGTTCTTAATCTCATACTTGGACATGTTGTCTCCTTGTTAGCCTAAGTGTTTGCCTAAAGGCCCTTAGGCCATGCGGACCTGGACGAGGGCATTCTTGCCGCCAGGAACAGCACCCTTGATAAGCATGAGGTTCTGCTCAGCATCAACGCGGACAAGCTTAAGGTTCTTGACCGTAACGCGCTCTGCGCCCATGTGACCATACATGTGAAGGCCCTTACGAACGCGTGCAGGGTATGCGCACTGACCAATGGAACCTGGACGACGCTGGTTACGAGAACCGTGAGTCATTGGACCGCGAGAGAAGTTCCAGCGCTTAACGGTACCCTGGAAACCCTTACCCTTAGAAGTGCCTGTTACGTCAACAGCGGTGACCTCAGAGAAGTCAGCAACTGTGACAACATCGCCGGTCTTGTGCTCAGAAGCATCCTCAACGCGGACCTCGCGGAGGTAACGCATTGGCTCGACGCCCTGTGCCTTGAAGTGACCAGCCATTGGCTTGTTGACATGCTTCTCGGAGATGTCGCCAAAGCCAATCTGTACGGCATTGTAGCCGTCCGTTTCAACAGTCTTTACCTGTGAAACGGTGCAGGGGCCAGCAAGAACGACAGTAACAGGAACGACGTTGTCGTTCTCGTCCCATACCTGGGTCATGCCCAGCTTGCGGCCGAGGATGGTATTAACCATGCTCTTTCCTAACCTTCGGTGGTCATGGGACCTTGAGAGCACATCGGGTACTCTTCCCCAGCGGACCACGTCCTGTACATACTGCCTTTAGACATAATTGTCCTGTTTGAGCAGCCCGTCTACTTTACACTCATTTTTAACAAGAAACAAGCCTAAAATCTTAAAAAGATGAACGCTTTGTGAAAGGCATTTATTACCTTCTAGCTGCGAGATCTTTCTTCTCTTCTATTTTACGAGGTAAAACCGCTGACCCGGGCGTATCTATAGTCGAGAAACCCAAGGAATTTTGAAAAGTTTTTTTCAGAAATTTTATTGAGCAGTGCCTTACAACCTTCTGTGACATCTTTGTATGTCAGATTAAAATTGCCCGAATACCATGGATCCGAAATGTCACGAGGTCTATCTGTCCAATCAAGAAGTAGAGAAACCTTTTCTAGCGGATCATTTTTAAGCATACGCATCATATTACGTAGATTGTTATGATTCATTCCAATGAGGTAATCAAAGTTCTCGTAATCAGTATGAGTAAGCTGTCTGGCACGATGATTGCCGCAATGAATCCCCTCTTCCTGCAGTTTTCTACGCGTACGTGGATCAACTGGATTTCCAATCTCTTCTGTAGACGTTGCTGCAGAATCAATAAAAAATAAATCTTCCAGACCGATTTTCTTTACCAAGTCCTGCATGACATATTGAGCCATTGTTGACCTGCAGATGTTACCGTGACAGATGAAGAGTATTTTTATCGGTTCCATATTCCCTCTCATTTATGAATCTTTTTCGGCACTTAAATGCAGAGATAGAAATTGCCAAAATCATGCCGGGCATCGAATGAACTCGTTTATGAATCAATTTTTTACCCGGAAAAAATTGTAAATCCAGGGATTTGTACAACTTTGTTGTAACTTCCCAATTCACGCCGCGTTTTCCGATACCTTCAGCATATCATCCCAAACATCGTCGATCCCTATGCGCGTATACACATTGAAGGTAACATCAATGTCCGAGTGACCCATGATGTACTTGAGCTTTGCAGGGTTGATGCCGTTGCGAACCATCTTGTTACAGCAGGTGTGCCTGCAAACATTCGGGGTAAACTTGGTATGCTCATCCTTGTAGATGTCGTTATGCTTCTGTATACACCAGCGGAAGTGGTTCTCCCAGTAAAGGGCAACCTCGGACTACTCTTTCTTGTCCAGGAAAATAAAACCGCTGACTCCGTCAACGACAGGCTCTTTTGCCAGCGCCTTCCTGCGATTGATAATCGCCTGGAAGCATTCAGCACCCTCCTTCGTCATAAGAATGAAGCGCTTACCGCTCGTAGTCTTAGGGCTCTCGATATAATAGACGCCTCCCGAAGAGCGCTGCAACTACTTGTTGACATGGATGGTGCCAGTATCGAAATCAATTTCGTCAGCGGTCAAGCAGACAAGCTCCGAGATGCGTAACCCCCGTGTTGAGCAAAATGTAGAAGCCTTCGTAGTACTTGCTGTAGGTCTTATCGTTCTTAGCAAACTCCAAGAACCTCCGCTCATCACGAGTATTAAGAGCGTTCCTTCGAACCATATTGCCTCCGTATAGCCATTGAGACAGCGCGATTCAGGAACTGCTGGCTCGTAAACACTCTCAAGTTCAGTCAGCCCGAGAAACGTCCGAACCATCTGATCATCCACGCCCGACCAATCATCGAGAGGCATAACATTCATCACATCGACTGCATGAGCTGCAACCTCGTCTAGCTCGCATTTGACGGGGTTTCAGTCCCGCCACCATTCGGGGAACCAACCTGAGCTAATAACTACCGAGTGCCTTCTTTAATGTGACAGTCAATCCCATGTTCAAGGCAAAAATTTTCAACATATGCAGCAGTCTTCGCATAATAACTGAAGACTGTAGAGTAGCTACTCGTTCGCTTATCGTAATGCGTTCTTCCAAACACAAGACGATCAACAAACTTGATACGCTGTAGAATATCAGCAACGTCCTGTTCAATGAGATTAGGCGTTGGGTAGGGCTCCATGCTTACCCATGTCTTGCAGCCCGCATTGTGAAGAGCCTCCAATGCCGAAATCCGATCTTCTATAGCCGCGGCCCCAGGCTCCATTTCCATTCGATATTGTTCATCGAGCGTTACTAAAGTTATTCCATACTGATTACGCTTGTCATATTTTGAAAGCTCAAGAGGAAGAACGCCTTTCGTCAATACGTTGCAAGGTATGTCAAATGAATTGATTAACGATATCGAATCCATGCTCATTGCTTCAATTTCTTGATAGCCATACATAAAAGGATCAGTGGTAAAACAAAGCTGGACCTGATTTATCTTCTCCGAGTATCTGGGGAGTTCCTTGTTTAGGAGCTCTAGAGTATTATCCACTATGAATGGAGTCAGCCAGTCCTCATAAGATTCCACACGCTTGAATCGACGAGCCATTAGGTATGCATAACATGGATACAAACAACCATGAGAGCACCCCTGCACATGATTCATAGCCCAATCACCATATTCAACACGCGTTTGGTAAAGCATGCTCTTTCGCGTGATGTGTCCTATTTTTCTCATTTGTTATCAACGGTATCTTTTATTGCTGCGCTAAGCTAAGCGAACGATTCGATCTTTTGAGGCGAAACTGGTTTTAATGCGCCCTGTTGGTGTCTTCTTCTCAATACGATCTATAACCCCAATATCAATAAGTGGTGCCAAATAATTTTTCAGTAGATCATGAACCTTCATAGATACGCCGCACCTAGACACAACAAATGCAGCAGCATCTCCCATATTAAATTCGTCACCGATGCTGAAAGATTTCACAGCATTACACATCTCATTCGCAATCATATCCGAATCTAAAAGGTGTGAATCGATATCGATTGAAAAGAGCGATGTCTGCATCATTTGCATCTCTTGATTTATCTTCAGCATATTGTCATTCATCACGATACAGCCGTCAGGACTGTTCGTCATATGAATCATTCGATACTTGAGTGATCCACTGGGCTTGCTGCTATGCATATCCTTAACTGGCATGCACGTTACATATCGATAGTAATTTCGTCTTATGTTTTCGCAATACATCAGAAATCTTCTGTTCCGCCCTCCAGAAATCCATTTCTCCATTTGTAAATTCATCGACTACAAGCTTCCAGTCTTCACCACCAAATGCTTCGCTTAACCAGGCTTCCATTCCGCTTTCCGAAGCATAAAGGTCTGACATACCTTCATCGTCAGCGTCATCAGGAATTAGAGTATGCGCAGCATTCGTTGCACAGCATGCTGCACGTAAAAAACCAATTGAATTAAAATTCAGTAAAACTTCTGAATGAGCTGGATTTGGAGTGCGGCAAAGCAAATCGAGATTAAGACCTTTTATTCCAAAAGGATCTAGATAATAGAAGTATGTACTTGGTTTCTTATCGGAGAATTGAAACGAACAGGCCTTTTCAATTGCCTCATGATACGAATCGCAGAGAAGTGGCTTATTGATATACCCAACGCTTCCAACTCGGGTGGCGATGTTTTCTTCCAGTTCGCTTCTTCGAGACACATCCTTCTCTCCGAAAACGAACTGTATTTGAATCTTTTTGCGCTTCCCTTTAGACGCCGACTTATATTGATCAATCGCCACAATCGGCGACCCTTTTTGCCCATCGCCAAATATGCCCTCACCAGCAAAGCCATCAACGTAGACGATCCCATTCCACGAGAACGGATAGACCTTCAAAAAATAAGGATAAAGATACCTTCTAAGGATCTCATCTTTCGTTACAGACCAAGGATGCTTATTATCAAAGTACTGATTTTGCTTCTTGCTCATATAAAAAGGCTCCCCTAGTTGCTATTTATACTTCTGAACGAACATCTCAGCCAGCGCATTCATGATCGCCTGATACTTTTGAGCATCCGAGAACATCGACTCGAAAGCCTCCATGTTCTCCTTGAAAGCCTGTCGAGCAACTTCACCGAAAATCTTCGGGAATACGTTGTTCTTGAAGATCGTTGATCCGTCGTGACCAACGGAATTCTTCACAGCATCATCTGCTTCAAGACGTTCTGTGAGCTGGCGAAGAACAACCTGATCCTCATCTGTGAAATCCCCAACATACTGCTCATTAATGCGATCAATCACGATCTGCAAGGGATCCATATTCTTGTCAATGACCTTATCTCCCGATGGCACAATCGGGTCGAGAGAGTCGTTGGTCGCCTCAAGCTCAATGCTCCCATCGAAGCTCTTCTCCAGCTTGTAGAAACGCATCTCGACCTTATCGTCAACGCTATCAACGGGAATCTTCTGGACCTCGAGAAGATGCTGAAGATATGACAGATAGACATACTCCTTGTGCAAATCTTTGTCGAACATGCGCGTAATCTGGGCGATGTAGGCGTACCATTTGCAGAAGCTCCTGACTTTGCGCCTGAACTGGTAGCGAGCATCTTCATCGAGCGCATCGTATTTGGCAACAGCCGGCTTTAAGGTGCTCGACAACCTTCCTTGCACGTTGTGCTTTTCGCCCTTACCGAAGGTTATAAGAGATGCCGCCTCGATATCCTCCTCGCCATAGATTCCAAAGTCTCTAAGTTCTGTCTGGGTCTTGTAGATAAGGTCAACGTTGATGTGACGTGAGAGTGATGCATCCGAGTAATATCTCTCGAAAGCCTCTTTGATCTTGTCAGGGTCGTTCACAAAGTCAAGGATGAAGGTATCGTGCTTATCCGGGTGGATTCGGTTCACGCGGCAAAGAGTCTGTACCGCCTTGACATCTTTGAGCTTCTTGTCGATGACCATAGTGTGTAGCAGAGGCTCATCGAAGCCCGTCTGGTACTTTTCGGCCACGATGAGGACGTCACCGTAAAAGCGGAATTCCTTCTTGGTCTGCGCTTCAGCAACCCGCTCTCCGTCATGCCCCACGTTCATTGATGGCTCAGTGTATTCGATTCCATCGGGGTCGACCGGATCGACGACGGAACCTGAGAACGCCACCAATACCTCGATATCGTCGTAGCCCTTCTCCTGCATGTAGCGCTTCACCTCGTGGTAATAGCGTACGGTGGCGAGACGGGATGCGGTGACGACCATCATCTTTCCTTTGCCCTTGATGGCCTTCGAGGTGATATCGCGGAACGTCTCCACGATGAGTGCAGCCTTCTGGCCAATCACGTAGGGATGGAGCTCCTTGTACTTGCGGAGCAACTTCATGGTCGGAGATGTGGGAACGTCAGGATTGTCCGGAACGGTCTTAGCAATCTCGACCGCCTCCTTATACGCCACGTAATGATCCAGCGGGTTCAATATGAAACCCTCCTGAATCGCTTGGCGCATCGAATAGACGTGGAACGGCCTGAATGAACCGTCCGACATCTCATCGCCAAACATTTCAAGAGTTTTATTCTTCGGGGTCGCCGTGAACGCGCAGAAAGTCAGGTTCTTGTGCCTTCCATGCGCCGCCATCTCGTTGACGAGCTCATCCTCGCCATCGCCGCAGGTCTCTTCGTCTGCAGCCTCTATCTCGGCGTATTCGCGCAACGGATTGGTGAGGTCTGCTAGGGCGGTCTTAAGCTTATGTGCGCTACGGCCAGTCTGGCTAGAGTGGGCCTCGTCGATTACCACAGCAAAGTGCTTGCCCGTGCTCTCAACCTCCTCGAAGATCACGGGAAACTTCTGAAGCGTCGAGACTATCAGTCTCTTTCCGTCATTGAGTGCATCACGCAGATCAGACGCGTGCATGTCTTTATTGATGACGCAGACGCTACCTCTCTGATGGTCGAAGTCTGAGATGGTCTCCTGAAGCTGGGCATCAAGAACACGTCTGTCAGTCACCACGACAACTGAGTCAAAGATCGGGTTGTTCCTCTCGTCAAACAAAGAAGCCAATCGGTAAGCAACCCAGGCGATGCTGTTTGATTTGCCCGACCCGGCGGAGTGCTGGATCAGGTAGTTCTTCCCCGTTCCATTCGCCTTCACGTCGGCGATGAGCTTTCTCACTGCGTCGAGCTGGTGGTATCTGGGGAAGATGATCCTCTCCTTGGTCATCGTCTTCTCATTGCCGTTCTTGTCGAGAACAATGTCGTCTTTCTTTTCCAAATGCAGGAACTTATTAATGATGTCGATGAGGCCGTCCTTCTGCAGAACGGTTTTCCAGAGGTGCTCTACGGGATACCCGTCCTCGCAAGGTGGGTTGCCCTTCTCGCCGTCAAATCCGGCGCCGTTCGTACCTTGATTAATGGGTAGGAAGTATGTTGAGTCACCCCTAAGTTCTGTGGCCATAGTCGCGTATGTTGTGTCGACCGCGAAGAAGGCGAACATGCGGTTCTTGAACTTGAAGCATGACTCGCGCGAGTCGCGGCGCTTCCACTGGGCCTCGGCGTTCTCGTAGGTCTGGTTCGTGAACTGGTCCTTGAGTTCGATGCCTACGACTGGGATGCCATTGAGGTCGAGCACCATGTCAACGGTCTGGTTTCCTGCCGCCGAGAAATGGAACTGCCTGATGCACCTGCAAACATTCTGGCGGTATCGCATGGCGGAAGTTTCGTTCAGAGAATTCTCAGGCGCGAAGTAGAGGACCTTGAAAGTGATACCGCAGTGCTTGAAACCGTGCTTGAGGATGCGGACGATGCCATCGCGATCCACAGCATCCTGGAACACGTTTGTGAACTTCTTCAGCGGGTCGGACTCACAGGTCTTCTCGAATCGCTCCCAGGCTTTGGGCTGAGTCGTTTGGATGAAGTTGACGAGGGTGATGATATCCACGCCCTTGCCCGGCAAGGTGCGATAGCCGCCATCAACCTGCTGCCACGAGCAACCCTCTTCATCACCAAGATCCTCGATAAAAATGAATGAGTGTTTGTCGTCGCATTTAAGGTATCCACCTTCTGGAGAGGTTAAATAAGCTTCGATGTCTTCCTCAAAGTGCTTTTCTTTGGAATCAATCCCCATGCTAAATACTCCTGCTCTTCAGCTTGTCCTCGAAAAGACGGAGCCATACAAATATGTCCCTCTCTAGAATCATGTATATCTTGTTCTTCTGCTTTTCAGTTGGCTCGCTTCTCTTGTTGAACATCTTAATCATGAAATCACGGTCGTTCGCCCCGTTGTACTTGTTGAATTGATTGTCTAGGAACGCTCCTTTTTCGTAGAGAAACGCAAATAGACGCCTTGAGAAGTACCTTGAATCGAGGTCTTTGAGTCTGTTTGGACCTTCGGTACGAAGTGCTTCAAGAAGTTTGATTGCCTGATCCCACATCTGGACCTCATTTTTAAGGTCCGTATTTCCGAACTTGAGAATGCATTGAGATCCAATGGGACAGAGCTTATTGTTATTCAGTGAGTTCTCAATTGTGTACTCGTATCGAATGCCCTCATGACCGCAAAGACACGTCTCGCCGCAATCGCCATTGTCATAGCATCCCACTACGTGCCATTCCTTGACGGCATCCTCCCAAACATTGGACACCGATGCGTCGAGAAGAATATTCGTGAGTTCATATGTGCCTGGCATTACAAAACCTCACTCTTTCCCGTAACCACTTCCCAAATGAGGGACTTCTTGTAGGCCTTGAGCTCATCGATTATTTGCCGCTTCGAAGCAATGGCGTCATCGATGTCTTTCGCTCTTTGATCAAGGTGGCGCACTAATTCAACTTGTTCCTTACGAGGAGGGAGAGGGATTTGCATGTCAGAAAACGCACGCATCTGTAAATGCGTCTGATTCGTAGACCCTGTCGCCATAGTTCCGTTGATGTTCTCGTAATTCACTGAAAGGAAGTAGTAGAGCAAGCGAGATTCATAGCACTCGCTATTGAGGCTAATAACTCCTACATCAGTTGAGGCAAACAGGGCTCTATTGGTTTCAAGGCAATAGACCTTGCCTAATACACCTCCACCAGTAGTCGCAATCAATACATCATCTTTATGAAGCAACCCCTTTTTAGTGCAACTGGCAGCATCCGCACGGTCAACTTTGGACCAATCAAGAAAACCATGACTAAAGGAGGCTTGTTTGACAACAAACGCCTCTCCCTCTGCGCTATACGAAGGACTTATGCCTTTTTTGATTTCGTGCGCAACTCTTTTTAGAGGCACGGTAGTCCAATGAACTGGTATAACGTCAAAATGATCCACTCCGCTGTCCTTCATGGGCACGTTATGATTAAGGCCCTTTGTGACTGTCTGGAAGATGACCGACTTCTTGTAGAGCTTGTA
>ERZ773042.1926-NODE-1926-length-11786-cov-2.771119_pt1 | contig 11786 bp, 8 predicted proteins | sample MGYA00511664_ERZ773042 | MGnify/ENA primary metagenome ERZ773042 (study PRJEB29015, sample SAMEA2737984) | human oral metagenome | biome: human oral; feature: human-associated habitat; material: dental | place: China | collected 2036 ... | reverse complement strand
TTTTTGAGTTTACAACAAAAGATCAGGGTAAAAAGCGTTTTACCGGTAATATACAAATTATTAATTGTGCTGCGGGGTACGATACTGTGTTTGCTTCACTCACAATTCCCCGTACCTCAATCCGAAGCATAAGAGCCCGACAAAAAAGTACGCGGCGAGGGATAGGATAAACACTATATTGTACGGAAAAAGCTTGTTCTTTTTCAAAGATAAAAATACGGGTGCGGCAATTCCCGTAAGAATACATAATCCTATCAACACGAGTATAATAGTGTCCTTAAAAAACAGCCTGCGAATAAAATAAAAAACGCGGATATATAAAAAATTATTATCTTTTTCTTTTTCATAATTCTTTCTCTTTCAGCGTTTCCGAGCGTACGTTTTTTTCTCCTGCGAGGAGGCGCGCTTTATGCACTTTGACGTCGGGGTGTTTTTTTGCCAAATCGAGGATCGCGTTTTCGACGGCTTCTTTTTTCTTTTCTCCGAAATCGAAGAGCTCTTCCTGATGCGGCTCCGATGCGCCGCTTATGTGATCGGCTCCGATGCCGATGAGGCGTATGCCGCGTCCCGATTCGTATTTTTTTTCAAACAGAGCGCACGCTCGCGTATAGAGGTCGTCGATCGACGTTATCTTTGACGTTGAAGTTTCGCGGGCGGAAACGGTTGTAAAATCTTCGTAGCGTATTTTTACAAAAACGGTTTTGCTCGTATAGCCTTCGCGCCGCATGCGAAACATGACGGTGTGCGAGAGTTCCATGATTGCGGTTTTTATCGCGTATGTGTCGGTGAGGTCGTATGCGAAAGTTTTTTCGGAACTCAGCGAATGGGAAGAGGCGTCTCTCATAAAAGTGTCGGGTTCTCTTCCGCGCACGACGTTGTATAAAAAATTGCCTGCGGCTTTTCCGAACAGTACGCAAAGCAGTTCTTCGCTTTTTTCCCGAAGATCGCGCGCGGTAAAGATGCCCGCCTGATTGATGCGCGAAAGCGTTTTGTGCCCGATGCCCCATATTTTTTTCAGCGGCAGCGAAAGCATAAAACGCTCTTCGTCTCCCGGTTTGACTTCAAAAAATCCGTCGGGCTTCGACATTTCGGATGCGAGCTTTGCGATGTATTTCGTACTTGCAAGTCCTATCGACACGGTGAGTCCCGTCGTATCGCGCACTTCTTTTTTTAAGCGGAGCGCGGTTTGTTCGGGATCTCCGAAAAGAAGCTCGGTGCCCGTCAAATCGATAAAAGCTTCATCGATGGAAATCTGATCGACGTCGGGAGAATATTCGCGGAATATATCCATGATTCGCGCGGAGACTTCGTGATAGCGCTCATGTCTTCCGTGCAGGTAGATGCCCGAAGGGCAGAGCCGGTAGGCTTCGGCGACGGGCATAGCCGAGTGGACGCCGTATACACGCGCTTCGTAGGATGCAGTCGAAACGACAGCCCTCCGTTCGCCGGGCAGTCCTCCGACGATCACGGGTTTTCCGCGGAGAGCGGGGTTGTCGAGCTGTTCGACGGAAGCGAAAAAGGCGTCGATATCGACGTGGAGAAAGCGCTTTGTCATGAAAAGCCGCCGCTTTTTTGAGAAGGGATGTCGAAAGTGTACGTGCTTTTAACGTACGTGTTTTTTTCGCCTGCTTCGTAGAGCGCACTCACTTTTACCGTCGTCGAAGCCGAAGTATCGGCGGTATATACAAAGACGAGCGTTTCGGGCGGATACGGCGGGATCGCAAAGGTATCGGTGTTCGTGCCCGTATCGGATGCGTATTCGGAGTCGGAGTAGAGTACGGGATTTTTCGATTCGCCTTCAAGCGCGACCGAACACAGAACCGCGTTTTTTCCGAGCCGTATGACGAGACTGCGTGACGTGTCGCCGAAAAAAGTTCTGTCGCTTACGCTGCACGAAATATCGTTCGAATTGTCCGTCCGTATGTTTTCGGAAACTGAGGAACGTTTTTCTCTTCCGCTTTCAAAACGGTTTGAAATAAAGGTGATCGCCGCAAAAATCAAAACCGCGATTATTGCGATAGCCGCGAGGGAGAGGACGGTATTGCGCATGCGCATGCCGAAGGCGCTGAGCGATACGTTTTTCCATCTTTCATTCATGCGCGCTATAATGCGAAACCACTGTATTAAAAACGGAAGAAAGACAAAGGCGAGGAGCACGTTTTCCGAAAACGGACTGTATGCGACGGTGCGGAATGCGTTCGTCCGACCGAAATTGATTATCTGCACGGCGTAGGGCAAAAAGGGCAATCCCATTATAAAAAAAAGCGTTATGAGAAAACCCGTGCGCTTGAGCGGGCGCGACAGATAGACGATGATATATTCCGCCGTAAACAGAAAAAAAAGCGATATGTCGACGGCGGCAAAGATAAAAATATTGACGACGGAAGCGAGCGTGAGGATATATGCGTAGGCTTGTTTTTTCAGTATACCCTGCTGCCGTATCTGAAAGAGATACAGCGATGTTACTATGATAAAAGCTGCGGCAATTTTTAAGATAAACTGCACGAGCGTGCCGATGCCGAATACCGCCGCCAAAAAATGAGCGAGCATTTGACTTGCTTCGAGAGAAAGAGAAGCGATAAGGGCGGTAAGCGGGAGTATGTACCACAAGCGCAGTACGTCGCGCCGTATTTTTTTTCTGTTTTTTTTGTCGGCGATAAACGAAAATTCGCACAGGATAAAAAGGCTTACGAATGAAATAATCATAAAACACAGCACGATAAATCGTTCGTCGAAATTGACGACGGCCGTGTTCGTCGGAAGAAGTATGTAATGCCTGTCCCAGCTTGCACTTCCCGCCGCAGTGTATGAAAAAACGAAAGACGTCAAAACCGCATTTGCTCTTTCGTCGGCGGAAGGAAACGAAACCGACGCGCACGGAATTTCGCGCGTGAGAAAAAAAGCCGTGCGTTCATCGCTTTCGATGAGGGAAAGGCGGAAGAGCGAATTGAAGCCGCCGCCGCGAAGCGCATACGTTTCATTGTTTTCGTCGCACGCACGGATGAGGCGGAGCACGAGCCAATCGGGAGAAACCGTTCCGCCGCCGCCCGGTTCGATTGCCGCTTTTTTTCGCGCGTTGAAATCGACGCACACGGCCGCATAATCGTCCGGCGTTTCGATGTTTTTTGCAAAAACGTCGGTACCTTTTATCTGCGGCATGCCGGCGTCGATCTCTTCATCACCGTAGGAAAAAAGCAGGATAATATCGCAGTCGTTTTTCAGTTCTTTTAGGCGGCGTAAAAACGACGTAAAAAAATCGCGCTGCGTGTACGCGTCTTCCATCGTAAAGGCGAGGATGAGTGATGTGCGCTCGTTTGGAGCGGCGCTCTTTTCCGATGCGGGAATGCGGACGGAGACATTGTACGGAAAATCGTTTTGTCCGCCCGATACGAGGGGGGCGCTTTGCGCGCGTAAACCGAACGACGACAGAAAAGAAGCCGTTTCGCGGCAGAGTTCGCGGCCGATCGGCGTGCTTTCGGCTCCGAAAACAGCGGAAGCGAAAATACCGATAAAAAAACACAGTGCGAAGCGCTTCGTTTTCATGTCGTCAGTGTATTGTATAACGTGTTTACAATGCAAGTCCTATCGTATATAATAGCACACATTGAAAAATGTAAAGTGTAATGGAAAAAGAGTATGGGTACGACTGAAAAGAAATTTATGTTCGGTTTGCCGCTGAAAATCATATTGACGGAAAACGGCGCTTCTTATTTTATAAGCCGCAAAAAAAAGCTCCTTCGTTTCAGACTTGCCGACAATGCCGACGAATACGGCATTTTCTTTAATAAATTTTCTCCGCAGTCGGTTCAACGCATGATTTTACTCGACTACATTTCAAAGATCGAAATATCGATGACCGAATTCGTTTCGGCGCGGCAGGAAGTGATGGATCTGTCGAAGCTCATCGTCTATTCGCTGCTCTACAAACAATTCGATCGGGAAGTGTACTCGGCGCTGATTAAATGCGCGTGCGTAAGAAAACACAACCGCACAAACCCCGCGCACCTCATCGACGAAGAAACGTCGATAAGCGATCGCCAGCTCAAACTTCTGCTGGTGAATAAAGACGATATCATCGTACAGACGCGTAAGCAGATTCTCGATCCGATTTGGCAAAACATTGTAGATAACAAAGGTTACTCCGCCGAAGAAAAAAACATCAATCTTTTGATGAGCGAAAAATTTTTAAATCGCTTGGGTCTCATGAATTGGTATATCATTACGCTGTTCTGCAAAAACGAAGGCTTTTCGGAAATACTCCTTACGGTACGCAATAAGCTCATCGCGTATATGGAAAAATCGAGGGTTGCCGAATATATTTCCGTCATGATCATGGAGCTTGCGCTCAACAGCGAAAGTTTGAATATCCGAAAAGAGGCGCGCAATATGTATCAGGGTGTGGATAATATCGATTCGCTCATCCTCGATACCGTCATCCGCGAAAAAATTATCAAAGAGCTCAAGCGTAAGCGCGAACTCGTGTTTTTGTCATGGAAACTCGGAGGGGGAGCTTCGTCGATCGGCAGACAGGGCAGACTGCAGATTACGCTGTACAACAAAGACGATGCGTTTCAGGAAATCAAAGAGACGATCGAAGCGAAAAAAACGGCGGACACGAGTAAAAAGACGCTTATCGATTTTTACCGCGAACTTCCCGAAGGTCAGGAAGGCATCGACTTGGGACTCTACTATTTGTCCTATCTCGACGACGCGTGCAAAAAAGTCGGCGTCAAATTCGAATCGCTCGTGAGTCAGTTTACGGCAAGCGATTTAACCGTTATCAATCTGATATTCAATTTTTAACCATGAAATCATCCGCACTTCTTTTTGTGTTCATCGTTTCACTCCTTTTTTTTTCCTGTTCATCTTCGCTTCCCGATGTGAAGGCTGTACGGGCGGTTTCAATTTTCGATTATACCGACGGTGATTCCTATCCGCGTATGCGCCTTGCAGTCTTTACCGAAGCGGAAAGCGATGTGCGGAGAGCCGAAAGCATCCGCATTGTCTCGAAGGAGACAGGCTGGGAGTGGAAAGCGGACGATGTCGAAATTTTTTCTTCGGATGCGAAAATGTGGGCGGGCTATACGAATTTCGTTTCTCCCGGAGATCGGGCAATCCCGCAGGGAGCGTATACGCTTTTTTATACGGATGCGCTCGGCCATGACGCGGAAAGCTCTTTTTCCGTTTTTTATCCCGCATCCCTTCGGCGTACGCGAGCCGGAGAAGCGAAGGAAAAACTCGGAACAGGGGTGAGCGAACGGATCGCCGTCTACGATGAAGAAGACGTCCTCATCTACTTCGATGTACGTAAAGCCGAATGGAAATCGGACGACGACGTATGGCGGGAAATGGAAAACGCTTCCCGCATGCGGCTTTGCTTTTCAAATGCGGATAAATCGGTGCTGTGCTTTATGCCTTTTATCGATCGCCCTGAAATTTCACCGGCGAGCGGGGAGTGAGCGCTTTGAACGAGGCGGGCGTATTTGAAGAAAAGCGGCCTTTCCGAGACGTAAAAACCTATGTCGTCAGGGCGTCACGCATGACCTCGGCGCAAAAGCGCAATTACGCGGAGCTTGCCCCGAAATGGTGCATTCCGTACCGGGAATCGCTTATCGATTACACAGCTCTTTTCGGAAACGAAAAACCGGTTACGATCGAAATCGGTTTCGGCATGGGAAGCGCGACGGCGGAAATCGCTTCGAACAATCCCGATAAAAATTATATCGGCATCGAAGTACATAAGCCCGGCATCGGAAAGCTGCTCGGCGAAATCCGCAATCGCAGTTTGGAAAATCTCCGCATCATCGAAGGCGATGCGGCTCCGGTGCTTTCGAATATGATCGCCGACGCTTCGGTTTCCGCCTTTCACGTATTTTTTCCCGATCCGTGGCCGAAAAAGCGCCATCACAAAAGACGTCTCGTACAGCGGCCGAGAACCGATCTCTTCGCATCGAAGCTCGAAGAAGGCGGCTATTTTTACATGGTAACCGATTGGAGCGAATACGCGGATTTTGCGCTTTCGGAGCTCACGGCGACGGAAGGCTTTGTCAACGCGTACGAGGGCTTTGCCGAAAAAAAAGCGTGGCGGCCCGAAACGAAATTCGAAATGCGCGGAATACGTGCCGCTCGGGAAATTCGCGAACTTTATTTTTTAAAACGACGATGAGGGTGTATGGACGAATTGTTTGTTTCCGATACGGCGGGTGAACAAAAACGCGCCGCGGATGAGACGCGGAAAAAGCGCATTGCGGAACTCCGAAAATCGATACGGCGCTATCAAAAATCCTATTACGACGGCGAAGGCGAAATAAGCGATGAAGCCTTCGATGCGCTGTGGGATGAGCTGAAGTCTCTCAATCCTTCCGATCCGCTTTTAAAAAAGATCGGACAGGATTCGGGCAATTTCGAAAAAGTCCGCCATATCATGCCGATGGGCAGTCAGGAAAAAGTCGCAAACCCCGAACAGTTTTTAGGCTGGGCGCAAAAGCACGACTACGGCGAATACCTCGTCGAATATAAGCTCGACGGCGCGTCTCTCGAACTGCAATACGAAAAAGGAAATCTCGTGCGCGCCGTAACGCGGGGCGACGGGACGATCGGAGACGACATCACGGCGAACGCAAAAAAGATGAAGGGCGTTCTCTTGACGCTTTCCGGTGCGGAAGACTTTACCGGAGCCGTGCGCGGTGAAGTGATTATGACGCACGGCATGCACCGTGCAAAATACGGCGATAAAGCGAACTGCCGAAACGCCGCGAACGGCATCATGAAACGCAAAGACGGTACGGGAAGCGAAGATTTGGAGATGATCGCATACGACGCGTGGGCGGCCGAAGGAGAGGCTCCGTTTCGGGACGAAGAAGAAAAAATCGCGTGGCTTTCGTCGTGCGGCTTTACCGTCGTGCCGCTTGCGATCTGTAAAACGGCCGATGAAGTCGTCGCATATCGCGCCCGCGTCATGGAAAAGAGAAAATCGCTCGACTACGACATAGACGGGCTTGTCGTCAAAGAACGGACGATCCGCAGGGACGATGCGGCGAGAGCGCGCCCCGAACGGCAGATCGCGTTCAAGTTCAGTCTCGAAGAAGCGGTGTCCGTCGTCCGCAGCGTCGAATGGAGCAAAAACGGCGGAACCTATACTCCCGTCGCGATTTTCGATCCCGTGGAACTCGCCGGCACGACCGTGCAGCGAGCGAGCCTTGCAAACCCCGATACGATGCGCGCCCTCGGCGTTGCAGTCGGTTCATCCGTCGTCGTCGTAAAACGGGGAGAGATCATCCCGAAAATCGAAAGCGTCGTTCCGAACGACAACGCGACGACGCCCGTCGTCTTTCCGAAAACCTGCGAAACTTGCGGCACTCCTCTCGTCGATGAAGGTTCTCGCCTTTTTTGTCCGAACAAGTCGTGTCCGAAGCGTGTGCTGCACCAGCTTTTGAAATGGGTGCAAATCGTCGATATCCGCGATTTGGGAGAAACGCTCGTCACTGCTCTTTTCAATGCGGGAAAGCTCTCTTCGATCACCGATATCTATACCCTTACCGTCGATGAGCTCACGCCGTTTTTTTTGAACGAAGAAAGCATCGCCATGGAAAAAGAATCGCTCGGAGCGACGAAGGTTGTCGCGTCGATCGGAAACAGAAGGCGCCTAAGCCTTTCGGCTTTTATCGCGGGATTCGATATCGAAGGGATAGGGGAGACGATGGCGGAAAAACTCGTCGCCTCGGGTTTCGATACGCTCGAAAAACTTTTGCGGGCATCGGAAGCGGATATAGCCGGCGTATACGGTTTTGCCGAAAAGACGGCGAAGATTGCGGTCGAAGGGCTTTCCGAAAACTCAAACGAAATGCGCTCCCTCGTTTTGTCGGAGACGATAGCGATCATCGAGCAAAAAGCCGGAGTTTTTGCGGGAAAATCCTTTTGCTTTACCGGAGAGCTTTCGACGATGAAGCGAGCCGATGCGGAAGCTCTCGTGAAAGCGGGGGGCGGCATCTGCAAATCGTCGGTGACAAAGGATTTGTCCTACCTCGTTACGAACGATAAAGAAAGCGGATCGTCGAAAAACGCAAAAGCCGCAAAATTCGGCATTCCCGTCATCGACGAAAAAGAATTTATTAAAATGGCGAACGTCGAAACAGCGCGTTAAAGCGAGGCGGTATGGCGAGAGAAAGAACGGCAGGCTATTTCATTTTCAACGCGGTCTTTGCCTCTTTCCTCGCTTTGTTTATCGTGTTTGCCGTCCGCTTTGCAAACTGTTTCGGAGCTGCCGAAAGACTTCCCGGCGTCGAGCGCTATGAAATCATGAGGATTTTACCGTACGGGACGAGCGCCGGCTCCGACGGAGAAACCGTGAGCGCTTCCGTTTCGATACTCGACACGAGCGGCAACGAATGCGCGCGGATCGAGCGTTCGTGGCGCGGTTCCGTTCTCGCCGTCGATTTTAAAAGCGCGGAGTTTTCGGGCAAGCGTTTTTATTTTCCGTGCGAACTCTACGGCAGGGAAATCGTATCGGCTGCTTCTCCCTTTTTCCGTCGTCGCGGCACGGAGCTTTTTCGCTATTACAACGAAAATACGCAGTGTATGCTTTTGGGCGCTTCTTCGACGTTCGAAGACAGGCGCGATCTGTATTCGCTTGCCCGTTTCGCCTTCTCGCCGTTTTCAGCCTTTGCCGCGGACTTTTCGCGCCGTTATTCGGCGGATCTCGCGCAGTGCAGGGCGGGCGTCTATTACAGCGTCATAGTCGGCACGGACGGAACGCTCAAAATCGAAGCGACGTATTGACGGTGCTATTGCTGTTTCGTATACGCGTAATCGCCGGTAAAAAAGTCCGGAGAGACGGCGCACATATTGAGCCGCACTTCCCAGTGCAGATGCGGACCCGTCGCAAGCCCCGTTTTACCCGAAAGCCCGAGCACATCTCCCTGTTTGACGCTTTGTCCCTCTTTGACGTTTAAAGCGCTCAAGTGATAGTAGAGACTGTATAGACCCGGTGCGTGGGCGATGACGACGCTGTAGCCGGTCGTAATGCGATTTTCCGCCATGACGACTTTTCCGTCGGCGCAGGCGGCGATACTCGTACCTTCGGGAACTCCGTAGTCGATGCCGTAGTGAGCCGATGCCGCCGATTTTCCGTCCGTATAGCGGTAGATGCGCCGGTCGCCGAAAAGCGATGTTCTCCTCGTGTCCGCCGCGACGGGGGGCACGAAAGGCTTTATCGTGTAGACGTCGGAGAGGATAACCGTTTCCAAAAGCGCGTTCAGCTTTTCGCTCTGTGCGATGCGCTCGGGACTCGTATTCGTTCTGATCCCCGTGTTCCGCGCGTCGAGCGCTATCGTTTCACTGTTAAAGTCTTTTTTAATAACAGTGATCGGAAGCGTAAACTCTTCGGCGTCCGCACCGAAGGCGCTGTAGACGACTTTGATCGCATACGCTCCGTTGGAAACCCATATCGAAATCGGTACGTAGGCTAAAAGTTCCTGCACGCTTTGCCGCTTTGCTTTTTGATTGATATAAAAAAATTGCGCCGAATCGATCTTTTTCGTTTCGGTACGGAGTTCCGCTTGAGCTACCGTATCCTTGACGGCGCGCTTCCGCTCTTTTCCCCGAAGCGTCATCCGAACGACGATAGCGTCTCCCGGCTCGGCTTTCGAATTGTATTCGACGCCGACCGTACACGCGCTTCCTTCGAACGAAGCCGTATCCGCTGATGTATACGACGCGCAGAGAGCTGCAAAAATCGCGATACAAAAAAATTTCGAAAAAATTACCGGAGGTGAGTTTTTCGAGATGCCCTTAAACTTATACATGTCCGTGTCCTCCCGACCGAACGAAATCGGTGATTATCATCTGCGGCGTTACCGCGCCGTTGAACGTATTTCTGTTCATCGAATACAAAACGTCGAGTACATCGCCCTTGTTGAAGTCGCGCCCGAGCCGCTCTCCTTCGCCCCAAAAGAGAGCGGGGAATTTGTATGTTCCGCAGTCGAACGTGATTTTCAAGTGCCGCCGTTCGCTTTTGCCGACGAGGGTCGCATCGGTTACGGGAAGCGCTTTCGACAAAAAGACGATTTCGCGATTGCCCTCACCGAAGGGTTCGAACGCATCGACAACCGAGAGGATTGCGGGCGAAAGGTAGGGCGCGGGAAGTTCCGCATCCACGTCGAGGGTATCCGATTCCGGATCGAGGACAATGTGCAAGGCTGCAGTTTTGAGCCTTTCGGTAAAGAGCGGAAGTTTTTCTTTCGGAAACGAAAAGCCCGCCGCGCAGTTGTGCCCGCCGTAGCTTATAAAGATATCGCCGAGAGAGGCGAGGAAGTCCGTCGCATTGAGGCCGCGGCAGCTTCGCATGGAGCCTACGGCAACGTCTCCGTCGATAAAGGTGATGACGATCGCAGGCGTTTTGTATTTCGCCATGAGGCGCGAAGCGAGGATACCCGTAACGCCCTTATTTATCCGCTCGTCGACGACGACGCAGAGTTTTTTTCCGCAGCGCTCGAAGCTCTCTTCCGCTTGGATTGCCGTAACGCTCGCCGCATCTCCGACAAAGGCTTTTCTCTTTTCGTTGAGAGCGATGATCTCTTCGGCTCTTTTTTCACGCACGTCGGCATCGGGCGAGATGAGCATTTCGAGGGCGGCATTCGACTCGCCCATGCGGCCTGCGGCGTTGAGAGCGGGGATGACCGTCCACGACAGATCGGAAGAGCTTATCTTTTTTCCCGCGACGGAAAGACGCGAAAACAATTCGACAAGACCCGGCCGCACCTTTTCTTCGTTTATCGCGTCCAGTCCCGCTTTGACGAGGATTCTGTTTTCGTCTTTCAGCGGCATAATATCGGCGATGGCGGCGATGGCGACGAGTTCGAGATCGTTTTGCCGGTCGGCAAGTATTTGCTTCGTTTCGATTTTTTTTTCGGCAAAGCTTACGAATATATTGTAAAAGCCGTCGATTTCGCTTATCGGATGCGCGCTGTATTTTGCGATGCGCGAAGCGTCTTTCGCTGCAAGGAGACTCATGCGCGAAAGAGAGGGGATGAGCTTTGAAACTTCCGGACGGAGGTCTGCCGTATTGAATTCGACACCGCGTCCGAATATGTCCGATAGCTGCTTTTTGACCGCTTCTTCGTTCCACATAAATATCTGCGCACCTTTCAAAAATTCGGGAAGTTTCGTTTGCGCTATCGACGCCGTCCTTTCCGTTATGTGTTCCGAAAGGGATGCCGTTCGGACGAGGTTTCGCACTTTTACGCAGTCGATATACACGCCTTCCGTTTCTGCAGGCCTCACATTCAAAAGCGCGATTTCCGCTTTGTACAATTCCGATTCGCTGAAGCGGAGCGCTTCGACGAGCTTGTACGAAACCGCCGCACCCGAAATATCGGCAAAGGGATAGCCCGAATCTTTTACTTTCGGATCGAGAATCGCGCAGGCATCGGGAAGCGTTTCGGGCGGATTGTGGTGATCGGTGACGATGACGTCGATACCGAGCTCTCTCGCGTGCGCGACTTCGGCCGCGTTTGAAATGCCGCAGTCGACCGTTATGATGAGCGATCCGTAGTCTTTTGCAAAGTCGTCGACCGCCTGCATCGAAAGACCGTAAGCGTCGTCTCCGACGGGAAGCCGCCACGAAACGTCATAGCCGCTCTTTTGCAAATACGTGTAGAGGATGGCAGTCGCGCTCACGCCGTCGACATCGCGATCGCCGAAAATCAATATCTTTTCGCCTTCTTCTTTTGCGCTCGTAATGCGGTCGACCGCATCTTCCATATTTGAAAACAAAAAGGGGTTGTGCA
>ERZ773042.1921-NODE-1921-length-11808-cov-6.508041_pt1 | contig 11808 bp, 10 predicted proteins | sample MGYA00511664_ERZ773042 | MGnify/ENA primary metagenome ERZ773042 (study PRJEB29015, sample SAMEA2737984) | human oral metagenome | biome: human oral; feature: human-associated habitat; material: dental | place: China | collected 2036 ... | reverse complement strand
ACACCCGCTTTAGGAGAGCGGTGCTCTATCCCCTGAGCTACGAGGGCGTGACAAGTTGTCCGCGCCCACTGTAGCAAAGTGCGCGCACCGCTGCCCTGCGTCGCCGTGCGGGGAGCCTCACCCCGGCGAACATTCGCCTCCACACACGGACGAGGCCGGGGTACCCACGCTTCGGACCCCGGCCTCGTGAACGTATGCGATTAGCGGCGCTCCCATTCGGTGTGCACGGCCGTTCCCGCATCCCCGAGGTGGGCGGAGGGAACGATCATGATCGGGCAGGTCGAGTGACCGAGCACCGTCTGCGACGTAGAACCGAGGAGCACACCGGCCAGCCCCCCGCGCCCGCGGGTGCCGACGACCACCAGGTCGACCGCAGTGGAGAACTCGATGAGCAGCGATGCCGCTGAGCCGTCGAGGGCGTGGCGGGAGACGTGCATGTCATCGCCGTCCAGGGCGGCGGCGATCGCGACGTCCATTCCCTCGCGCACCTGCGCGAGCAGGGCCGAGTGATCGACGCCCGTGGGGGTCCACGTCATGACGGACGGGCCCACCGCGATCGGCACGGCGGACACCGCGGTCAGGCGCGCATCCCACAGGCGGGCCTCGCCGATCGCGCGCTTGAGCGCGCACGAGGGCTGATCGGTGCCGTCGATACCGACGACGACGCGCTCGACGGGCGTGAATTTCTTGCCCGAGGTGTGGCGGGGTACAACGACGACGGGGCACTTCGAGTGAGCGGGCAGAGCGGAGGAGACCGTCCCCAGGAGACGATCGGCGAATCCGCCGCCGCCGCGGGAACCGACGACGATCATGTCCACCTCAGCGGAGAAGTCGATGAGCACCCCCGCCGGGTCTCCGGGCTCGGTCGAACCCGAGACATGCGTCGCTCCGCGTTCGCGAGCCAGGGCCTTCGCCTCCTCGACGACCTGTTCGGCGCCCGCCTTCAGGGCCTCATCGTCGAGGACGGCGTATCCGCCGTCCAGGGCGGCCGCAGAGTACGAGGCCAGCGCGTAGGTGCACAGGCAATGGATACGCGCTCCGGTGCGCGCGCCGCGATCAGCGGCCCATTTGACGGCGGCAAGGCTCTCCGTCGAGCCATCGACACCGACCAGAATGACTTCGGTAGAACTCATGATGTCCTCCTCGTGGTGGCAGTCACTTATATTGTGCCGCATTTTAACGATCCACGAAAGCCCAAACCGAGCACAAACAGCGATCCCCGCAGCCCGTAGGGACTGCGGGGATCATCAGCTATGTATCGCAGGCTCAGTAGCGCACGTAGGTGGCGCCAGCGCGGACCGGCGAAACCTGGGAGAGACGGCCGGGCACCGTGGCCTCAACCATCTGACCGCCGCCGATGTAGATGGCGACGTGACCGGGGTAGGACACGATGTCGCCGGGCTGCGGGTCGGACACGATGGTGCCACCAGCGGCCTGAGCGGACGAGGAGTGCGGCAGGTTGATGCCAGCAGCCGCGTACGCGTACTTGACCAGGCCGGAGCAGTCAAGACCACCAAGGGTCTCGCCACCGTAGACGTAGGGGATACCGGTCAGGCCGAGGGCGACGGAGACGATGCCGCCGCCGGCCGCGTTCAGGCTGGCCTGACGGGCGGAGGTATCGGAGGTCGCGTCGGAACGGGTCTCCGAGCGAGAAGCAGCCGAGTCGGACTGATCGGCGGCGGGAGTCGCGGCGGCGGGGGCCGGCGCGGGGGCCTCAGCGGTCGCAGAAGCGGTGACGTCCTCTTCAGCGGTCCACTCAATGTCCGGGACCTCAACGGTGGTCACGTCATCGACGGCAACGGTCGTCGTGTTGAGGTCAGCGCTCTGCGGCTCAGACTGGGGGGTCGCCGGGGCGGCGTTCGCAACGCCGGCGGCAATCGCGGTCAGCGCAACACCGGCGGCCGACGCGAAAGCGATCGGACGAGCGGCGCCGGAAACGTTCACACCCTCGACCACGGAATCGGTCAGCGGGCGACGTGCCATGCGGTGACGCGGAGCAGGCTTAATAGTCTTCACTCATGTTCTCCCTGTTTCCCTGCGAGGTTAGCTGTCGGGTTCGGACGGGAGGTCCGGCTCGGCGTGCGAGCTTCACCCCAAGGCTTAAGGAGCCACATCTGGGTTCCCCGCGTGAGACGATTTTTCCGCTCCATTCGTCGTCTCACTTCGGGTTCCGAATGGGCGGGCGGTCTGATGACCGACAGCAACTATACCTTGACCACCCAGCCAATGTCACGTTCTGGTAACAGTGACTACCCTCATCGTTACCATTCCGTGACATTTGCGTCCCGCAATCTCAGGAAAAACCCCGCCCCCTCACACGTTTCGAGATTCGAGACACACCCCGTAGACGACAAAAGCCGGGGCTTATCGCCCCGGCCTCGTCAATCGTCAGCGCTCACTCATCCCGCACGAAAAGGTGCGCGGCCAGCGCCATCGGGATCGTCAGGTAACCGCGAACCTCGCCGGCCTCGTCGAGAGCGGCGACACGCACGACGTCACCGTGCGCAGAGAGGCCCACTCGCGCACCCGGGCGCAGGCCCAGCTCATCGAAGGAGCCAAGCAGCTCCGCGTCCGCCTGAATCGGCTCGCCAATGCGCGCCAGCGTGAGGGCCCCCGCCTCGAGCGAACGCACCGCCAGCTCGGCAGAATAGGCGCCCTCCGGCGGCGCACAGCCAGGCATAGGGTTGCCGTAGGGGTCCACGCACGTATTGCTGAGCAGCTCCTCCAGGCGCGCCTCGACGGCGTCGCTCATCACGTGTTCCCAGCGGCACGCCTCGTCGTGCACCTGCGCCCAGTCCATGCCAATCACGTCAAGGAGGAGACGCTCGGCCAGGCGATGCTTACGCAGCACCTCGGTGGCGCGCGCCCGGCCAGTGTCAGTCAGCTCGAGGCGACGATCGCCCATGACATGCAGCAGCCCATCGCGCTCCATGCGCGCGACCGTCTGCGAGACCGTCGGGCCGGAGTGCCCCAGGCGGTCGACGATGCGCGCACGCAGGGGGGTGACCCCATCCTCCTCGAGCTCAAGGATGGTCTTGAGGTACATCTCGGTGGTGTCGATCAGGTCTGCCACGTCGGCCTCCTTCATCAGGCAGGTAGTAAACACAGAATAGGGTCACCTTCCTCCCCGCAAGAGCAACGACGCGTTGATGCGGAAAAACAGGCGTGTCGGCGTGGGCACCCTCACGACAATTCGATTAATGAACGTGATGGAAATACCCTGCCCGAGAAGACTAGGCTGTTGCCATGGTGGCTTTCCCCGACATCCCCCAGGCCCTCATCCCCGCTGACGGACGCTTCGGCTGCGGCCCCTCCAAGGTGCGCACCGCACAGATTGAGGCGCTCTCCGCCCCTCTCCTCATGGGCACCTCCCACCGCGCAGCCCCCGTGCGAGACGTGGTTGCCTCGCTGAAGGACGGGCTGCGCACCCTTCTGTCGGTCCCCAGCGACTACGAGGTCGTCCTGGGCAACGGCGGCGCCTCCGCATTCTGGGACGTGGCCTGCGCGTGCCTCATCTCTTCGCGCGCGACGTTCGGCTCCTGGGGCGCATTCGGCGCAAAGTTCGCCTCCGAGGCCGCCCACGCACCTCACCTCACTGCCCCCCTCATTGACGAGGCCGCACACGGATCTCTCGTCACCGTCTCCCCGCGCCGGGCTTCAGAGGGCGTCGACGTCTACGCCTACCCCCACAACGAGACCTCCACCGGCGTCACCTCCCCCGTCTACCGGGTCGAGGCGCCCGACGCGCTCACCCTCGTGGACGGCACGTCGATCGCGGGGGCTGCACCCGTCGACCTGACCCAGGTCGACGCCTACTATTTCTCCCTCCAAAAGGCCCTCGGGTCCGACGGCGGCCTATGGGTCGCGGTCCTCTCCCCCGCCGCCATCGAGCGCACCCGCCGCGTCGAGGAGAGCACCGACGGGCGATGGGTCCCGCAGTTCCTCTCCCTGTCCGCAGCCATCGACAACTCGCGCAAGGACCAGACGCTCAACACTCCCGCGCTCGCAACGATCGTGATGGCGGAGCGCCAGGTCCGCTGGCTCCTCGAGCGCGGCGGGATGGACGCGGTGAGCGCCCACTGCGCCCAGGCCTCGTCCCTCATCTACGACTGGGCCGAAGCGAACCTGGCCGCACGCCCCTTCGTGGACAACCCGGCGTGGCGCTCCCCCGTGACCGCCACGATCGAGATCAACGAGGCCGCGAGCGTCTCCGAGCTGGCCGCGCACCTGCGCGCGCGGGGGATCGTCGACATCGGCGCCTACCGCGGCGTGGGCACCAACCAGCTGCGCATCGGCACGTGGCCGAGCGTGGAGGTCGACGACGTCGAGGCTCTCCTGGCGTGCATCGACTACTGCCTGGAGCGCGTGCTCTAAAGCCCTCGACGCCCCTCAGGTCGGGTCGACCGAACGACGCGGCGCGTCCACGGAGGAATCCGCCTCGATGCCCACCCACGGGAACGAGCGGCGGCGCACGACGCGCCCCTTCCAGTGAATCATCGCCCACGCTCCGCAGATAAGCGCGATGCCGAGGGAGGCGATGCCGCCGACCAGGATGGACCAGCGCGCGCCGAACGTCGTGCCCACCCATCCGATGAGCGGCGACCCGATCGGCGTCGCTCCGAGGAACACGAGGGAGTACAGGGCCATGACGCGCCCGCGCTTGTCGGGATCGGTGCGCGTCTGCACGAGGGCACTCGCGCTCGTATTCATCGTGAGCATGCCGAAACCCGTCGGGATCGACAGGAGCGCGAACCACCAGTAGGAGGGCGACAGGGCCAGGAGAATCTCGGCGGTCCCGTAGAAGGCGGCGCCGATAAGGATGATGCGCAGGCGGGGAGCGCGGCGCGCGGCGCCCGTGGAGCCGAGGATCGACCCCACCGCCATGAACGTTGAGAGGATGCCAAAAGAGCCGGCGGCCTTTCCGAACACCGTCGTCGCCATGAGGGCGCTCGTCATCTGGAAGTTCATACCCAGCGCGCTCACAACGAAGATCAGCGCGAGGATGATGCGAATGTCGGTGCGGCTGTGCACGTACGCGACGGACTCGCGCAGCTGCCCCGGGGCGCGCGGCACGAGGGTGCGCGGATAGAGCTGGTCTCCGCGCATGAGGGCTAGCGCGATGACGGGGGCCATAAACATGACAGCATCGATCAGAAAGACCGGACCAATACCCCACCAGTCGATGAAGAAGCCCGCAGAGGCCGGGCCAATCAGGCGGGCGGTATGGAAGGCGGTAGCGTTCAGGGCAACGGCGTTCGCCATCTTCTCGTGGGGCACGAGCTCGCCCACGAAGGCCTGACGCGCCGGGGTATCGACGGCGGAGATCGTCCCCGAGATGAACGCGAGGACGTACTGGTGCCAGAGCTCACCCGTCCCCGTCAGGACGACGATACCGATGATGAGGGACACGAGGCCGACGCCGACCTGCGTGCACTGCAGGAGGCGGCGCCCCGGGATTCGATCCGCGAGGACCCCCGCCCACGCGGAGAACAGGATGATGGGGAGGAACTGAAGCGCCGTCACGAGGCCAACCTGCGACGCGTCATGATCGGTGAGGACCGTCAGGACGTACCAATCCTGGGCGACGCGCTGGAGCCACACACCCGTCGACGCAATGAGGGAGGCGACGAACCAGTACCGGTAGTTCACGTAGCGCATGGATGCAAACGTTGCCGACATGCCGTTCCTCCCACTCTCACTTCGCGCACTGGACGAGGCAGGGGCTGGCGGCGCTGACCGGCCCCATCGGTGCACCTTCCCAGGATACGACCGCCCCGCCGGAGGAAGGCTCCGGCGGGGCGGGAAGGGCGTGAAGCGTGACGAATCAGCCGACGCCGAGGAGGCGCTGAATCGGGCCCATCAGGAAGTAGATGATGAAGAGACCGGCGACCAGCCACATGAGCGGGTGCACCTTGGCGGGCTTGCCCTTGACGAGCTGGATGACCGCATAGGTCACGAAGCCCACGCCGATGCCGACGGACACGGAGTAACCGAAGGGCATGAAGGCGATCGTCATGAAGGAGGGGATCGCAACCTCCGGCGAATCCCAGTCGATGCCGGTCACCTGGGTCATCATGAGGAAGCCGACGAACACGAGGGCCGTGGAGGCGGCCTCGGTCGGAACCAGCTCAACGAGGGGTGCCAGGAAGGTCGACAGCAGGAACAGGATGCCGGTGACTACGGAGGCCAGGCCGGTACGAGCACCCTCGGCAACACCCGAGGCGGACTCGACGTAAGAGGTGTTCGAGGAGACGCCGCCGACGCCGCCCGCCACCGCGGCCAGGGAGTCGACGATCAGGATCTGGCGGGTCTTGGGCGGGTTGCCGTCCTTGTCCAGCAGGTTACCCTCGGCGCCGACGGCCACCATGGTGCCCATCGTGTCGAAGAAGTCCGCGAGCATGAGCGAGAAGACCAGCAGGATCACGGAGACGACGCCGAGCTTGCCGAAGCCGCCGAAGAGATCCACCTTGCCGAGCGTGTCGAACACGGGAACCGCGATCGGGGAGCCCTTGAGCTCGGGGACGGTCTGGCCCCAGCCGGTCGGGTTGGTGTCGGAGATGCGATCGATGTGGGCGAAGGCCTGAACGATGACTGCGAGGATCGTAGAGGCAATGATCGAGATCAGCACCGCGCCCTTCACCTTGCGCACGTAGAGGATCATCATGAGGAACAGGCCGAACACGAAGACGAGGGCCGGCCAGCCGTCGAGCGAGCCCGAGATACCGAACTGGACGGGGGTCGCGCCGGTGCGCACGATGCCCGCGTTCACGAGGCCGATGAGCGCCACGAAGAGGCCCAGGCCCACCGTGATGGCAGTCTTGAGGGCGGCGGGAACCGCACGGAAAACGGCCTCGCGGAAGCCCGTGAGGACGAGCAGGAAGATGAGGATACCTTCCCAGGCGATGATGCCCATGGCCTCGCCATAGCTGAGGCCGGCACCGAGGACCAGGGTGAAGGCGACGACCGCGTTGAGGCCGAGGCCTGCGGCGAGCGCCAGGGGGTAGTTCGCGACAACGCCCATGAGGATCGTCATGATGCCCGCGACGAGCGCGGTGCCGGCTGCGATGCCCTGGGTCGTGATGGAGCCGTCTTCGGGCACGGCATTGCCCAGGATCGCCGGGTTGACGACCAGGATGTACGCCATCGCGAAGAAGGTGACAATTCCACCGCGGATTTCGTGACTAATAGTCGAGCCGCGCTTGGAAATCTGGAAGAACGAATCAAGTGACTGTGCGAAGCCGCCGTGGGACGGGGCGGTCTTTTCTTGTGTGCTCACCGGATAATCGTGCCTGTTCGGCCGCCCGCATGCAAACAAACTCACCATTTGCCCACTTGCTGAGAAAGCACCCGGGGCTCAGTCCCGGGTGCTTTCTGTCAGTTTGTAGCGGAAGGAAACGTCAGCCTTCCTGTTCTTCACCCGTCGGGGCCTCGGCCTGGGCGGACGTCACTTCGGCGACCACGGCCTCATCCTTCTTCGCCTCGTTCGATGCGCGCGGCATCGGCTCGGCGTCGAGCGCCCCCTCGTTCACGCGCGAGGGACGCACGGGCCATGCGGTGCCGTTCTTGGGCACGTCGGTCTCCGAGTGGGAGCCGCACGTGTGGTCCAGTGAGACCACAGCGCCGTCGTCGGTCGCCCACTCGTTTGCACACACGCCAAACATCGTGCGCATGTCGCCGCCCATCTTCACGAGGAAGCCGCACGTCGAACACGTGTTACGCGGGCGACGCCCGGACTTCGGGCCGCGCTCCGACTCGTACCAGCGCTTCGCGGCCTGGCTGTGCCCTTTCGGCGAGAGGACGCGCACCCTCCCTAAACCGAGCTCTCGCACGACCGGCAGGTCCGGGTCCACGCTCGTGTCCTCGAAGCTCTGCACGAGACGCTCATCGTCCGCCTTGTAGGGCAGGACGTCGTCGCGAGAAATATCCGAGGGACGCAGGCGATCCTCCCACGGAACCCACTCGGGGGCCAGAAGCGCACCCTCACGAGGGGTCATACCGACTTCACACACGGTGGCGACGCGTCCGCGCGGCACGCGGGCGACGGTCACAGCCCAGCACCAGCCCACGTAACCCGCGTCGGTCGACGCGAAATAGTGGGTAGCCAGGCGCTCCGACACCATCTCGAATCCGACGTGCTCGCCGACGGGACGCGGGTGCGCGACGGCCTCGGCACCGGCGCGCGCGACGTCGACGGCGGCCTCGAGGACGGCGTCCTTCTTCACTGCCCGCAGGCGGGCATTAGTCTTAGGCATCAAATTCCTCTGCGACGGCGCGCAGCACCTTCGCGATCTTGGTCGCGTTGTCCGGGTAGGAACCGCGGCGCAGCGCGGCGCTCGAGGAGTCGAGGAGCTTAATCAGGTCCTCGACGACGGGCACCATCGCCTGCGGCTTGCGGCGCTTGGCTCGGGCAACGGAAGCTGTCTCCTTGAGGAAACGCACGCTCAGAGCCTGCGGTCCCTTTCGTCCGTCGGCCACCGAATACTCCACGCGAGCGCCCACTCGCGGGTTGGCGTGGTCGGCCGGCAGCGCGGACGAGTGGAGGAAGACATCAGCGCCGTCATCTCCCGCAATGAAGCCAAAACCGCGATCTGCGTCGAAGAACCTCACTTTACCGGTGGGCATGGTCCCCTCCTTCTCTCAATAGTCTGAAAGCCCCTATGGGCTCTCCCTATCATAGGGCCCTCTTCCTCCGCGCGCGGGGAAGCGGCCGACGCCTGTAGCGAACAGCACCGCTGCCCCCATTCCATCCGAGCTTTCACGTAGACTGACCCCACGGAAACAATCACCGATGCCGCGGTGCGTCACACGCTAGACGCACACGGCGTACATGGTGTATGTTGACCTGTTCGCCACATCGCAGGAGGCCCCCGTGACACGAATCCGCCGTTTCAGCCTCATCGCTGTTCTGACAGCGATACTGCTTGCGCTGGGCCTTCCCGCGCTCGCAGCGTCGCCCATGTCCATCAGCGATTCGGTCACCGATCCCGACGGCTGGCTCTCCAGCGCCGACCGCTCATCCATCGAGTCCTCGACGAGCAGGGCCGCCTCCTCGGGCAAACCCGTCAAGGTCGTCGTGGTCGCAAACTTCTCGGGCACGGACGCAGACTCCTGGTGCAAGCAGACCGTCGAGCGTTCCTCCCTGACCAACGGCACCGTCGTCTACGTCATCGCGTACTCGCAGCGCCGTGACGCGGCGTGCTCCTACAACGGCCCCTCGAGTTCCTCTCTCCAGAGCGCCGTGCGCGCATCCGAGGCCCAGTTGACGCCCAATCCTCTGACCTCTTCCGCGGTCGCCAACGGTGTCAACGCATTCGTCAATACCCTCGTGAGCGGTACGTCCAGTTCGGGTTCCAGTTCCACGGGCTCGAGTTACTCGAGCAACGCCGGCGCGACCAACGACGACACCGGATCACTTTTCGGCATGTTCGTCATGTTCCTGCTGCTCGTGGGTGGCGTCATTGCCGTCGCCATCGGAGTTGCGCGCTCGTCGCGGCGCAACAGGCTCGCGGCCCAGCAGGCCGCACAGGTCGATGCCCAGAGCGCGGCGCGTGCCGCTCAGGAAGCGAATCGACAGCTCCTGTCCGCAGATGAGCAGGTGCGTACCGCGACGGACGAACTCAACTACGCACGTGCACAGTTCGGCCTGAGCTCCACGGACGAATTCGCCCGAGCCATCGAAGCTGGTAAGGCGGCGGTCTCGCGTGGCTTCAGCGCCCAGGGGCAGATGAACTCCGCGACCCTGCCCGCCGAACAGCTCCGCCTGGCCACCGCGATCATGCGGGATCTGGGTGCCAACATGAACCCGCTCAGCGCCATCCAGGCGTCGTTCGCAACGAAGCGCGCCGAGCAGGCCTCGCTCCCCGAGCGAATCGCCGAGGCCCGCGAGCGCCTCGCGGAAGAGCTGACGGATCTGGAGCGCGCGAAGTCCGAGCTGGCCAGCATCTCGGCGCTCTACCCTGCGCAGATGCTCGCCTCCCTTCAGGACAACCCGGAGCAGGCCTCGGCGCTCCTCACCTCGGCGCGCACCGCACTCGACACCGCAGAAGCATCCGCGTCCACCGATCGCGCGCACGCCGCGAGCGCTCTCGACACCGCCCTGCGTGCACTGACGATGGCCAACCACCAGACCGACGCGATCTTCTCGGCGAAGTCCGACTTGGACGCAATCCGCGATCGCCTCGTCGCGGCGATCAGCTCGATTTCCTCGGACATCACCGATGTCAACGAGCTGCACACGGATCCGGCTGTGTTTAACCCGATGGTGGCCGACGCTCACGCGGCCATCGCCGAGGCCCAGGCGGCCCTGGCGAACACGGGCGATCCGCTCGCAGCCCTCGAGCACCTGCGCATGTCCGAGGCCACCCTGGACGCGGCACTCGAGCCGCTGCGCACCAAGGAGGAGGCCTACGAGAAGGCTCATGCGGCCGCAGAGGCACAGATTTCGCTGGCTGAATCCGCAGTCTCCCAGGCTCAGCGCTACGTGCAGGGCCGACGTGGAGCCATCGATCTGGAGCTGCGTTCGACCCTGAACAACGCAGAGAGCGCCCTGAGCACCGCTCAGCGCTCACTCGAGGATGATCCCGAGGCCGCGTCGACGCACGCGATGAACGCACGCGCCCTCGCGGACAGCGTCATGGCGACCCCCATCCAGAACTTCGGCGGGTCGTGGGGGCAGCCCACCACGGGCAACGGGTCCTACACGGGCTCGTCCCTGGGCGACTTCCTCCTGTGGTCGACGCTGTTCTCGAATTCCGGTTCGCACCACCGAGACGACTTCGATCCCTTCCACAGCGGTTCCAGCTCGTCCGGATCCGGCTGGTCCTTCGCTTCCGGCGGCGGCTCCGACTGGGGCTCGAGCTCGAGCAGCTCCGACTGGGGTTCGGGCGGCTGGTCCTCCGCTTCCGGTAGCTTCTAGTCCACCATCCACTTCCAAGACCTGCGAGGCTCGTTCCTCGCTCACAACACGCGCGCACGCGCAACAACCCAAACCGCGCAGATGCGCACCACCCCTCAAAGGAGAACATCATGGCCGAAAAGCAGACGATCATGGGCCGTATCGCTCAGCTCGCCAAGGCGAACATCAACGCCCTCCTCGACAAGGCCGAGGACCCGCAGAAGATGATCGACCAGCTCATCCGCGACTACACCAACTCGATCATCGAGGCCGAGAACGCAATCGCTCAGACCCTGGGCAACCTGCGCATGGCCGAGCGTGACTACGAGGAAGACGTCAAGGCCGCTGCTGACTGGGGCCAGAAGGCCGCCGCCGCTTCCGCGAAGGCTGACTCCCTGCGCGCCGCCGGTGACGAGGCCGGAGCCGACAAGTGGGACAACCTGGCCAAGGTTGCCCTCGGCAAGCAGATCCAGTTCGAGAACGAGATCAAGACCGAGGAGCCCGCTCTCGCCACTCAGCGCGACGTCGCCGAGCGCCTCAAGAACGGCCTCGCTCAGATGAAGGACAAGCTCTCCGAGCTCAAGACCCGCCGCGACCAGCTGATCGCCCGCGAGAAGACCGCCAAGGCTCAGGCCCAGGTGACGGAGGCCCTCGGCTCGATCAACATCCTGGACCCCACGAGCGAGCTCGGCCGCTTCGAGGACCGCGTGCGCCAGCAGGAGGCCCTCGCCCAGGGCAAGATGGAACTGGCCGCTTCCTCGCTGGACGCCCAGTTCGCTGAGCTCCAGACCGACTCCTCGCAGGTGGAGATCGAGGCTCGCCTGGCCGCCCTGAAGGGCAACAACACCCAGGCGTGAGCGGATGCGGCAACGCCGCTCATAGACAGGCCGGGCGGCCCCGCGAGGGGCCGCCCG
>ERZ773042.1920-NODE-1920-length-11811-cov-24.130146_pt1 | contig 11811 bp, 8 predicted proteins | sample MGYA00511664_ERZ773042 | MGnify/ENA primary metagenome ERZ773042 (study PRJEB29015, sample SAMEA2737984) | human oral metagenome | biome: human oral; feature: human-associated habitat; material: dental | place: China | collected 2036 ... | reverse complement strand
CGCCTGGATGCCGCCCAGCGCCGCCTCGACGACTCCGGCGGCACCAGCGCCGTCCAGGCCGCCCGCGCCCGCGGCCTTCGCGCCGCGCAGGAACGCCGTCCCGTACAGGGGGCCGGCCGCGCCGCCGACCGTGGACATCAGGGTCTTGGCCACGAGTTTCAGCACGTCGGCGACCGTCTGGGGGTCCTGGGCCCCCAGGGCGTCCACGACCGCGCCGAAGCCCCGGTCCAGGTTCTCCCCGTGGTCGCCGTCGCCGATCTGGCGGTCCAAGTCGATCAACCGCTCGCGCTGCTCACCGACCCGCTCACGGGTGCGCTTCATCCATTCGAGCGCCCACGCGGCGCCGAGTTCACTCATCTCTTCCTCCCATAGGGGCGCGAGGCGGACCCTGTGCCCGCCCCGCGCCATCGGTCCGTTCCGGGCGCGCCGCTTCCAGGAGTGCGCCCGCCATTTCCGAGCGGGTGCGCGTCACTTCCAGGCGGGCGTGCGCACGGGCGCGTCGAAAAGGCCCAGCAGCTCGTCGTCGACGCGGGTGAGGGTCACGGACACGCCCGGCATCTCCAGGCTGGTCACGTAGTCGCCCACCAGAGCGCGCTCGATGACGACCCCGTCGGCCTCCAGCAGCTGCGCCAGGCGCCTGTGGCAGATGTACAGCTCCGAGCCCGGGGTGCCGCCCATGCCGTTCACCAGCGTGATGACGCGCTCGCCAGCGTCCAGCCCCAGGTCGTCCCGCACCCGCCGGTACAGCTCCTCCACCAGGGAGTCCGCGCTCTCCATGCTCCCGCGCCGGTAGCCGGGCTCGCCGTGGATGCCGATGCCCAGCTCGATCTCGTCCTCGCCGAGCTCGAAGGAGGGCTTGCCCGCATGGGGAACCGTGCACGGGCCGAGGGCCAGGCCCATGGACCGGGTCTGCTCGTTGACGCGCGTGGCGATGGCCGCCACCTGGTCCAAGTCGTCGCCGCGCTCCGCCGAGGCGCCCGCGATCTTCTCCACCAGGACTGTGCCCGCCACGCCGCGCCTGCCCGCCGTGTACAGGGAGTCCTCGACGGCGACGTCGTCGTTGACGACCACGGTGGCGACGCGGATGTCCTCCATGTCCGCCATCTCCGCAGCCGTCTCGAAGTTCAAGACATCGCCTGTGTAGTTCTTGACGATGTGGAGCACCCCCGCGCCCCGGTCGGCGGCCTTCGTGGCCTCCAGGATCGGGTCGGGGGTCGGTGAGGTGAAGACCGCCCCCGGGACCGCGGCGTCGAGCATGCCCAGCCCGACGAAGCCCGCGTGCAGGGGCTCGTGCCCCGAGCCGCCGCCGGAGACGAGGCCCACCTTGCCCTCGTCCTTCGGCGTGCGCCGGGTGACATAGTCAGGATCCAAGTGGACATCCACCAGGTCGGCGTGCGCCAGGGCGAACCCCTCCAGGGTTTCGCGCACGACAGAATGGACGTCGTTGACGAGCTTCTTCATAGTGCCTCCTCGCAACTCCATGAAACGTGCAGTGCCGTCATGGACAATCGTGCCACGCCCAGCGGGAAAATCCCAGAGTTCGGGCGTTGCCCAGGGGAGGTCGCCGGGCTCCTACTCGGGGAGCTTGCCCGCCAGCGCCAGCATGTCGCCCGCCAGGTGCACGGACCCGAAGACCAGGACGCCGCTGCGGTCCGACGGACCGGCCCCCGCCTCGGCGAGCGCCGCCGCCCGGTCTACCGCGTCCGCCAGGCCCTCCACCGCGTCGACCCTGTCGGGGCCGAACACGTCCGCCGCCACGCGCGCCAGGGCGTCGGTGTCGGCGGCGCGGCCCCCGTCCATGCGGGTCACCACGATGTGGTCCATGAAGGGCTCCACCTCCGAGAGCACGCCCTCCACGTCCTTGTCCCCCATCGCGGAGTAGACGCCGACGACGCGGGAGAAGCCGAAGGACTCCTCGAGGGCGTCGCGCAGCGTGCCCGCGCCCGCCGGGTTGTGGGCGGCGTCCACGATGATCGTCGGCGAGCGCCGCACCACCTGCAGCCTCCCGGGACTGGAGGCCGCCATCATCCCCGACTCCACGATCCGCCCGTCCAGGGCGCGCCCTCCCATGAACGCCTCGACGGCCGCCAGCGCCACAGCGGCGTTGTGCGCCTGGTGCTCGCCCAGCAGCGGGACGAACACGTCCTCGTACACCGCTGCGGGCGTGCGCACGGTCACCAGTTGGCCGCCGACGCCCATCTGGCGGTCCACCACCTCGAAATCGCGGCCCTCGACGCGCAGCACGGCGTCCACCTGGCGGGCGCGCTCCTCGAGCACCGCCATCGCCTCCTCGCTCTGGCGCGCCACGACGACGATCTGCCCGGGTTTGATGACCCCCGCCTTCTCGCGGGCGATCTGCTCGACGGTGGACCCCAGCCACCGCGCGTGGTCCACTCCGATGGGGGTGATGACCGAGACCCCGGCGCTGATGACGTTCGTCGAGTCCCACGTGCCGCCCATGCCGACCTCCACGACGGCGGCGTCCACCGGGTAGTCGGCGAAAGCCGCGAACGCCATCACCGTGAACACTTCGAAGAACGACAAGCGGGGGCCGCCCTGCTCCTGGCTGCGCTCGTCGACCATGCGGATGTAGGGCTCCACGTCCTGCCACGCGGCGATGAAGCCCTCCCGGCTGATCGGGTGGCCCTCCAGGCTGATCCGCTCGCGCACGTCGATGAGGTGCGGGGACGTGAAGCGCCCCACTTTCATGCCGAAGGCCGTGAGCACCGCGTCGATCATCCTGGCGGCGCTGGTCTTGCCGTTCGTGCCCGTCACGTGGACCGAGGGGTAGGCGTTCTGCGGGTCGCCGAGGATGTCGAGGACCGTCTTGACGCGGTCGAGGGTCGGGTCGATGTCGTGCTCGGGGGCGCGCTCCACGATGGACTCGTAGATCCGACGCACCTGCGCGTCCAGTTGGACCTGGTCGGCCGCCGCTGCCAGGGCGGCGTCGTGGGGGCTGGTGGCGTTGCTGCGGGCGCCGGACGCGGTTCGCGAGGCGCGGGCGGAGTCGTCGGCCCCAGGAGCCGAGTCCGCGTCATCAGACCAATCGGCGTCGTCGGCCGAGTCCGCGTCGTCGGCGAACGCCTCGTCGAAGTCCCCGGTGATCTCGGCGAGGATAGTCGGGTCGGGACCCACCAGCAGCGAATTCTCCACCAGGGCGCGCAACGCCGCGTCCCGGGCGCTGTCGTCGGCGGCGGCCGCGTTCGGCTCCTCCGCCTGGTCGGCCCCCTCGTCCGGGGCGTCGGCGGCCTCCAGGTAGGGAACGAGGTCAGCGGGGATGCCCCGCGCCTCGCTGTCACTGCCGTGTCCGAAGAATGCTTCGCCTGCCATGAGTTCCTCCCTGCGCCGCTCGGCGCCGACCGCCCGCTGTCGGGCTGGGCCGCGGCGTGCTCGAAGTCGCGCCGGGCCAATTCTAGCGACGCCGCGCCGACGACGGCCGCCAGGTGAGCTCCGGCGCGTTCCACTGCAGGGCGCGAGCCCTGACTCTGCGGTCCGCCGGTCCTCCGGTTCTCCGGTCTGCCGGTCCGCCGACGCAGGATGCGCCTCCTCCCCTCTCAACCCCACAGACCCGCAGGCCCGGACGAGGTCCGCCAACGCCGGTTGCCCCTCTCTCCTGCCGGGCTTTCCGTCCCGGCACGTCGGCGCTCCTCCGGCGCAGAATGCCTCCCGCTCCTTGGTTACGCACTGGGCCGACGACTCCTGGCAGCCGCTGACCGGCGCAGGATGCCCCTCTCCCCCAGTTACGCACACAAGGGTGGTATTTCCGCAACACGCAGCCGCACACAAGGGCTTGATTCCGCCGTTGTGTGCGCTCCGGTGTTGCGTTATTCAGAGCCTTGTGTGCGGTTCTGACAGGGATCGGGCGCACGGAACGGCGGGGGCTCCGGCGGCGGCCCTGCGGACGTCGCGCACCATGCGGGGATCGGCGCTCGGAACGAGGGACGCTCCGGGGCGCCTCTCGGAGCCCGGTTCCACCTGTAGCGGGTGGGATGGTTATGCACAGACCATTGTGGGGGTCTGGCGCTGGAGGCATGTGGGGCGTTACCATCGGATGCAAGTGAAGCAGGCCACTGCAGTGGCCCGGGTTGACACGAGGATGTGGTACGACATGGGAGTCGAAGACACCCCCTTGTCCGACGGCGCCGCGCGATCCGGAGAGCGTGACGACCGGAAGCGGCCGATCAATGGCGCCGATTCGAGCGAGTCCACACCCATTGAGACCATTCCTTCCAGTGGTGCGCATGCCCTATCCGGCGTTGGCGGGAACGCCCCGTCCGACGGAGCGCACGCTTTCTTGTCCGAGGACCGGCCCGACTCGGGCATTGCCGGGGACGGGCAGGGCCCGGGACCGGAAACCGACAACGCGGCCGTCGGCGACCGGTTGTCTGACGGTCCTATCGACGACCTGCCCGGCAACGGTCCCGTCGATGATGATCTACCCGCTGATGATCCTGTCGATGACCTGCCCGCTGATGATGGTGGTGGGATGTCGCCTGTGGTGCGCGAGTACGTGGAGGGGTTGCGTCGTGAGGCGTTGGCGCGGGACGCGGAGTTGCGGGCGCGGGGGATCGATCCGTACAAGGGGACTGGCGTGGATGAGGGGCCGCGTCGGCGGTTGGGCGCGCGTGCCCTAGTGGCGCTGATCGTCCTGGTGGCGGCTGTGTCGGTGGGCGCGTACGTGGTGTTCTTCCGCGGGGAGCCCGATTACGGGATGAGCCACGGCTACCAAGTCCAGTCCGACGGGAGCCTCAAGCGCCCGCCCGTCACCGGCAAGGCACCCGACAAACCAGCGGAGATGAGCAAAGGCGACGAGGCGGGCGCGGCGGCCGCAGCCCGCTACTACCTCAACGCCAGTTCTTACGCTTGGAACACCGGTGACACAGGTCCGCTCAAATCGATAAGCGACGAAGAATGTGCGTTCTGTTGGGATCAGAGATCTAAGATTGAGGAGTTTTACGCCCACGGCTATTGGGCGGCGAGAGCGCATAGTAGCATAACGAACACTCAGGCTATTGAGCGGGAAGGCTCCAATTATGAGGGAGACGTGTACCTCGTTCAATTTCGCATTGATGAGCACCTTGCCGAAGGGTATACGAGTAATGGGTTCCAAGAAAGTCAGAGTCGGGATACAGTAATTATCCTCCGTGTCGGATGGGACGGCTCAAACTGGCGCGTTTTAGAAGGAAGGGCAGCAAATGCCGAAGATGCGATGTAAGCGCCGCACTCGCGCGCTTGGCTGTGTCTCAACCTCTGTGCTCACCATTGTCATGATGATGCCAGCCACATATGCGGATAGTGATCCCGAGTACTCGGTGACGGGCTACAGTGACACGCAGAACAACCCAGGTATTGAGTTTAGGTCCACCCAGAGGTCAACTGTGGATTACTCCAGTCGCCCTCCGTCGTCATCGGTTGGGGGTGGTTCTGGTGGGGGTTCTGCGGACAACGTTCCGGCGGCTTCCAGCGCGCCCAACGCGTCTGGTGGTGGTTCTTTTCGGGGTGGTGGTGCAGGCGGTCCGTTGGAGATGGTGTGCACGAGTGAGCGGGAGGGGATCCCGGGGTCTGCGGCGCGGCCGGGGGACGCGGGCGCTGCCTCGTCGCACTGCCAGTACGTTGCTGGCACCGCCCCCACCACACCCGCGGACGAGGGCGAGCCCGCCGACGGCGGCGGCGGTGATGGGGAGGCGCCGCCCAGTACGGAGACGATCGTGCGCACCGCGCTGGCGCGGGTGCCGGTGTCGGGGGCTGGTTTGTCGTGGCAGCCCCGCAAGAAGTCGTACACGAACGCAGGGGTGCCCACCATCGTCTACGCCGCCAGCCCCACCCAATCGCACACCGCGTCGTTGTTCGGGCGGGAGGTGGTGATCACCTTGACGGCGTCGCGCTACTCCTACGACTTCGGGGACTCCACGCCCCCGTTGGTGACCACGCGTGCGGGGGAGCCGTGGAGGAGGGGCAACAAGGAAGCGAGACTGACCCATCATTACGAGGAGACCACCCGCGGGGAGGAGAGGCGGGTGATCGCGTTGACGACGACGTGGGACGCCACCACCACCAACCCCTTCACCGGCCAGACACTCACCCTCCCGGCGGTGGTGACCACCACCGAGCAGTCCAGTCCCTTCCCCGTGTCCCACCTGCGCATCGACCTGACCGACACCGCCGACGAACAAGACGGCCACTAACCCCACAACCCACCCGGCGGGCCGACACGAACCCGACCACCGGACCCCGCGACCCCCGGCAACCCCTCCCGGCGCGGACCCAGAAGCCCCGCCCACCGGACGGGCAAGGACAGGGAGGAGGACCCGGCCCACAACCCCAGCAATCCCTGCGAGCCCGCCCGACCGGCGCGAATCCCGGCAGCCCCGCCCACCGGACGGGCAAGGACAGGGAAGAGGACCCGACCCACCGGGCCCAGCCGGACCCCGGCGAACCACGCGAAGGAAGGAAAGGACCCGACCCACAACCCCGCCCCCCGGGCGGTTCCATTCCCCCGACCCGTGTGTTCCCAGGCCGCGGGGGTATAGACAACGTCTATGGCCCCGCCGGGCGAATATACAGCCCGACGACCGCCGGGCTGGACGCGAAGAAGGGGGAACCCGACTCAATACTCTTACCCAGCCCCCGCGAGCCGCCCCGTCGACCGCGCTCGCAATCGCCAACGCTGGGGGTATAGACAACGTCTATGGCCCCACCGGGCGAATATACAGCCCGGCGGCCGCGGACCCAGCCGCCGGGCGGACACACGGCCCGAACCCCGACACCCACGAGCCCGCCCGCTCCTCGTCTGCCCCGCGCGAGGCGCTGTCCGCCAACGGCCCCCGCCAACGATTCCGGAAACCGGCGGCGGCCCTTGCAACGTATGTGCTGCGGCTCCCGCAACCCGCGCGCGGCGGCCTCGGGAATCCCCAGCCCTACAACCCGCGCGCGGCGGCCCCGGGAACCCGGGGCCCGCAACCCGGCGTTCGCCCCAGGAACTCAGGCGGTGACCTCGATAATGCGGTACCCCTTCTTCGACGCGTACCTCCGCGCCGCCATCCCCTGGGACACCAGCCACGCCACCAGCGAGTCCGCCCCGAGGTTGCGCTGGACCACCAGGTACGCGGCGCCTCCCTGAGCCAACAGGGACAGCCAGTCGGAGAGCATCCGGCGCATCGCCTCCTTGCCGACGCGCACCGGCGGGTTCGACCATATGACGTCGAAGCGCACGCCCTCGGAACGGGCCCGCTCCAGCGCCTCGCCCGCGTCCATGGCGCTCACGTTGGCCGCGCCGTTGGCCCCGGCGTTGCGCTCCGTCAGGTCCAGGGCCCGCGTGTTCACATCGACCGCCCACACACTGGCCCCCGGCGACTCCAGGCCCATGACCACGGCGAGCGGCCCCCACCCGCACCCCAGGTCGAGCAGGGTGCCGCGCCCGGGCAGCTCGGGCGCCTCGGCCAGCAGCTGGCGGGTGCCCAGGTCCAGGCGGGAGGAGGAGAACACCTTCGGGGACACGCGCATCGTGAGCTCGTGGCCGCGCGCGGACACCCTCAACTGGCGCGCCTCCGCGTCCGAAGCGGGGGCCTGGTCGGTGAAGTACTGTTCGTTCACAGAGGAAAGCCTACCCGCCCGCCCCCGCGCGCACGCGCACCCGCGGACGGCGTGCGACACTGGAGGCCCCACCACGACCGGAGGACGCCACATGACCCCCACCCAGTCGGGCGACGACGAGGCCCGCGACGCCCGCATCGACGAGGTCGTGGCGCGCATCCTCTCGCGCCAGGCCCAAGCGCTGTCGTCCACAGCCGGGCAGGACCGCTCCGGCGACGCGGGCGCCATGGAGCGCGAGGCGCGCGCCGCCACCCGCCGCGTCGACACCTCCGCCTCGGACCGGGCGGACATCTCCGAAGTCGAGTACCGCCAGGTGCGCCTCGAGCGCGTCGTCCTGGTGGGCCTGCGCACCACGCAGAGCGAAGAGGAGGCGGAGAACTCGCTGCGCGAACTCGCCGCACTGGCCGAGACCGCCGGATCCCGGGTCATGGACGGCGTCATCCAGCGGCGCTCCCTGCCCGACCCCGCGACCTACCTGGGGTCCGGGAAAGCCAAGGAGCTCGCCGACATCGTGCGCGCCCACGAGGCGGACACCGTCATCGTCGACGAGGAGCTCGCCCCCTCCCAGAGGCGAGGCCTCGAGGACGTCGTCGACGCCAAAGTGGTGGACCGCACCGCACTCATCCTCGACATCTTCGCCCAGCACGCCAAGTCCCGGGAGGGCAAGGCCCAGGTCGAGCTCGCCCAACTGGAGTACCTGCTCCCGCGCCTGCGCGGATGGGGCGAATCCATGTCGCGCCAAGCGGGCGGGCGCGTCGCCGGGGGCGCCGGCATCGGCTCCAGGGGGCCCGGCGAGACGAAGATCGAACTGGACCGGCGCCGCATCCGCGCCCGCATGGCGAAACTCAAAGCCGAGATCGCCCGGATGGAACCCGCCAGGCGCACCCAGCGGGGGGCGCGCAGGCGCGGCGGAGTGCCCTCCGTGGCGATCGCCGGGTACACGAACGCGGGCAAGTCGACGCTGCTCAACCGCCTCACCGACGCCGGGGTCCTCGTCGAGGACGCGCTCTTCGCCACCCTGGATCCCACGGTGCGCCGGGCCCGCACAGCCGACGGGCGCGAGTACACGCTGACCGACACCGTCGGCTTCGTGCGCAACCTGCCGACCCAGCTGGTCGAGGCGTTCCGCTCGACCCTGGAGGAGGTGGGAGCGGCCGACGTCCTCCTCCACGTCGTCGACGCCGCCCACCCCGACCCCGTCTCCCAGGTCGAGGCCGTGCGCGCCGTGCTCTCGGGGATCGAGGGCGCGGACCGCGTCCCCGAACTCATCGCCCTCAACAAGGCCGACCTGGCCACGCCCGAGCAGCTCGCCGTCCTGCGCACCGCGTTCCCCGGCTCCGTGGCGCTGTCGGCCAAGACCGGGTACGGAGTCGGGACGCTGAGGGCCGCCCTGGAGGACCTGCTGCCCAGGCCCAGCGTGCTCATCGACGCGGTCATCCCCTACTCCGCGGGCTCCCTGGTCCACCGCGTCCACGAGGAGGGCGAGGTCGAGCGCGAGGAGTACGCGGCCGAGGGCACGCGCCTCGTCGCCCGCGTCGACGAGGCGCTGGCGGCGGCGGTCCGCGCGGCCACGGCGTCCCGCGCCGATGAGTGAGGACCTCGTCGGGGCCTCGGGTGGGGTCCTCGACGACGTGGTGACCGCGATGGGGGGGACCCCGCGCGAGGGGCAGGCCTCCATGGCGGCCGAGGCGGCGATGGCCATCGAGGAGCGGCGCCACCTCATGGTCCAGGCGGGCACGGGGACCGGGAAGTCGATCGGCTACCTCACGCCCCTGCTCACCCACTGCGCTCTGAACGGGGTGCGTGGCCTCGTCTCGACCGCGACCCTGGCCCTGCAGCGCCAGATCCTCGTCAAGGACGCGCCCGCCGTCGTGGACGCCGTGGCGGCGCGCACGGGCGTGCGCCTGGACGTGCGGGTCCTCAAGGGGTGGAGCAACTACGTGTGCCTGCACCGCCTGCAGGGCGGGCACCCCGCGGAGGGAACCCTCTTCGAGGACCGCGACCCGGGGGCCGGCACCGAGCCCACGGGGGAGCTGGGGCGCCAGATCGTGCGCCTGCGCGAGTGGGCGCGCGCCTCGGACACGGGGGACCGCGACGATTTGGAGCCCGGCGTGCCGGACCGCGTGTGGCACTACGCCTCCGTGGCGAAACCCGAGTGCTTGGGCAGGCACTGCCCCCTGGTCGACGACTGCTTCGCCCAGCGCGCCAGGGACGCGGCCGCCGAGGCGGACGTGGTCATCACCAACCACTCCCTCTTCGGCATCAACGCCACCGAGGGCAGCTCGCTCTTCGGCGAGATCGACGCGGTCGTCGTCGACGAAGCGCACGAGCTGGCGGACCGCGTGCGCTCCCAGGCCGCCCGCGACATCACGCCCGCCAGGGTCGCGCGCGCCGAGGCCGCGGCCGGTGTGGACGCCTCCCCGCCCCCAGACCCCGCGCTCATGGCGGCGTGCTCCGCCTGGGCCCACGGCTCCACCCTGGCGACCGCCCTGGCCGACTCGGGGATAGCGGGCGGGGACTTCGTGAGGTGGACGCGCCAGGTCATCGACGCCCTCGGGCAGATCGAGTCGGTGGACCCCGCAGGGCAGGTGGGCGCCAGCGCGAAGCGCGCCCGTTCGCTCCTGGCGCGGGGAGTGGTCGCCTGGTCGGGAGTGGAGGAACGATGAGGGACGAAGAGGCGCAGTGGCGCGGGGCGAGGGCCGGAGCGTCCAGGGCGCTGGGGGGGATGGCGGTCAGCGCGGCAGCCGGATCCGCCCTGTACCTGGCGTTCCCGCCGGTGGGCTGGTGGTGGGCGGCAGTGCCGGCGCTGGCTCTCCTGGTGGCCTGCGTGGACCGCGCCCGTGCGGGCCGCGCCCTGCTCAACACCACGGCGTTCGGGGTGGCCTTCTGGGCCCCGTTGATCCCGTGGGTCGTGGTCTCCACGCGCACGCCCCTGGCGTGGGCGGCCCTCGTCGTCTCCCAGGTCCTGTTCCTGTGGCTGTGGTCCCTGTCGGTCAGCCTCATGCGGGTGTGGTCGTGGGCGCGCTCGCCCGTCGGCCAGGCCCTCGGCTGCGCACTGGCGTGGACGGGCGTGGAGCAGGCGCGCTCGGCCTTCCCGTGGTCGGGGTTCCCCTGGGGGACCGTGGCGCTGCCGCAGGTGGACTCGCCGCTGGGGCGCCTCGCGCCCTACGGAGGGGTCGCCCTGGTGTCCTTCGCCGTCATGGCGGTGGCGGTCCTGGTGCGCCGCGCCTTCTCGTTGGCGGGGGCGGGGCGGGAGCGGTGGTGGTGGCGCCCGGCCATGCTGGCAGGCGCTACCGCCGTGTGCGTGGCGCCCCTGGCCATCGACTTGCCCAGCGCCCAGGAGGCGGGGGCCCTGACGGTGGGCGTCGTCCAGGGGAACATCTCCCTGCCCGGCTCGCGGGCCTACTCCCACGAGGGCGAGGTGACGGGCAACCACGCCTCCCAGACGCGCCGCATGCTCGAGTCGGTGGGCGGGGGAGCGGTGGACCTGGTCGTGTGGGGGGAGGGGTCGGCCGACCGCGACCCGGCCGGCTCGGCCGTCGTGGCGCGCGACCTGGAGGACGTGTCCGACGCGGCCGGCGCCCCGGTGCTGATGGGCTACTCCGTCCTGGCCGACGACGACCACGTGTGGAACTGGCTGGCGCTGTGGTACCCGGGCTCGGGCCTGGACGCCCAGTCGCGCTACGCCAAGCAGGTGCCCGTGCCCTTCGGGGAGTTCATCCCGTTCAGGCCGCTGATCGCGAGCCTGGCGACCGAGGCGGCCCGGCAGAACCACGACATGGCGGCGGGAGGGGAGCCTGGGCTGATGACGGCGCGCCTTGCCGACGGCCGCGAGGTGCCGATCGCGGTGGGCATCTGCTTCGAGGGCGCCTACGAGTCCGTGATCGGCGAGGGCGTGGCACTGGGCGGGCAGGTCATCATCACGCCGTCGAACAACTACCTCTTCGAGTCCTCCGCCGAGTCCGCCCAGCAGGCGCAGCTGCTGCGCATGCGCGCCATGGAGTACTCGCGCAGCGCGGTCCAGGCGTCCACGACGGGCGTGTCGGCGGTCATCCGGCCCGACGGCTCCGTGCAGGCGTCCACGCCGGTGATGAGCGCGGCGAGCATGGTCGAGACGGTGCCGCTGCGCACCTCCCTCACGCCCGCGGCGCGCATGGGGGCGCTGCCCGCCCGCGCGGCCATGGCCCTGGCGGGGGCGCTGCTCCTCCTGGCCTGCGC
>ERZ773042.1917-NODE-1917-length-11821-cov-8.869199_pt1 | contig 11821 bp, 11 predicted proteins | sample MGYA00511664_ERZ773042 | MGnify/ENA primary metagenome ERZ773042 (study PRJEB29015, sample SAMEA2737984) | human oral metagenome | biome: human oral; feature: human-associated habitat; material: dental | place: China | collected 2036 ... | reverse complement strand
TGGCGTGGTTCGAAGGCAACCGCATTCACACCATGAGCTGGTGGAAAACATACCCAACCAAAGGCTGTGGACTTGTTCCGCAAATTGAGGATACGGAATTCCAAAATTTCCTCAAGAACGCCACCCTGTATTTCAATGCTGCAGGTGACCGTGTCTATGTTGAACGCCACACCGATGGTGCCATCAGTGAATGGAAACTCCATAGCTAACCCACGGAAGATGCCAGCGAGGACAAACTCATGATTTTCAAGATTTTTGCCACAATCGTCGCATTCATCATGGGTTTATTAGGGCTGCACCAGCAACCGCCGCAACCAACCATGCCGACCACGCAGGTTACGCGGACAGCGCAACCGGAGGCTTCCGTGAAACCGGCCCAGCCCACCTCTACCAGCGCCACCAGCACCATTAGCGTACCTGCGACATCGACCCCGATTCCGCCCCGGCCACCACTGATGGCGCTGTCGGATCTGCCGAGTGGTTTACACCAAGCAACCGATGCGGAAATGCAAAAACTCACCACCCACCGGTGGGTTTCCATCAGCCCGCTGATCTTCCGGGTCAATAATTACGCCGAAATAGACTTCACCACCAACCACGACACAAGTAGTCCCCGCCGAGTATTCTCCGGTGGCACCAAGTGCTGCACGGTGCAGGGAACCGTTCTGGTGGCACGCAACACCATCAGCATCGCCGCCTGGGGAGACTCAAGAAAAACTGCCTGTGACCCGCAGGTCTTGGCGGTAGAAGACACAGAATTCCGGGAGTTCTTGGACCACTCCACTGTGTACTTCAACTCTGATGGCAGCAGCATGTATTTGAAACGAAGTTCAGATGGTGCCGTCAATGAATGGAAACTAGCTGATAACCAACATGTGAGGTAGGAAACATGATTTTCAAACTGTTTGACATGATTGTCGCAGCCATAATAGCGCTATTGGGCGTGAATGTGCCTGGACCGACGATACAGCCGACGGCGTCGCAAAGCAATGCCACCACGGTACAACCGCAGCCCACAGGTACGAAGGTCACCAGCACCCCGGCCACCCCCACGCCAACGGTGCCGGTGCCGAAGACGATCGGTGGGGCAACGCTGCCGGCCGATGCGCACCCCGCCACCGATGCCGACCTTCAGAAGTTCATGCACAACGAGTGGATTTCCACCGCCTACAAGAAGGCTTCGCTGAATTTCTACGAATCGACACGCTTCATCCCCAAGGGCAATGAACTGGATTCGCGCCGGGAAAATGGTAATAACGCGACACCCAACGATGTTGGTTTCATCCCCGATGATGCCCGCAGCTTCACCGGCATTCCGGTATGCAACACGGCTGTGTCCTGGGCAGCGTTCGAAAAGAACGTGATGCAGGTGTACTGGGGTCCAATGACCGAAAAGGCCTGCGGTGATGAGACCTTGTTGGATGAGGACATCATGAAGCATTTCAGCTCCAGGCCCAGCCTGTACTTCAACGCTGATGCCACTTATGTGTATGTGCAGGGCGGCGGCACCATCAGCGAGTGGAAGTATAACGAGCACCCAACTCCCAAAGCCAGTAAGTAATTTTCACCACCTTTTTGGAGGAGAAACACCATGATTTTCAAACTCTTTGCCCTGATAGTCGCGGCAGTTACCGGACTGCTAGGCCTGCTCGGGTTGCACCAGCCGGTCCCGAAGCCGCTGCCGACTCCCTCAATGCCGACCTCGACGCCAACCTCGACCGCATCGTCGGATTCCACCGGAGTTCCGGCCCCGAGCACGTCGGTGACCGCAGTGCCGGAACCATTGCGGCCGGTGGCGATGGATATGCCGGCCGGCACGCATCCCGCCACCAAGGCCGACATGAGTAAATTCCTGTCGCACAACTGGACCTCCACCGCGAACAAATATGCCGTGATCTATATGGGCAAGTCCCAGCCCTTTAACGGCACCGAGGAGATCAAGAAGGAATTCAACGGCAACGTGCCGGAAGGCCTGCGGATGCTTACGTACGATCCGACCTGCAACGCGGTTCAGACCGCGGTGTGGTTTGACGGCAATACGATGCGAACCACCGCCTGGAGCATGCAAACTCTGCGCGGCTGCCAAATCGATGTGGAGAAGCAGAGCGAAGAATTCCAGACGTTCATGAAGCAATCCGACATTTACTTCAACGCCGCTGGTGATCGCGCCTATTTGAAGCGCGCCGACGGCAAAGTGAGCGAATGGATCGTCGCTACCAATTAAGCTTTGCGACGCCAAAAATCCCCACTTTCGGGTGGGGATTTTTCTTGCGTCTTATGGGAGTTTCGCGGCCCTTATTCCCGCAATTCGGCAATGATGACGACCCCATCGCCCCGGTGGGCCGCGGCCCCATAAAACCGTTTGAGCCTGGTAAACGTGTCCATTGCCCACCCGTCGGGAACCCCCAAATGGGTGCTGGGCCCCTGTAGCGGTTTGAGGTTCATATTCGGCAAATCCGCCATGATGGTGATGACAATCTTGGGATAATTGACGGTCACCCAGGTATCCCAAGAGTGCCAGCCCGTGATCATGCTATTCAATGGGTCGGCACCCTACCCCAGGAGCATGAGCGGCACCCAATAATGGTGGGTGATAGTCATCGAAGGATAGCGGGTTTGATGCATGAGTTGGTGGGCGTCATGGGTGTAGGTGGGCGAATAACAAAGATTATCGAACACCCGTGCGGGCACCGCGTGGTAGTGGAGAACCAATTCCGCGGGCCGTTTCGCCACTGGTGCTGGTGCGGGCGGATCCTCGGGGAAAACAAGCTTTTTAAACCGGGTCAACTGCTCAACGGTTTCGGTGCTCATCCCCGGCAGTGGGTATTGCCACCGCCCAGCAGCATTCGGGTACTGGCATGTGGAGACGAAAAACTCTTCCCCGGAAAACACCAGTTCGGCGTTTCGGGTTGCACCGAAATCCGACTCCTCCGTGACAAACCGAACCTGATTATGGGACAGATAAAACGGCTCTGTTTCCCTAGGATCAACAGTCCACCCTTCTAAAAGGGCGTTTTGATTGGAGTGGCGGAGTTCCACCTTGGCGTTACGAATATAAAACTCATAGTAGGAGCCATACCACATGGATACGCAGGCCGGAATATAGATATCGTCACCATAGTAATAAGCGTCGTGGTCGATCCACAGCTCATCACGGACAGTTTCCGCCACATAGGCGAGGAATTCTTCGCTGGTTATCATGTGTTTTCCCAAACTTGTTTCAGCACAGCTAAAACGCCGAGGTGAATCCCCGAAGCCGCAGCGAATTGCTCACCACAAACACCGAAGAAAACGCCATGGCGGCCCCGGCAAACATGGGGTTCAATAAGCCCATGGCAGCCACCGGGATAAGCACAATGTTATAGGCAAACGCCCAAAACAGGTTACCTTTGATCGTCGCCAAGGTGCGGCGCGAGAGCCTGATGGCGTCGACAATGCCGCGGGGGTCATCGTTCATGAGCGTGATATCGCTCGCCTCGATAGCAACATCGGTGCCCGCGCCCATGGCCAGTCCTAGGTCCGCCTGCGCCAACGCCGCGGCGTCGTTAATGCCGTCGCCAACCATGGCCACAACCTGGCCCGATTGTTGCAGCTCAGCGACCTTTGTCACCTTATCCGCGGGCAGCACGCCGGCAATCACCGTGTCGATCCCCACCTTGGTTGCCGCCTGCCGCGCCGCCCCTTCGTTATCGCCCGTGAGCAGGATCGGCATTAGCCCCATCGCCTTGAGCTTGTCGACGGCCGCCGCGCTGGTCTCCTTGGGCTGATCCATCACCGAAATATGCCCCGCCAACTGCTTATCGACGTGCACCGCCACCACCGTGGCCCCGGTATCGCCGCCCGATTCGGCCCGGCCCACCTCAACCCGACGGCCATCAACCATGCCGCTCACGCCCACCCCAGTCGTGCTCTGAAACTCCGTCACCTCCGGGATATCGGTGGCCTCCGCCACAATGGCCCGGGCGATGGGATGCTCCGAAGCATTCTCCACGGCCGCCGCTAACCGCAGCACCTCGTCCTTCTCGAAGCCAACCTCCGGCTGTATGCTGCTCACGGACATGATGCCCGTCGTGATCGTGCCCGTCTTATCCATCACAATGGTGGTGATTTTCTGGGTGTGTTCCAGCACCTCAGGGCCCTTAATCAACAATCCCATTTGGGCGCCCCGGCCGGTCCCCACCAGCAGGGCAGTGGGGGTGGCCAGCCCCAAAGCGCAGGGGCAGGCGATAATCAGCACGGCCACCGCCGCCGTGAATGCCTCGGCCAACCCATGGCCCAACACAAAAGCGTGAACCAGCAATGTGGCCACCGACACCAGAATCACCACCGGCACAAACACCTGCGAAATCCGGTCGGCAAGCTTCTGCACCGGAGCTTTCTTCGCCTGCGCGTCGCTCACCAACTTCGCCATCTGCGCCAGCGTGGTGTCCGCCCCCACCCTGGTGGCCCGCACCACCAGCCGGCCCGAAGAATTCATGGTCGCCCCAGTGACCATGCTATCCTTCGTCACCTCCACTGGCACCGATTCGCCCGTGAGCATGGACTCGTCCACCGCCGAATGGCCCTCGACCACCACGCCATCGGTGGCGATCTTCTCGCCAGGCTTGACGACAAACACATCCCCCACCGCGAGCTTGCTGATCGGAATACGGTGCGTGGCGCCGTCGACAAGCACGGAAACATCCTTCGCGCCCATGTCCAACAACGCCCGCAATGCCTCGGAACTGCGGCCCTTTGCGCGGGTCTCAAACCACCGGCCCAGCAGCAGAAACACAATCACCATGCCCACGGATTCCAAATAGATTTGGTCCATGCCCTCATGTGAATGCGCCGACAAACTCATCGACATGCGCATATCATTCATGCCTGCATTGCCGAAGAACAGGGCCCACACGCTCCAGAAAAATGCGGCTGACGTGCCCAAACTAATCAGCGTGTCCATGGTGAACGCCCCATGCCGCAGATTCTGAAGCGCCGCCACGTGGAAGGGCTTGCCCCCATAGAAAAACACTGGTCCAACTAGGGCAAAACTCAACCATTGCCAATTATTAAACTGCAGCTGCGGAATCATCGACAACGCCAACACCGGCACCGACAACACGGCGGAAATGATCAAACGCTTTCGCAAATCCGCGGCATGCGCATCCCGAGCCGCACTCGTGGCATCCGTGCCGGAGGCTTCCGAAGGCTCCGAGTCTGGGCCAGCGTCATTGTCTGGTGTGATTTCAAACGCATCGTAGCCGGCGCCCCGCACCACATCAATCAGCTGCGGTATCTTCACGGATGCCGGATCGTAACGCACGTTGGCGGTTTCCGTGGCGAAGTTCACCGTGGCTTGGGCGCCCGGAACCTTATTCAGTTTCCGCTCCACCCGACCGGAACAAGATGTGCAGGTCATGCCGGTGACACCCAGGTCCACACTAATGAGTCCTGGAGTATTTTCTGTTATCACTTATAGAACCTCCATGTAAATAAACCATCAGGTATAACCACGCCTGCTGGGCAAAAATTCCCGTGGATATTGAGCCTCCGGGTTGGCCTGTGCGGGCGCTGGGGTGGGTGCCGGGGACTGCTTCACTTGTTCTAAGCTTGGTTTTCTGTTGACAGCCTCCCGTTTGCGCAGGGGGAATATTGGCCGAAAAATGGAAACCAAGCTTAGCGGAAGTGCTGAGCTTGGGTTTAGGGTTATCCGGGGTTTTCGGGGGTCCTGAGTTGGCCGAAACTCCAGCTCAGCACTTGTGCAGCCGGTGTGAATGTGCCCATGGCCTGTGCCGCAGAAGTTCTAAGCATGGTTTCTGGTTTGTGGCCCCCTATTTTGAACGAAACCAAGCTTAGAGAAAACGCTACCAACAACCCAGGGCAGCGCTGCATATGTTCTAAGCATGGTCTTTCCTTGGCGGGCATGTCGGTTCCTGGGGGGTTGGGGCAGCAGATTTTGAAAACCATGCTTAGAAGGTATGAAGCCCTAGGTGGGCTGTGGCGTTACCGTTTTCAAAGAGGGCCGCAGGTTTGCTAAGCATGGTGTTTTGTGCAAAGGCGGCAAACCCCCAGGAGCTGGTGGCCATAGAAATGGGAAACCAAGCTTAGCGAATGCGCTGCCACAGTTGATGGTGGGTATCAAGTGTTCTGAGCTGGAGTTCCGTTCCTGGACATGCCTACATTGGGTCACTGAATCGAGAAAGTATAGCTCAGCATGTTTGCAGCCAGGCTTACTGCATGAATGCTGAGCTTGGGTTCGGGATTATCCGGGGTTTTGAGGGGCCCGAGTTGGCCGGAACTCCAGCTCAGCACACGTGCAGCCGGTGTGAATGTGCCCATGGCCTGTGCCGCAAAAGTTCTAAGCTTGGTTTTCGATTGGCGGCCTCCCGTTTGCGCAAGACAAGTGTTGGCCGAAAAATGGAAACCAAGCTTAGCGGAAGCGCTGAGCTTGGGTTTAGGGATGGGGCTGGGGGCTGGACTGGGTTGGGAGCCTTTGGGCGTCGTCAAGCAAAGAAAAACGCCACGGCAACGAGACCGTGGCGCAGGGCTGACCGCTAAGCCTTGACAGAATAGCCTGCCTCGGAAACGGCGGCGCTCACCTGGGCGTCGGTGAAATCCGAGCCCGACACGGCAACCTGGCCGGAAGCCACATCAACATCAACCTTGGTAACACCGGCGATCTCGCCCACCTCTTCGCGGACGGAAGCTGCGCAATGCTCGCATGTCATGCCTTCAACTTGGTAAGTTTTCGTCATGGGAATTCCTCTCTTTACGCTGGTTATAGGTATAACCCAAATAAAATGCGACGAAATCTTCGCTAACGGGAATAATGTGGACACTACTGAATGTTAGGAAGACTAGAACTTAGATAACTACTTTGAAGGAGAGAATGCAACCATGGCACTCGTAGAAGTAAGCAAAGACACATTTAACGACACGGTCACTCAAGAAGGCATTGTGCTTGTCGACGCCTGGGCCGAATGGTGCGGACCCTGCCGGCAATTCATGCCCGTCTACAAGAAGGCATCTGAAAAGCACGAAGACATCACCTTCGCCAAGCTCAACACCGAAGAAAACCAAGGCCTGGCCGCCGCCCTGGAAATCCAAGCCATCCCCACCATCATGGCCTTCCGCGATGGGATCATGGTTTTCCGGCAGTCCGCCGCCCTGCCGCCCGCAGCATTGGAAGACGTGATCGAACAAGTGCGCGCATTGGACATGGATGATGTGCGACGCCAAATCGCGGAACATAACGCTACGAACAACTAATATTATGGGTCTGTGGGAAACCGCGGACCCATAATTATGAGATATCTTCGGGATTCCCCACCATCATCATGGTTTTTCATGGGACCCCAGTGTGAGTCCGAGTACCTTCATCACACAGCTATGGGCTTTCGCACTACACTAGTAGATGCTTTTCAGCATGGTTGCGAGGGGCCTACGGCATAAAAAATATGTGTTCCACCCCTTCGAAACCCTGTATCGAATTTAGTAACAACTAGCGGAGGAAGCACATATCATGGCGAACCCATTTTCTAAAGGGTGGAAATATTTACAGGCGTCACTAGATCAAAGCATTGATGAAAACGCCGATCCTCAGATTCAAATTCGGCAGGCCGTCGAAGGGGCCAAAAAACAGCACCAGCAAATCTCCCAACAAGCCGCAGCGGTGATAGGGAACAAAAACCAACTGGAAATGAAACTCAACCGGTTGATCGAAGAGCAACAAAAACTTGCCGAGAAAACCCGCCAAGCCCTCACCCTTGCTGACCAGGCAAACGCCCAGGGAGATGCCATAAAATCCCAAGAGTTCAGCTCCACCGCCGAAATTTACGCCACCCAACTTGTGAGCGTCGAAACCCAGTTAGAGGAAACAAAAACCCTCCACGCCCAAGCCACCCAAAATGCCGAACAAGCCAAACGCCAAGTGCAACAATCCGAGGCACGGCTCAAGCAACAATTGGCTGAAGCCGATCAGTTGCTCAATCAGGCTCGCCAGGCGAAGATGCAGGAATCCGCCACCAAGGCCATGGACACCATGAACCAGCTCAAGCCTGATGACAGCGTTCCCACTCTCGACCATGTGCGAGCCAAAATCGAATCCCGCTACGCCACCGCCATGGGCGCCCAGGAGCTGCTGGAAAACTCCGTTGGCGACCGGCTCGCTGAAATCGAGGCGGCAAGCAACGACATGAAAGCCTCCGCAAAGCTCGCCGAAATCCGCGCCCAAATGCACGGCGGCGACAGCGCCACCGGTGGCCAGCTTACCGCTGGGTCCGATTCCACCAGCCCCCAACTACCCGCAGGTACCGGCATGAATACCGGTGTGGGCACTAATACTGGTGTCGACGCCGGAACGACGCCGCAATCCGGTTTCGGGGCCGGGAATACCGGAACTGGGAGCGCTGGGGTTGGGGGGACGGGGGCCTTCCCGGCCTCGGGCGGGCCGGCAGCAGGTGGGCCGGTAGCAGGGACCCCGATGTCAGGGACGCCGAGCGTTCCGAATACCCCGGCAGCAGGCACCTCGGCCCCGAGCGTTCCGGTGACGGGCAGCTCGGCGCCGACGACTCCGGCAACAGGAATCCCGGCGACAGGGACGTCGGCAACAGAGACGTCGTCGGTCTCCACGACCCCCATGGATGCAGAACCTGTGTTCGAAGAGGTGGGTCCAGACCAAAACCCTTTTAAACCCGCAGGCTCTTCTGGAACAACCAGCGTCACCAACACCCTCGACGTTGACGACGCCGATGTGGTGGAAGACTCCACCGACGAGCCAGCCGGTACCAAGCCAAAAACCACCCCAAATACCGGGAGCACCGGCAGCGCCGGAAACAGCAATACTACTGGTAACGGCTTCCAACTCCCCGGGCCACAACACAAAGAGCTCTAAAGCCACAGGAATAGCCAGCGAAAAACACCCCAATTTTCGTTGGTTTCCTCTGGGGGTAGCGCACCTACCACAAGCTCCTCAGGCGTGTGGGTAATGCTACTGTTTTTTCATGGCCCATGGATCCTCGGCTAGGAGAAGCCCTGCTTATAGCAGCTCAAACCGCCCGAAGCGTTCATCGCACTCGGCGCATTCAGCGCATTCGGCGCGTGTGACGAACGCGCCGGGTGCTCACGTCACACGTGATGCGTCGCGTTCGTATCAGGGGCATTCATATCGAGGTCGGGTATTGGGAGTGCTTATGCTCTCCCAGTTTTTTGCTGCGTTTCCCCTGGGCATGGTGACCGCGCTCATCCAATTGCAGTATGCGCACCATCATCAGGCGTCGGGAGTGTCTTGGTTGAGCATTGTGTCCCAGGTGGGGTGCGTGGCGGCAATCATTGGACTTACGAGGATCACCCTGCGGCAAGGACGTCGATTAGCGCTGGTATTGGGCATGGGGCTCATGTTGGCGGCCAGCGTATTGGGATTAGTCTCCGCCCTGCTCGACGTGGATTTACTACTCTACCTTGTTGCTTTCCTGTTGGGGGCGGGGTTGGCCGCGAACTGGTACACCCCATTTGCCGCCACGGATTTCTCCTCAAAAACATCGCGTGCCAGCGATTTCTCCTATGTCCTGAGTATGACTGCTATAGGGATGGCCCTGGGGTCGCCAGTGGTGAACTACACATATTATTTGGAGCAACAGGCGGAAATTCCCCTTGGGGTCATTGGGTTCACGCTATGCATGCTGTGTTGCATAGTATCGGTCATTATTCTCTGGTTTGGCCTCCATCCCATATCGGGCACCATGCAGCAATCCGAACATTTGAGCGAAGATAATGATGCCCGGTTTCGGTTTATAGAAGCGCCAGGTGCAAGCGCCGCAATAGTGACGCTCACTGCCATGATCTTAGTGATCGACCTCCTATGGGCCACAACCACGGTCTATGTGGTGTCCTCCGAAAATGAACTGTACGGCACGCAGTCGTTGATGCTGGTGGGGGCGGCCCAAATATTGTCGAGCCTGATCGGATATGGCATGTCTCCCCTGTTCGGCGTGGTAGCGGATCGGCTGGGGCGCACCCGGGTGGTGGCGACAGGCTACGGCCTGGCGGTGATAGGTTGCCTGATTTTAGTGGTTGCGGCCAGCGAGACCATGTGGGTGCTCGCGGCCATTGTGATATTAGGCATCGGCAAGGTTGCGGTGATGGTTGCCACCGGTGCTTTGCTTGTCGACGCCGTACCGCGCCATCACCGTGTCATCCTGCAGGGATGGGCCGGCGGCATCAGCATGGCCATCGCACCCCTCGGCACCGTGATGGCATTCTTGGGCATGCCCCGGCTGGCAGCCATCGGCATCATAGTGCTCATCATCGTGTTCTTTTTCGTATTCGGGGCAGTGCGGCGCACTCCCCGCTACGACTAGTCAAACCGATTATTCACCAAAATCCCCCGAATACCCGTGTGAAACCCATCTCGCAATTGCACCCGCTGGGTTTCAGTCAAGGTATATTCGTGCAGCGCATCGCACGCAAACTGCAGCAGTGGCCGGTCGATTTCTGGGGGCAAACCCCCGCCAGAAAGTAGATGGGCGGAATCTCGCTGTTCGCTGGTGGCGGCGTTTTCATACCACCAGATGGCATACTGTTGGCCCACATCAAATGGGGTAAGAAACCCGGCGGAAGTCCACACCTCATTATGCAGGGGCACATAATGCGAGCGGAGCTTGCGCCGGGGGGCCATCATGGAAGGGTTGGGGCGCCTGGTGGGCGCATCGGCTGGCGAGGGTTTTGCTTTGCCGTCGGAAGCCGCCGATGGGGTTTCGGCGGTTTTTCCCTCCGAACTCATGGTGAGCGAAATCTGCCCAGTTTGTCGAATGGAGTGGCTATTGTCGGTAAGCGTCTCCATGGTGGTGTGGCTGACCGTAATAGTATTGATATCGTCGAGTTCTGGTTCCGAAAATTCGGGGTCCACTTGTTCAGCAGGTTTATCAGGCTCGGGTACAGATTCGGTGGCTTCCACTTCGATGGCGACCACCTTGGTTTCTTCGTCGTCAAGCGGATCATCCACAGTGCGCACAATTGGTGGCAGGGGGCCTTCCAACACATGCAGCTGCATGCAATCGCCGAAATCCTCGCGCGGGTCGAGTATAACCAGGGAATCGCAGGCGTGCCGCAGGGCGGAAGACATGGAATCCCAACCAAACCCATAAAGATGCACGCGAATCCCATGATTCACCGCTTCTTGCACGCCCGGAATCATGTCGGCGTCGCCCGATACTAATACAATATCGGTGACTTCCTGACGAACACTGGTGAGTACCATGTCGGCAACCAGCCGGGTATCGACGGCTTTTTGCGTACGACGCTCACCCCATTCGATGAGCTGTCCGGCCCGCAACTGCACCCCATCGCAGGTACGCAGTGCGCGCTGGTAGCGATGCGGCCCGGTGTCGGGAATCCCGTCATACCAAAACTGCCGGTGAACGGGCTGTTCAAATTGTTCAGTCACCATGGTTCCTAATGTTCGAACCACGGCAGGTAGATCTATTTCTAATTGTGCTCGGGCACCAATTTCCCACGAGTTATAAAAGCTCGCCAAAAGGTACGACGTATCCACAAAGATTTGTGTGCGTTCAAGCATGGCTCCTGATGTTTCTTTCGTGTCTAAATAGCTAAATTAAGTCGTTAATATCAAGCATGCCTTAAAGCAAGCTGCAAGTCGACACGACATTCAAAGCCCCAGCGTACAACTTTGCGGCCACCATAATTATATCTATAGAAGTATGAGCTCAAGTACCTGTGTTAGTTACATCAAGAGTGCAAGCTAGCAAACTTTGTATAGTTTTTCCCGGTTTTTGTTGTTGTGACGTGGTGGTTTGTGGTTTTGTGGTGGGGTTTGTATATTTGT
>ERZ773042.1914-NODE-1914-length-11838-cov-3.256896_pt1 | contig 11838 bp, 10 predicted proteins | sample MGYA00511664_ERZ773042 | MGnify/ENA primary metagenome ERZ773042 (study PRJEB29015, sample SAMEA2737984) | human oral metagenome | biome: human oral; feature: human-associated habitat; material: dental | place: China | collected 2036 ... | reverse complement strand
TCATGATGGGGCTTTTGATTCTGCAAAGCTACGCCGGAGAGGGCGGCATTTTTCAGGAAATTTTCTTTTCCTGGATTCTGACTCTGGCAGTCGGAGGGATATCGGACTTTTTATCGGAGCGCCTCTGGAAGAGGAAGGTCCGGAGAGAGCTTCGGTTTTCCCTCCTGAGAGAGTTCCGAGGCAGGATTCTCTTCTCTTTTTTTCTGACGCTTCTCTATCTTTCGGCTCTCGTGGTCCTGCAGCCGCTTCTGTTTTTTCTGCTTTCTCTTCTTCCGCGCATCCTGCTAAGGACGGCGGCGCTTCTCCTCCTTCTCGCGCCTCGCCTCGAAGAAGATCAAGTCCGCCATGGCGTCGGCCCGAGAGCTCCCGTGCGACACCGAAACGCCATGGTCCCGTTGCGGCGGGATATCCGACTTGCCCTCGAATTTCCCCTTCAGGACCGCGTAGGCCGTGCCCACCTCCCGATACCTCATCGCGGCCTCCGGGGACGGGTCGTTTTCAACGCCGTACAGACGGCACAAACGGCAATAGGCCTGATGGACGTCAGCGAACGATGAGTCTGGGGGTACCCCAAGAACGGCAAAGGCTTTCATCTCATCCATATCCAGAACTTCATCCATATCCAGAACTCCTTCGGCTTTCATTCCCATTCCTTTTCCATCACCGTTACCCGACAATACGAATGCAGACAAGTATAGGACAGAATGCGGCTTCCAGGAAGAGGGATCGGATCGGATCGGACACTCCGAAAAAGCTCAAACCCGACCGGGAAGTTCCAGGGCATTCTGCCCGTCGTCCGTCGCCGCATCCCGCCTGTCACGTTTTTTACTACCCGCGCCTTAACGTTTTTCGTTATAGCGTTCGATACCCTTCTTTTTCTACAATGATCGCCGTGGCTTTCTATCCTATATTCAAGGAGTGATCACGGCATGAGACTTGAGATTGGAGCCTTCCACGTCAAGGACATCAAGTTCGGCGACAAGACAGGCTACAGCAAGGGTATCCTCACCGTCAACAAAGAGGAGCTCCTGAAGGTCGTGAAGGAGGACGAGCACATCACGACCGCGGACCTCCGCATCGTGCACCCCGGCGACGAGGTCGTGCTCTGCCCCGTCAAGGAGGCGCTCGAGATGCGCTGCAAGGTCTCCGGCGGACACGGGATCTTCCCCGGGGTCCTGTCCGAGATGGAGATAGCCGGTTCCGGCCGCACGCACTGCCTGCAGGACTGCTCGCTGATCGTCGTGGGCGAGCACGCCGGCGGATTTCAGGACGGCCTGATCGCCATGGGCGGCCAGTATCAGCACCACACCATCTTCGGGGACATGCCGAACCTCGTCCTGGTCGCGGACACGGACGAGGAGTTCGAGCGCAGGGAGCAGCAGAAGAAGAACCGTGCGCTCCGCTGGGCGGGCATGAGGCTGGCCGAGTACGTCGGCCAGTGCGTCAGGGACCTCGAGCCCGAGAATCTCGAGGTCTACGACCTGCCCGCCATCCCCGACCGCAGCGACGCCGTCAAGGCCCTGCCCGGCGTGCTCTACGTGCTCCAGCCCCAGACCCAGATGGAGGCCATGGGCTACAACACCCTGATCTACGGCTGGGACGGCAACCACATCCTGCCCACCCTGATGCACCCCAACGAGCTGATCGACGGCTGCATGGTGTCCGGCAGCTTCATGCCCTCGTCCTCGAAGATCTCGACCTACGAGTTCGCCGTCAACCCGATGCTCAAGAGGCTCTACGCCGAGCACGGCAAGTCCATAAACTTCCTGGGCGTTTTGATGTCCACGCTGAACGTCAAGATGGACGAGAAGGTGCGCTGCGTCAAGATGGCCGGGGAGATCGCGGTCAACCTCGGCGCGAAGGGCGCGGTCGTCGTGGAGGAGGGCTACGGCAACCCCGACGTGGACTACACCGCCATGCTGGTGGAGCTCGAGAGGCTGGGGATCAAGACGGTGGGGCTCTCCGACGAGTGCACGGGCCGCGACGGCGCGTCCCAGCCGCTGGTGTCCATGAACCCCGCCACCGACGCCCTGGTCACCACCGGAAACGTCTCCCAGATGTACACGTTCCCCAGGATGGAGGTCATCGGCGAGCTGGAGGCCCTGGCCCGCGACGGCAACAGCGGAGGCTGGGAAGGCTGCATCAAGCCCGACGGCTCCTTCGTCATGGAGAACAACGGGATGTTCTGCGCCAACCACATCAGCGGCTACTCCAGAAGAACCTGCGCCGACTTTTAACCGTCCAGCGAGGAGGGACAGGAAATGAAGGCAATTCACTATATCAACCAGTTCTTCGGTCAGGTCGGCGGCGAGGACGCCGCGGACGCCAAACCGGTCTTCCACGATCAGCTCATCGGCTGCTCCGTGATGCTGGACGGCATGATGCCGGACATCGAGGTCACCAACACGATCGTCTGCGGCGACAACTACGTCACCAACCACACCAAGGAGGCCCTGCAGGAGATCCTGGCCTGGCTCGACACCAGGGAGTTCGACATCTTCTTCGCCGGCCCCGCGTTCATGGCCGGGCGCTACGGAGTGGGCTGCGGGCTGGTCTGCAAGGCCGTGGCCGAGAAGTACGGCGTGCCGGTCATCACCTCGATGAACGAGGAGAACCCCGGCGTCGAGGAATACAAGGCCGTCTCCTACATTTTCAAGGGCGGCCGCAAGGCGACCTTCATGAAGGACGACCTCACCCTGATGGCCAACTTCGCCCAGAAGATCGCCAGGGGCGAGCCCCTGCTGCCCGCGGCGCAGGAGGGCTACTTCCCGCGCGGCGTCCGCGCCGAGATCCCGCAGCCCGACGGCCGCATGGCCGCCGACCGCGTCATCGACATGCTGGTGAAGAAGCTGAACGGAGAGCCCTTCCAGACGGAGCTCGTCATCCCCAAGATGGAGAGGATCCCGCCCGCGGCGCCCGTTCCCGACCTGAGCAAGGCCACCATCGCGCTGGTCTCCTCGAGCGGCGTCGTCCCGGTGGACAACCCCGACCGCATCCAGAGCGCCTCCGCCCAGAAGTGGGGCAAGTACGACATCTCGAAGCTCGACTCCCTGCCCGAGGGCGTGTTCAAGACCATCCACGCCGGCTTCGACCCCGCGGCCATGTGCGCGGTGCCCGACCGCGGCATCCCCGTCGACGCGATGCGCTATTTCGAGAAGCAGGGCAAGATCGGTAAGCTCTACGACTACTTCTACGTCACCGTCGGCACGGGCACGACCCAGGCCTTCGCCGCCAAGTTCGGCAGGGAGATAGCCCAGGAGCTGCACAACGCCAAGGTCGACGCCGTGGTCCTCACCTCGACCTGAGGCACCTGCACTCGTTGCGGTGCAACGATGGCAAGGGAAATCGAGCGCACGGGCATCCCGGTGGTCGTGATGTGCAACCTCATCGACGTCGCCAAGACGGTGGGCGCGAACCGCATGGTCCAGACCGTCTCCGTCCCCTATCCCCTCGGGGACCCGGAGCTGAGCAAGGAGGCCGAGTGGCAGCTGCGCACCAGCCGCGTCGGAGCCGCCCTGGACTCCCTCGCGACGCCGGTGGAGACCCCCACGGTGTTTCCATCCAGGTTTTAAACGATAGAAAGCGAGGCTTGTTATGGAACAGCGCAAAAGCGGCATCGCAGAGCTTCTCAATCAAAATATCGTTTATGCCGTCTCCGTGTTCATTATCCTTGCGATTGTCCTGTGGGGGTTTTTGCTGCCCCAATCCTTTGAGACGTTTGCAAAAGTTCTGTTCAGCAGCCTGACGATGTATTTTGGCTGGGGCTATATGCTGTCCATGAACATTTTCGTCCTCTTCTGCATCTTTATCGGCTTCAGCCGTTTCTCCAAAGTTCGCCTAGGGCCCCAGGACTCCAGGCCCGAATACTCCAACTTCTCGTGGTTTGCCATGCTTTTCTCGGCCGGCATGGGGGTAGGGCTGGTCTTCTACGGCGCCGCGGAACCGCTGACCTATTTTTATTCCGTCCCCTTCGGTGTGGAGCCTGGATCCGTCCAGGCGGCGCGCGACGCCATGCGGGTCAGCTTCTTTCACTGGGGTCTGCACCCCTGGGCGGGCTATGTGGTCATCGCCATGCCGCTGGCCTACTACCAATTTCGCCGTAACGCTCCCGGCCTGATCAGCACGATCTTTATCCCCCTCGTAGGGGAGGAACGGGTCCGCGGAATCTTCGGCAAGTGCGTGGATATTTTTGCGATCTTCGCTACCGTCGCCGGCATTACCACCTCTCTGGGGCTGGGGACCTTGCAGCTCAACAGCGGCCTCAACGCCCTGTTCGGCGTCCCCAAGAACATGTCCGTTCAAATCCTCCTGATAGCCCTTTTGGCCCTCGGCTACATGACATCGGCACTCCTCGGCCTCGAAAGGGGAATCAAAAACCTTTCCAATATCAACATCTTCCTCTGCTTCCTGCTGATGCTGGGACTCTTCGTCGTCGGCCCCTCCCTTCCGATCGTGAATTCCCTGATGACGGGGGTCGGCGATTATTTCTCCAATCTCTGCAACGAGAGTTTCATGATGGCCCCCTACGGGGGTCCTTATGAGGCGCACCTGAAGAACTGGACCCTCTACTATTGGGCCTGGTGGATCGCCTGGGCGCCCTTCGTTGGCTCCTTCATTGCCCGGGTTTCCAGAGGCCGCACCATCCGTGAGTTCATCCTGGGCTGTCTCTTTATCCCGGCGCTCGGCAGCTTCACGTGGTTCGCCATCTTCGGAACGTCCGCGCTGCACCTCGAGCTGGTCCAGGGGGTAAAGATCGCCAACGACATCATCAAAGACGTCTCCGTCGGCGCGTTCGAGCTCTACAGACATTATCCGTTGGGGACGATCATGTCCTACATCATGCTGATCCTCATCAGCACATTTTTTGTGACCTCGGCGGATTCCGGAACCTTCGTCCTGGGCATGTACTCCACGCAGGGGATCCTCAACCCGCCGAGGACCCGTACCGCCATCTGGGGAATCCTGATGGGTGCTCTGGCCGTTGTCCTGCTCATCACGGGAGGCCTGCAGAACCTCCAGACCATCTCGTTGACCGCCGCACCTCCCTTTGCGGTGATTATGCTCTGTTCCTGCGCCGCTCTTTACAAGGGGCTCTGCGACGAGGAGAGAAAAGGCGAGATTTAACCGCCCGCTCAATGCCAAGGAAGGGGGCATCCTGAAAGGGGATGTATCCCTTCCTTGGCATCTCATGCAAACCGTGTATTGATTGGAGGTGTCCTACTCTGGAACGTATTCTTCTTCTTTTTTCGCACGAGCGTCCCTGTTGGGACGAGGAGACCCTGGCGCTTGCCGGCGAGGACCCTCACGCGCTGAGAGAGCTCGAGGACTCGGGCGACCTCATGAGGATCGCCGCGAGCTATGGGCTCACGCCTCAGGGAGTGCGGACGCGAGAACGAGTCTCACAGGAGCTCTGCGTGCCCGTGAGCTCGGCGGGCGAGGTCCTGGTCGACGAGGTCCGGGCTCGCGAGATGCTGGAGCGGAACCGTCTGGAGCAGTTCCTGGACCGCGCGTTCATGACCGACTGGGGCATCAAGGAAGTGTCGGTCGGGGAGACGTTCCCGGTGGTCCCCTGCCTGCCCGACGACGAGTATTTCGCGCTCTCGGACGGGCGCGTCCGCGCCCTGTGGCCCGAGGCCCCCGTCGTAAAATCCTTCCTAGAGGCGTTTCCCCACTGGGGCGTCGCCGCGCGGACCCTGCCCGCACCGGGACAGGAGGCGCTGGACCGCTGGGCCTCGGAGAACGGGGCCCCGACCGGTACCCTGACGTTCGACTTCGTCCTGCGGAGCCGTTACGACTTCAATCATTACAAGGGACTCGACCCCCTGCCGACCGACCGCTTCAAGTTCCTCAACGCCGACCGGCTCTTCGCCCAAAAGGTGCGCGGCCGGGCGGAGGACCTGCTGCCCCTGATCGGGCGCCTCCACATCTTTCTGATGGAGCAGCGCCGCATCTACGTGCCCGGGTGGTTCGACATCGACAGGGAGGAGCAGGAGGACTGGGTGCTGCTGGCCCTGGCGACGGACACGGAGGCGCAGCTGGCCTCCCTCACGGCGACGCTGCGCGCCTGGGGACACGACCTGATCGACCCCGCCAATCCGCTCTACATCGTCGGAACGAGCATCGAGCGTCTGAGGGAGCAGAGGGAACAGAAGCGCACGCTCTACGACTGGTTCCAGGAGGAGACCGTGCGCATCCTGCGCCCCGACGCCCCGGACGAGGTCGAATAGGCGCTCGAACGGAACACGGCCCCCTGAGAACCGCGACCCGGCCTTGACATCCCACCCGGCGCAGTGTATAACCGGGTAATCGAGAAACAAGCGCAGTCCTCCACGAGAGGCCGCGTTCAGGGGATGCTTCAAGGGATGGTTCAGGAGACGGAGGGATCGTATTGGGTATTCTGGCTCGTTACGCCGCCCTGCTTCCGGTGACGCCGGCAACGCCGCCCGTCAACCTGGAGGAGGGCTCTACGCCGCTCATCGCCCTGCCGCGCATCGGCGAAAAGCTCGGCATCACGCTTTACGGCAAGTTCGAGGGCTGCAACCCCTCGGGCTCCTTCAAGGACAGGGGGATGGTTCTGGCCGTCGCCAAGGCCCTGGAGGAGGGCAAGCGCGCCCTCATCTGCGCCTCGACGGGCAACACATCCGCCTCGGCGGCCGCTTACGCGGCCTCCGTCGGCATCCCCTGCTTCGTCCTGCTCCCTGCGGGCAAGGTCGCCCTGGGCAAGCTGGCCCAGGCGCTGATGTACGGGGCCAAGGTCATCGCCGTGCGCGGCAACTTCGACCGCGCGCTGGAACTGGCCCGCACGGCCGCGGACAGGAGCGGCTGCGCGATGGTGAACTCCGTCAATCCCTACCGCCTCATCGGCCAGCGCACCGGCGCGTGGGAGATCTGCGAGACCCTGGGAGGAGCGCCGGACTGGCACGCCATTCCCGTGGGGAACGCGGGGAACATCAGCGCCTATTGGGCAGGGTACAAAGAGTACGCCAAACTGGGTCGGATCTCGGACCTCCCCCGCATGATGGGCTTCCAGGCCGCGGGCGCCGCTCCGCTCGTCACGGGGCTCCCCTGCCCGGACCCCGAGACGGTCGCCACGGCCATACGCATCGGCAACCCCGTCAGCGCGTCCCTCGCCCGCGCGGCGGTCTCGGAGTCCGGCGGCGAGTTCAACGCGGTCTCCGACGAGGAGATCCTTGCCGCACAGAAGCTCCTGGCCTCCGAGGGGGGCGTCTTCGCCGAGCCCGCGTCCTGTGCGCCCCTTGCCGGGCTTCTCGCCCTGAAGCGTGCGGGCCGCCTTCCGGCGGGCATCACGGCGGTCATGGTGCTGACGGGCAACGGCCTGAAGGACCCCGACACCGCGCTGTCCCAGACGGGACGGCCCATCGAGATCGGCGACTCGCTGGAGGAGCTGATGGGCGTCCTGAGCTCCGCCGCCTCCGGATCATGATGGAGCGGGGAAAAGAGCCGCTCCTCTCCCTGCGCGTCCCCGCGACGAGCGCCAACTTGGGCTCCGGCTTCGACACGCTGGGCATGGCGCTCTCCCTCTACAATGTCTTCAACGTCCGCGAGTTGCTGCCGGAGGGACACTTCACCTGCGACGCCATCGGGGAGGGCGCTTACGAGCTGTCCGACGCCGGCTCCAACATGGTGGTGGAGAGCTACCTTCGAGCCTGTGCGGAATGGGGCATTCCTCCCCGAGGCCTCGCCCTGGAGTGTCACAACGTCATCCCGCTCTGCCGGGGCCTGGGCAGCTCCTCCACCGCCGTCGTGGCGGGGGTGCTCCTGGCCGACACCGTGTCCGGACGTCGGACGGACGAGGCGGAGCTCCTGCGCGTCATGACGCTCATCGAGGGACACCCCGACAACGTGGTCCCCTGCTGCCTCGGGGGCATGACGGTCTGCTGCTGGGATGGGGAGAACCTGCGCTACGTGAAGCTGCCGCCCCTTCCCGACGACATGCACGTGGTCGCGGCGGTCCCGGACGTGCGGGTCCGCACCCACGACGCTCGGCAGGTGCTGCCCGAGCTCGTCCGGTTTGGGGACGCCGTGTTCAACCTGGGGCGTGCCTCCCTGCTCTGCGCCGCCTGGGCAACGGGGCGTTGGGATCTCCTCTCCTGGGGCATGGACGACCGCCTGCACCAGCCCTACCGAAGCTCCCTCTTTCCTGGCGGCAGGGACATCCTGGACCATATCCGCGGCCTTCCCGGCTGCGTCGCCGTCGCCATCAGCGGTTCCGGCCCCACGATGGTCGCGCTGGTCCGGGGCGCGCCCGGTACGGTCGCCTCCGCGATGTGCCGCACCTTCTCCGAGCATGACGTGCCCTCCCAGTTCTTCGTCCTGCGGGGCTCGTCCGTCGGGACGACGATCGATAGCCGTCTTTGAGGCCCTTTTCCCGCTCCTTTTTTCGCCTTGCCGGGCCAACACGGGGGAGAGGGGATCTCGGGACCTGAAGAAGAAAACCGAGGTGAGAGACCCATGACAAATTCAATTATCGAGAGCATCCGACTTGACCGTGGCTGCGCGCGCATCATCCTGCTGGGCGTCCCAGACCTGCCGGGGGTCGCGGCCAGAGTGTTCTCCGCCCTGGCCGAGAGGAACGTGGGCGTGGAGATGATCGTCCAGAACAACATGCGCGGCGGGATGACGGACATGACCTTCCTGATCCGCAAGGACCGTCTGGACGACGCCATCCCCGTCTGCCGCACGGCCGCCGAGGCGATCAAGGCCCAGGGGGTCTCCTTCAACACGGAGGTGGCGAGCCTCTCCATCCAGGGACAGGAGCTCTCCTCGACCCCGGAGGTCACGGCCAGGATGTTCGCCACCCTGGCGTCCGTGAACGTGAACATCGAGATGATCACGTCGAGCACCTTCGCGGTCACCTGCGTCGTCGATGCGACCGCCGTGGAGCGGGCCGTCGCGGCGCTGCAGAAGGCATTCGACGTCGAGGCCGTCCTTTAGAAGGCCGCAGAACAGCTCCAAACGCACATAACGGAGAGGCCCCGGCTGGGGCCTCGCGTTTTTTTATGGAGCGAGGAGGAGGAGGACACAGATCATCTTTGGTCAACGCCCCCAACATCTTTTTAGGGAAGCGCCGATCGAATTCGGCGTTTCTCCCGCGCTTCCTCCCTATTTTTTCCGGCTGTAGGGGGTTCCCTCCAGCGGCAGGCTGTTCCGGAACCTGCCGTCCCAGCGCCGGTAGGCCAGGGCCAGGGTCGGGGCGGGCGGAACCAGGACGACCTCCCCCACCCCCTTGGCCCCGTAGGCCCCAGCGCCATCCGGGTCCTTGCACTCCATCAGCAGGCATTCGATCGGCGGCACGTCCGGCGCGCGGAACAGTCCGAGCGTCCCCAGCCGGGCACGCGGGACGCCTCCCTCAAGGCGCAGGTCTTCCGTGAGCGCATAGCCCAGGCCCATGACGACGCCGCCCTCGATCTGCCCCTCCACGCTGTTTCGGTTGATGACCTGCCCCACGTCGTGGCAGGCGATGTACCGCTCGATCCGGCCGTCCTCGCCCAGAATGCACACGTGGGCCGCATAGCTGTAGGCCGCGTGGCTGACGGGGTGCGGCTTGTCCGAGCCCATGGGGTCCGAAACGAACAGGAACTCGTCGTAGAACTCCCGCCCCTCGAGACGCCCGATGTCTCCACCGGCCTCCTTCAGGGCCTCCGCAAACTGCACGCAGACCCGCCGCGTCGCCTCACCCGTGAAGAGGGTTTGCCGCGAGGCCGTCGAGGTGCCGCTGTCCGGCGTCAGGGCGGTGTCGGGAGGGTTGAAGGCGATGCGGTTCACCGGGAGCCCCGTCGTGAAGGAGGCGATCTGGACCATGGTCGTCGCCACGCCCTGCCCCATGCAGGCCGCGCTGGTGAAGAGCCGTATGCCGCCGTCCCGGACCACCAGGCGCATACGCCCGGCGTCGGGCACGCCCACGCCCAGACCGCTGTTCTTCCAGGCGCAGGCGAGGCCCGCCCGGGGGGAGGACTCGAAGTAGGGCTTGACGGCCCCGAGGCATTCCCGAATTGCCGTGTTCTGCGCCGCAATCTGGCCGTTGCCCAGCACGTCGCCCGGCTCCACGACGTTGCGGTCCCGGATGTCCCAATAGGAGATGCCCGCTTTCTCCGCCAGGAGGTTCAGCGTGCACTCCACCGCGAAAGCGGACTGGGTGACGCCGAAGCCCCGAAACGCCCCGCTCGGCGGGTTGTTCGTGTAGACGTTCGTCCCCTCGATATCGACGTTCGGAACGCGGTAGGGCCCCGTGGCGTGGGTGCAGGCGCGCTGCATCACGGGCCCGCCCAAGGAGGTGTAGGCGCCCGTATCGCCCCGGATTCGCACCCTCATGGCCGTGAGGCGCCCCTCCGCGTCGCACCCGGCGGTGTAGTCCATCACCATGGGGTGCCGCTTGGGGTGGACGATCAGGCTCTCCTGGCGGGACAGCGTCACGCGCACCGGACGCTTCGCATGCCACGCCAGAAGCGCCGCGTGGTGCTGAACGCACATGTCCTCCTTGCCGCCGAATCCCCCTCCGACCAGCGCCGAGATCACGCGCACCCCGCTTTCGGGGCAGCCCAGCATCCGCGTCACCTCCCGGTACTCGTCATAGACGCTCTGGCCGGACGTACGCAGGACCAGGACGCCGTCCTCGTCGAGATAGGCCAGGGCCGTCTCCGGCTCCAGGAAGGCATGCTCCCCCACGGGCGACGTGTAGACCGCGTGGGCCACGTGGGCGGACTCCGCCAGGGCCCTGTCGACGTCGCCCCGTCTGACGACCGCATTGACCTTAACGAAGTTGCCGAAGGGGTGGATGAGCTCCGCGCCGGGCGCCATGGCCTCCTCGATGGTGAGCATCGGCCTCAGCACCTCGCTCTTCACCTCGATCAGGGCCAGGGCTTCCTTCAGGGTCTTCCTGTCGACCGCAGCCACCAGGGCCAGAGCGTCGCCCGCGTAGCGCGTCACCTCTCCGGGTGCGATCAGCACCGGCCAGTCGTGCACGATATGCCCGATGTACCGCTCGCCCGGCACGTCCTCGGCCGTCAGCACGGCCACGACCCCCGGGTGTGCCGCCGCAACGCGGGTGTCGATTTCCAAAATGCGTTCGCGCGGCGTTCTGGGACGCAGCGCCGCTCCATAGAGCATCCCGGGCATCTTCAGGTCCTCGACGTATTTGCCCGTCCCCAGGGTCTTCTCGCGTGCATCGAGGCGCGGCATCCGCTCCCCCAGGGTATAGGGGCGGTCGAAGGGGTCCTTCGGGGGGAGGAAGCCCGGGTCCCTCAGGGCCTCGGCGGCCATCGCGACGGCCCTCTCGATCTTGACGTATCCCGTGCAGCGGCAGAGGTTTCCCTTGAGCGCCGCCTTGATCTCCGCCGCGGACGGGCTGGCGTTGACGTCCAAGAGCCCCTTGGCGCTCATCACCATGCCGGGAATGCAGAATCCGCATTGCACCGCCCCTGCCGCGCCGAAGGCCCAGGCATAGATCTCCCGCTCCCGTTCGGAGAGACCCTCGAGGGTCGTCACCGACCTGCCGTCCAGCCGCGAGACCTTCTGGATGCAGGCACGGGCCGTGCGCCCGTCGACCAGTACGGTACAGGCTCCGCAGACCCCCTCCGCGCAGCCGTTCTTCACCGAGGTGATGTCGGCCGTATCCCTGAGATAATCCAGCAGGGAGCCGTCCTCCGCTATCTCGTGGACCGCTCCGTTGATCGTCAGCCTGTACATGCAATCCCCCTCCTCGCCGTCGGCCCTCCGCCGGGCGGCCTTCCCCGAGGGCCGCCCGGAACGGGACAAATTCAGGGAAGCGCTGATCAAAACAAAAACGCATATTTTGCCAAAGGGGAACATGCAAAACAT
>ERZ773042.1913-NODE-1913-length-11844-cov-2.345492_pt1 | contig 11844 bp, 10 predicted proteins | sample MGYA00511664_ERZ773042 | MGnify/ENA primary metagenome ERZ773042 (study PRJEB29015, sample SAMEA2737984) | human oral metagenome | biome: human oral; feature: human-associated habitat; material: dental | place: China | collected 2036 ... | reverse complement strand
CACCGGTCGCCATCATCTCTAGTGGTGGATACGAAAAACTCTCAAGCAGGCTCGTTTTCAGCAGTATGTCACAGCTGGCGTAGACTTCACCAACCTTTTCTGGTGCAATCCGATTATAAAAATGGTCGACCCGATACCACTCTTTTGGCTCTTTGCGGTACGACAAATACGATATCTCGTACTTTTGGGGATCGAGCTGGTTGATAATCCGGAACGCTTCGTCGGTATTTTTGTACTCACTCTTGCTGTCACCCTCGACTAAAATTTTTATCTTGCCAGTGAAGTCGCGATCACGATAAGGGTACCACTGTAAATCTATACCATTCGAGGCATAGCGCGACTCTTTGTGAAACTGCTCTCTCAGCCAACGTTGGCACCAGAGCGACATGGTGATATAGGCGACACCGGTCTGATCATTATACGAAGCATTCGCCAAGAAGCGTGGCCCACCCGTGCCGGGAGTATAAAAATCCGTCTCAAAATTTTGCACAAAGTATAAGCGGTTCTTGACGTTCGGCTGCTTTTTGATAACCGCTTCGGTTGACCACAGCGTCGCGACTAGACTATCAAAAAAGCCTTTCATCTTGGTTTCGTGGAGTCGCACCACATTAAATCCAGGTAAATCATAGCGGTAGTGGTAAGTCTTATTCGCGAGCTTTAACGCATGGCGACTGACACCATCAAGCAGCGTCACATCCCAGCCAGCGCGCCGCAAAATATCAGCGTGTTTTAAGGCGACAATGACACCGCCAGAAATATCGGTCGACGGCAGCACAAAGCCAATATTGCGCGCCAGCTTTTGCCGGATAAAGTCCGCCAGCGGGTAGCTATTATAAACAGTCGAGTGACTTTTGGCAGTCGCTCGATGTGCTGCATGGCCGAGTTTTTGCCGCTGCGCTGGGTCGTCGATCAGCTGCTTCAGTGCCGTATACCACTCATCATCGCCAACTAATACACCGGTCACACCGTCTTCGATTTGCTCAGCAAAGGCGCCGACCCTACTCGCCACGACCGGCAGCTTGACAAGCGATGCCTCGAGCCATTTATTCTCAGATTTCGCACGGTTAAAGATTGTATCGGTCAGCGGTGAAATAACGATATCGCAATCAGCCATCGCTGCTGGTAGCAAGCGCCAATCCATAAAGCCGACGGTAATAAGCCGGTCACGATACGGCTCAAGTTGTGGTGGTACATCGAGGAGACCAGCTATTTTAAGATGAAGTTGCGGATACTCCTCAAATAGCCTGACGAGGCTTGGCAGCACCAGCTCAAAATCCTCGTTGTGAGTAATACTGCCGCTGAAATAGCCGATCACCACCCGGTGCGGATCTTTTTGGACTGTCTCCAGTGCCTTGTTTGACATATAAGTCATTTCGTCTGACGCAGTGTTGCGGTTGATAAAAACGTCACCCTTGGTGTAGTGTTGTAGCTCCTGCTTGAGCTGCGTGGTGGTGGTGATCACGTGGTCACATAGCTCGAGGGTTTGGCGCATCCGCTGTACACCGTCATCATAGAGTGCTTTATCAGCCGCTGACATCTGCCGGACATGGCGAATCTGGTCTGTATAGGCGGTGTCAATCACTAAATCATCTATATCAAAAAAACAGGTCTTATTATAGTAATGAGCCTGATCAATAAACTGCTTGACAGTCTCCGTCACCGGGCAGCGAAAGAAGACGAAGCCGCGGTAATACTTCAGCATATCGAGATTGAGCCGGTCATAAAATACACTATCGGCGACCAACCCTTGCGAGGCAAGCTGCTCAATCTGGTGCGCTACCCGGTAGCGCTCCGGGTGAGGGAGTGTACAGCCATTAATGAACAGGATGTCTTTGTAGAACTTTGGCTTTTTGGCAGGAAATTTTTTGTAATAGGCGTAGCGAGCTGCTCGCTTGGTGAACCGAATAAGCCCGTCGTCACGAATAATTTTACTACTTTTTTTGGTCGCGTTGTATAACTTGTTTAGCATGGTCACTCCTCCTCTTTGTTGACTGTTATGTGTGGGCTGTACACGGTTCGGTACCCAGCTGATTGAAGCGCTCGGCTCAGTGCTCGACTGGTCAGTGGTGTTGACTGGTCAAGCTGACGAAGTTTTGCCGTGTCAATCATTATCAATGGGCTATCGATCTCTGGTATATTATACGTCGCCGTCAGATAAATATGGCGGGTAAACGAGCGACGATTGAGTTTTTGGATTAGTCGAACGGTATCGTCTGCGAGCAAAAATTTAAGGTTCTCTCGCACCAACGAATCGTTGAGCCGGCCCGACACTGCCCCAACGTCAGATCGCGCAGCTTCAGCCGCGAGCGCCCGTGTATAAGCTGGCGGGAGGTGCCGCTGCTGACTAAGAATGACAAAGTGGTTGCTGAGCGATGGCAGAACTTCTCCAACCGTCTGCTGCGAAGGTGAAAGGTATGAGACAGTAGGCCGCTCCGGCGGAGTATAGTCGATGCGCCACTGCGCCCCATAAACAGGGTCACGCTGGACAGTCGCAGTTACCTGACGCGCGGCGATATCATCTTCTAGGGCCTGTCGCTGCGCAGCGACAACATACGGCTTGGCATCAAGCTCACCAGCAGTTGATGCCTGATGAACCCGCCAATAGTATAAGATGTGTGGAATATGATAGATTGTCTCGGCGGCAATCTGCCGTGTCAGTCGCAAAAATAGCTCCCAATCCTGCGTGCCATTATAGCGGCCATCTTCGCCACCAGCCGCTTCAAGTAGGGAGCGCTTAATAGTCGAAAAGTGGGTGATGTAATTCACCGATCGCAAAAAATCAGGGTTCCAGTCTGGCTTAAAAAACGGTTGATACGGGCCGTGCGTATCATACTTTGCCTCATCGGTATAAATAAACTGAGCACCGGGGTGCTGGTTGATGACTTCGACGACTTTCCACAGTGCGTGTTGGTGCAACAAATCATCATGGTCAAGCAGCGACACAAAGTCACCCCGAGCCTGGGCTATTCCTGCGTTGGTCGCACCAGCAATATGCCGATTCTCTGGTAAAAAGTGGCCTTTGATGCGCGGGTCAGTGTCGACAAATTGGCGAATGTCATCTCTGACTCGTTGATCGGTCGATAGATCGTCAACCAAGATAAGCTCCCAATTATCGTATGATTGCCCTTGCACCGAAGCAACCATTTCAGCCAAGTATTGAGCCGGCGTGTTGTACAGCGGCACCACGATAGACATCAAGGGCCGCTCGGTGATTGGTGCCGTCACCACCGGGTGACGCCGCTGCCAGCGCTGGTAGAGCTGACGCTGACGCCAGTCGATATATGTGAGACACGGAGAGGCAAGCTTGCGAGCGATCTGATACCACTTTGGCTGACGTTGCTGATACTGCCGGATATTGCCCACACGCTTTCTCACTATTTCCACCGGTACTCTAGTTTTGTGACTCCACCCCAACGACCTTTATCGTAATCTCGGCGCATCGAGAAATGAGGCCCCTCTTCAACAAAAGCAATAGTGTCAGTGTCATCTTTGCCTGTCAAACCAGCCTTGACGAAATAGTCGCCTTCATTAAGATTAAGTTGTACGGTGTACTCGGCCTGATGGTTTGATTGTAGTGTATAGTTATCCTGGTACGTATTTGGGCCAAAAACATATTCGCCGTTGTCGCGAAATATCGCCACGCCGACATTCTTGACACCCTGCTGCTGCCACGATAGCCGCACAGTCATCGTCTCACCATAATCAAAGCTGGTCTTTGGGGTTCCCTCAGCGTCAAACAATTCTACTGAAAAATCTGGCTGCTCATCGCTGACTTCTTGTGATCCATCATAATTCTGATTATTACTACGGCTATACGCGGCGGCTACTCGATGTGGCTTGCCGATTAGTTTGATCTGACCATCCTCGATAAAGACTGCTTTGCTACAAAATCGCTCAACCGCCGCCATGTCGTGAGTGACTAGCACAACTGTCCGTTTTTCACGCTTCAGTTTATCAAAGTAGGCGTAGCATTTTTTCTGAAACGCCTCGTCGCCAACCGCCAACACTTCATCCAAAAGCAAGATATCACCGCGAGCTCGAATCGCGATACTAAATGCCAGCCGCACCTGCATGCCGCTCGAATAGTTTTTGAGGCGCTCTTCCATGAAGCCATCGAGCTCAGCAAAATCAACGATGTCGTCATACATTTTCTCCATCTCTTCACGGCTAAAGCCAAGCAGCGCACCATTCAGAAAGATATTTTCACGACCGGTCAGTTCAGGGCTGAAACCAACTCCCAGCTCAATAAACGGTATCAGGGTGCCGTGGACTTGGACAGAGCCGCTGTTTGGCGCATAGATACCAGCGATCGTCTTCAGGAGCGTACTCTTACCAGAACCGTTTCGCCCTACGATACCAAAAAATTCACCCTGTTTTATCTCAAATGAGATATCTTGTAGCGGCGTAAAAATCCGGTAGCCTTTTTTGCGGCTCAGTAGGCCGACCAGCCGTTGCTTGAGCATCGTGGTCGATTCGATTGGAATCTTGAAACTCTTCGTTAAGTGGTCTATACGAATCGCCACCTCAGACTGCTCTGATGCTGCCATATTAAATATCCTCCGCAAAATACTTTGACTTCTTTGAAAAATACCAGGCTCCGATAAGGACCGTCAGTGTAATCACCAAACCCGGGATTATCACTCGCCAATCGTGAATTAAATCAGTCATCCGAATCGTCGACTCGTTTTGATTGATCAAGGCATAGCGAGCATCTTGAATGATCTGCGTCACCGGATTCACAAACAATAGTTCAGCCGCCGTTCGACTACGCTCCAGAGCCATCTGGAGTGGATAGATGATCGGTGCCGCATAAAACGCCGCTTGCAAAATAATCTCCCAAATATAGCCGGTATCACGAAATTTCACATTCAAGACAGACAGTAAAAGAGCAATCCCTAATGAAAAAATATATAGCTCAAATATCAGTGGGATAATCCACAAAGCAGTCCAATGAAGTTCAACCCCATTGAGCAACATAAAGGCAATCACTACCAACAGATTGATGAATAAATTAATAAGCGACGAAATTGTCCCTGATATGACGATAATATATTTCGGAAAATCAAGTTTGCGAATCAAGTCACCACGGTTCACAATTGAGCCAAGACCATTACTTGTCGCCTCAGTAAAGAACGACCACAACACCACACCCAGTAGTAAGGTTACGGCAAAATGCGGCACCCCCCGGTCCATCCGCAAAATATAGACAAACACGACATACAAAATCGCAAATATAAATAGTGGCTTGAGCACGCTCCAAATATATCCAAGGACAGAACCCTGATATCGCAGCTTGAAATCAGTCACTACCAGCTCGCGCAGAAGAATCCGATTCTTCCGGCTCAGCAACCCAATTCCTTGTTTCATAGGCTATATTATAGAGTATAATGGACTATATGAACAGACTAGTTGTGATTATTCTTAACTGGAACGGTGCTGACGATACCATCGCCTGTATTGACTCATTGCGGCAACAAAAAACTGTCCCGTCGATCATTGTGGTAGATAATGATTCGTCCGACGACTCGCTCGCTCGCTTGCAGCAGTACAAAAAGCACCACAGTAAAAGCGATCTCCGCTTGATCAAAAATACGCGAAACAGCGGCTTTGCCGGCGGCATCAATGTCGGCCTTCTGCATGCACTTGGTGAAGGGTTTGAATATATTGGTATTCTCAACCCAGATGCCACGGCCGCAAAAATGTGGTCAACCGAGTTAATAAAGGAGCTTGATAAAAATCCAGAATATGGCTTGGCAACCGGTCTCCTTTTGAGCCGTGATGGCAAAACGATTGACAGTACTGGTGACTTTTATTCAATGTGGGGGTTAGCGTTTCCGCGTGGCCGCGGCCAGCCAAGAAGCCAGGCTTCCAAAAAGGCCGAGCCGGTGTTTGGTGCGACTGGTGGCTCGGTAGTATTTCGAGCAAGTGTGTTTGAAAAAATTGGCCTATTTGATGAGCGGTTTTTTATGTATTACGAAGATGTCGATATCAGTTTTCGGGCGCAGCTTGCTGGCTTTCGCGTTCGCTACACTCCCCGAGCAATTGCTTACCATAAGCAAGGTGCCAGTTCACAGAAAGTACCTGGTTTGACTGTCTATAATACCTTCAAAAACCTACCGCTACTCGCGTATAAAAACCTACCGACAGGTTTATTGTGGAGTGTTCTACCACGTTTTTGGTTGGCGTATTGGTTGTTTTACTTCAACGCAATTCGTCGTGGTAATGGCTGGGCGGCGACCAAGGGTATCGGAGCGAGTTTGCGGCTCCTCCCATACTGCATCGCCTACCGGCACAAAAATCGACGAGCCCACTGTCAAATATATCCGCTCGCTAATTTACGATGGACTCCCGCCGGTTGAGTCTGGTTTACAGCGGCTCATTCATCCTTTTAAAAGTCGCCGGTCTAAAGCATGAGCATGAAAAAACGTATCACTATCCTTATCCCTACCTACAACGAGCAAGCGGTACTCCCCGAGCTCTTTCAGCGACTCAATCAGCTGACACAAAAAACCGATAAATACCAGTTTGAATTCTTGTTTGTCGATGACGGCAGCCGCGATGCGACACGCCAACTACTGAGAGAACAGGCCGCACGAGACCCACGCATTAGCTACCTGGCGCTATCGCGTAATTTCGGCAAAGAAATCTCCATGACCGCTGGTATCGACCATGTTCATAGCGATGCGTTAGTGATTATTGACGCTGATCTGCAAGACCCGCCTGAGTTGATTCCTCAGATGATTCACTATTGGGAGCAAGGGTTTGATGACGTATACGCTCGCCGGCAAAGTCGCCGAGGCGAAACGTGGCTCAAAAAGAAAACAAGCCGGTGGTACTACAAACTTCTTCAGACCACTACCTCCATACCGATCCAAGTCGACACTGGTGACTTTCGCCTGCTAGACCGGCGCTGTATCGAGGCATTACAACAATTTCGTGAGAGCCAGCGCAACACCAAGGCTCTGTTTAGCTGGATTGGTTACAAAAAGAAGGAAATCTACTACCATCGTGATTCACGACTAGCCGGCTCTACCAAGTGGAATTATCGACAGCTCATTAATCTCGCGATCGATGGTATCACCAGCTTTACAACCGCACCATTACGGATTGCGGCTATCCTTGGTTTTATTATTTCGCTTGTAGCTTTTTTGTGGATCGTCTATCTGCTGGTGCGGCCATTATTCGGTGTGCCGACCGGTGCTGGCTACTCATCATTGATGGCTACTATCTTATTTTTGGGCGGCGTGCAGCTGCTGTCTCTCGGAGTAATTGGTGAATATGTTGGCCGGATCTTCTTAGAGACAAAACGACGACCACTATATCTCATAGAGGAGCACCACACTGCCACGACAGCCAAAAAGCAATCTTAAATGGCGTTTTATATTAGTTGGCTGTGTTAATACGCTGATTGATTTCGGTCTCTTGTATATGCTGACGAGTTGGGCTGCTTTGCCTCATCTGGTCGCTAATATTATTTCAACCACAAGTGCTTTTTGTATCAGTTTTTTTGCCAATCGTCGCTACACGTTTCGATCAACCCATCAACAGACTGTGCAGCAATTTTGGCGTTTTAGCCTTGTCACTTTAAGTGGATTATGGATTATCCAGAGCGGTGTCCTCGCTGTCGCTATGCCGCTTCTGCAACGCGGCCTACCCCACGATGTTGCCCTCCTCGTTGGTAAGATAATCGCGACGGCAACTTCTCTCGTATGGAATTTTGTGCTTTATCGCCGGATAGTATTTAGGTAGAACCCCTTTAGTCGTCTTTTTTACTCATCACTAAGTGGCGCGCCCGACCCTCACCTTCAGAGTGTGTCTCGACATCGTTGTATTCGCTGGCCACATGGTGCACCACCCAGCGGTCGGCTGCATTGAGATCGATCATCTTTGTCTCACCAGTCTGGCGGACGTAGTCGATCCAGCCACGAGCTTTTTCAGCAATTTTTTCAGCATGCTGTTTCTTGTAGTCAGCGATATCGACATTGACGCGAGTAATAGCCGCCTCATTATTACGCAGTGTTGTCGACACTAAATATTGTAGGCTACGCAAAGTCTCTGCCCCGCGCCCAATAAGCAAACTATTTCGCTCACTCGAAGGAATGGTCGCAATAACCACCTCGCCCTCTAGTCGTACCGTCACATCGATATTGAGATCAAAAAACGCCAGTATGTCTTCTAGGTATTTCTTTACAAATGCAAGCGTTGCATCTTGATCCATAGTCCTCTCCTATTCTTTGGCTTTAATGCGAGTAACTCGGGCTTCGGTTGCTTCCTTAGCTCGTTTTTTGGCAGTTGGTTGAGACGAACGTGATGATGGCGACTTTTTCTGGGCGATCTGCTGTAGTTCTTCTTTGTCTTGTCGTAAAATAATTGCGTTTTGGCCATATGCGACTGCATTAGCTGTGGCGATATAGAGCGCTAGCGCCCCCGGCAGGCTTATCATGATCAAAAAGAGAGTTATTGGCATGATCTTCATCATCTTACGCATGACGATCGCGTTGATTTCAGACTGGTCAGCCTCTTTCCCTTGACTAGCTTCTGCCAATACATCACGGAGGCGGCGCTTACTTTCAGTGTTCGGCGACATCTGCCGAGAGGTGAGATACTGCAACACTGCCGCCACCAACGCCAGCACTACCAACCCAAACGCTACGCCCTTTGGTGACATAGCTTGCTGAGTCAGGTCAACAATACCGAGGAAATTTTGGTTGAAATTATCCGGTGCAGCAAGCAGCTGCTTGACTGCCGGCCACCCCTCTATAAAGTCGTAGGTATACTTTGCCAGCTCGTTTCGATGCAGCGCAAACAGCTGAACCACTCGATAAATCCCAATCAACACTGGCAATTGAATCAGCAATACACCAATTGACCCGACCGCACTGACATTGTGCTTTTTATAGAGATCCATCATCGCCAGAGCTTGCATCTGCCGGTTGTTTTTGTATTTGGTTTTTATCTTGGCTAACTCTGGCTGCATTTTACGCATAGCTTTTGCCTGATGAAGCTGTTTCTTCACGAGCGGCCACAGCAAAAAGCGAACTATCATCGTCAACAAGATGATACTGACACCAAAATCACCCCCCGGAATCAAGGCATAAATCGCCATCAGTAAATTGAAAATCGGTTGTACGACAACCACGTCAAACAAATTCATGCTGATTATTATATCAGATACCGGCTCATTTATATAGTCCCGCCTGAGCGAACAGCTGTGATATTATCGCCTGCAGGTCTTGATGACTCTTCTGCAACACCTCGGCCGAAAACACTAAGACTGCCACATCTTGGTTAGTTTTTAATAGAGGTAATTGATGGCGAATAATCTCATATACTCGCCGCCGAACTCGGTTACGCCCTACTGCTGATTTAAGAATTTTCTTACTAATCACCACCGCAAACCGGCTCGATCGACGCCGTGGATTATTGCTATATTTGATAGTCAGCAACGATGAACGAACTGCTGCACCACGCGCATATAAAAACCGTAAACTACCGTGCCCATGAAATCGATACCGCTGCCCTAACATACGATAAGTATATCATTATAAATGTAAACCCCCACTCACAATCTGCAGTGGGGGTTTACATCAAATCGCAAGTTTTGCGCGACCCTTGAGCCGGCGGCGCTTCAAAACGGCGCGACCCGCCTTGGTCGACACCCGTGCCCGAAACCCATGTGTCTTGGCGCGGTGTCGCTTATGTGGTTGAAATGTTCGCTTTGGCATATCGCCTTATAGTGTAGCTTTTTTTGGTCAGTTTTTCAAGCTAGCATAATTTTCCACTTTTTGGAGTGGGTTTTCCACTATACTATCAGGGGTAGTAATTTATCGTGGAAAACCCACAGCTGGCTCATAAATTTTTACCATGTGACACTACTTGTGGAAAACTCAATTTTTTTGTTATAGTAATCTACGGAATCAGATAAAACTAAGGAGACGGCGGTGCTGATAAATAGTCGAGCAGTGTGGCAGGGTGTGTTAGGTGAGATGGAGCTGTCAATTCCTGCTTCTTCGTTTTCAGCCTGGTTTCGCTCGACTGAATTAGAAATTGTTTCGGATAATGAAGTCGTCGTCATAGCACCAAATATTTTTGTCAAAACCCAATTAGAAAAACGCTACCGCCAACAAATTACCGAATGCTTGGAGAAAAATGGTCTTATCTCGCCGACAGTCCGCTTTCGAATTAAATCAAACAAAGACAGCAAACCGCGCCTGAGCCGCGACGAGCCAAAGCCAGCAACAGCCAAAGAGCCATCCAAAAATCCCCCGCCACGCATCGGCAGAAAAACTACGCCGGGCAACCTCAATCCGCGATATACTTTTGATAACTTTATTGTCGGCTCGAGTAACGACCTCGCCCACGCTGCTTGCCAGGCGGTCGCTGACAATCCTGGTACCAAATATAATCCGCTCTATCTCTATGGTGGATCCGGCCTTGGTAAAACGCACCTTATGCAAGCAGTTGGCAATGAAATCATTCGGCGACAACCGACTGCTCGAGTCCTCTACACGACAATCGAAACTTTTGTGAATGAGTTTGTTGACTCGATTCGCTTTAAGAAAAAAGGGTTTTCTGATAAATATCGCAATGTCGATGTGCTTATCGTCGATGATATGCAATTTATCGCCAACAAAGAACAGACACAAGATGCCTTCTTTCATACTTTTAACGACCTTCATCAGAATGATAAACAAATCATCATCAGTTCTGATAAGCCTCCCAAGAGTATCCCTACATTGACCGACCGACTGCGTAGCCGTTTTGAATGGGGGATGACAATCGATGTTCAAATGCCAGACTACGAAACTCGCTGTGCTATTGTCACCGCCAAAGCAAGCCTTAGCGGCGCTGAATTGGCGAGCGATGTGGTTGAATTTTTGGCAGCGAACTTCAAGACAAACATCCGCGAGCTCGAGGGCGCACTCAACCAACTACTCGCTTACGCTGAGATGCAAAATATTGTACCAGATGTCGAAATCGCCGAAGGACTACTCGGCAACGTTAAACGGTCGCGACCACGACATATTACGGCTCGTCAGATTTTAGAGAAAACTGCTCGTCACTTTGGTGTCGAAGTGAAAGATATCTGCTCACCAAAGCGCGATAAATATATTATGCAACCTCGCCAGATTGCGATGTATCTACTCCGGAGCGAGCTAAAAATGAGCTTCCCAAAAATCGCCCAAGAGCTTGGCCGTAAAGACCATACCACCGCAATGTATGCAGTTGAAAAGATTACCAAAGAGAGCCTGGTGAATATTGCGGTTCGAGAGCAGATCAACGATGTCCGCGACAAGCTCTACGTGTAAAACCTGCGAAAAACATGGGTAAAATCTGTCGAAAGGTCTGGTAGTGTATCCACTGCCGGCTCATAATGAATCGGCACGATTTATAGGCCGTGGACAACCCACCAACTATCCACTCGAATTCCCCGATCCATCCACTCATCTATCCACAGCAACCACTCCGATATCACCCCTGATGAATCAGGACTTTTACCCAGTTTACACAACACTTATTATTATCAAGACAAAAGAAATATAAAAAGGTATAATAGATATTATGAAGTTGACTGTCACCCAAGAAAACCTCGCCAAAGCCCTCGCTAACGTCGGGCGCATCGCCACCAGTCGTAACGAACTAGCGATACTGAATAATATTTTATTACGAACAGATGGCTCGCGGTTGATCGTGGCAGCAACAAACCTAGAAATTGCCTCAACGCAATATGTCGGAGCTAAAGTCGAGAAGCATGGTTCGATAACAATCCCGGCACGGTTGGTGAGTGAGTTCATTGCTAGCCTGCCAAGCGGTACGGTTGAGTTGGACGTTAAGGACGAGCAT
>ERZ773042.1907-NODE-1907-length-11863-cov-31.731199_pt1 | contig 11863 bp, 9 predicted proteins | sample MGYA00511664_ERZ773042 | MGnify/ENA primary metagenome ERZ773042 (study PRJEB29015, sample SAMEA2737984) | human oral metagenome | biome: human oral; feature: human-associated habitat; material: dental | place: China | collected 2036 ... | reverse complement strand
TTCCGATCTGTTCCGCGTCCCGGTGGCCCGCCTGGAGGCGGGGCGCGCGGCGGTCGCGGACCGCGTCGAGGAGTGAGCCCGGCGTCCGCGTGAGGCGACGCAACGGGGCCGTGGCCGGAGGCGCCGGCCACGGCCCCGTTCGTTGTCCAATGGACCACACGGGCCTATGGTGGCTCGGACGCTCGGACGCTCGGACGCGTGGATGCTCGGACGCTCGGACGCTCGGACGCTCGGACGCTCGGATGCTCGGACGCTCGGACGCGTGGCGGGGCTGCGGCGCCGGGCGGACGGGTGGTCGTGGGTCTGATCCGCAACTGTGGGACTAAGGTCCGTTAAACGGGTGCGGAGTCGGGGCTAGGCGTCCGTCGGCATTGGTAACAATTCAGGTCGTGCTTACTTTAATATTTACGCCCTCATGGCAACGTGGCTACGCTGGGACGCGGAAATCCCAACAGGGCCGATCGGCCCGCCGACCAGGAGGCAAGACCGTGGGCGCGCTCGTCACCACGACTACCAAGGCCGCGATGCGGCAGAGCACGAAAGGGCTCGTCGTCATTGTGATGGCCGCGCTCGCCGCAGTGCTCTGGGCCGCCCCCGCCCGCGCCGCCAACCCGCAGACGTGGCAGGAGGTCTCCGCCACCATCGCCTCCCTCATCGACCAGGCGGTGGCCGACTACAAGGCCGGTGACGCCGCCAAGGGCAAGGAGGGCGTCAACGACGCCTACTACAAGAACTACGAGACGACGGGCATGGAGAAGCAGGTCATGGCCCGCATCTCCGGCTCCCGGGTCAGCGCCGTCGAGATGGAGTTCTCCCTGCTCAAGCAGGCCATGGGCTCCGGCGACAGCGCCGGCGTCGACTCCCACGCCGCCACCCTCAAGCAGTGCATCGCCGAGGACGCGGCGAAACTCGACGGAGTCGCCCCGGCCTCGGGGTCGTCGGGCGCGGGCTCCGCCGACTACAGCCCCGGCGCCTGGGGGCAGACCGCCAAGCAGATCAACGGGATCATCGACCAGGCGGTGGCCGACTACAAGGCCGGTGACGCCGCCAAGGGCAAGGAGGGCGTCAACGACGCCTACTACAAGAACTACGAGACGACGGGCATGGAGAAGCAGGTCATGGCCCGCATCTCCGGTTCCCGGGTCAGTGCCGTCGAGATGGAGTTCTCGCTGCTCAAGAAGGCGATGGCCGAGGGCGACGGCGCCGGCGTCGACTCCCACGCCGCCACCCTCACCAACGCGATCCGCGAGGACGCCAACACCCTGGACGGGTACACCGGGCAGGCCGCCTCCGACGCCGCCTCGCAGACCACGCCGTGGCTCAGCGCCTTCGTGCCCGCCCTGCTCGTCATCCTCCGCGAGGGCATGGAGGCCATCCTGGTCGTCGCCGCGGTCCTGGCCTACCTGGGCAAGTCCGGGCACAAGGACAAGGCGCGAGTCGTGTGGTCCGGGGTCGCCATCGCCCTCGGGCTCTCCGCCCTGCTCGCCTTCCTCTTCAACTACTTCACCTCCCTGGCGGGGGCCAACCAGGAGCTCCTGGAGGGGGTCGCCGCGCTCTTCGCCGTCGCCATGCTGATCTGGGTGTCGAACTGGATGATCCACAAGTCCTCCGACAAGGCGTGGGAGAAGTACATCCGCGACCAGACCGACGCCTCGCTCACCAGGGGATCGCTGCTGGGCCTCGCTTTCATCTCCTTCCTGGCCGTCCTGCGCGAGGGCGCCGAGACGATCCTCTTCTACGTGCCCATCGTCTCCAGCGCGGGCGACCGCACGGGCTACGTGTGGGCGGGCCTCGGGGTCGGCCTCGTGGTCCTGGTCGTCGTCTACCTGCTCATCCAGTTCGCCGCCCTGCGCATCCCCCTGCGCCCCTTCTTCACCATCACTTCCCTGCTGCTCGCCCTCATGGCCTTCACCTTCACGGGGTCGGGCGTCAAGGAGCTCCAGGAAGCCGACGTGCTCTCCCTGACCTACGTCAACGGCTTCCCGACCGTAGACCTCTTGGGGATCTACCCCCGAGTGGAGAACCTGGTCGCCCAGGCGCTGGTTCTCATCATTATCGTCGGCCTGTACGTCTTCGGGAAGCGCTCCCTCGCCCGCGCCAGCGGCGGGGCGCAGGGCGCCCCGGACGCGAAGGCCGACTGACATCCACAACACCGATCAGGAGAACCCTCCCATGAAGCGCTCCCTCGCCCGAATCGGGGCCGCGGCCGCCGCGATCGCCCTGGCGGGCACGCTCGCCGCCTGCTCCTCCAACTCCAACAACTCGAACAACTCGAACAACGGCGCGAACCCCCCCGCCTCCCAGTCCGCCGCGGACGACGGAGCCAAGCCGGGCGAGGACGCAGGCTTCGAGGAACTGCCCCTGGGCGACGACGTGTTCGTCGGCCCCCTCAAAGTGGGCGGCGTCTACTTCCAGCCCGTCGACATGGAGCCCGCCGTGAGCACGCCGGCGAAGGACTCCTCGATGCACATGGAGGCCGACATCTCGGCCGTCGCCGACAACGACCTCGGTTACGGCGCGGGCGACTTCATCCCCGCCCTCACCGTCGACTACCAGATCGCGGACAAGTCCGGAACCGTCGTCCAGGAGGGCACCTTCATGCCCATGAACGCCTCGGACGGCCCCCACTACGGCATCAACCTGCCCAAGCTCGAGGCCGGCACCTACGACGTGACCTTCACGATCAAGTCCCCGGAGACCAACGGCTGGCTGCTCCACACCGACGAGAAGACCGGTGTGAAGGGCCGGTTCTGGCAAGAGCCCCTCAAGGCCGAGTTCAAGGACTGGCAGTGGGATCCCACCTCCGTCGACTGGTGAGGACCAGGCGGGCCGGGGAGACCATCCCCGGCCCGCGCCCGCACGGGGCACTACACTGCTGACGAGGGGGGCGCAGGCCCCCCTCAGCCAGGAAAGGACCGTTGATGCTTCAGCAGCTCAGTGAGGCGACCCTGAGCCTCCTGCTCACAATGCTGGCCGTCGGGGCCACGATCCGCCTCGTCCCCGCGGCCGGGCGCGGCCGCAGCGGACGGCGCGCCCGCGCCCTGGCGGTCTGGGGGGGCATCGGAGCCGGCGCCGCCGCCTCACTGGCCCTCACCGTCGTCGCCACCATCGCGCCGAAGTCCCTCAACCGCCAGAGCATCGGCCTCGTCACGCTCCCCGTGGCGGTCGTCGCGGCCGCTGCGCTCATCGCCCTGTTCCTGCGCAGGGCGCGCCTCGTGCGCGCGAGCGGCGCGGACCCCGCCGACCCGCTGTCCGGGGACGGCGCGCTGAGGGCAGTGGCGGCCCTCTACATCGCGTTCGCGCTCTTCAGGGCGCTCCCCACTGCCATGACACAGGGCGTCATGATGCTGTCGGGCGGGGTGGAGCTCTACTCGACGACCGCGGTCATGGCGATCACCGGCTACGCGCTCGCGTGGGTGCTGTGCGCCGTCCTCGGATGGCTGTCCCACCGCCTGTGCTCCCTGTCCACCCGCGTGTGGCCGGCCGTCCTGGTCATCACGTCGCTGGGGCTGGCGCACATCCTCATGATCGTGCGCGTCCTCAAGGCGAAGCGGCTCATCTCCTTGCCCGCCGACGTGTTCTCAGCGGTCTCATGGCTCATCAACCACGAGGCCGTCTTCACCCTGGCCGCCGCCGCCGTCCTCGGTGCGGTCACGGTCATCACGTGGTGGGCCTCGCGCTCCATCCCCCGCGAGGGCGCCAACCCGGCCGAGGGGCGCCTGGCGCGCGCCCGCGCCCGCCTGTACAAGGCGATGGCCGGCAGCGCCGCGATCGGCTACCTGTGCGGGGCGCTGCTCATCACCGTCGGCGTCGCCATCGGCTCCCAGGAGGTCGAGCTCTCCGCGCCCGAGTCCTACTCCGTCGTCGACGACCACGCCACCATCGAATTGAGCGCCGTTTCCGACGGGCACCTGCACCGCTACGAGTACACGACTTCCACAGGCGTGAAAGTCCGCTTCATCGTCATCCAGAAGTCCGGCTCGTCCTTCGGCGTCGGCCTGGACGCCTGCGAGATCTGCGGCCCCACCGGCTACTACGAGAAGGATGGGAAAGTCATCTGCAAGCTGTGCGAGGTGGCGATGAACATCGCGACCATCGGCTTCAAGGGCGGGTGCAACCCGATCCCCATCGAGTACGAGGTGGGCAACGGCACGCTCACCGTTCCCGTGTCCGCCCTCGAGGCGGCGGCGCCGGTCTTCGCGAAGTAGGGCCCATGTTCTTCCGAATGCTCAAGGGCGCGCTCACCAGGCGCGGCAACCGGCACGCGATGATCGCCCTGACGGTGGCGCTGGGCGCCTGCGTGGCCACCTCCATGCTCTCCGTCATGTTCAACGTGGGCGACAAAGTCAACCAGGAGCTCAAGAGCTATGGCGCGAACATCGTCGTGCGCCCCCAGGGCGCCGCAGTCCTGCAGGACCTCTACTCCACGCAGGGCCCCGCGCAGCAGCAGGCGTACCTGCGCGAGGACGAGCTGGTGAAGATCAAGACGATCTTCTGGACCTACAACATCTTGGACTTCGCCCCGCTGCTGCCCACCACCGCCACCGGAGCCGACGGGGGCGCCGTCACCGTCACGGGGACCTGGTTCTCCCACCGCCTCGACCTGCCCACCGAGGAGAGTGTGCAGACCGGCCTCGACAAGCTGCGGGGCTGGTGGAGCATCGAGGGCTCGTGGCCCGACGACTCCGACGAGGTGGGCGCGGTGGTCGGCTCCGCCTACGCCTCGGCCCACGGTGTGCGCGTCGGCGACACGATCTCCCTGACCGGTCCCTCCGCGGCCCGCGACGTCGTCGTGCGGGGCGTGTTCACCGCCGGGGACGACTCCGACCACGCCGTCTACGCCCAGCTGGGCCTCGTCCAGGAGCTCCTGGGGCGCCAGGGGGCGGTGGGCAGCGTCGAAGTGTCGGCCCTGACCACCCCCGACAACGACCTGGCGCGCAAGGCCGCGAAGAACCCCAAGTCGTTGTCCGTGTCCGAGAAGGAGACCTGGTACTGCACCGCCTACGTGTCCTCCATCGCCTACCAGATCGAGGAGGTCATGACCGACTCCGTGGCGCGCCCCGTCCGCCAGGTCGCCCAATCCGAGGGCTCGATCCTGGAGAAGACCCAGCTCCTCATGGTGCTGGTGACCGCCCTGGCCCTCGTCGCCTCGGCGCTGGCGATCGCGAACCTGGTGACCGCCGGCGTCATGGAGCGCTCCAGCGAGATCGGGCTCATGAAGGCCGTCGGGGCGAAGGGCAAGTCGATCATCGGGCTGTTCCTCACCGAGACCATCGTCGTCGGCCTGGCCGGCGGCGTCCTCGGCTACGGAGCGGGGCTCGCGCTGGCGCAGATCATCGGCTACACCGTCTTCGGATCCGCGATCGCCTTCGCGCCCGTCGTCGTCGCCCTGGTGGCGGTCCTGGTGGTCCTGGTGGTCCTGGGCGCGTCGATCCCCGCGATCCGCTACCTGCTGCGGCTCAACGCCGCCGAAGTGCTGCACGGGAGGTGAGCGCGGTGTCCAAACGCGCGATGTTCTGGCGGATGGTCGCCTCGTCCGTCCTGCGCCGCCGCTCCCGGGTGCTGATCGCCGTCCTGGCGGTCGCGATCGGCGCCACGACCCTGTCGGGCCTGGCGACCATCACCGTCGACGTGCCCGCGCAGATGGCCCGCGAGATCCGCTCCTACGGGGCGAACCTGGTGGTGACCGGGGCCGACGGCCAGGCGATGGACGACGAGGCCCTGGCCGCTGTCGACCAGGAGCTCCCCGCCGCCCAACTCGTGGGATCGGCGTCCTTCGACTACGAGACGGTCACAGTCAACGACCAGCCCTACGTCGTGGGTGGAACGGACCTGGCGGCCGTGCGCCAGATGAGCCCCTTCTGGTTCGTCGACGGCGAATGGCCCTCGGGCGGCGCGCAGGTGCTGCTCGGCGAGGAGGTCGCCACCACCATCGACGCCAAGACCGGCGACCGGATCACGATCAACCAGCTCGACGGGACGGCCTCGTCGAACGCCGCGGCGGCCAGCGGCAGCGCGGCCAGCGGGAAGGCGAACAGCAGCGGGGCGGCGGCCAGCGGCGGCGGGAAGGCGAACAGTAGCGGGGCGGCGCCGACCGCCCCCGGCCTGGGCTCCCAGGACGGGGCGCAATCGGCCTCCACCCCGCTGTCCGCGCAGACCGCCCAGGCCCCACAGGGCGCTCAGGCGTCGCAGGGCGCCCAGGCCGCTCAGGGCGCGCAGACCGCGCAGTCGGGCGCCGACGGGCAGGCGCGCTCCATCACCGTGACCGTGTCCGGCATCCTCAAGACGGGCGGCAACGAGGACGGCTACATCTACATGTCCGCCGACGACATGGTGGAGCTGACGGGCGCCTGGGAGCCCTCCATCGCCCAGTACTCCGTCGCCCTCGAGGGCGACCAGCTGACGGCGCTGGTGGACTCGATCAACGCCTCGGTGCCCTCCGTGCGCGCCCAGACCGTCAAGCGCCTCGTCCAGTCCGACTCCGGCGTCATCGACATGCTGCGCTCCCTGCTGGGCATCATCACCGTGATCGTCCTGGCGCTCACCACCATCGGAGTGTCCACGACGATGATCGCCGTGGTCACCGAGCGGCGCAACGAGATCGGCCTGCGCAAGGCACTGGGCGCCACGTCGCGGTCGATCATGGGCGAGTTCATGGGCGAGGGCGTGGCCCTGGGCGCCATCGGCGGCCTCGTCGGCGCGGCCGCCGGGTACGCACTGGCCGCCGCGATCAGCTGGAACGTGTTCCACCGCGCCGTCGCCGTCCACCCCCTGATCCTGATCGCCACAGTCGTTTCCTCCGTCGCGGTCGCCGTAGTGGCGTGCCTGCCGCCCGTGCGCCGCGCCCTGGCAGTCGATCCCGCGCTGGTCCTGCGCGGAGAATGAGGTACGCAATGAGCAGCACACCCACCACCCCACAAGCCCCGGACCCCCGCACGCCGCCGGACTCCGCAGGAACAGCGCAGGACGGCCCCGCACAGGGCCTGGCGGGCGGAGGGGCCGCAGGCGACCCCCTGCTCCGCCTGTCCGGCGTGTCCAAGATCTACGGCGACCTGCACGCCCTGGACAACGTGTCGCTCGAGATCCCGCGCGGCCAGTGGGTGTCCATCGTCGGACCGTCGGGCTCGGGGAAGACCACATTGATGAACATCGTCGGCGCCATGGACACCGCCACGAAGGGGACCGTCGCCCTGGACGGGCACGACATCTCCGACCTGACCGGCGACGAGCTCACCGAGATCCGGTGCCGCACGATCGGCCTCGTCTTCCAGCAGTTCCACCTCATCGGGCACCTCACCGCCCTGGAGAACGTCATGGTCGCCCAGTACTACCACTCGATGCCCGACGAGAAGGAGGCCATGGAGGCCCTCGACCGCGTGGGCCTGGCCGACCGCGCCACCCACCTGCCGCGCCAGCTCTCCGGCGGCGAGCAGCAGCGCGTGTGCGTGGCCCGCGCCCTCATCAACTACCCCAAGCTCGTCCTCGCCGACGAGCCCACCGGCAACCTCGACGAGACCAACGAGGAGATCGTCCTCGACCTCTTCGCCCAACTCCACAAGGACGGAACCACCCTCATGGTCGTCACCCACGACGCCCTGGTCGCCGAACAGGGGCAGCGCGAGATCCGCCTCGACCACGGCAGGGTCGTGAAGGAGACATGGCACGACCACGGCTTCACCCCCCGCGATTCCGGCCTGGCGGTCCCCGCCCCGTCGGCCGACGGCGGCGCCGGCCAGGGGCCTGCGCGCAGCGGGAAGGACAAGGTCCGATGAGCCCTCGGATGAATGACGGCAGCCGCGCCGACGGAGACCGGCGGCGGGCCGCGGCCGCTCCCGGTTCCCCGCGCGTCGACGCCCCCGGTCCGGCTTCCCCCCGGTGGGCTTCCGCCGCCTCCCGCGCGGTCCTCGGTGCCCTCGGGGCGACGATCCTTGCCGCCTGCCAGCCCTCCACAGGCCTCGACATGTCCAAGCCCCTGCAGGACGGGACGTGGTCGGCGCAGTCCAACGCGGACGACCAGGGCTCGGTCGGCACGATCACCATCACCGTCGAGGGCGGATCCATCACCTCGACCTCGTACACGACGGCCATGTCCGACGGCTCCGACAAGGGCGGTGATTACGGGAAGGACTCGTCCGGGCGGGTATTCAACCAGGACTACTACGACAAGGCGCAGGCCGCCGTCGCCTCCTTCGAGGAGTACTCCGCGAAACTCACCGAGACCGGGGACCCCGCCAAGGTCGACGTCATCTCCGGCGCCACCGTCGCCCACCAGCAGTTCGTGCAGGCGGCGATCCGCGCGATCGCGCAGGCGCAGGGCGTGGACGGCTCCGGGGCCGCCGACGGGGTGGACATCCCCGGCCTGGGCGAGTCCACGAAGGACGGCGGCGACCTGGACAAGGACCTCGGCGGGGGGAACGGCTGAGCGCGCCCGGGCCGGGGGCGCGCCTGTGGCGCTCGTCCTTCCCCGCGATGGGGACCCGCGTCGATATCGTGGGCTGGGGCGGGGACGGCATGGGCGTCGTCGACGCCTGCGTGCGCCTGGTCGCCCGCCACGAGGCCATGTGGAGCGTGTTCCGGCCCGCTTCCGAGATCTCCCGCCTCAACGCGGCCGCCCGCGTAGTGCCGCTCCCCGCGGGGGGAACGGGCGGGGAGGCACCCGGCTGCCCCGGCGCGGTTGGTGACCCGGGGGTTGGCGCCTCTGGAGCGGTTCACTGCCCGGGGGTGTCCGTGAGCGCGGCCACCGACCAGTTGCTGCGCGACGCCTTGGCGCTGTCCGACGCGACGGGGGGAGCGTTCAACCCGTTGATCGGCCCTCTTGTGGGGCTGTGGGACGTGAAGGGGATGCGCGAGGCGTTCCTCGCGGGCGACTCCCTGCCATCCGCGCCCCTCGCGGCGGACATCGAGTCGGCACTGCGCGCGGTCGATGCGCGCTTGCTGCGGCGCGTCGGGCCCTCGCGCTGGGCCCTGGGCGGGCAGGACGCGCCCGCGGGGGGCGGTGGCTGGAGGGCTGATGACTGTTGGACGCTGGGGGAGGGGTCCGCCGGGGGCGCTGGGCGCTGCGCGGATGAGGGCGGCCGCGCAGCTTCGGAAGAGCTATCGGGAGCCGGTGCGCTGCCCTCCCTCGACCTCGGCGGCATCGCCAAGGGGCGGACTGCGGATGATTGCCGCGACTTGGCGGTGGACATGGGCGCGCGCGGCGTCCTCGTCTCCATCGGCACATCCTCCATCGCCGCCTACGCGACACGCCCGGATGGGACACCCTGGCGGGTGGGTCTGCGTGACCCCGACGGCCCGCCGACGGCGGTCGCCTCCGTCATCGAGCTCCCATGCGAAGGGCTCGCGTCCCTGTCCACATCGGGCGACAACCTGGGGCGGCTCGGCCCGGTGGCGCGGACGGGTCCAGTGGGGCGGCTCGGCCCAGGGGGACGACCGGGGCGTTCGGAGGAATGGGGAGGCGGTGCCCGTGGGACTGACGGCGCCGCCCGTGGGGAGGATGGGGCTGGCGTACCGGGTGCTGGGCGAGACGCCCAGTGGACGCGTGGAACGTATGGCCAGGCGAATGGCGGAGCGCGTGAAACACCGCATGAAACGGAACTTGGGGTGGAGCGCGGACCGCGTGGAGCGTCGGGTGGGGTGGAGCGTGGGGCGTCGGGTGGGGTGGAGCGTGGGGCGTCGGGTGGCGCGCCGCGTCCCGGCGGTCCCCTCGTGGACCGGTTGCTCGCCCACCACATCATCGACCCGCGCACTGGGCGCCCCGCGAGCGGCGAAGCGCGCCAGGTGAGCGTCCTCGCCGGATCCGGAGTGCTCGCCGAGGCCCTTTCTACCGCGATCCTCGTCGATCCGTCCTGCGTGAGGGGGGAAGCCGTGGAGCAGTGGGCCCGTGCGCGCGGCATTGATGGTCGGTGGCGGATCGCGGGGTAGGGAACGACCAGGCCGTTCAGCACATCGGGGCATGGAGTCGCGCGCGAACCTGCGCCCCCACTCGATCCGCAGGCCGTCCGGCGTATTGGGGCAGGGAACGGCAAGGGCGTTCAGTGCATTGGGGTAGGAAACGGTGCATTGGGGTAGGGAACGGCCAGGCCGTTTAGCGCATCGGGGCAGGAAACGGAGCATTGGGGTAGGCAAATTGCCTACCCCAATGGGTGGCTGCCTACCCCAGTGCGCTTGATCTGTCTCCGCTGAGGTTTCCCCTGCGCTCCGTCGAGGTGTCATAGCCGCGCCCATCGCACGGCGGATCCGGATCTCGGAGGAGGCACTCCAACCGTGTGCCGTCACTCCGTCCAATCCGGTGGGTCCGGATCCACCAGTAGAGTGCGTGTTCGCTGTGTGAGGCCGACCGCTGGGGTTCTCCGCTCCGCGGCGTGAGCGCCTCGATCAATCCCGCCTGTTGAGGACGACTGCGGGCTGCCGCCGCCACGATGCTGGGGCGCCTTCCTTCGCGTGTCGGTGGAAACGGGCGCCGACGAGTGGATACGGCGGTCAGGGCCATCGCAGTCCTTTGACGGAACCGCCCAGAGCGGCGCGCATGGGGGTGGCGACAGCGACCGGGTTGAGGAGAACGCCCTGCGTATCCTTTGTCGGAGGGCATGGAAATCCTCGAAGTCCGCCCAGCACACCCGGATGACTTTCCAGCCGTCGTCGCGCAGCGCCTCGTCCCGGAGCACCCAGCGCCGTTTCTCCGCCTCGATCTCGGCCTTCGAGGAGCCGAGTTTGGCCAACCCGTCGAACTCGAAGATGATTTTCAAATCGACTACGGCGATATCCGCGTAGTACGTGCGGCCACCAAGACGGATCTCATGCTGGGTGACGACGGGCAGGGGACTGACGGTGAGCACCACCCACAGGAGCGCCGCCTCAGCGGGATTCTCACAGCCCGCGTCAGCGGCGCGGAGGATGCGCGAGCCCCGACGCGTGCCCCGACCGGGCGCGCGGGCGTCCAGGATCTCCGCGAGACGGGCCTTTATCAGCGCCTCCTTCTTCCGGGCGCCCTCCCGGTCCGAAGCGTTGAAGGCCGCCCACGCGCGCATGGCCATGCAGGCGAGTACGAAGGCGGGCAACTGCTCGTCCCCCATGACGACCCGGAGCAGGGCGTCCTGAGGCGACTCCACAAGGAAACCGGAGCCGTGGAGACTTGGTTCTCCAGTCAATGGACGGCTGCGGCGGCACGAGACGCGGACGGGAGGGATCCGGACATCACCGAATAGCACTTCGGGCAGCCATGTGGTCCGGCGCCGTGCGTCGATGTGGATCGTGACATCGGGGTTCTTCACCCATCCGGTGATCCCGTGGAGCAGGAGGGCACTGGACCCCACGAACGTGGGCGTCGATTCCAGGGAACCGTTGACTGCGGCGATGCGGGCGAGGGCAATGGCCTCCCAGATCTCCCACCGGGGCAGATCCGCGGGGGCGTTGCAAATCCAAGCCCGGAAGCCGTACTTGATCCGCACTTCCCGGGAGCCGTCGGCTCCCGGCGGAGCACTGGTGGTGGGGACTCGGTACACGTCGATATCGTTGCTTTCCATTCCAGAAGAATGGCCGTCCCGCAGCTGTGGAGTCCACAAACGGGAGTCGTCCTGTGGATCGCGGCGGTAGCGGTGGGGGCCTGTGGATAATCGGGAGCGACGCTGTCCTGTGGATATTCGGGACCGACGAGGCGGGCGCGGGGAGCTTCAGCGCCGGGAGCGCGAGGGTCCTCTCGGGGTCCAGGGAGCGACGAGGCGGGCGTGGGGAGCTTTAGCGCCGGGAGGGGCTGGCCGATCGAGTGCGGTCCAGGGACTTGACTGTGCGTGCGGAGCGTGCTCCGCTGGTGCTGGTGCTGGTGCTGGTGCTGGTGCTGGTGCTGGTGCTGGTGCTGGTGCTGGTG
>ERZ773042.1906-NODE-1906-length-11865-cov-4.294920_pt1 | contig 11865 bp, 10 predicted proteins | sample MGYA00511664_ERZ773042 | MGnify/ENA primary metagenome ERZ773042 (study PRJEB29015, sample SAMEA2737984) | human oral metagenome | biome: human oral; feature: human-associated habitat; material: dental | place: China | collected 2036 ... | reverse complement strand
ACACATACTTGCCATCGACATATACCTTTGCAACCGCCACCTGATCTCCCTTCTTTAGCGGAGCCTTGACGGACCAATCGCGCTTTATTTTTATAGTTATCTTTGCACGGTCACCCTTCTCGGTATAAGCGTAAGCCGTCTCACCTGCGTAAGCATCGACCACGGTGTTCTTGCCGCCGCGAACTAGAACCTTTGTGACCTTCTTACCTTTTGCGACAGGTTTATTCACTTTTAGATATTTGTATGAATATTCAAAAATCGCTTTTGCATCCTTCGGACGGTTTTCCTTATCATCACCGAACAGCACGAGCACCATCTGCAGATCCTTCTTGTCATACGCGAGCACAATCGATGCTTCGCCGTTCCAGAAACCGGTTTTACCAGCGACTACACCGGATCCCTTTGTATTAATCAAGTCAGTATGAGATTTCATGACGCGCGCTTCGCTTAGGTTGGTCGCTCCCATCTCGTATTTCTTAGTGCTTGCGAACCTATATACCTGCTTATTTTGAAGTGCCACTCTAGCAATCTTCATATAATCGCTAGCTGTAGTATAATGATTTTCTTCTTTCATTCCGTTCGGATTTACAAAATTAGTATCCTTACAGCCCAGAGCCTTCGCTTCGTCATTCATCATCTTGACGAATTCATCTACATTACCGTTCGATACGACCTCTGCGAGGCTATACGCGGCATCGTTCCCCGATAAAATCATCAGTCCATACAGAAGCTGCCTAACCGTTACAACTTCTCCTTCTTTGAGCTCCATCGAAGAACCACCAAGAGCAGCGGCTTCCTTTGATATCGTAACTTTCTGATCAAGATTTTTGACATGCTTAACGACTAGCAGCGCCGTCATCAGCTTCGTAGTGCTAAATGGAGCTACGCGCTCATCCTTATTTTTCGAGAATACCACAGTATTCGTATTCTCGCTGTATAAAACCGCACTCTTTGCATTTATCTCAGGTGCCTGAACCTTATTTGTCAAGCTTGACTTCTTAGATGATTCCGTTTGCTGCGATGATTTAGATGAGCTTTTATCGCTAGCACCATATGAAATCATGTAAAGCAAACCGGTGCTGAAGACCATGGTTATGCAAAGCACCGTCAAAATCGCTATTTTAAAACTCTTCCTGAGATTATCCCAAGCTTTCATCTCTAATCTCCAATCAAGATTTTTCTTTACTGATGTGCCTCGCATCGATACGCTCAATCAGTTCCTTAAAACCTCAGCTAAACCTGAAGATACGGCACTAGCACTCGCATAGCCCTATCCTTAACCTCTATCGCAAGCTCGTCTGTCACCGTTATCTCGCCATCTACAACAAACTTCATGTGTCCACTTCTGGGGATGATATCGATTTTTCTTCCCTGCTTGAACTCAGTAATCTTCTCGATTCCCTTTATCTCATCAAGCTTTCCTTTTGAGAATTTAGGTAGAACCTTTAGCACAGTACGCCTTGGGATCCTATGCACGACCAGCACATCTAGAAGTCCATCATCGAGCTTCGCCTTTGGGCTGCTCTCGATTCCGCCACCGCAAAATCTACCGTTTCCAATGGTGCACATCATCAGCGGTCCCTTAAAAAGCTGTTCTCCATCTATAGTAACCTGCAGATTCTGTCCCGACTTCTCGATGAGGTTCAGAAAAATCGAAAGCCCGTACGATAACGATCCACCGATAAAAGTCTTTTTATTAAAATACGTCGCCAGTATCGCAACGTTTCCGTCAAAACCGATATTGAACGCATTAAGCCCTATTCTGTTATAGCTCTTTCCTTCTCTCTTGTATGAGTACGACATAACATCAATCACTTCTTCCTCAGCCAAAATCTGTGACATGAGGTCCTTATAATCCGTAGCTCTAGGACCACCGAAGTTACGGATAAGGTCATTTCCACTGCCAATCGGGATAACTCCGAGTGCTGCATTTGCATGGCCGTATACACCATTTGCAACTTCATTTACAGTGCCATCCCCACCGCAAGCATAGATTCGCACTTCTTCGCCGTCTCGCTCTGCAGAAGCCGCAACCTTATCTGCGATGTGCGTCGCAGAACCTGGTCCGGTCGTATAATGTAGCTCAATGTCGAATTCCGAATCTAGCGCCGCTGCACTGATTTCTTTGCACAGCTTGTCCGCCTTCTTGCCATTTCCAGCAATCGGATTAATGATAAATGCATATTTCACTTATAAATGTCCTCTTTTTTATTTATCGTTACATTTCCTGTTCACTATCATAAATTAGCTTTGGTCTCGCGCCAAGGTAGTCGAGCGAAACGAGTTTATAGTCTATACCACCATGTTCGCCCTTGATACCATTGGTCCATGCTACCATGCCGTGAAGGTGTCCGTAGACACACTGCGTAACACCGTATTCCTGCATAATTCTGGTAAATTCCGTCTCTTCCACCTTAGCCGGCGGATAGTGCATCGCCATGATGATTTTCGATGCGACATTTTTCTTCGCTTCGACTAGACTATTTCTGAGTCTGCCCTGCTCACGCAAATACATCTTTTCATCATGCTCGGTATATGAAACAGTGTCGGGTGTCGGCCAGCCACGCGATCCGCAAATCGCAAGATCTAGGGGCTCTACATAGTAACAATCATTTTGCAGAAAATGCATATCGTCGTAGAGCGTCCTAAGGTGCTGGATTCTGCACCACCAGAGGTCATGGTTTCCGCGCAGCAGCACCTTCTGACCAGGCAGCTCATGAATCCAGTCCAGGTCAGCCATAGCCTCGTCTAGCTTCAAGCCCCACGATATATCGCCTGCAATTATTACAATATCATCGTCTGTAACAAGCTCGGTCCAAGCAGCTTTAACTCGCTCTGCATGGTCTCCCCAGCCAGGTCCAAAGACGTCCATCGGCTTATCTATTCTCTCATCAAAGGAAAGATGAAGATCAGCAATGGCGTATATTTTCATACTTATTCCTCTTCGCCTTCAATATTATTTACTCTCTGCAGCGCTCTCTTCATCTGGCGCATGCGTACGCCTGCCAGCTCATCGATATCATCACTAGCTTGCTTTAAGTGCCCTTGCGACTTTGCTAGCACCGCCTCAAATCTCTCAAATTCCTTCTGTACAGCGTGCAGTAGCTCCCACACTTCACTGCTCTTCTTCTCTATCGCTAAAGTGTTGAAACCCATCTGTAAACTATTAAGTAGTGCTGCCATTGTGGTCGGTCCGGCAATAGTTACCTTGTACTTTCTCTGCAGTGGCTCGATGAGGCCAGCATTAATCGCCTCAGAATACAGTCCTTCGAACGGAAGGAAGAGTATTGCAAAATCCGTCGTAATCGGTGGATTGATATACTTCGAGTTGATGCCTTTGGCTTCGCTCTCAATCCTATTTACGAGCTTCTTCTTTGCCTCGGCAATCGCCTCTTTCTCCTCTAGGTCATATGCTTCAAGCAGTGCGTTATAAACATCTCCAGGGAACTTCGCATCGATTGGTAGGAACACATCGTGATCGTCCGTTCCAGGAAGTCTAATCGCAAACTCGACATTCTCTCTGCTGTTCTCCTTAAGCCTAGCATTCTTAACGTAGTGGCTAGGCGGAAGCATCTGCTCGAGAATAGAACCAAGCTGCACTTCACCGAGTATGCCGCGAGTCTTTACATTAGACAGTATCTTTCTGAGATCACCAACTCCCTGTGCGACTGATTGCATCTCGCCGAGTCCTCTGTACACTTGCTCTAGCCTCTCGTTCACTAATCCAAAGGACTTTGTGAGCCTTGTATCCAGAGTTGTCTGCAGTTTCTCATCGACCATATGACGTATGTTTTCGATCTGCGTGTTATTCTCCGCACGAAGCCTCGCCATGCTGTCATTGAGCTCTTTGAGCCTCAAATCTTGATGCTCGGACATCGTCATCTGGCTCTTGGCAATAGCATCGCCGTAGGCCTTAAAATACGTATCCATTCGATCCTCATTGCTCTTCGTGCGCATCAGAACGAGGATGCTCATGAGCATCGATCCTAGACACATAATTAATAACAATATAATAAAAATATTCATATATTTATTGCTTTACCTTTTTGATTTAACTTTCCAGCTACGCATCTCTGAGATTACCTTGTAGATAACACCGCTGGTATATCCTCTGTTCTCTAGCTTTCTAGCCATAGACGCTATCTTGCGTTCATCCAGATATTCCGCTTCTTCGCTATCTGATGCACCCTGTAGCACGGCTTCTACCGAGTTCTCGTACCCTCTCATCGCTTCGGAACCGTATATGCTCTCTACCGCTATTCGCATGGCATTTGCAAGTTCATCTACACCCGCTTCGTACTTATAATCTTCTAAGGCATTATCAGCTATGAGAGCATCGACGCCCTTCTGCTCGAGTTCACGCTTGGCTCTCATACCTCCCCTAAGCTTCTCGAAGGAATTTCTGTAGAAAGCAAGGGCGTATTCATAATCATCTATGTAGTGGTGAGCCTTGAGGTCATCAATTGCGCCCTCTATCTCGGAGTCCTCATATTCCTTCTCCTTGAGGTGCTGACGCATCTCCTGCTCAGTTCTCATGCGGTGCGATAGGTACCTCATAGCCTCATCACCGACACCACGTTTCTTACTCATATCCTCATATACTCCTATCGGTAATATACTTTATGGGAGGCTCCTTGCTGCCGCATACCTTCGGCGCTAATATTACCTGTATTTATTAATCAAGCCTAGATACCTGCAGCTCCTTAGTTCCTCCAAATGCAGAATCATCTCTTACTGCAGCTGATGCGTAAAGCCGTCTCTCTCTCTTGCATGATCCATCGCTAGATGTAGCTCCCGCATTATCAGCACTACTTATCTCAGTGCCTAGCGAAATATCATAGATGCGCCACATAGCGCCTTCATATATAGCGCTATCCCCCATTGTGCTAGGAACATCGTAGAAAACAGAACTTCCTACAGCTTTGATAAGTGCCTCTCTCCTGGACCATATGCGGAAAAACTCATCTACCCCTAGTCTATTTGCGCTCTCCTGCTCATCTTCCTGATAGAACTTTATAGCAATCTTCTCGAGCTTCGCTTTTTTATTATACTGTATATCGAGGCCGCATGGTGCATCTGAAAAAATGATTGCCCAAGTATTCTCGCTATGAGAGATTGAATAGTCTGGAACACCATTGATATTAGGCTTTCCATTCTTGTTGAACTCGATATTATCCGATATATACCCTCGTAGCTCTTCACCTGTAAGTGCAGCTAATTCAGGGGCAACATCTATGCTACTACCACTCTCGATAATCTTTCTAATGCTCCTTGCAAGTAACTCTCTACTATGCGCAGAATTCCTCTTGTATTCATTTGTATAGAATAAATACATTGCGATCCCCCTACTTGTTCTCAAGCAGCTTCATCGCTTCTTGAATTGCTACGTCTCCAGACTTTGCTTCCACATTAGGCGTTACGCCCTTTTCATTTATCCTTTTGCCATTTGGATCGATATACTCTGCAGTCGTCAGTTTCACCACGGATCCACCCTTAAGCTTAAAAATCGTCTGTATTACACCTTTTCCGTACGTCTTAGTTCCAATTATTTTCACATCGTTTGCTTTTAGTGCAGCCGCAAATATCTCCGCCGCACTAGCTGTATCTTGATCAACAAGGACTGCAAGCTTTACATCAGCCGAGCTGTCATCTGAAGTGTATTTCTTGGTCTTTTTCTTGGAAACTATCTTGCCGAGCTTCGCTTTTTTAAGAACCTCGTCTGCTGAGCCAAATGCTTCTTCGACTACCCCTCCGGTATTGCCGCGTATATCAACGATGATCTTATTGCAATCCTCGGTTTTAAGCATCTCTATAGCGTTTTTGAATGATTTTGAAGTTCCCTTTCTAAATGTACTGATGCGTATATATCCTATGTGCTTTGATGAATCCTTCACCTCATAAGTCACGCCATCATCTTCAACTTTAGAACGTGCGAGTTTATACTTCTTAACGACTCCCCCTCGCGAGATAGTAAATTCGACATCGTTGTCTCCGCCGCCTTCCATTAATTCGGCTGCATCGTTTAGACTCTTTACATTCTTTCCATTGATTTTAAGGAGTTCATCACCCGCTACAATCCCTGATTGTTCTGCATCGCTTCCCGACAGAACCCTATTGACCACGATTTTATCATTTTCATCGAGCTTAAGAGCTACTCCGACGCCAGAATACGATGTTAAATACCTGCGTTCAAATGCCTCGTACTCTTTCTCCGTCATATATTCGGCGTATTTATCATCTAGCGTCTTTAGCATACCAAGAGCTACAGCTTTATCGACTTCGTCAGTGTCTTGCTTGTAGTATGCCTTGTTATTGATTATTTTCTGAATGTCATAGTACTTGCCGAACTCATCATCTAGGGCTTCATATTGGTCGAGCTTGTACTGAGAGATTAGTCTCCCTCCTAGCACAATATGCATGAAAATCACAGCACAAATCACCGCAGTTCCAAAGCCCGCGGCAAATGCAATTAATAATGTTCTATGCCTCTTCAATATCGAGGACTCTGATTTGAACATTCTCTCTGTCCTTCCACCTATTTATGTCCATCACTCCGTAAACTGTCAGAGGTTTATTGCTAGCAATCAGGCTATACACGTCCATCGCTTTGTTGAACATTATGCACTGAATGGCACTTCCGTGCTGCATCACAGAAAATCTCGCATGTTTATTATCCGATAGGAATTTCCAATCTACAACCTGCACCTTCTCGAATCTGAACACTGGTTCTGGATTTCCTGCTCCGAACGGGGCAAAAATCTCTAGCGCTCGCGCAAGCTCTATACTTGTATCCGGAACTATTATATCCATGTCCGCCTCTATCGTCCTATCAAATAACTTTTCATTATCCGCAAGCAGTCCGGCCACATCTTCATTTAATGAAGTCCTGAGCTTTTCAAGATTCTCAGTTTCCATCGTGAATCCGCAAGCAGCCTTATGACCACCGAACTTCACAAAATAATCTGAATGGCGATTCAGCAGAGAATACAGGTCTATTCCCTCGATAGATCTGCCAGTCCCTTTGAGGAGCCCATCGTTTGGTGACACAATAACAACTGGTCTATTGTAGCGCTCTTTGAGATTTCCAGCTACAATTCCCAGGATCCCCTCGTGAGCATGGTCGGCCTCAATCATTATGAAATCACCCTTTTCGAGTTCATCATCCACAAGACTTATGCAGTTTTCAAAAGCTTCCTGCTGTAGCTCACGTCGCTTCGTATTTGTCTCCATAAGCTTTGTGCATAGACGCTCTACTTCATCATCGTCATCGGATAGCAATGCTCTAACTCCAAGCGAAGCATCACCGAGTCTACCAGCAGCATTAATCCTAGGAACTAACGAAAAAGCAACGTTCGTAGAAGTAATATTGTTGTAATCTACACCTGATAGTTCTGCGAGCCTTCTTAGTCCCTTGTTCTTAAATCCAAGTCTCATGAGTCTGAGACCATACTTTACAAGCGAACGGTTCTCATCTGCGAGCGGCATTACATCTCCGATAGTTCCAACCGCAACGAGTTCGAGCACTTCTGTAATAAGGCTGCGAGGGATTTCACAGTTACGACTAAGTGCTAATGCAAGTTTATATGCTACCCCTACCCCTGCAAGACCCTTAAAGGGATAAGTATCTTCTGGCGCCTTGGGATTGATGACGATTCCTGTCGCAATCACATCTTTTATAGTATGGTGATCAGTCACAATGGTCTCGATGCCAAGGCTATTCGCATACGCAACCTCTTCGGCTGACAAAGACCCACAGTCAACTGTGACGATAACCTCGCCTTCGTCTTGATATATCTGGTCTATGGCTGACTTATTAAGTCCATAGCCCTCATCAAGTCTGGAAGGTATATAGTAAGTCACATTGTCTGTGAGAGAGCCGATAACCTTCATCAGAAGAGCTGTCGAAGTTACGCCATCACAGTCATAATCACCATATACAACTATTTTAGATCCGCTATATATAGCATCTAACAACAAATCCACTCCCGCATGCATGTTTGCTAGCAGGAATGGATCATATGCGAGCTTAGGACTCGGAGAAAGGAACTCTTCGAGCTCCGCATCTCCTTCAATCCCTCTTTTTCTCAATAATTCACTCAGCACTGGAGTGCTTTTAAAAATATCTATATTCATATAATTAGAATAAACTCATTGGGTTAATATACGTACCGTTCTTGATTAAACTGAAATGAAGATGCGGACCTGTTGACCAACCCGTACTTCCAATATATCCAACAACTTGCCCCTTAGTTACATACTGCCCATTGGATACCGCAAATCCACTCATATGTCCGTATAGGGTGGTATATCCATTTCCGATTGAAATCATAACGCAGTTACCGTAACCACCATAGTACGATGCCTTGGTAACGTAACCGTTAGCGATAGCTCTGATAGGTGTACCCGTTCTCAGACCTGATACATCTACACCATCGTGATACTTCTTTGTCTTGAATATTGGATGGACTCTCCATCCGAAAGGAGAAGTTATAGTTCCACCGCTTACTGGCCACTGATATCCGCTTGAAGTAGTTGGTGCACTTGGACGGCTTGAGCTTGAGCTGCTCGAACTTGAGCTTGAGCTACTTGAACTGCTCGAAGAAGACTGGCTCTGAGCCTGTGCAGCCTGCTGTCTTCTAAGCTTTTCCTCTGCTGCTGCCTGAGCTGCTGCTGCCTCTGCTGCTAGCTTATCGCCCTCAGCATTTAGCTGATCCTGCTGTTTAGAATATTCATCCGCAAGCCCCTTGTACTTTTCACGAGTTGCTTCGACTTCCTTTTTATTCTTCTCCAGAATCTTTTCCTGTTTAATCTGCTGATCCTGAAGCGATTCAATCTCTTTATAGTCCTTCTGAAGTGTGCTGAGAAGCTTCTTGTCACTAGAGAGCACCCTCTGCACCATACTAACGTTTGTTATCAGTTCGCTAACATTTCCTGAGCTCAAGATTACATTGATAAAGCCCGCTGTACCCGTCTTATACATAGCTCTCAGCCTTGAATTTAGAGCTTCAGTCTGCTTGCTTACAGCAGCCTTCTTTGCCTCGAGCTTTGTCTGTGTCGCATTGATCTCCGCTTGCGCATTATTGATATTAGCTTCTAGCTCTTCTACCTTCTTAGTCGCTTCACCAACTTTAGCGCTAAACTCCGCAGACTTCGCTCCTGCAGCTGCCGCTTCCTTCTTCTTTTGAGCGGCACTAGTTGCATATGACGGCACAGATGTTACAAATGCCGATACAACCATAGTTAAGGCGAGCAGTGAAACCACTACACACTTTGTTTTATTCACCCTAGTCATTTATCTCCTCCTTATCTATCTAAGAACCTTCTTATCGAGATTATACTGCCGCAGGTACCTACTCCTACTCCAAGCGCAATGAATATGAGCATTACGTTAGGAATCAGGTATCCTGTTGGAACTATCGGTACCGATAGCATCCTCATGATATCAGGTCCAACTACTCCGATGAGTCTCGAATATATAACAAACATTAGCCCCGTTGAAATCGTCGCCGACACAAACCCGAGAATAATTCCCTCAAACAAGAATGGCCCTCTTACGAACCAGTCCGTCGCTCCAAGGTATTTCATTATGCTTATCTCCTTAGAACGTGCAAATACAGTTAGCTTAATAGTATTTGCAACGATGATAACCGATACGATTATAAGGAAAATCATGGTAATAATCGACGCAGTCTGAATGAAATTCGTTATCCTCTGCAGCTTCTCAACTGTATCCTGATAGTACTTAATATCTTCAACACCAGAAATGGATGTTGCACTCTTGGAAAGCTTATCTGCTACTGACTTATCCTTAACATACACGAGATATGAGTTAGGTAGCGGGTTATCCGCAAGGCTATCGAGAAGATAACCGTTATCCCCCCAGCGCTTCTTCATGATCTTGATTGCATCTGCCTTAGACCTGAACTCAACCTTATCCACACCTTCTGTGGACTTAAGTTTGCTCCCTATATCGTTATTTACAGCATCCGTATTGTTATCGTTTAAGAAGACCTCAACGATATTGTAATCCTGTTTGATAACATTGGCGAAAAGGTCAACGTTTACAAATGCTATGAAGAATAATCCGAGGATAAGCATCATCGCCGAAATAGCAAGTACTGCAGTGATGTTCATACCCTTGTTACGACCAATCTGCGAAACCGACTGCTTGAGAGTGTACTTTGCTCTAGAAAACATATTTATCTACCCCCTCATCGTAATCGTAGTATTCTTCTTCGTTATAGAATCCATATTGTCCCTGCTCATCACGGACAATATGACCATCTTCAATCGCTACTACACGCTTATTCATCTGGTCAACGATGTCCTTCGCATGTGTAACCATGAGAATTGTAGTACCGCGAAGATTAATCTTATCCAGAATTTCCATAATCTCCATAGCTGTAATAGGGTCAAGGTTTCCAGTTGGCTCATCGGCAATTAGAACACGTGGATTATTGACAATCGCTCTAGCGATACCGACACGCTGCTGCTCACCAGCACTGAGCTCATTAGGATATCTGTCCTGTTTATCGAGAATACCGACGAGATCAAGCACGTATGGAACCTGTCTTCTGATATCCTTACGCTTAGCATGTACTACTTCCATAGCGAAAGCGACATTTTCATACACAGTCTTCTTTTCAAGAAGTCTAAAGTCCTGGAACACCATTCCAATCTTCTGTCTCAGTTCTGGGATCTCCCTTCTGGACAGTCTTGTTATATCCTTGCCGGCAACTACAATGGTGCCCTTGTCTGTGCTAATTTCATTGAGTATCAGCCTTACAAAGGTTGTCTTACCCGCACCACTCGGTCCAACGAGGAAGACGAAATCGCCTTTCTCAATACGAACAGTTGCGTTCTCTAGTCCTACGTTGTTGCCATAATGTTTAGTAACATTCTTAAATTCGATCATATGACCTCCTAGGTACACCAACAGATTGTAGTATTATACACCAAAAACACTGAAAAATAAACAAAAGGCACTATAAAAGCACGGCATAGAGTCACTATACCGTGCCTAAATTAAACTATTTTAATCACAAATCTTCACATAAAAACTAAATAGCGCAAAATATTGTTGTGCGTACTTCGGGAGCCACTACATATCAGCATTTAACTAGCTGGCTTAACTGTAATACAGTAGCGTCCATCATACTATTAGCTCAAAACCTTGGAAAGGAAGTTCTTCGTTCTCTCCTCTGACGGATTTACAAGGACTTCTTCAGGTGTTCCCTGCTCGACGATAACACCCTCATCCATGAAGATGACCTTATCTGCTACTTCCTTGGCAAACCCCATCTCGTGAGTAACCACAATCATCGCCAGCCCTTCCTTGGCTAAGTCCTTCATTACATCTAGAACCTCTCCTACCATCTCAGGGTCAAGTGCAGATGTAGGCTCGTCAAAGAGCATTATCTCAGGATCCATAGCTAGCGCTCTGGCTATCGCAACACGCTGCTGCTGACCTCCTGATAGGGAGCGCGGATAGGCGTTGGCTTTGTTATCAAGTCCAACTCGCGTAAGAAGCTCCATGGCTTTTGCTTCAGCATCAGCCTTGCTCACACCTTTAACATTGATAGGTGCGCAGGTCACGTTCTCGAGTACCGTCATATGCGGAAAGAGGTTGAAGTTCTGGAACACCATCCCCATCTTAGTTCTGATTTCATTGATATTCTGGCTCGTCACGAGTTCCCCATCGATATATACCTCTCCGGATGTAGGAACTTCAAGTAAATTGATGCATCTAAGCATCGTGGATTTTCCAGAACCTGAAGGTCCTACTATACATAGCACCTCCGCTTCGCTTACCGTCTGATCGATGCCCTTAAGCACTTCATTATCTCCATATGATTTATATAGCTT
>ERZ773042.1896-NODE-1896-length-11884-cov-4.931355_pt1 | contig 11884 bp, 11 predicted proteins | sample MGYA00511664_ERZ773042 | MGnify/ENA primary metagenome ERZ773042 (study PRJEB29015, sample SAMEA2737984) | human oral metagenome | biome: human oral; feature: human-associated habitat; material: dental | place: China | collected 2036 ... | reverse complement strand
GAGCGCGTCGAGGCCGGCCGGTCCGACGCTGCCCAGGAGCTCCTGGGCTTCCTGGAACGGGCCCTGGAGATGATCTCCCGGAGCCATGCCGTCAAGACTGTTGCTCGGGCGCTGGGGGCGGAGGTGGAGTGCGCCGAGCCGGAGAATCGCGCCACCGAGGCGTTGGGGCGCCTTATCGAGGAGGGGCGGGCGAGCGGCCGGTTGCGACGAGACCTCACCGTCTCCGACCTCTACGTCCTCATGGTCTTCTACCCCGGCGACGGCTCCGCCGAGGTCCGTCGGCGTTGGCTCGAGCTCATCCGCCCCGGTCTGCTGGGGCACGGCGGGTAAGACGGCCCCCGTGGTGGACGGGGGAATTGCTAGATGAGTAAGTCCAAGGGGGTGGGGTGGTGGTCGTAGGGGGTTAAGGATCGTAGGACAGGCGCGCTGGTGAGGCTGTTGTGCCAGATAGCGGCTGTCAGGGCCCAGCCCACTGGAAGACCGTGGATGGTGCACACCAGGTGCAGGCGCAGGCCCCAGAAGAAGCGTGAGCGGGAGGCGCGGTACCCGTACTGGGCCCGTCCCGCCAGGGCTGAGCGCATCATGGTGGGTCGGGAGCGGGCGCACTCGATAGGGGAGTACCAGCCAGCCAGGCGGTGTCGTCATGGACGCGCGAACCCCGGCGCAGGGCGGCGCACACCCAGGTCATGGTGGCAGTCAGTGAATGGGCGCGCTTGTTGTAGCCCGACTGGCCTGGTACCCGGGGGAACATGGCGCGCAGGTTGGTAGGTTGGTATCCGTCCTGAGGCGTCGTATCCAGCGGGTCTCACTGGTGTGGCCCAGCAGTGCCTGCACCACCGCCAGGGTGATGATCTCGGCGTCGCTGGTCACCGCAGCGATACCGACCCGTGGGCGCGATGGCAGGACCTCGGAATGGTCCTTCAGCAGATCATCGACAGTGACGTACAGTGCGGTGGCGAGGGCCTCCAGGCCGGTGTCCATGAGAGAGCCGTCCTTCCCAGCAGAAGCGGTGAGATCTGGTGTAACACCACCGATCCTGCGAGGCCCTCGCCCCATTGCCCAGCACCCACGCCGACCCACACCCCCTTGGACTTACTCATCTAGGCAAAGCTAGCAGATTTCATCCGAAAGATGGACGCGCCCACAACATTCTATCCCTTTGGCGTATTCCGATTCATCTACGCATGCAATAGTGTGAGTGCACACGTCGAGCCTTGCTGGCAGGTCGAGCCTTGCTGGCAGGACGACTTGTAGCCCCATGACTTCAGGCAGAAAGAAGACACATCCAAACCACACAGAAGAATGCGCATCCTCTAGCGATATATATACTCGCATCTACCATTAGATATGATTTAACTAGATTTTAAAATTCTCCAAAAATGTGTACCCAACTTAAAGTCTGTCACCCACACACAGGAAGGATCTCGTGACATGAACCAGTTCATTCGTCGCAGCAACAAGTTGACCAGCGTCTCATTCAATCAGTCTCTATGGTCGGAAAACCATCCCCCACTCGAGGGAGGAGAAGGTTTTGGATGTCCAGGAAAGGAATATCAGTGCGACGGACACTGCAGAGCCAACGGCTTCCGGTACGGCAATTGTGACTCTCTCTTCTCGCGCCGATGCCATTGCTACTGAACAGCTGAGAGGTGACTCATGCACCATTCATTGAACTAATTTCTGAGGCCAGGCGGCCACCCTTGCGACCTGCAAACGAACGATTGTTATGGTGGCAGGTAGTTCACGTTGGCAAACACCTAAGTGATATCGTCGAAATTCAAATCTGAAAGGCACATATTATGAACAGATTCATTCGTCGCAGTAGAAGTCTATCTGACGCAAACTTCTCGCACACTCTTCAAAATGAGATACAGCCACCTCTCGAGGCGGCGAACAGCTATGGATGCCCTAACGAATGGGCATGCGATGGTTACTGCCGTGCAGATGGAGCGCGGGGCGGCTACTGCGACGCTTGGACGCTCTGGAGTACTTGCAGGTGCTACTAATCACCCTCATGCTCATGCAGAGCTAGGCTGACCCATAACGCTGTAACCATAACGTTATGGGTCAGCCTTAGTTCGCTCAAAGAGACATAGAATATTGAAGTTCATTCATTAGGCAACAACTTATTCTTCCCTCAATAAACCACAGGGCGCTCCACGCCATACAATCATTTTCAATGTGTGATTTGGTGACATGAACCAAATAAGAATGGAGGCTTATTCACAGCATCCGTCAAAGGTGCTCTGACCTGCGCAGATGCTGGAGTCGACCAGGCCTGTGAATAAGCCTCATGGTATCCTATCAAAATTAAATTGTGTTGACACTCATTTATGTCAACACAATTTAACATATAGATATTATGCATCCTGCTCACTGCACCCAAAATCCATTATCGTCGATAAATGAGCTAAAACCCACAACTAGCAAACTGGAGAGTATAGGTCTCAAGATTGCATTCAATTACGGCCACTTACATTCAATTAACCTTTTAGGCTCCACAAAGTGGCAATCTGTACTGCATTCACCATCCTCCCTTCGACTACGAGTTCGCATAACCATCCCAATATCACCCCTGGGAAAGTTAGTATAACGCCACCCATTTTGCCCACTCAAACAACCCTAGAAACATCCATGCGTGATCGTCACTACACAATCTGCCTGACCACAATCATGCCTTCAAGTCCTAGATTACAAGGTCAATGTAAATGAGTATCTATGATGCCCCTTGGTGCAACAGCAACCAACTTCTCATCAACCGCGCAGGAGCCTGGGAGCGGGTCGATGAGGGGGCGCTCGCTGAAAAACATGTTTCCGCTTCCCTCCGGTTCATTCTTGCCCAGATCGCAGGCGTCAGGCCGCCGTTCGGGAAGTCGCTCTTCACTGAAGTAATTCATAGGATTCCCGGAACGCAACTCACCAACGACTCGGTTCAGCCACTGCAGTCCGATCAGTACGGTCTCAACGACACAATCAGCCTTGAGGACGCCGAAGAGGAACTTGCTCACGCCCTAAGACGGAACTTCTCTGATACCGTCTCTTTCAGCTCGACGTCACCACCCGTCGATGACATTATTTTGTGCTATCTCAATATTCTGGCAGCATCCGTCGCAGACGAGGTGTCTGTGCCATCCGAGACTGAGGCGAAGAGTATCGATGCACGGGGCATTCGGGACCTCGTCGGCTCCATTTCGAGCGAAGCGAAAAAAGATATCCAAGGCCAAGGAGTCTTCCAACGACTCTTGTTCAAGAAGGACAAGTCGGACTCACATGAGCACGAACATGCCTCACAGGGCTCGGAACCAATCATCGTGGAGGCCGACCCTCAGTGGCTCAGCATTGACGCTCTTCAGGCGATCGACGTGGCGCGAATAGTGTCTCTTTCTTCATGGGAGGAAGTACTCAAGGGTCTTCCGCCGCGAGTGGCGCAACTTCTGTGGACGGTATCCTACGACTCATCGACATCATCGTGCAGGTTATACCGTCCAGCCCATGACCCCGCTGTTATCAGTGCCTTCGCGAAGGTCCCTTTTGAACAGCGCTCCATGGAAGCCCGCAACGGTATTCGTACTCACGACGCTGCACTGTTCCGCAGATTTGGGAAAGAGCCCGTCAACGACCATGCCGCAGCCCGACTGCGCGCCGTCAAGGAGGCCGCCGAGATGTGGCCCTCCTGGCAGGAGGAGCTGGCCGACGGCTCCCTCGCCGCCCAAGGCTGCATCGACGTCGACGGAATGACTTTGATCGGAAAAGACCCTTTCTTTCGCCAGAAGTATGCACTGGACGTCAAGAAGACCGTAGAGACAGAAAGGTGGGTGACCTCATGGCTGAGCGCTGGAGGCTCGCTGACGGAATGACTTTGACGCATCTAGAGAACGGGGGCTGGACACTCGCAGACCTCCACCGTCTCTCCGTCCACGAGCTGGATGAGGAGAACGGCGCCCTCCTCGATGAGTCCCTCCACTGCATTAGTTCGTCTAGAATTTTGCCCATTATCGAGGCTGCTATTGAGTCCGGCATCATCATCGATTCAGAATCCACCACCAACGCCCAGGAGAAGTCGTCATGAAGAGCATTTTCGTCACGCTGCTCATCGGAGGGGCGTCCGGGGTCCTTTTGGGGACCGCATGGGCGAAGATCTGGGCGGCCGCCCGAACCCGCCTTGCTTGGCCTGAGGGCGCTAACTTTTTTCGCCTCCACCTCTCAAGCAACTTCGTCATCGCCGCTGAGATTGTTGTGTCCACTATTGCGCTCGTTGTTCCGAATTTTCGTCTCTCCTCCTTACTTCTCGCCATCATCTATGCCGGGTTCGTGGTCGGTGCAACAACCCTCAAGGGGCAAGAATGCGGTTGCTTCGGCATCGAGGGATTAAAGGTCGGTCCCGTCCACATCTGGGGCTGCGCCCTGACTACCGCAGCCCTGCTGGCCAACGCATCCGGAAGTAATGAGATCGCGAGCCCCCGGTCTCTCCGCCTCGTAGTGGCGCTGGCGTCGGCATTCGCGATGAACATTGCGATGCTGCTGTGGAACCGGCTGGCCGATATTGATGTCGACAAAACGAATCACGATCAGCTCTTGATCGTTCTGTCTCCGACATGCACCGCGTGCTCCGCGCTCAAGGTGATGGAGAACCACGACGTCAACGACTCTGAGCTTGACGGGACCATTCTGTGGGTGGACCGCGATTCCGAGCAGATCGTCTCGCTTCGTAGGGCCGGAGTTGATGTCTCGGCCTATCCTGCTGTCGTCTCGATGAGTTCCGTCGATCCGTCCGACGCCCACGTTCAGTCGGGACTGCGTGAGTGCAGGGAGGTGCTTCAGTCATGGCGCACTCAGCAAATCGCCCTTCGTGCATGATATCTGCACGGCGCATGCTGTCATCACCATGTGGTCATGCACTGAGAGCATCCACGTTTTCCATCGTTATCACAGCGGTCCTCGTTTCTATTCAGGCAGGTCTAAGCACAGTATCACCGTTGATGCTCCAGCGCATTATCGACGGTCTTGCCCAAAAGCCCTCAAGAGAGAATATCATCATCCCAGGCCTTCTGGCTGCCGGAGCAGCTGTCGCTAGCACGGCAGCCAACGTGTCCGCACAGCGCATGACAGTATTCACTGGACAGCGATTCCAGGAACGTCTGCGGACGCTCATGCTAAACAAGTTGACCCGGTTGTCGTCGTCAACCGTCAGTGCAATGCCAGGAGGTTTTTTACTCTCAAGGATCACGAACGACACTGCCCAGGCACAAACATTCGTTTCCACCATCCTGCCACAGGCTCTCGGTCTCATCTCCCGATTGGGGATTCTGCTGAGCCTCATGTGGACCCGATCCTTCAGCATTACCTTAACGGTCCTCGCACTGGCTTTGTTATTTGTTGTGCCCACCGAGCGGGTCTCCCGAAAGCTTAGTGCCTCCACTGACCACATGCTCGATGCCATGTCCGCTTTCAGCGGCATGGTTACAGAGCGCGTCGGCGTCACTGGTCACCTCTTCTCACGCACGTCAGCGGACATCCCGACGGACCAGTGTCGAGCTAAGGAGACAGCTGCCGGCGTGCGTACCTCCTACACCCGCATGATCACGCTCAACAGCGCCTTCTCCTCATCGCTAGACCTCGTCGGTGCTCTGGGAACCGTGGCTGTACTCATCATCGGAGGGCACGCCGTGGCCCAGGGCGGCATGACTCCCGGAGCCCTGGCCGCCTTGGCGGCTCTTACTCCCCAGCTCTATGCCCCACTTCAAGCGGCATCTGGGGTTCGCACAGGCATGGCGATATCGTGGGCGGCGATGTCCCGCGTGAATGACTTCCTCGGGTTGCAGGAAGAGTGGTGCGAGGCCCCCTCGAGGCCAGTCACTGTCCCCGACGGCGGAGCGCTGCTGGTCAGAGAGGTAAGCTTCTCAGTTGCCGATGAGACAAGCAGCAGGGTAATTCTCGAATCTGTTAGTCTCACCGCTCGCTGCGGAGAAATCGTAGCAGTCGTCGGCCCTTCAGGGAGCGGGAAATCAACGCTTCTCAATTTGATTGCTGGAGCTAACCAGCCCACTCTCGGAGGTGTTACAGTCGCTGGATTCTCCCCAATGGTCACTGGTTCTGAGGCGTGGAACAGAATCGTTCAGTACTGTCCCCAGGAGCCCTTCTTCCGCAGCGGCACTCTCAAGGAGAACTTCGAGGCGGTTTGCCCCGGCATCAGCGAGGCCAAAGTTCATGAGCTATGCAGCAGAGTCGGACTCGATCTATCCCGTCTGGGAGACCGTTCCGGGACGAGCACGATGCTCGGAGAACGCGGTGCACGTATCAGCGGTGGAGAGCGCGCGCGTCTGGCGATCGCACGAACCCTAGCTCTCAACCCGCGAGTGCTCTTGCTCGATGAGCCCACTGCGGCCCTCGACGACGAGTCCACCGATCGTCTCATAGCCACGCTGCTCGACCTCAAACGCGATCACTGCATCGTCGTCACCACCCACGACACCCGTCTCTTCACTATGGCCGACCGGGCATATCACATGGAACTCGGCAGGCTCAGGGAGGTACCGACACCGTCTCTGACCAGAGTAGCGACGAGAAGGGTCTCCACATGAGTGCATCTGTTTCCCTGCTTGCCATAGAGCATCAGCGCAAGGGATTCAACCAGCTCAGCATCCACATGCTGGTGGATCACCGCACCGGCGCTCAAGCAGTACTGGAGGCGCCTACTTTTCTCACTTCTCCCAGAGCGCGTATGGACCTACTTCGTTACCGGGGGATTGCCTACGACCGACAGTCCGGCGATGTCGTGCCTTCCTCGGTACCGCGCGGATACCTGGGGGTCGTCAGTGCCGGCCACCCGTTCCTCTTCTCCGAGCATGGCGACGGACTGCCCCTGCCCTTCGGCCCGCGGGACTGGGTGCTGTCCACCTGGCAGGACGATGGGCGCGTTGAGGTCAGTGCCTGCAATGAACTCGGCACTGGCATATCCCAGTGGGGAACCAGCACGCGCTCCCTTCTGGGGTTTCGCCCCAACCCGGCCGGCTCGACCCGTCTGTGGCACCTTGGACACCACGTCGTGTGGCTGCGTCAGGAGTACCGCCCTCTCAAGGTCGCCACTCGCCACAGCAGCGATGCTGAACTGTGGCCGGACGCCCTGGTGGAGGAGTTCTTCACCTCCTCCCTGTGCACCGTCATGCTCGACGACGCACCGCTTCCCGGGGTGCCTCAGGGCTCGGTGGTCCTCCTCGAGGCCGGCTCCCCCTTCCTCATCGGAGTGGCCGGCACGCCCGAGGAACTGGCCGCCTTCATGCGGGAGGACCATGTCCCCCACTACCTCGTCGACCTCCACGACGGAAAGAGCAGGGAAGACCGGGAAGGCAAATCGCCGTCGTCGGTTTCCCTCATCGGTGACCTGCCCCGCGGATCGGTGGCCCACCGCTCCCTGGGCGGGCGCAGCACGGTGGTCTTCACCGAGCGCCTGGTCGATGAGACGATCTCCTACTCCGCCGAGGACGGTTCGGTGATTGCCACCGTCGCTGACGGCGTCAGCCACTACACGGGGGTCCCCGGACTGACCGGGGTATGGGTCGAGCTCGGCGCACCCCACGTCCTGCGGTGGGCCGGGGGCTCCTGGACCAGCGACAGCCCGATCGACCGCATCCTTCCCGGCGGGGCCGACGACAACGTCCAGGTCATCACCGCCGACGGCTCCCACCGGCTGGTGGGTATCGGCGGGGCAGCCGAAGCATCCGGCGCCCCTCAGACCTCCTCGTCCCCCATTCTGTGGTGCCCCTCGTCGGAGGATCCCGCCGGCAACATCTCCGGAACCGTGATCACCCGAATCCTTCCCGAGCGTTCGGTCGACATCACCCTGACCGAGTCGACACGCGGGTCAGTTCCGCTGGTCTGGTTCGACAGCTCCTGGGCACTGCCGATCGAGGCCTCCGAGCCCGCTCCCATCGACCTGGGCTCGCTGCAGCCGGACAGCGTCCGGTGGTGCCACGCGGGCTCGCGCCCCGTAGTACGGGTGGGCATCGACTACCAGGCACTGGCCGAGGTCCGCGCAGACGACATCCTGGCCGAGCTGCACTTGGCCTGGGAGGCCGCCCTGGGAGTGATCGCCGCCGAACTGCCGAAGTCCCCGATCCCACCTTTCCTGGGTGGCCACAGCTTCGGCGCGGCGCTCGCGGCCGTCTCGGTGCTGCGCGGCATGTCCTCCCCCAGGGGGGTGCTCCTGCGCAGCGGCGCATATGACCGGTACGCGACGCCGTCGGGATTCGAGCACGACCGGCGCACCGCCGCCTCCGATCCCAGCCTGTACAGCATGATGACCATCCTTCCCAGCACTCGCGCGCACCGGGATATCCCCTTCTTGCTGACCTGCGGGGACTCCGATGAGAACTCGGCGACGACTCCCGAGCAGTCGCTCTACCTGTACGAGAACCTCCTGGTCGCCGACGCCGACGTCACCCTGTCCGTCTTTCCCGGCGAGGGCCACGTCTTCAGCTCCCGGCAGTCGATCGTGGATCGCCGTCGCCTGGAGGAGAACTGGATGAGTGAGCACATCCAGTCCCCTCAGCAGTCCCACCACCAGTAACCAGCCACCACCTAAGGAACACCATCATGAGCCGCATCAAACGCTCCGACATCAAGGACTCCGTCCAGACCGTCCTGGCCTCCCGGAACGAGCCCGGAATGACGGGGTGGATTCCCCGCACCGATCGGCCCTCCACGGAGAGCCGCGACTCGGTCGAAGCCGACCTCCTCGCACTGCGCAGCCTCCTGGAGAAGCACGGCGACGCCCTGTCCGGAGACATCGAGAAGGATGCGGCCCTGGTGACCGCCGCGCGCCGTCGTGGACACGCGGTCGACCTCGTCGTGGGCAGGGAGCGCGCTCCGTACAACGGCGAGGCGGGCTTCCTATCCTGGATCGAGCACAACGGGTCAGTGATCTTAACCCTCGCCCCCGTTCGCGAGCTCTACGAGGAGGTGGCCCGATGGTGAGCATCGCGGTACCCGCTCGTGCGCCTCGTCTTCGCAGGAGGGCACTGGCCGCCTGCGCTACGCTGTTCCTCCTCCTGGGCGCGGGGAGCACGACGGCCGGCGCCGCCTCGGCCGATTCATCTTCTAACGGCTCACTGCTTCCGGGCGATCCCTTCCAGTCCAAACAGTGGTACCTCAGCTGGCAGGACCGCCCGGGCTCCCCCTCCACCGGCAAAAGCGCCTCCGTGGGCATCATCGATACCGGCGTCGACGCCTCTCACCCCGATCTGGCCGCCGCATACGACTCCGCCAGCAGCAAGTCCTTCCTGTCGGGGGGCTCCTGCAACGGAGACACCGCCTGTGACGATCCCGCCCATGACGGCTTCGGTCATGGAACCTCCGTCGCCGGGATCGTCGCGGCCGCCGCGGACGGGCACGGCATCGTCGGGGCCGCTCCGGGGGCCAGGATCGTCAGTCTCAAGGCCGGGGACCGGACGGGCACTTTCTCCGCCGACGCCGTCAGCCAGGCGATCCGGTACGGAGCGGACGCGCATCTCAGCGTCCTCGTCATGAGCTTCACCGTCGACCCCTGGTTCCGCTACTGCGACAACGCGCCCGCCGACACGGCCGAGCAGCGGGCACAGCAGAAAACGGACCTGGAGAAGGTGACTTCGGCGCTGAAGTACGCCGCCGATCACGGGGTGGTCCTCGTGGCCGCCGCCGGCAACGAGTCCTACGATCTCGACCACGGCACATCGGACCCGTACAGCTCGGGCTGGTCCGGTCAGGGAGAGCGTCCCGTCACCGATCAGTGCGTCACCATGCCCGCCCAGTCCGACGACGTCATCACCGTTGGAGCCATCACCGAGAAGGGGACTCGGACCAGCTACTCCAATGTTGGCGCCGCGCTCGACATCGTCGCATTCGGGGGCGAGCCGCCTCTGGCAGGGCCGGGCGGTGCCGTGGTTCAAGGACCGGAGTCGGGAATCCTTACCACGGCATCGGCGGACAGACTCCGTCGACTAGGCGCGCTCAACGACGACGGTTCTCCCCGAACCGACGAGGTCCTGAGCGACTGCCCCTCAGGAGGGGGTTCCTGCAGGTACTACTGGTACCAGATCGGAACCTCGTTCGCGGCACCCCAGGTCGCGGCCGCGGCCGCGGAACTCAGGTCTCGCGGAGTACCGGCGGGTGACGTCAAGAAGCAGCTGACGACGTCGGCAACCCCGATCTCATGCCCAAGAGAGAAGCAGGCTCTGGCATGCGAGCCCCTCACAGGCGGCGGCAACACCTGGTACGGGGCTGGAGCGCTCCGGCTACCCAGGTGACGCAATCGACCGTCGCTACTCATCAGGAGAGGAGAACCTTCTCCTCTCCTGATGAGTAGCGACGACCAGCTTGAGGCGTGAGGACACGCCGTACTTCTTCATGAGATGGGAGACGTGGCTCTTGACCGTGGCCTCCGAGACAAAGAGTTGTTCCGCGATCTCAGCATTGGAGTACCCTTCGCACAGAAGATTCAACACAGTCAACTCAGCCTCGGTTACATCGGCGTGAACGCTCGGGAGAGGGCGTAGATACTGGGAGACGAGGCGGTATGCAGCGCTCGGAGAGAGCGTTATTCCGCCATCGTGTGCGGCAATGACGCCTCGGATCAACTCCTCCGGCAAGGAGCTCTTGAGGAGGAAACCACTGGCCTTCCGGTCCAGTGCGGTACGCATGACTTCATCATCCTCGAAAGATGTGAAGATAACGACGGCTACTTCAGGCATCGCCTGCTTGACTTCACTAAGGAGCTGAAGCCCATCCATTCCTGGCATCCACACATCGGTAATGAGTACGTCTACCTGACAGTTCTGCAAGAAGCTGAGGGCATCCACTGCAGATCTGAAGATACCAACTACCTCAATCTCCTGAACTTCATCAAAATAGTTCCTAAGAGTTTGCTGAACAAAAGGGTCGTCGTCAACAACGACGACCCTGATCCCCTCCAGATTTGAGTCACGTTCCGAACCGTCCAGAGATGAATTTAAACTCATGCTCAAATTATATCGGATTCACTCCCGCATTAGAGCGTCCATCGCGCTCCGGCTCACTCCAGCCCTCGGAGGTAATGCGGGTTCCAGGGGGAGATGCAACACTCGCGTAGGGGGTCTGTCGGGGATCTGACAGTCGAACCGATCGAGACACTAGGGCCTGTTGTGGAAGGGGTGGTGGTTGGTGGCGTGGTGGCTGGGCGTGGGTGAGGCCTCCGGGGTATCACGGGTGGTGTCAAGTCATCACGTGATCAAACCGGAGGCCTCAGGTGCCCAGGATAGACGCACACGCTAAAGGTCGTCATGACCTCACCGATGCGCAGTGGGCAGTGGGAGCTGCTGGCGCCGCTGCTTGCCGAGCTGCCCACCACCGGCAGGCCGCGCACCTACGGCCTGCGTGGCCTAGTCGACGCGGTGCGCTACCGAACCAGGACGGGGTGCCCGTGGCGCGACATCCCGGATCGCTACGGGCCCTGGTGGAGGGCCTATGCACTATTCCGCTCCTGGCAGGTCACCGGGGTCTGGGAGCACCTGGAGCGCGAGCTGGCATCCGCGGTGGTCACCGCCCAGGGACCCGAGGCGGTGTGGGACGAGGTGTCGGTGGACTCCACCGTCTGCCGGGCCCATGTGCACGCCGCCGGCGCCCGCCGCGACAGCCCCCGCACGGTGGACGGTGAGCCGGACGACCATGCCCTGGGGGTGTGCCGGGGCGGGTGGTCGACCAAGATCCACGCCGCCGTCGATGCGGGGTGCGGGATGCTCGCCTGCGTGCTCAGTGCGGGACAGGTTGCGGACTGCCCCATGATGGTCCCGGTGCTGGAGGTGATCCGCCTGGCTGCGTGCCCACCACATCCGCGCCACGATCCCGGTCAAGGCCGACCAGGCCGCCAACCGCC
>ERZ773042.1892-NODE-1892-length-11897-cov-8.634943_pt1 | contig 11897 bp, 5 predicted proteins | sample MGYA00511664_ERZ773042 | MGnify/ENA primary metagenome ERZ773042 (study PRJEB29015, sample SAMEA2737984) | human oral metagenome | biome: human oral; feature: human-associated habitat; material: dental | place: China | collected 2036 ... | reverse complement strand
TGGCAGGGCCAGAAAATTTGATGAATATCGAACAAAATTTTCTTGATATTTTACAATCTTTTCCAAAAATAAGTTATAATGCTAGTACTTTGACTCTGAGTAATAAGAAGGAAGTTTGGACTTTTAAAGTTTTGACATTAAATAAAAAGTTGAAAAATACAAGTTGGAAACTTTTGAATATGGATGGAAAAGATATTAGCAAATTGATTTCAAAAAATGACAATAATATTACACTTTCTTTTAATGAAAATGGAATAAATGGTAATTCAGGAATAAATAACTATTTTGGAAAATATGAAATAGTTAATAACAATATTAAGGTTAGTCCTCTTGGTTCAACAGAAATGGCAGGACCAGAAAATTTAATGAAAATTGAAAGAGAATTTTTAAAACTTTTAGAAAATTCTAAAAAAATTGTTTTAAACATTTTAACTAAGGGAGAGTATTCTAAAATTCTAAGAGAATATAAAAATTCTGAAGAACAGGCTGAAATGCTTTTAAAGTTAGAAAAAAGATTTTCAAGAGGAAATAACAAGAACTTGTATATAAGAACAAAATATAACTTAGAGAAAAAATATAAAGAACTAATAAATTCTAAGACTATGGAGTTAGAAAAGAAAAAAGTTTTAAATAATATTTTAGAGGGAAAACTAGATTTTAAAGATAAGAATAATTTAATTATTGAAACAATAAATTCTCTTCAAAAGGATATAGCTAATATTAATAATCAAATAGAAAAAAGGGAGCTTCAAATAAAATCCTTAGAAAAAGTTAATATTCAAGTAAAAATTTATGATGAGATAAGCAAAGGAGAATTTTCTAAAATAACAAAACAATTTGAAACTAATGAGAAAGAAATTGATAAATTAAATGAACAACTTAAAAATGTAAATACTTTTAATTTTAGTTTAAAAAATAAGATAAAAGCAGAAATAGAAAAATTAGAAAAAGAAAATTCAAGTTTTGCAATTAAATATGAGGAAATTAAAAAATCTATAACTGATGAAAAATATAATTCTTTAAAAGAAGAATATCTACATAGAATTGAAAATGGAATAAAGACATATAGAAAAGAAATTAATAACTTAAAGGATGAAAGACAACATATTAATTATGCACTAAGAAAAAGTAAAGATTTATTATTCAAGACAAGTAAATCTAATATTCCTAGTATAAAGAATTTTATTGAAAATCATAATAGATACAAGGCAAATTTAGGGGAAGTTTTGAGAACTAATATAAATATTAGATGGTCAGAAGATGAATTAGAAAAACAAATGAGAAAAGAAATGGATTTCTCTATATAAGATGAAGGGAGGAGATTTATGTATATTCAAAAGTGGGAACAAAAAGCTATTTTTAAAAAATTTCAAGATAATATTTTAGTTGAAAATGATGATTTTATTCGTTTATTAAAAGTAATTGGTAATAACCATAAATATGATTTAAGAACTCAAATGTCTATTGCAACTTTTAAAGATACCTCAACAGCTTGTGCAGATTTTAATTTTTGGAATAATAAGGCAAATAGATTTATTAGAAAGTACGAGGTGGGAATACCTGTATTTAATCAGGATGAAGAGATAACAGGATATATATTTGATGTATCACAAACAGTAAAAACAAAATATACTAATGATAATATAGTTCGTTGGGAGCTTAATAATGAAAATATTTTAGATAATATTATTGAGCTGGATAAAGATTTAAGCACAAGTGAAAAGATTGATTTAATAATTAAAGAAAATATTAAAGAATATTCACAAGTTATGCAAGAGAATGAACTTAAATTTATAGAAGAATCTTTAAAGATTTCTATAAAGGAAAGATTAAAAATTCCTTATGAGATTAATAGTGAAATAGTTGAATTTAGAAAGGATTTTAGTGAGAGTACCTATAAGTTTTTAGATATAGTAAATAATATAAATAAAGATATATTAAATGAGATAAGTAAAGAAATAAGGAGGAATGAGAATGAAAAAAGTAGTATTAGAAGAGAGAGAATTTTATCAAGAAATTATAAAGGACAAGGAAGTCTATACAGCCATAAGTCCAATGAATTTTTACGAGAGACAGGGAGGGAAGTATACAATAGAAACTTTGGATGGACAGAAAATTCTACTTCCAGAGGGGATAGAAGTAATAGACCTAGACAAGATATTAGAAATGGAAGAAATCAAATATTGGGGGAGAGAAAGAGTCAGATACCTAGAAGAAGAGAAACCACAATTATTGAAAGAGCTAATGACAACCAAAGAGTTGATACCACACTTGATAGCAATACAAGAAGAAGTGAAGAAATTCATAGAGGTAGAGAAACCAAAAATGATGAAATCTTGGGGAATAACAGAGGAACACCAATCTTTAATGAACAACTTTCAATCTTCTCTCAAGGAAATAATCTATCAGGAGATAATTCAAAGATAGTCTTTAGAGAGGGAATGAAAGTTTTATATAAAGAAAAAGAATTTAAAATAACAAATTTAGATACTATAAGTGAAGATTTAAAAACAATTACAATTAAGGGAATAAATGCTGTTGGAGAATATATACCAATTCAGGTATCAGAAACTATATCATATAGAAATGATGACGACTTATTAAGTATACTAACTATCTTAGAAGAAAAGAATTTTAATATTACAGATGAGATTGTTCCTGAAAAACTAACTCCTAGTGAAAGACTAAATAATAATATAGAAGCTATTAAAACTTTAAAATTATTAGAAAAAGAAAATAGAAATGCAACTTATGAAGAACAAATAATACTTTCTAAATATATAGGTTGGGGAGGTTTAGCAGATACCTTTGATGAGAGTAAATCTGGACAATGGGAAGAAGCAAGAAAGTTTTTAAAAGAGAATCTAACTACTGATGAATATAATAAAGCAATGGAGAGTACCTTAACAGCTTTCTATACTCCAAAAGTTGTAATTGATAATATTTACACAAAGCTAATAGAATTTGGCTTTAAAGAGGGAAGAATTCTTGAGCCGAGTTGTGCAATAGGTAACTTTATAGGAAACTTGCCAAAAGAATTAGATAGTAGCCAAGTATATGGTATAGAACTTGATAGTATTAGTGGAAATATTGCAAAACAGTTATATCCTCAAAGTGAGATACAAGTAAAGGGGTTTGAAGAAACTAATTTTAGCAATAATTTTTTTGATATTGCTATTGGAAATGTACCATTTGGAAATTTTAAAATACTTGATAGAGAATATGATAAACATAATTTTCTAATTCATGATTATTTCTTTGCTAAAACTATTGATAAGGTAAAAAGTGGAGGAATAATTGCTTTTATTACTTCATCAGGAACACTTGATAAAAAGGATAATTCTATTAGAAAGTATTTAGGAGAGAGATGTGAGCTTTTAGGTGCAGTAAGACTTCCTAATAGTGTATTCAAAGGTGTAGCAGGAACAGAAGTTACCTCAGATATATTGTTTTTAAGGAAAAGAGATAAAATTCAAGAATTAAATAATGAAATCTGGTATGAGATTGCAGAAGATAAAAATGGGCTAAAATATAATAGATACTTTGTAGATAATCCAGAAATGGTTATTGGAGAGATGAAAGAAGTTAACGGTCCTTTTGGAATGACCTTAACTTGTTCTTTGGAAGATATAAATTTTGAAGAAAGATTAAAAAGTGCATTAGAAAATATAAAAGGAGAATTTACAGCAACGTTAGAAAAAGAAGAGCCTAAAACAATAACTTTATCTGATGAAGATATTAGAAATTTTTCTTATGTTGCAAAAGATAATAAAATTTATTTTAAAGAAAATAGTGAGCTAGTATTGCAAGAACTCTCACAAAAAGATATTAGAAAAATTGAAAAATATATAGAGCTATCACAAACTTTAAGAAATGTTATCAAAATTCAAAAAGAAGATATAACAGATGAAAGATTAATTAAAGAACAAGAAAAATTAAATAATATATATGATGATTTCTTTAATAGATATGGCTCTCTTAACTCTTATGCAAATAGTAAAATACTTCGTGAAGATTCTACCTATCCTCTTTTATCAGCTACTGAGGTTTTAGATGAACAGGGTAATTTTAAAAGAAAAGGAGATATATTTTTCAAAAGAACTATTAAAAAACCAATAGCTATTGAAAAAGTAGATACTCCACAAGGAGCACTAATTTTAAGTATTTCTCAAAAAGGAAAAGTTGATCTTGAATATATGGAAAGTTTAACAAATATGGATAAATCTGATATTATCAATGATTTAAAAGGTCAGATATTTCTTGATATTAAATTAAATAATGAAAATATATTAGATATTAGAAAAGATGCTCCTGATGCATTTAGATATATTACAAAAGATGAATATTTAAGTGGAAATATTTTAAATAAAATAAAGGATATAGAAAGATATGAGGAAATCTTATTTAATCTACCTGATGAATATCAAATAAATTTAGAACTACTTAATTATCAAAAGAAAGAACTAGAAAAGGTTATGCCAAAACCATTAGAGGCAAGTGAGATAAATATAAGACTTGGCTCAACTTGGATACCTCCTGAATATATTAAGGATTTTATAAGGGAAATTTTAAAAACATCACCTTATGTAACTTATAGAATAGAAGTTAATTATTCAGAATATACTTCGGAGTGGAATATAAATGGGAAAAGCATTGATAGTACAAATCCCTTATCAAATATGACTTATGGAACAGATAGAGTTAATGCCTATAAACTAATTGAAGATAGTTTAAATTTAAGAGATACTAGAGTTTTTGATTATGTTCTTGATGAAGAAGGTAAAAAAGTAGCTGTACTTAATAAGAAAGAAACAATGCTTGCAGGGCAAAAACAAGACTTATTAAAAGAAGAATTTAAAAACTGGATATTTAAAGAGCCTCAAAGAAGAAATGACTTAGTTAAAATATATAATGAAAGATTTAATGCCATAAGGCTTAGAGAATATGATGGTTCTAATTTAACTTTTGATGGAATAAATCCTGAAATACAACTAAGACCTCATCAATTAAATGCTATTGCAAGAACTCTATATGGAGGTAATACACTTCTTGCTCATGTGGTGGGGGCTGGAAAAACCTTTGAAATGGTTGCAAGTGCAATGGAAAGTAAAAGACTAGGACTATGTAATAAGTCTTTGTTTGTTGTTCCTAATCATTTAACAGAACAAATAGGAAGGGAGTTTATGCAACTATATCCTGGTGCTAATATTATGGTTGCTAAAAAGAAAGATTTTGAGCCTAATAATAGAAAGAAATTTATTGGAAGAATAGCCACAGGTGAATATGATGCAATAATAATAGGACATAGTCAGTTTGAGAAAATTCCAATGAGTAAAGATTATCAAGAAAGACATCTTAGAGAAGAGATAAATGATATTATAGCTAATATTAGAAGATTAAAAGAAGAAAATGAGCAAAAATTTACTGTAAAACAATTAGAGATGACTAAAAAGAAATTAGAAACTAAATTAAAAAAACTAAATGATGATTTTAAAAAAGATAATGTTATTAATTTTGAAGATTTAGGAGTTGATAAGCTTTATGTTGATGAGGCACATTCGTTTAAAAATCTATATTTTTTCACAAAGATGAGAAATGTAGCAGGAATAGGACAAACAGAAGCACTTAAAAGTAGTGATATGTTTATGAAATGTAGATATATGGATGAAATAACAGGAGGTAAAGGAATTGTCTTTGCAACAGGGACACCAGTATCTAATTCAATGTCTGAGCTATATACTATGCAAAGATATTTACAATTTGAAGATTTAAAGGAACTAGGATTACATCATTTTGACAGTTGGGCTTCTACTTTTGGAGAAACAACAGTAGCAATGGAACTATCCCCAGAAGGAAATGGATACAGAGTTAAAACAAGATTTTCTAAATTCTATAACTTACCAGAGCTTATGACACAGGTAAAACAATTTGCAGATATTCAAACAGCAGATATGCTTAATCTTCCTACACCAGAAGTAGAGTACAAAAAGGTTTTAACAAAACCTACTCCTGAACAAAAAGAAATTTTAGAAAGTTTAAGTGAAAGAGCTGAATTAGTAAGAAATAAAGAGGTAGAACCAACAGAAGATAATATGCTTAAAATCACAAATGATGGTAAGAAATTAGCCTTAGACCAAAGACTTATAAATGAAATGTTCCCTGATGATTTAAATAGTAAAGTTAATACTTGTGTAGATAATATTTTTGAAATATGGGAAAAAACAAAAGAAAATAAATCAACACAATTAGTATTTTCAGATATGTCCACTCCAAAGGGAAATAATGAATTTAATATATATGATGATATTAAGAAGAAATTAATAGCAAGAGGTATTCCTGAAAAAGAAATAGCCTTTATCCATAGTGCAGGGAATGAGCAACAAAAAGATGAAATGTTTGCAAAAGTACGAAGTGGAGATATACGAATTTTACTTGGCTCGACTCAAAAGATGGGGGCGGGAACTAATGTGCAAACAAAACTTATTGCTCTTCATGATTTAGATGTTCCCTGGCGACCATCTGATTTAGAACAAAGAGCTGGAAGAATTGTAAGGCAAGGAAATGAAAATGAAAAAGTTGAAGTATATAGATATGTTACAGAGTCTACATTTGATGCGTACTTATGGCAGACGATAGAAAATAAACAGAAATTTATATCTCAAGTTATGACATCAAAAACTCCTGTAAGAATCGCAGAAGATGTGGATGAAAGTTCACTAAGTTATGCAGAGATAAAAGCTCTTGCTACTGGAAATCCTTTGATAAAGGAAAAAATGGATCTTGATTTAGAAGTAAATAGGCTATCTATGTTAGAAGCTAATTACAAAAGTAACTTATATAGCCTAGAAGATAAAATTTTAAATCATTTTCCACAGAAAATAGAAGAAGAGGAAAGAGTAATAAATAATATGAAAATTGATATTGATAGAGTTGAAATACGACCTAATACAGAGAATAAGTTTACTTCTATTATTTTAAATGGAGAGAAAATAACAGACAAGAAGATTGCAGGAGCCAGCCTTTTAATGGCAATGAGTTCTGTAAAAACAGACACTCCAACTAAAATAGGAGAATACAGAGGTTTTACATTATATTCATACTATGATACTTTTTCTAAGGTTTATAAGGCAATTTTAGAATACAAAGGAAAACATTTTACTGACTTTGGAAATGATTCTTTGGGGAATATACAAAGATTAGATAACTTACTAGATAAAATACCAGATAGATTAAAAGACAGAGAGACAAAACTACAAGAGATAAAGGAAAATTTTGAAAGAGCAAAAGAAGAGGTAAAAAGACCATTTGAAAAAGCAGATATACTAAAAGAGAAAAAGAGTAGATTAAATGAACTTAATAAGCTGCTTAATATTGGAGAAAATATAAAAACTAATACTTGGAATAAGAGAAAACAAGAATTAAGTATAGCAGATTAGAGGGATAGGTGATAATATGGAACAAAACTATGATGATAAGATAAAGGAAGTTAAAAATAGTTTAAATAAGCTAGAAACTAAAAAGAATAAGACAAATTCCTTAACAAGAAAAGAAAGAGCAGCTCATTTAATATAAAAGGGAGCATTATTAGAAATAGCTGGAATAGATAATGTAGACAGTGAAACACTATTAGGTTATTTCCTATGGTTTAAAGATGTACCAGAAGAAAAGTTAGAGAAGTTAAAAGCTAGAGGTAGGGAGGAGTTTGAGAGGAGAAAGAAGTAGAAATTTTACAAAAAAGATTTTTATATTAAGGCTACAAAAAAATTGATTTTTATAAGTAAATATGGTATTCTAAAAAAGTAAAAGTTCCTATATAGGGTTGAAAAATAAATATTCTTTAATATCAGTATAGAGTTGAAAATGGTGGTGAAAATATTGGAGTGGATTTATGAAAATGTAAAATGGATTTTTAGTGGGGTAGGTAATCCTTTTTTTTACAAAGTCTATAAAGTTTTACGAAAAATTTTTGACAAAAAAAAGAAAGAAAATTTTGAACTAAACCAAGTTTCCATGATTAAAGAAAAAAATAAATGGCTTTCAGATAAAGATATTGAAAATTGGAAAAATCTTTATAGTTTTTTTTATACATCAGGTTTATTAAAAAAAGTATATAATTTTAATTTTGGAGTTTCTTATTCTGAAGATTATTTTTATGTAAATGGAAAATCGGGAGCAGATTTTTTAATGGAAATTGAGGAAGACCCATTACCATATTTTGATGATGAAGAGTTACAGAAGTATTTTTCTTATTTTAGTGAGAACTATCAAAAGGCAATAGATTTATTATGTTATAGTTATTTTGCTGATAGAAAACCTGGATACATGACAATAAATGAAAATTACAAAGGTGATATTGTATATAGAAAATCTGAGGATTTTAGCTATTACAAGTGTGAATTAAATAAAAGTTTTAATAAACTTTATAAAATAATAAAAAGGAAAACTTCACTATATAATTAATAAAAATTTTGTTTTTAATACTAGTGTTAATTAAATAAAGCAAAAAATGTTAAAAGGAGAAAGATATATGAAAGTTGTGATATATGTTACTTATAATATAGAAAATAATCAAAAATATAGAGGAGAAATAGAGAATATTTTTGAAGAAAATTGTTTTATAAAAGTAGATGAATTTGAGACTCTTTATAAACAAATTTTTACAGTAGCTGATTGGAGTGAAGGAAAAGAAAAATTTGAAAAAGTTAGGTGTAATTTAGAAAATGATTTAAAATTAGAAATGAAAAGGATAAATAAAGACATATTTTCTTCAAAACTTAAAGTTGTTTTAGGTTTTACACTATCTTTGGAAAATTTTCCTATAAACAAAATTACTGAAATTTAAAATATAGATATCTTATTACTTTTATTTAAATTTAAAAGAACTGGCTAAAAAAGCCAGTCCTTTTTGCCATAAGGCTTGTTTTATTGTTCTGCTTTTAATAATATAAATATTTAAAAAATAGGGGATGGACTTTTTTAAAAGTGCACTCTCTACAAAAAATTCTTTTTTCGTATATGGCTCTTTCAAAGATATAGCTGATTAAGAAAAAAATTAATAAATTTAAGAATTTATGATAAGTTAACTAAGGATAATATTTTTTTAAATTATGAGAATATTTTATTTCAAATAAATTTTACAAAAAAAGAGCTAGTTGCAAAAGATTTTTTAAAATCTGTGATTATATTCTTAATTAAATGTATTATATATTATATATTAATTATAACAGGATTGTTGTAAATTGATCCCTAAGAAATTTAGCTAGTGATGAACCATTTTTTACTTTATTCATAAGTTTGCAACAGGAGCTATATTGTTTTATTTAATATGATACCATATAGACACTATACTTTAAGAACATTATAAAATTTAAGGAGGTTTTAAAAATGGAAACTGTTATAAAAGGTATTATGGATGATTTTAAAAAAGACTTTATATTTTTAGAGAAAAATGATAATAAACTCTTTGAACATCTTATTTCATACATTACCATATCAAAATACTCTCCAAATTCATTTTCTGATAATGAGGATATAGAATCTGTAAATATTGATGAAAAAGGTCAATTTGGTTTAGATAGTATGGCTATAGTTATTAATGGAAATCTTATAAAAAGTAAAGATGACTTAGAAATGTATAATGGAAAAAATGATGATTTAGATGTAAAAATTATTTTTATCCAATCTAAACTTACTGAAAAAATTGATTTAGGTGATTTTTTAAAAACTACAACAGCTGTGAGAAACTTTTTAAAAAAGGATCATCATATGTTAGAAAATAATTCAAATATAAAAAATATTCTAGAAATATATGAAACTCTTTTTTCTAATTATGAATATACAAAAAGATTTACTTCAAATTCACCTGAATGTTTTATATATTTTGTTACATTGTCTAAAGAGATTTCAAACTCTAGTTTAAATGAAATGAAAGCTAGACAAAAAGAAGATATTAGTGTTATTTGTAGTGATATTAAAAATTTTTATGTTGATATTCTAGGAAAACAATATGTCATAGATGCTTATAAAGAAGTAACCAACAATATTTCAACAGAAATTTATTTCAAAAATTCACTACAGTTGGATGAAATTCCTAATGTTAAAGAAGCAAGAATTGGGTATTTAAGTGGAGAAGAATTTTTAAAAATAATTCAAGACACTTCTGGTTACTTAAGAAAAAGAATATTTTATGAAAATGTGAGAGATTATCAAGGAAGTGATAATTTTGTAAATAAAGAAATAAGAGAAACTATTGAAAACAATGAAACAAGGGATTATTTTATTTTAATGAATAATGGACTTACAATTATAACAAAAGGGTTTCAAAGTTTAGGAGGAAATAAATTTGCATTACGAGATTTTCAAATTGTTAATGGTTGTCAAACAACTAATGAAATTTTTAATACAAAAAATATTTCTAAAAATTTATTAATTCCTGTAAAAATTATTCATACTGATAATATGGATGTTATTGCTAAAATAGTAAAAGCTAATAATCGTCAATCTCCGATATCTGATGAAGCTTTTATTACATTAACAATTTTTCATAAAGAATTACAAGATTATATAAAATATAAATCAAAAGAAATGCCTTTGAAAGTTTTTTATGCTAGACGTATGGGTGAAACAGATAAAGACATAAAAGATAAATATCAAGTGATAACTCTACATGGTCTCATTAGAGCTTTCACAAGTGTATATCTTCAAAAAACAAATGAAACATATAATAATAATCCTGCTCTTATTTTAAAAAGAAATAAGGATAAGTTTTTTAAAGAAACTCACCCAAGTGATATTTATTATATAGCAGTTTATTTAATTGCCAACTTTATAAAATTTATTCAAAATAACCCAAGTTATTCTGAATACTATGATAAAAAAAATTATATTGCAATGATTACTAGATGTTTATTAACTGAAACAGTTGATATTCCAAGTTTTGAATCAAAACAAATGAAAAATGAAATTATTAAGATTTTAAAAGTAATTAAAGAAGATAAACTAGATGATTACTACAAAAAAGCTATTAATATAATTTTTCAAGTAAACAAAAAATATTCTAATAATAACCCTAGCAGTTCAAAAAAACAAATATCTTCTTATAATAATAGAACAAAAGCATATAATGATGATATTTTAAAAAAAATTAAAGAAACTTTTAAAAAATAATGGGAAATTTTTTTTAATACAAATATAGTTTTTAAATAGCTAATTGTAAAACTATATTTGTATTTTTATTTATATATGAGACTTCTATGTATAACTTTAAAAATCAGAATAGTAATCTTATCACAAAAAATTTCAGCAGTTATAGTTTTATTATTAAAAATAGCTGAAACATTAATGAGATGTAACATCTGTCAGAATATTAAAAGTCTTATAATAAACTCTCTCTTATAAGAATTTCCCTTATATCACTAGCAATCATTTTATGAAAAACAATGATACTAATTTTTTTAATTTGAGGATCAATTTCTTTTCTTTTTTTCAAAATTTCACTTTCTATCTCCTCTTGTTTTTCAATAGGAAGTTTTAAAAATGTTTCAATAACATCATCCATTTTTATATTGCTAGTAATCTCTTTTTTACTTTCTTCTTCCTTTTGCATAACAAAAGTATTATCAATTTCACAAGTGTTATTAAATAAATGTTTTGACATTACAGCTGCTATACTTTTTACATTTTCTTTTTTCTTTAAAATTTCATATTGTTTTTTAAAATGGCTAATTAAAAAATCAACAGAATTTTTTTGTAACAATTCTTTTATCCTAATCTTATGTTTTATAGAGAAATCTATCCCAAATTCTTTAAAAAGTTCTTCTATTCTTTTTAAATTATCATCATTTTCTTTAAAGTCATATTCATGATTCTTTTTTATATTTATTCTATTATTATTAATA
>ERZ773042.1891-NODE-1891-length-11899-cov-3.962175_pt1 | contig 11899 bp, 7 predicted proteins | sample MGYA00511664_ERZ773042 | MGnify/ENA primary metagenome ERZ773042 (study PRJEB29015, sample SAMEA2737984) | human oral metagenome | biome: human oral; feature: human-associated habitat; material: dental | place: China | collected 2036 ... | reverse complement strand
TCACAATAGAAGCCTTTTGGAGTTCTTTTGACATGAACTGTAGAATCTCTTGTGGTGTATTAAAGAGTTGATGATTATAGAAGAACTCTTTTGAAATTAATCCTTTTAGATTTGTATAGAACTCTTTTTGTGTACGCGTTCTTTCAATTTCATGAATCATTTCGAAAAGCTTAGCTTCATCATCTTTACTGCAGAGCAATGAAACTTCGACCGTTGGAATCTCGAGCTTATGACGTAATGGAATTGAACATATTAATAAGTCTGGTTCATCCGCAAGGATGAGTTCCTCTTGAAAGTATGCATATACTTTGACAATCTCAATATGTTCATAGAATATCGTTTCAATCTTTTTACGTTGTGTATAGAATGCTGTTTCACCTAACGGATAAATCCATATTGCTCTGAGTTTTTTGGAATGATAGATACGCTCGTATGCAAGTCCTAGATGTAAAGTAATAAAGCCAATTTCATCTTCAGTGATATTGATGTGTAGCCTATTTGCGAGGAAGGTTGCAGTACTTACTCCCACTTCAAAAATCAGTGGGAACTTACGTTTGATTTCTTGTAGGTATAAGTTGGCTGTATGGGTTTGACTAATACTGCGCTCAATTAACGATTGGAGATGGAGTGTTAAACCGAGCTTAAAGTCATCATCTTTAGAGAAGTCGATACCGTGATGACCGTATATAAAAGCAATCAATTCATTGACGATGTCACTGCAGAGTAACCCATCGGGCATATAGTTGGAGATTTCTGCATCACTGATTTGTGCTGGATTGTTTCCCATCAGTAATAATGCAAGGATATTGACTTCACTTTCAATGACCTGCGCTTGATATAATATTGCAATTCGTTCGTAGAATTCTTTGGCAATTTTATATTCAATGGCATCGTGAATCTTGGAACTTGTGTATGTCGATTCAATGTATTTTCCGCTTAGAATACGATCAATAGAAATACTGATGTGCAATAATATGGATGGCAATGCATTTGCGTTAATTACATACTTGTGTTCTTGCAGTAAGTTTTCTAACTCGCTTTTGCATCTGAGTAAATCAAAGTTTTGATATAGATTTGCTAGCTCGTTGATATTTAAGAAATTCTGCTTGGTCTCGTCCATGAGAAGATGTTTGTATAATTTGCGTAGTTCATTTTCAGAGCCTAATAGGACGAGATGGTTTGATGATTTCTTGAGTTTGAGATTTTGATAATTTGCTAATTGTTTACGGATCTCTTTAAGATGTGCATCAAGAGTATATTCGGAGATGCATAACTGTTCTAATAAATCAGGGATATAGATAGAATCACGTGATAAAAGAAGGGACTTTAGAATATATAAATTTCTTTCGAGTGAGCTCTGCAATAAGTTCTGTTGTTTCGATTGAAATTGTTTATAGTTTTCAGGGATGAGAGCATATCCACTTCGAAGATTTGAGGTAATTAGCTTCTCAGAATAAACTTTATTGATTGTATCAACATCAGAACGAATCGTACGATTAGATACAGATAATAATTTGGCGAGTTCGTTAGCAGTGAACCATTTGTTTTCTTCACGTAGAATGTGAAGAATCTTTTCTTGTCGTTTATTCATAATAATCACCTTTCGTAGCATGGAATAATATTTTCCTAATAGTAGGAAAACAAAACATAGGAATCTATATGATAATTTATTAAAATAGTAATATAAAAAAGAGGGGTAGAATGAAAGAGAAACTCATCGATTTTAAGCAGAAACAATCGATCCGTTTAGTGTTCAGTATTCTCTGTGTCATCTTTTCGGCTTTGTTGCAAACTTATGCCTTAAAAGTTTTTTTAAGACCTGCCGGATTGTTGTCGAGTGGATTTACGGGTCTTGCAATATTAATAAATGTTATAGGCAGTCAACATCAAATACAAATACCAGTTGCGCTAATGATTGTATTACTGAATGTACCAGTAGCGATACTGTGTGGTAAGTCTATTTCAACAAAGTTTACTATACTATCATCATTGCAATTTGCATGTGTGTCAATATTCTTAACGGTATTTCAATTTGATATTTTGTTTGATGATATCATGTTAAACATCGTTATTGGTGGTGTGGTGTATGGCTTAGGAATTGTGGCTGCGTTAGTAGGCAATGCAAGTACGGGTGGTACAGATTTTATTGCATTATATGTTTCAAATAAGACGGGCAAGAGTATTTGGACATATGTCTTTGTATATAACTGTATCTTGTTATGTATCTTTGGTTTTGTGTCGGGTTGGGAGCGTGCAGGATATTCCATTATCATGCAGTTTGTATCGACTAAAGTTATTGAAAGCTTGTATCGAAGATATGATCGAAGCACGATACAGATAACAAGTAAGATGCCTGAAGAAATCGTAGCTGTCTATACAAAGAAATATCGTCATGGTATTTCGGTTTGGGAAAGCTATGGAGGATATTCTCATCAAAAGAATTACATGTTGAATACTGTTGTTTCGACATTAGAAGTGAAGGAGATTGCACATTTGATATTAAATGTTGATCCTCGTGCAATCATAAATGTATATAGAACTGATGATTTCTATGGCGGTTTTTATCGGAAGCCGATAGACTAGACGGGAGGATATTTTGATGTGGGCGATAATTGCGACTTGGCGAATGGCACTTGAAGGTGTACAGGAGGCAGGTAACTTATTAAAAGAAGGTAAGAGCAGCGGGGAAGCGGTTGAACATGCAATACGCCGTGTGGAGGATTTCCCATACTATAAATCTGTTGGATATGGTGGTTTACCAAATGAAGAGATGATTGTTGAACTCGATGCAGGATATATGGATGGAAATACAATGGCTATGGGTGCTGTAGCTGGTATTAAAGATTTCGCAAATCCTATTTCCATTGCCAAAGAGTTATCAAAAGATACTGTCAATTGTGTACTTGTAGCAGAGGGTGCTGAAAAGTATGCTAGCAAAAAAGGTTTTGAAAGAAAGACAATGTTAACAGATCGGGCCAAGCAACATTATCGCAAACGTGTAAAAGAAGTTCGCGAGCAGGAGCTAAAACCATATGATGGCCATGATACTGTTGGTGAAGTTGCACTAGATAGTGCAGGAAAGATTGTTGCAGGAACTTCTACGAGTGGTTTATTTATGAAGAAGGCTGGACGTATTGGTGATTCTCCTATCGTTGGTGGTGGCTTCTACGCTGACTCTGAGGTTGGTGGAGCTACCGCGACTGGTCTTGGCGAAGATTTGATGAAGGGATGTATCTCTTATGAAATCGTACGTAAGATGAAAGAAGGAATGGACCCACAAGAAGCTTGCCAAAGAACAGTAGATGAGTTAGATGCGAAACTAAAAAAGAGCCGCGGCTTTGCAGGTGATCTTAGTGTTGTGGCAATTGATAAAGATGGTAATTACGGTTGTGCTACGAATATTCAAAACTTCTCATTTGTTATATATCGTGAAAACGAAGAAGCCAAAGTTTATCTAGCAAATTGTATCGATGGTAAGACAGTGATCACAGCTGCTAGCCAAGAGTGGATGGACCAATACATGCAAGAAAGGATGGCACCGATTCAAGAATGAAAATAGATATCTTTGAAGTGTGTGCTGGAAGTGTGCAGGATTGTATCAATGCGCAACTTGGCGGTGCAGATCGTGTTGAACTAAATAGTGCTTTATATCTGGGTGGACTAACTCCTAGTCTTGCGATGTTAAAGCTTGTAAAAGAAAAGACGTCACTCAAGGTTATCTGTATGGATAGACCTCGGGCAGCTGGCTTTTGTTATGATGATGTCGAAATAGAGACAATGCTTGAAGATGCCAAAATCTTATTAGAAAATGGGGCAGATGGAATTTCCTTTGGTTTTCTGAATTCTGATGCGACAATCAATGTAACCGAAACAAAAAAGATGGTTGAATTAATCCATCGCTATCAAAAGGAAGCCGTGTTCCATCGTGCGTTTGATTGTGTGGGTAACCCTATACAGGCAATCAAACTATTAATTGCTTGTGGTGTTGATCGTATCTTGACAAGTGGTTTACAGCCAACCGCACTACAGGGCATCTCAGCAATTGCAAAATTACAAAGTGAATTTGGCAATCAGATTGAGCTACTTGCGGGTAGCGGTATTCATGCGGATAATATTAGAACATTAAAAGAACAAACAGGAATTCATCAATTCCATGGTAGTTGTAAGGAATGGTGTAAAGATCCCACCACAACAGTTGGAAATGTGAGTTATGCCTATCACGAAAGTGATGACTATGATTGCGTTAGTTTGGAAAAGGTAAAATGTATCGTACAGGAATTGAGAGGTAAGTAAAATGGAAGGCTTAGAGTTGATCTGCTTTAAAATTATTGCGTCGGTAGGAGAAGCGAGAAATTCCCTTTTGAATGCATATCGACATGCAAAAAGAAAAAATGTGGAAGAAGCAAAAAAGTGTATGCAGGAGGCGGAGGAGTTCTTCAATAAAGCACACCAAGCTCATGCGGAACTGATTACACAGGAAGCGAGTGGCGAAAATATCAGCGTGAATCTATTATTGGTTCATGCGGAAGATCAGCTAATGAGTATTGAAACACTTAAGATCATCGTAGAAGAGGAGATCTTATTTGCGGAAGGATTGTAGGCATGAGTAAAAATAAGCAATTAAGAAAGAAAATAACTGAAAATACACAGAATAATCAAAATGCTTTTCTTGCTAGAAGAGGATTCGCGTTTATAATTGATTTTATTATTACAAATCGTTTGTCACTCTTTGTGACAGGAATTGTATATGGATTGATGAATAACGGAAATATTCAGATTCTCAACGGGTTTGAAGGTATACAGCCAACACAGATTATCGTGTTATTGTTAAGTGTGCTTATCACACATGGATTCTACTTTGTCTTTGTGCCTGCCAAGATTACGGGTGGTTCAACGATGATGCAGAAGGTAATGCAGATTAAAGCTGTGCGTGAGAATGGTGAACCAGCTACGTTGAAGGACTTTGCGTTACGTTACTTCGTAGGATCAGTATTATGCGAAGGCTTGTTCTATGATGCTTTTGGTGTCATTCTGAGCGGTGTCTTCTTTGGCATCTTTATGGCTGAGGATATTAGTCGTATCATTTATATCGTAAGTGCGATCAGTAGCATTCTTTCGCTAATTATGGCATTGATGGATAAAGGAAAATATCGATTCTTCCATGACAAGATTTCTAAGACAATCATGAAGGATGAATATGTTGCAAGTGGCAGGATATTATAAGGTTTGCAAAATTCTGCTACTGTAATACAAAGAATGGATTTCTATAAACAGGGTACATATATTGTTTGTATCCTGTTTTTGAAATTGGATATTTTCTCGGATATATAGCATTGGAATACAATATATTTCATTAAATTATTTTGATACCAGAAATCAAAATAATAAGAAAAGAAATGTTGAGAAAATTTATCAATTAACATACGGCTGGGAAAGGGATTATATACTCGCGATGATTCACAACCGTTAGATTTAAAAGGAATTACAAGTATGTTACAGGGGGAAACCTCTGATGAGAATATAAATTATTCGATAGATACCTTTGCAAAAGCTTTTAAACTAGTGTATCAACAATTGCTCATTGGTCTTTATTATGAAACAAGTTAAAAAGTAGATTATAGCATCATCGTGAATAAGTCATGTGATTGCGTGAATAGTGAACTCTAATATTTAATCTTGTTGATAGGTTGTATGAAGGAAGGATTGAATATTTATGCTCAAAGATCATTAGAAAATTGTAAAAAAGCGGTCACTTAAATTTGGATACATTTACAACAAAATGGGAGCTAAAAGAAATTGGAATTGGTTAATACTTTAGGGTTTTTAGAAAAACTATGCAAAACTATGCAAAAACATTCTCTTTGCGACCAAAAACCTGTATACTTGAAATGAATATGTAATGGGGGGAACGATATGTTACATAAAATTCTAAAATATTTGCAGACAACGCTCCTTGCAGTTTTACTTGCTATATCACCGCTTTCGGTATTACATGTAGCAGCACTTGATGAAATTAAAGATGATACTGATTTATCAAAACTGCAATTATACCAGTTTTCTTTGCGACAAGAAAATATGGAGATTATTTCACAGTCAAATTCTGTTGTGAAAGATATTGTTGCGCCAAATGGTGCATGGAAACAGGCAACTGTTTTTTCAGTAAAAGTAAATAAAAATCAGAACGTTGAGGAATTTCAGGAGCCACTTACTTTGAAATTCTCCAATGCCGGAGTTGTATATGGCAAGAATGTTGATGTATATGTGAAGATTAATTCTGTAAGAACTGATCTTTTCGATAAGAATGCAGATTACAACAACGCAAATAAAACAGTAGTCCCATTTTTGACAGTTGATGAAAACTGGGGAACAAAATCTATCCAAATTATGGATTATATCTATCCTTCACATCCAAATGTGACACATGATATATCCAGTGCGTATGCAATTGATGCAGATGTGACAGCTGAATTTAGATATCAAGATGGTACTCCGTGTGATTTGAAGATGGTTATGTTACCATCTGATATCGATGCTATACGTGGTAGAAGAAAAGAAATGTTTGGGATCTATGAAACACCGGTTTCTATCGACAAGATTGTTATGAACAATAGCAACTACCTTAAAAGTGAAGTAGCTAATAATCTGACATTTTGGACTGCACCACATGGTGGCGGCACAAGTGGCGATGCAGAATATAATATTTCGGGATTTGCAGCACGTTCCGTTGATAATAAGATGCATTTTATGTATGGATCGACATCATCCAGTGGCGGATTATTTGGCTTCTTTACAGAGGTTATGGAACAGCCGCCAACAAAACAGGTTGATAAGACAGAAGTGCCGGCAAAAGTAGGTGAAGAGATCACTTATACAACGAAGTACACAATGCCAATTCCGGGTAAAAATGTTATTGGCAATTTGAGTAAAATGAGCATGACTGACGAGTTTGATGAAAGATTGGATTTCCAAAGCTTGTCGGTAACTTTAGAAGGTCAATTATTGACGGAAAACGATGATTATACGATTGTACAGAATGGTCAAACTGTAACTGTTAATATCGATAAAAAACACCTAACAAAAGGTAATGGTGGAAAGAATTATGAAATTGTTTTTAAAGTGAAAACAAATGATAAGATTTTAAATAATGGATCAACGATCAAGAATAAAGTAACACAGACAGTTGATAATGTTATTTCTCCATCAAATGAAGTTGAAACAAAGGTTCTTTATAAAAAGACACACGAATTTATCAGTGGTACTCCAGGGAAAGAATTACCTGCAGAGGTAAAAGCATTGTTACCTGATACAGTTTATGACATACCACAAGGGACAGTAGTCACACCAGAAAATCCAAAAGGAAATATTACGAAGGTGAGTGTTTTGGAAGGTAACTGGGTCTTTAAGGGATATGACAAAACTCAAGAAACAATCGATAACAAAGATGCAAACTTCGTAGGTAAATGGGTTCTTGAACCGTACGAATTACCTACTAAAGATGTAGCTTTCGCTGCTGATCCGCAGACAAGTATTGATAATAAGCCTGTTAAGGCAGGGGACGAACTAGAATACACAATCCATTATAAGAACACAACAACATCACAACGCGATGTTACAATGGTTGATGTAATTCCAGAAAATACAACGTACATTGAAGGCTCTGCTTCACCAGCAGGCACTTACGATGCAGCTACTAGAACCTTAACCTTAAAGAAGGATGGTTTAGCTGCAGATAGTGATGTAACCTTCCGCTTTAAAGTAAAAGTAAATGATGATGTAAATGGTGCTGTGATTCAGAATACTGCATCAATTAAATCTGGTGACAATACATTTGCTACAAATACAACTAAGAACCCTACACCAACTGCGCCAATCAAAGATGTTCACGAAGAAGGAAAGCTTGATCAAAGTTTTGATCAGCATTCAGTTACAGCAGGTAAGATTTTGACATATACGATTTCATATCGAAATACGACAGGAGAAAAGCGTACTGTAAAGGTAACTGATAAGATTCCAGAGCATACACAATATGTTGCAGGATCAGCAAATGAAGCAGGAATTTATGATGAAACAACAAAGACATTACGTTGGCAGAAAATTGATTTGGAAGCAGGAGAGGTAGTGACATTCCAATTCAATGTGAAAGTTGATGATAATGTAGATGGTGAAATCATTGATAATCACGCAGATGTTGATGATGGCATGAATCAATATGTAACGAATGCGACAAAGAATCCTACACCAAAGAAAGTAACACTAAAGACTGAGGACAAGAATAATTCTTCTATTTATGGAACAATACTTGCAGGTTCTTTACTTGCACTAGTATGTGTAGCAGTCATAAGAAAATTTGTATCGCATCAAGAATAAAGTGTAGCATGGTAGAAAATGATGTGCGAGCGATGAGGTTATTCATCCATGCACTATGATGCTCTTTCATTTGTACACTGGATTATGTAAATATTTTAATAAAGTGAACCTTAAAATTTGAATTATAAATGGTGGAGGTTCACTTTTATCGCAATGTATTAAATCAGGATAATTAGGATGAATTATCTCACAAAATAAGTTATAAAAATAGCACAAGAGCATTATAGAAGACATTGTTTATCTAAGTGTTAAAATAAAAACCAACTGTGTTTTTATACATAGTTATGGTGCTTCAAATATTTTGCGGCCGTCGTATGACGCTCTTTCTGTTAGAATGTTAGATACACGTTATGAATTAGTAATAAGGATTTGGTGAAAGATATGTTAAAGAAAGTATATAGAAAAATTAGTACATCCATGTTGTCATTTCTTATGGCGTTTTCAGTATGCGGAATTTATCCGATGAATGTCATGGCAATGGATGGCGATAAAGGTATAGAAGTAGATGCTTCGCGAACTGAATTGGAACAAGCAATTCAAGATGCAAGAAATTCTGGTGTTACCACGATACAAGATGGAACGCAGGAAAAGAATAACGTTGCAGAGATTGAGACAGATTATAGCAATCAAGTAACTGCAATAAGAAATATGAAAAATTCGTTAGATGACTATAACCAAAAGAAAAAAGATTATGATAACGCAAAAAAGCAGTATGACATTGAAAAGGCAAAATACGACGCTGACTATGCACAGTACCTTTCAGACTATGAGGCATTTAAGAACCAACTTGCAGCTGAACAAGCAGCACTAGCAGCAGCACTTGCTGACTATGAAAGACATAAGAATGAAGAGGGCTACTTATCAGAACCATATGCTAAGAGTCTTATATATGATTCTGAGCCAGATGCTGTTTTATCAACAACAACAGATGGTAAATATATGTCTGCTAATGCAGTAGATGAGGCGTTTAGTCATGATACGGACAACTACAATAATCAATTATTGCAGCTGGATAATATGAATATAACTTATCTGGAGCAACCTAATGACGTTGCTTCTAGTCAAGAATTATATGGGAATTTTGGCAGTAAAGCAGGTTGGAAGACTAACATTAGTAGCAATCAATCGGTCAAATGGACAACAGTCTTACTCAAGAGGGGACAGAGTGTCACAGCAACATATACCAATCTCAATAATTCTTATTACAACGGTAAGAAGATTTCGAAAGTTGTATTTAAGTATACATTGACAGAGGATTCAAAATTCTATAATCCAACAGGAATGGCGTGGTTAGGTATTTTCACGGATCCTACTTTAGGTGTTTTTGCGTCAGCGTATACAGGTGCTTTTGAAAAAAACACTTCGATTTTTGTAAAGAATGAATTTACGTTTTACGATCAAGATGGTAACCCAATTGAGTTTAACGATGCATTATTATCTGTTGCATCTTTAAATCGTGAGCATAATTCTATCGAACTTGCAAAAGATTACACAGGAAGATTCATAAAAATTTCTGGATCTACTATTGGCGAAAAAAATAGTATGGTTTATGCAACAGATTCTTTAAACTTCAAAAAAGGTGAAGGTGGTTGTGAACATACAATGTATCCACGTCAAAACGAACCAGGGTCGGGGTGGGATTCATCAGACGCTCCTAATTCTTGGTATGGTGCAGGAGCACTTCTTTTAAATGGGCCTAATAATTCAGTTACGCTAGGTGCTACTTCTGCAACAAATATTTTACCTGCACCATATGGTCCATACGTTCCAGGTAAAAATAATGAAGATGGTAAAAAACCAAATATTTGGTATTCGCTAAATGGTCATTTACGTGCAGTTGGATTGCCAGAGATTAAAGCGAAAGAGCCGAAAAAACCAGTTCCACCTACAGAACCGGTAGAACCTGTAAAACCAGAATCAACAATTCACTATCATTACGCAGTTACTTATGTAAAACCAGATGTACAAAAAGCTGTTACTGCGGCTGATGGTACTGATTTACAAGGAAGAACAGTTGAAGTGGGCAGCAGAGTTGACTATACATTAAACGTAGCAACTATACCTGCAAATCACGAAACATTTGAGTCCATTGTTTTTAATGACAATCTACCAGATGGATATGAGATTGATTTAGAAGAAACAAAACAAGGATCTGCGGATTATGAAGTAGAGTATGATTCAAGTTCACGTCATATAAAATTCACTGCGAAATCATCTCTACTAGCAAGTATTAATGCAGACACAACAACCACAGCAGATATTCCTGCACCAAAAATCATTGGTAAAGTCACCAAAGCAGGTACAAAATATGATAATACGTTCAAGCTTAGTTTGGATAATGTATATACGGTTGAATCTAAACCGGTAACTGTATATACACCGACCCAACCAAAGAAGGATGTATTCAAGCAAGGTGATACAACAACATCCATTGATGGACGTAGTGTAAAGGCAGGCGATATCCTGACATATCAGATTACGTACACAAATACGACAGGTGAAACAAGGGATGTAGAAATCACAGATACACTTCCAGCACATACCACGTTTGTGAGTGCGGATACAAATGGTGTTGAAAACAATGGCACGATTACTTGGAACGTCAGTGGGGTAGAACATGGTAAGAGTGTGACTGTAAGCTTCCAAGTAAAAGTAGATGAAGATACACAAGCAGAAGTCATTGAAAACAAGGGACACACAAATGATGGTATTAATAGCTTTGATACCAATACAACAAAGAACCCAACACCGACTCAACCGAAGAAGGATGTATTCAAGCCAGCAGACATGACGACTTCTATTGATGGCAAGCCGGTGAAGAATGGTGAAGAAATCACGTATACAATCAAATATACGAATACAACAGATGCTAAGCGCACAGTAGAAGTAAAGGATGTAATTCCAGAATATACAGAATATGTAACTGGAACAGCAGACAATGGTGGTGTATATGATGCGGCAACAAAGACAGTGTCATGGAAAGTGGAAGATGTTGCAGTCGGTAATACAGTAGAATTCCATTTCAGTGTAAAGGTCAAAGCGGAAGCGAATGGGCAGGTCATTGAAAATAAGGCCGATGTACATGATGGATTTAACAATGTGAAAACCAACACTACAACCAATCCAACACCGACCCAACCAAAGAAGGATGTATTTACAGGAACAGATACGACAAGTATCGATGGTAAAGCAGTCGTAGCAGGACAGGAACTAACATATAAGATCACATATACAAATACGACAGGTACCAATCAGGATGTTGTCGTAACAGATAAACTACCTGCATATACGACATATGTAGAAGGCTCAGCAGACAATGGTGGTACATTAACAGGTGACGTATTGACATGGAACCTGATGGCTGTACCAACAGGGACAACAGTGTCAGTAACATTCAAGGTGAAGGTAAATGATGATGTAAATGGTGAAGTTATCAAGAATGTAGGACGTACAAAGGATGGTGTCAATGAAGTAGATACCAACACTACAACCAATCCAACACCGACCCAACCAAAGAAGGATGTATTTACAG
>ERZ773042.1889-NODE-1889-length-11901-cov-4.992487_pt1 | contig 11901 bp, 7 predicted proteins | sample MGYA00511664_ERZ773042 | MGnify/ENA primary metagenome ERZ773042 (study PRJEB29015, sample SAMEA2737984) | human oral metagenome | biome: human oral; feature: human-associated habitat; material: dental | place: China | collected 2036 ... | reverse complement strand
CACGCTTGAAGCTCAGCAGTGCACGAGCCAGCCAGGCGGGTCTGAGGGAAATGATAATAGAGTAAAGAATGAGAGGTTGACTAGGCAGTAGAACTGAGGAGACCATACGACTGGCTCTGATGCTATCATGTTAGTATGATCTATTTCCTCCACGGTGACAACGACTACCTGATCAGCCAGCGAGTCAAAGAATTACGCCAAGCATTTACTCAGAAACACAGCCCCGGTGCTATCACCACCATTGACGGCACCGAAGTAGCGCCGGCTGACCTGGCCTCTCAGCTAACTGCCCTTAGCCTCTTCGACCCTTATCGGCTGGTCATCGTCTCAGCCGTTACCGCCCAGGCGGGTAATTGGACCATGCTGGAGACGAACCTGGCTCATATTCCCGAGCAGACCACCGTCATCTTGACTGATGTTAAAGCTCTGAGCAAAGTGCGCAACCTCACTATCACTCGCACTATGAAAGAGCTGGGGCGCCTCGGCGCCACGGTGGAGAAGTTTGACCTGGCTAAGAGTAGCTACCAGCTCCGACCGTGGCTGGAGGCAGAGCTCAAGCGCCACCAGCTGAGTGTCGAGCGAGGCGTTACCGATAAACTGCTTGAGTTAACGGCGGGTGAGGAGAATCAGCAAGCCCGTCTTGAGCTGGAACTGGACAAGCTGGCGCTACTGAGTGGCGAATTAACGGTTCGGCTGGTCGAGCAGTATGTTCAGCCCAGCCCTCAGACCAATGCCTTCGCCATCCTAGAGGTAGGATTAGCTGGCGATCAAGCTAAGGTGGCGCAGCTGCTTGACCGGCTGATCACAGCGGGGGAGGACAGTAATCGCTTCCTGGGGCTACTGGCCTCACAAGCCCTAGCCTTGGCCGGCGTCTTGACCGGCGCTAAGGTCAAACTCAGCCCCTATCAACTGAATCAGACTCGCCAACTGGCTGAGCGGGTGGGTGCTCACCGATTGAAAAGTCGACTAGGTGGCATTATTGCCAAATTAGCCCAGCTGGATGGCAAGGTCAAGCTATCCGCACCAGATGAAGCTTGGCTCTACATCCGCTCCACACTGAGCAGTATATAGTGGACGGGCTAGCCCCTAAAAGCTTTGTAGCCCGGAGCAGGCTGTATGGTCTCCTCATACAATATAGAGCTCTCTGTACGAGCAGTACAGGTGGTCTCCTCAGGTATAATCACTTACGAAAGCTTGTGGCTTAGAGCAGAGTCTGTAATTTCCCTCCACGTATAACTCTTTGGTATACGAGTAGCACAGGTGGTATCCTCAGGCCTGGCGACATAGCGAGTACCACTGGCAATTGCTAGCTTACTGATATATCAACAGCCTTCGTCAACCACACTGTACTACTCGTACCTAGGAATGTCTGCTTCAACCGAAGTTAAACCAAGAAATGAGACTGGGGAAATTACAGACATAACCTTCCTTACGCCTCAAAGGGTGTCTTTCGTCCTTCGTCTGCGTCAGTCATTTCCTGAAGACTGTGCACGCTTGAAGCTCAGCAGTGCACGAGCCAGCCAGGCGGGTCTGAAGGAAATGATGATGCAGATGAAGAATGAGGGGCTGAAGGTGTCGAACAACAAAAAGACCCGCCACTTTTGGATTTCTCCATGGTGGGGCGGGCAACTAATGTACTAGTTTTTGGTCGTTCCTGAGATACTATCTAGCCCCCGGTGCAGCCTCGCAGCTCTGCGCTGGGAGCTAGGAAAGTGTGGTGATCATCGCTCAAGCGACTAACCTAGATACTTTCAAAGTAAATGTGGAACTGTGCTAGGCGAGATGAGCGTTGGCTCTTCGCCTTTGAACTCTTGTTCATAAGCATTGTTACTATACCCTAGCCGTCACTGTATGTCAATGGTAGCCGATGGTGGCGAATATATCATAGGGTGCATAATGGCGACTGGATGAGTCATAATAATCTGTGGAAAAGGCAGGAATAAAGGGTAGTATCAGTAGTGATAGGTGGCGAGATTGTCGAAAGGGAGGCGTAATTTTCTGTGGAAAAGTCTGGGGTAAATAGGCGTAAAAAAGCCACTACCTGAGGTAGTGGCAATAATGCTGGTGGGTCGAAAGAGGCTCGAACTCCTGACCTCATCCACGTCAAGGATGCGCTCTAGCCAACTGAGCTACCGACCCATCTATGGCATTCATACTAGCAAATCAGCCGGCTATATGCAAAAAGCATAGCCCGAGTCTCAAGCTACTCGCTACTCCAGCCCTCGTCCTTCGTCTCGTCATCATTTCCTTCAGACCCGCCTGGCTGGCTCGTGCACTGCTGAGCTTCAAGCGTGCACAGTCTTCAGGAAATGATGATGTAGATGAAGAATGAGGGGTCTAATAAGCTAGTACAAGCCTAAAACATTCACCCGCTAAATATGATAAGATAACTGGTGATGATACAGTGGCTGTTTACCTTCTTTACCCAGTGGTACATCTGGATGCCTCTCGTCGGCATCCTCAGCATCTTGACCTGGCGCAACTATCATAGCCTTAACGACCCCGGCGATGCTTACGACTACGTCCTCCTGGCTCTGGAAATCCCTCGAGACAACGATAAGAAAGAGCTCTCTGCCGAGCAACTCTTCGCTTCCTTACACGGTATCCTCCGCGACAAGCAGGAGCTCCACCGAGCCACCGGCGTTCAGGAGCACCTCTCGTTTGAGATCGCCAGTGTGGGCGGGCAGATCCGCTTCTACGTCCGCACCCCTAAGCATCTGCAGAACTTCGTCGAGGGGCAAATCTACGCCCAGTATCCGACCGTCCAGATTCAGCCAGCCGAGGAAGATTACGCCGACGGCATCAATGCCCACCGAGCTACAGCAGTTGATGAGCTAGTCTTGACCGACAACGAATTCTTGCCCATCCGGACTTTCCAGGCGTTCGACGTTGACCCGTTAGCCGGTATCACCGCCGCCTTGACTAAGCTGGGTAGCAACGACGAGGAGATCTGGGTGCAGATCCTCGTCCGACCTATACCGGATAGCTGGCAGAAAGATAGCGCTAAGTACGTCGCTCGCTATCGTAGCGGCTTCGGCTCGTCGCTCCGCTCGGGCGCCTTCTACTACGTCCTCCAGGCGCTGGAGGCACTCTGGCAACCGCCCGAAGGAAATGACAAAAACGCCGAGCTGTCTGACCGTGACAAACTCCGGATTAGCGAGATGGAAAAGAAATCGCAGAAGCTGGGCTACAAGGTCTGCATCAGGCTAGCTTACCTCGGACACGACCAAGACTCGGCTCGCATCCAGATGAATGCCGTGGCGAGTGCCTTTAAGCAGTTTAACTCGACCAGCCTTAATGGCTTCAAGCTGGCTACTCAGCCTCGCTACGATCGGGCGGCACTCGACCTCTGCGCCAAGCGATCTTTCCCGGATGGTACAGGCTTTATCTTAAATATCGAGGAGCTGGCCAGCGTCTTTCATCTACCACACATGAATGTCGAGACACCTAGCGTAGTCTGGGCTAATTCTAAGACCGCCGAGCCGCCGACCAATCTGCCGGTACTTGATGGCGACCCGGTTCACGACCGAGATATCAGTGCTTTCGGGCTGACCAACTTCCGAGGTATGCAAAAGCAATTCGGCATCTTGCGAGCTGACCGAAGCCGTCATATGTACATCATCGGGCAGACCGGCACGGGGAAATCGGGCTTGCTGGAGCTGCTGGCCTTATCAGACATTTACCACAATCAGGGCTACGCCATCATTGACCCGCACGGTGATTTCGCCACCGATAACCTCAAGTTTATCCCGTCCTCACGAGTCAATGACGTAGTCTACTTTAACCCCGCCGACACCGACCACCCGATCGGCTTTAACCCGATGGAGGTCTACGACCCGAACCAGCGCAATAATATCAGCTCAGAGATTATCGGCGTGATGAAGCGGATGTTCGGCGAGAGCTGGGGTCCACGACTGGAGTACATCTTGCGCCATACCCTGCTCGCTCTACTGGAGTACCCCGACACCACCATGCTGGATATCAACCGCATGCTAACCGATAAGGATTTCCGCAGTCGGGTGCTATCTCAGGTCAAAGATACCGTGGTGCTACAATTCTGGCGAGTCGAATTCGCCGGCTGGAACGAGCGCTATGTCTCGGAAGCAATTGCCCCGGTGCTCAATAAAGTCGGTGCTTTCGTGGCTAACCCGGTCATCCGCAATATCATCGGACAGCCCAAGTCTAGCTTCAATATCCGCCAGATCATGGACGAGGGCAAGATCCTCATCGTTAATTTATCTAAGGGATTGATCGGCGAAGACAACGCCGCCATTCTGGGCTCTTTCTTGGTAACTAAGATCCAGCTGGCCGCCATGAGTCGCTCGGATATCCCTCGGATAGAGGATCGACGACCTTTTTACCTCTATGTCGACGAATTTCAGAACTTCGCCACCGACTCTTTCGCCGTGATCTTGTCCGAGGCTCGTAAGTACGGACTCAATCTCACCGTCGCTAACCAATACATTTCCCAGATGGAAGATACCGTGCGAGACGCTGTCTTTGGCAATGTCGGCACTATGGTCTCAATGCGGGTCAGCCCGGAGGATGCACCAATCTTAGCCCAGCAATTCGCCCCTAATTTCGAAGCGCAGGACATCTTGCAGATGAATAACCGCCATCTCGTCTGTGGCATGATGATCAATGGCGAGAAGATGCCCGCCTTCTCAGGCACCACTCTCAAGCTGCCGGAAGCGGGGAAGGGCTATATCGACCAAATCATTGAGCACTCCAGGGCTAATTACACTCGTCCCAAAGCGGAGGTGGAGGCAGAGATTGCCGAGCTGGTCACTCCACCGATGGGGCTAATGTCCAGAACCGCCCGAGATAAGGCGAAGAAAGCACTCAAAGAGCAACAACAAGCCGCCACTCAGTCGACCGCCAACCAGCTGAAGAATATCAGCAGCCTGATGGCACAAATCCGCCAGACTGCCCAAGCAGGCGACCCTAATAGCATGAAGATTGAGCCGACTCACGAGACTAGCAGCAAGAGTAGCGGCAATAGCAACGGTGGCGGTAGTAGCAATAAGGCTCGTTCCAATGGTAATCAGGCGGGGCAAGGTAGTCGGAGCAGCCAGAATCAAGGCAACAAGAATCAGCCCAAGAAAAATAAGAATAAAACCAACAAGCATAATCGTGGAGCAGATAAAGGCGGTCAGCCCAGCCAGCCAACTCCCGTAGCTCCCGTTAGTCAGCCAAGCTCACCGACCAGCTATGTCAGACCAAGTCGCCCCTTGCCTCAGCCGCACCCGAGTCAGCCCGCCAAGCCGGATAAACCAGCCTCGGTAGCACCACCCGCCACCCAAGTTCATGAGATTAGGTTTCATTAGGGCCGGTAATAAAAGAAAATCCCGACCCCTCACCTTGATGGCTGGAGGTCGGGTAGGCTAACTGCCGGTGGTGGATAACGGCAGTTCACAGTTAGCTAGCGAGCTAACTATTTCTTCTTGCCGTCACCGATAGCGATCTTGTGTGGCTCAGGCAGCTTGGCCATCGGGATAGTGACCACTAGCTTGCCATCAACCATATCTGCCTTGATCGCCTCTCGGTCAGCCCGCTCGGGTAGAGTAATGGAGCGATAGAAGCTATTTGAGCTCTCTCGCACAAAATACTTCTTATCCTCGTCCTCTTCCTTATCATGACGCTCGGCGCTGATCACCAGATTGTCCTTGTCGATGCTGATGTCGACATCTTCTTTATCAAAGTTGGGCATGTGAGTCTCTACCACCAGGTTGCCCGCCTTCTGATAGACATCAGTCACCGGGATGTTGCTGGTCATGGTCGGTAGCAGCAGGTCGTCACCGAAGAAGCGGCGCTGCAAGCTATTTAGCTCCTCAAACGGGTCATCATACTTGATTAAACTGCTCATATCATCCTCCTTTTATTACGATGGTATCACCATCTGCTAGTAGTATAGCTAGTTGGCACTCCCTCGTCAAGAGTGCCAGCATAAGCGTCTTGGGGAAGAAATACGGGGCGATGCGAACATCGCCCCTAAAGTAAGTGGATGGAGAAGAAAAACTACAGTTCAATGCGATAGACATCACCTCCGATCTGCACATGTGCACAAGATTGATTTAGATACCCCATCATCTTCTCCACGAAAGAGAAGAATGGCTTCCTACAATACGGGTCACCTCCCCGCAGATGGGTCTCAAGCCGCAATGCGACCTGGGAGCCACCCAATTTCTCCTGGCACGTCTGATGCACCAGGAAAAAGGTGATATTATCGAGCTTATGGTCAATGGATTCACTACGAATCCATTGACCAATCTCGCTCAGGTCGACGTCCCCCTCGTAACGAGGGAAACCGTCACCCAAAGCAACAACAATACTTGCCGCTATCGCCCGCCGAAACTTTCTCGTAGACATGTCAACCACCTCTCTGACGGCACCGCAGCACCATCAAGTCCTTGGTCACAGCCCGTCTGTGACCTCGCAGGGAACAGGAGAGACCTGCGCCCGGCGAGACCACAGACATATCCATCCACTTCACCCTAAAGTGCACCGCACCCACCTACAGCACTACTATCATGACACATCCGGCAGAAAAGTAAACCCAGCAGATGCGTTAGCTAAGCTAACTGACTATGGCAAAACATGACTACGCACCTTCTCGCATAGGTAGCGTAGTACATATGCATCCTGCCGGGCTGCTGGGCAGGCCGCAACATGATGCCGGTAAGCACTAGGCTCGCCCGAGAGGACACTTAGCTATTGCAATCTAGCCTTGATACTCTATAATAAAACGTACAGTCATGGGAGCATGATTGTACAACTATCTGAATTGTTTTAGGTTTCTATAATAATTTAGTAGAAATACTAAAGCAAAGTAATTCCGTCTCCTCGTGAGGCGGATTATCTTTGTGTGTCTTTGTCTATTTGCACCTATGTACCACATAACCGGAAAAGGTTATAATGACGTTATGAAATATTCACTTGGACTGGATATCGGCACCAGCTCAGTAGGCTGGGCAGTGCTTGACTTAGAAAAGGAACGGATTCACGACCTGGGAGTAAGAATCTTTGAGCGGCCGGAAGACCCGCAGAATGGCGATTCACTAGCCAAGCCTCGACGTGATGCACGATCGGCTCGTCGTCGACTGAAGCGTCGTCGTCAACGCCTTAATCATCTCAAGCAATTCTTCATCGACCAAAACATCCTTACTAAAAACCGGGTCGAAGAAGTACTGAGCAATAAATCTGATTTTAATAAGCTGGACGTTTATGCTTTACGATCAAAAGCGCTCACCGAAGAATTAACACCCGAGGAACTGCTCAAAGTCATATATCAGATCGCCAAGCGACGTGGTTTCAAGTCTAACCGCAAGGTAGTAGAGGAATCGGACAAGGAGGACGGTCGTGTGACCAGCGCCCTCAAAACCAACGAAAAGTTCCTGGCTGAGAATGACTACGCCACCGTCGGTGACGCCCTCAATCACGACGAAAAATTTGCCCCGCATAAACGCAATAAACGAGACAACTATACTAATAGCTTTGCTCGCAACGACTTTCTGCGTGAACTGGAAGCCATTATCAGGGCTCAGCGGAATTACGCTCTAAAGGATGTCTCGGAGCAGGCTATCAACGAGTTGGTCTACGGCATCAACGACGGACAGGTTACCAACGTGAACGCTATCATGTACCAACGTCCATTCATGACCAAGGAACTGATCGAAAAGATGGTCGGTGAATGTACGTTTGAGAAAGGCGAGAAGCGCGCTCCGAAAGCCAGCTACAGTTTCGAGGTATTTCGCCTGGCAAGTGATTTATCACACCTAGTTTTCATTCCCCGCGACACCAGCAAGCGCCAGGCTAAACGAGAGAAATTAGAAATCAAATTATCATCGGAACAAATCAGAAAGGTCATTGACGCAGCCAAGAATCAAAAGGGGCTAACGTATAAAAAGGTGCGTAGCATAGCAGGAATCAGCGATGATTACGTGCCGAAGGATGTGCGTGGCAAGAAAAAAGACGGCGACGAGTTCGGTGAAGGTAACACCTTTGGCGGACTAAAAGCATATAGCGACATCAGATCGGCACTAAAAGATCTGCCGGAAGACTGGGCAAAGATCGATAACGAGACGATGATCAACCAAGTTGCCTATATTCTAACTACACAAAAAGCCGATCAAGGTATTCGCACTGAGCTAAATCAACTACCGCTCTCCGACAAAGCTAAGGAGGCTATCATCCGAATCAAGCCGACTAACTTCAAGGCGTTCGGACATTTATCAATCAAGGCTTTACAAAAAATCACGCCGCACATTCTCGAAGGTATGACCTACGACAAAGCCTGCGAGGCAGCTGGCTACGACTTCAAAAAGCAATCCGTCAGCCTAGAGCAGATTACCAACCCTGTCGTCAAGCGTGCTATCACTCAGACATTGAAAGTCGTTCGTGCTATTGAACGCAAATACGGCAAGCCGTACTTTATCAAGGTTGAGACTGCTCGTGACTTAGCAAAGAATTTCAAAGACCGCAAGGCAATCGAAAATGAAAATAAGGAAAATCAAGCGCGCAACCAGAGTATTGTTCAGACGCTGAATGAAAACAATATCGTAACTCCAACCGGTCAGCAGATTATTAAAGTTAAGCTCTACCGCGAACAAAATGGTGTTTGCTTATACTCCGGAAAGCCGATTGACTTCGAGACGATGCTCCGTGATGACAATGCCTATCAGATAGACCACATCGTACCGTTCTCACGCTCCAATAACGACGGCATGACCAATAAGGTTCTGGTATTGACAGAAGAAAATCAGAAGAAGAGCAATAAAACTCCTTTTGAATACTTCGGTGCCGACGATCAACGATGGAAAGAATACGCAGCACGTGTCGAGGCAATCTATAAAACACGTGATGTCAAGACGGCAGACAAGGCTACCAATGTCGTCAACTACAAATATAACGGCTATGCCATGAGAAAGAAGCAAAATCTACTCCTGCAAGTCTACAAGAATGATAGCTGGAACGTGCGTGCCTTGAACGACACACGATACATCACACGATTCATCCAGAATTACTTGCGTCAGATGGTTGATTTTGCCGAGGGCGAAGAGAAACAGCGTGTCGTTGCACCGAACGGTACGACCACTGCATACTTGCGCAAGCGTTGGGGGCTTGCCAAGGATCGCACCGACGATGTCTTGCATCACGCCAAAGATGCAGCGGTCGTAGCGGCGATCGACATGGGGATTGTCTATCAGGCCAATCTCTTCTCCAAAGAACAGGAGATGGAGCTGTACCTGGCTAACGCAAATACGATTGACAAGAAACGACAAATCTTATTGCAGTCTACCGATAAAGATACCGGTGAGATTACCGATGAAGACGCATTCTTAAAAGCTCAAAAGGACTTGGCTGAGGCTGAATACTTCAAGCTTCGCAGCGATGAAGAGACTAAGAATCATTTTCCTCAGCCGTGGTCGGACTTTAGCAAGGAGGTGATGAAACGTACCCTCAATACCGATATCGCCACACTGCAAAATGAATTGCGTGGACTTGATAATTATGATGATGAGTTCAGGCTGAGCGTAAAGCCGATCTTCGTTTCACGCATGCCACGGCGCAAAGCCACCGCACGAGCACACAAAGATACTATCCGCTCGCCAAAGGCTAAAGACGGCGACCAGCGAACTGTACGGATGCCACTAAGTAAAGTAAAGCGAAAGGATGTCGAGAATTCTGTACTGAAGGAATCTGATCAATGGCTGTACGATAAACTACTTGAAAGACTGGATGACTATGACGACAACCCCGAAAAAGCTTTCGCCGAACCTATTTACAAGAATGATAAAAAATACGACAAAAACGGCAAACAACTATCGCCAGTCTCAACCATCAAAGTATACTCAACACAACCAAGTGGCTTCTTCATTAATAAAGGCAAAGCATTCGTCAATAACGGATCCATGGTGCGACTGGACGTATATCGAAGACTAAATAAGAAAGGGAAGATCGAGCACTTCTTTGTACCGGTCTACGCACATCAAGTCGGCAAAAATAAGCCTGCGCCGACAAAGATTTTACCGGCGCCCAAAGGATTTACCGATGTAGATGAAACATTCACTAAGGTTTGTTCGTTGTATCCGAATGATTATGTGAGATGCTATTTTAACAATAGAGTTGAAGAGGGTTACTATGTTATGTACGGTATAGCAGTAGGACAAATGGTTCTATTGAAACATAGTGCCCCTGGCAAGAGTGAGACAAAATCAATCTCACCACGCTCAGCCACAAAAATAGAGCGCCTCGACATCAACGTTCTCGGCGATAACTATAAGTGGGATTAGATTAGAGACTATGGGGTGGCGAGTTGTAGCTATAGAAAACCAGGCTCATCTGAGCCTGGAGCAGGGAAGTTTGGTCATCAAGGGCGATAAAAGTGCTAAGCTACCAATAGAAGACATCGATACACTACTTATCGATAGCTACGCCGTAACTATGACCGCCAACCTCCTCGGCGAACTCGCCACGAATAATGTCACGACCATTATTTGCGACCACCAGCATACGCCCTGCTCAGTGATCGAGCCGTTGTCACAGCACTCTCGCCAAGCCAAAGTATCCCGTATGCAGCTAGAGATGTCTCAGCCGCTACGTAAGAATCTATGGCAAGCAATCGTCAAGCAAAAGATCATTAACCAAGCCCAAGTCCTGACCGCATTTGCACATACCGAGCAAGCCGGGCAGCTCATTAAGCTAGCTACCGAGGTTCGCAGTGGTGACACCACTAATCGAGAGTCTATCGCCGCCCGTATATATTTCGATACTCTACTGGCAGACGCCACCAGACGCCAGCCGACCTGGTATAATTCAGCACTTAACTATTCGTACGCTATCGTCCGCAGCTTAGTTGCCAGACATATCGCTAGTCGAGGGCTCATCCCGTCGCTAGGTCTCTTTCACCACAGCGAGCTAAATAGCTTTAACTTAGCCGATGATCTGATTGAACCCTATAGAGCAATAGTTGACCATTTTGTCCTGTCAAAATTAGCTGATCAGCACTTAGACTTGAGTGATAGTAGACTGACCAAAGAAGATCGGCGGCTGTCCCTTGACATTCTCAATGATTATGCTATTATCAAAGATAAGCAGTTTACAGTGCGAGACGCCATAGACTTAACCGTCAGTAGTCTAGTGCAGGCTATTGGCGACAAGTCACCCGACTCGCTTCAATTGCCCAAGTTTAATCGCTAAGTTAATCTTAATCATGAGCTACCGTTATATGCGTGTGTTGGTACTATTTGATTTGCCCACAGGAACGAAAGCTGAGCGCAAGCAGGCTAGTCAATTCCGCAACTTTTTAGTTGGGGATGGCTTTGATATGCTACAGTTCAGCGTCTACAGCAGGCTGTGCCCTAATCGAGACGTAGCCATGAAGCATCTCGCCAGAGTCACCAAGAATACGCCAGCGGATACCAAAGGCTCCATCCGAGCACTTCTCGTCACCGAGCGTCAGTTCGCTACTATGTTCATCATCCTAGGTGAAAAAACTGACCAAGAAGAGCTAGTCAAGGCCGACCAACTATCATTTTTCTAAACTAAAATCCCCTCTGTAACAGAGGGGATTTTGAGTGAGTATTATACAACTATCCAAATTGTTAGGGAACTATAACAGTTAGACACTGAGCCGTTTCAGGGCTAACATTATACAACTATCCAAATTGTTAGGGAACTATAACTTGCCGACCTGGCTTCTCAGCCAAGCTCTGATTATACAACTATCCAAATTGTTAGGGAACTATAACTGGATAATACTGGTTATATCCATAATAGTAATTATACAACTATCCAAATTGTTAGGGAACTATAACTGGATAATACTGGTTATATCCATAATAGTAATTATACAACTATCCAAATTGTTAGGGAACTATAACTGGATAATACTGGTTATAT
>ERZ773042.1885-NODE-1885-length-11931-cov-3.224150_pt1 | contig 11931 bp, 8 predicted proteins | sample MGYA00511664_ERZ773042 | MGnify/ENA primary metagenome ERZ773042 (study PRJEB29015, sample SAMEA2737984) | human oral metagenome | biome: human oral; feature: human-associated habitat; material: dental | place: China | collected 2036 ... | reverse complement strand
GCTTGCTGATGCAAAAGGCAAGACAACTAAGTACGTAATTGTTGGCACTACTGAGACTAACTCCCTTGAGCACAAGATCTCTAACGAGTCACCAGCTGGCGAGGCTCTTATTGGTCACAAGAAGGGTGACGAGGTTGAGTTCACTACGCCAAACGGCAAGGTGAAGAAATACACCATTACCTCTATTACTCGCTAGACTGGCACAAAAATTTTTGATCGCCCCGTGTCTGTCTGGCGCGGGGCGTTTTTACGTGGAGGATACATGTCCGAAGTAGAAAACAAGATTGCTGGTAACAACGCTGCCACAACCGCCGCCAACGCAACCGAAGCCACCCCAGAGGCTTCCATTAACGACGAGTGCGCTCAGCGTAAGGCTCGTCGTCAGGCGCTTATCGACACCGGCATTGACCCATATCCAATCCAGTCCACCGTCACCGCTCACGTTGCTGAGCTGGAGGAGCGCTACGCTGACCTTGAGGACGGCCAGACTGGCGAGGAAGTCTATTCTGTGGCCGGCCGCGTCCGCGCCATCCGCAACCAGGGCAAGATCGCGTTTGTCGTGGTAGAGGACTATACCGGCCAGATTCAGCTCTTCTGCCGCATCAACAACCTCGACGAGAAGAACTGGGAGCTCCTGGGTCTTCTCGACCTTGGCGACATCATCGGCGCAACCGGCGCTATCATGCGTACGCGCCGCGGCCAGCTCTCCCTGGCAGTTACCTCGCTGGAGGTCCTTTCCAAGTCGCTGCGTCCTCTGCCTGAGAAGTTTCACGGCCTCACCGACCGCGAGGTCCGTTATCGTCAGCGCTACGTTGATCTCATCATGAACCCTGAGGTCCGCGACGTGTTCCGCAAGCGCTCCCAGATCATCTCCATCATCCGTCAGTTTATGGAAGCGGACGGCTACATGGAGGTTGAGACCCCTGTTCTCCAGGAGATCCTTGGCGGCGCAAACGCAAAGCCGTTCATCACGCACTACAACGCGCTGAACACCGAGAACTACCTGCGCATTGCAACCGAGCTTCCACTGAAGCGCCTGCTTGTTGGCGGTCTCGAGCGCGTCTACGAGCTTGGTCGCCAGTTCAGAAACGAGGGCACCGACCTCACGCACAACCCAGAGTTCACCTCTATGGAGGCGTACGCCGCCTATTCTGACCTGGCCGGCATGCGCGAGCTTTCCCAGAATCTCTTCCAGGAGATTGCTCGCAAGGCTTGCGGTTGCGAGGAGGGCCACGAGGTCATCACCTACCAGGGTACCGAGGTTGACCTCTCTGGCAACTGGCGCGTTGCATCTTTGGCAGAGATTGCGTCCGAGGTCACCAGCGAGGAGCTCTCCATTGACACTCCTGTCGAGAAACTCCGTGCAGTCCTGGACCGCTACGAGATTGAGTGGAACCCAGAGTGGCAGGCCGGCAAGCTGCTGTTTGAGATCTATGACGAGCTTGGCGAGAAGAGCATCGTAAACCCAACGTTTGTCTGCGATTATCCGGCAGAAGTATCTCCTTTAACCAAGCGTAAAGATGACGATCCTCGTCTGACTGATCGCTTTGAGCTGGTTATAAAGGGTGCCGAATATGCAAATGCGTATTCGGAGCTCAATGATCCGGTGGATCAAGAGGAGCGGTTTGCGGCTCAGATGGAAGCCAAGCGGCAGGGTGATGATGAGGCCATGGAGTACGACTACGACTTCATTCGCGCTCTTGAGTACGGTATGCCGCCAGCTGGTGGTATTGGCTACGGCATCGATCGCATGATTATGCTCTTCTGTGACCAGCCTTCAATCCGCGACGTTCTTCTCTTCCCGCAAATGAGACCCTCAAAGACGAGCAATAAAGAAGCATATGAGGATGCAGGAGCCAAAGAAGAGGGCGCATCTGAAACCGCGTCTGAGGCTACGTCTGAGGCCGCGGCAGAGACTGCTTTTGAGGCAAGCGGCTTCTTCGCATCAAACGAGAAGATTGACTTCTCCGGGGTGAAAATTGAACCGTTGTTCACTGATTTTGTGGATTTTGATACGTTCAGCAAAAGTGATTTTCGCGCCGTCAAGGTCAAGGAATGCTCGGCTGTACCAAAGAGTAAGAAGCTCCTCAAGTTCGTCTTGGATGATGGAACGGATACGGACCGCGTGATTCTAAGCGGAATTCACGCTTATTACGAGCCGGACGAATTGGTTGGAAAGACTTTGATTGCTATCACAAACCTCCCGCCCAGAGCCATGATGGGTATTGATTCTTGTGGCATGCTGCTTTCTGCCGTGAACGAGCGAAACGGCGAGGAAGAACTACATCTTCTGATGGTGGATAACCGCATCCCGGCAGGCGCCAAACTGTACTAATCCGACAGAGGCGCATCAAACTTGTATCAGAGGAGGCAGGCTATGAGGGTCTTACTCTATGGCGTTGGTGTAATCGGTTCATTAACAGCGCATGAACTTTGCCGCGCTGGAAATGAGGTTACGGTTATCGCAAGAGGCCGGTGGAAAGAGGTTCTGGAGCAACAGGGACTTCAAATTCATGCATACTCTGGTAACAAAGAGTGGACAGATTATCCCAAGGTGCTGGGTGAGTACGATGGAAATACCTATGATGTTGTTTTTTCCATCATGCAAAATCAGCAGCAGACCGAAATAGTGGATACACTAGCTCGTGTTCAGGCAAAGTACGTTGTGCTTGTAGGAAACAATCTGCAGAGTGAAAAAATGCAGCAGCGGCTGATTGATTACGGCTGGAATGCGAATCAAATTATATTTGGTTTTCAGACCAGCGCGGGCGTGCGCCATGAAGATTATACGGAGGTAATTACCTTCGGCACTCCGGAACTAACCATTGGCCATGTAAGCAGTGATGTAAGTGACAAAGAAAAAGAGTTCTTTCAGCAGATATTTGCCACCTCCGACATGAAGGTAACGTTTATGGACGACATGCAAAGCTGGTATCGATGCCATGTGGCATTCGTTCTTCCAATTGCATATCTTTGTTATCTGCATCATTGCAATCTGCGAACCTGTACCTACCGTGATACGAAAGCATACATCCGTGCCGGAGCGGAAGCGTATGATTTTTTGAAGTCTATCGGAACTACAATTCGTCCTAAACATGAGGATCGGAATTTTTCCGGAATACGTGGATTGCTACTAACGGCGGTCATGTGGATTGCCGCTAAAACGAAGTTTGGAGATCTTGCCGCCAGCAACCATTGCAGGAATGCTGTCACAGAAATGCAGTTTTTGGATCAGGAATTTAATAGGCTACGGGAGCAGAACCCGTCTTTTGCCATGACAACCTTTGATCAGCTGCGAAACATGATGCCCACCTGGGAGCAGCTGCACCAAGAATACGATGCAGCGGAAAATGATACGCGGGCGATGTGAGCCAATGTGCGTAGGACTGAAGTAGAGGCTCAATGTGCGCAGAACTGAAACAGAAACTACAACAGAAGCCGAAGCGTATGGGACATCAGGAAGTGGAACTGACCTAACCTGACCCGACAACCGGCGCTATGTTTGTATCGCGTGATACTGGGTACATAAACTCCCAAAACGCAACAGAGAGGTTTATCCGCAATGTTCGATAAATTCACAGACAAAGCCCGTAAGGTTATGAGCCTTGCTCAAGAGGAAGCGCGTGGACTTGACCAGCTGTATGTTGGAACCGAACACCTCCTTCTTGCATTGATAAAAGAGGGCGAGGGTATCGCAGCACAAGCGCTTGCAAAGCTTGACGTGACCTATGATGAAACCCTCGCTACGGTTAAGGAACTGACCACCGGTTCGGGAGATCCTGTTCCGGGAGGTCATATTCCCTTTACTCCGCGTACCAAGCGCGTTCTTGAAGACGCATACCGCGAGACAATGACACATGGACAAACGTATATTGGTACTGAGCATCTCCTTTTAGGCATTGTTTCTGAGGGTAATGGTCGTGCTATGGATGCTCTGCGTACCATGGGTGTTTCTGGCGACGCGGTGCGTAATGCAGTTGAAGAGTTGATTGAATCCGGAGCCCCCGGAGGAAGCGGTCCGGCGGTACAAGACGTTCGTATGGATTCCAGTATTTTTGGCATACCCGGTGTCTCTCAGCGCTCAGGTGCAAACAATGACGGCTCCATGCTCGAACAGTTTGGTCGTAATCTGACAAAGCTGGCGTCAGACGGCAAATTGGATCCCGTGATTGGCAGGGATCGCGAAATTGAGCGTGTCATGCAGGTGCTTGCGCGCCGTCAGAAAAACAATCCGCTCATTTTGGGAGACCCCGGTGTCGGTAAGACGGCTATTGTTGAGGGTCTGGCACAGCTTATTGCCTCAGGAAATGTACCCGATATTCTGCGCGGAAAGCAGGTTTGGACGCTTGATCTTGCCAGTCTCGTAGCGGGATCCAAGTATCGCGGTGAGTTTGAAGATCGCATGAAAAAAGTCGTCTCGGAGCTTGAGGAATCCAAAAACGATATCTTGTTTATTGACGAGATTCACACGGTTATAGGTGCTGGTTCCGCGGAGGGCTCAATCGACGCTGCTTCGATTTTGAAGCCGCCTCTTTCACGCGGGGAGATTCAGGTCATTGGCGCTACTACCGCAGAAGAGTACCGCAAACATATCGAGAAGGACGCGGCATTTGAGCGTCGTTTCCAGCCTGTCAACATTGGCGAGCCAAGCACGGATGATACCATCAGTATCATTCACGGTCTGCAAGATCGTTATGAGAAGCACCACCACGTACACTATACCGAAGCAGCAATTAACGCGGCGGTACTGCTTTCTCACAGGTATATTCAAGACCGCTTCTTGCCGGATAAAGCCATTGACGTTCTGGATGAAGCGGGTGCTCGTGCGCGCATCCATAAAATGTCTCTGCCGCCTGAGATTGCTCAGGTAGATGCCGATCTTGAGCGTGTAAGCAAAGACAAGGCGGCTGCGGCTTCCGTTCAGGAGTTTGAACGTGCGGCACAACTTCGCGATGAAGAAAAGTCTTTGATTGCCAAGCGTGATGAACTAGAGAAGAGCTGGCGCGCCAAGCTTGACGAAGACATTGTGACCATTGATGAGGACGACATTGCAAAGGTAGTGTCAGGCATTACCGGTGTCCCCGTATCAAGTTTGACCGAAACGGAAGCTTCGCGCTTGCTGCGCACGGAAGACATCCTCCATCAGCGCGTCATTGGCCAAGATGAGGCGGTAATCAAAGTTGCAAAGGCAATCAGACGCTCGCGCAGTCCGCTTAAAGATCCTCGCCGTCCCGGTGGTTCATTTATTTTCTTAGGTCCATCCGGTGTCGGTAAAACGGAACTTGCAAAATCCTTGGCGGAGTTCCTTTTTGGGAGCGAAGATGCTCTGATTTCATTTGATATGTCGGAGTATATGGAGCGTCATACCGTGGCTAAACTGGTGGGTGCACCTCCGGGATATGTGGGGTATGACGAGGGCGGAGAGCTCACAAAAGCGGTGCGTCGCCGTCCTTACTCGGTTTTGCTTTTTGATGAGGTTGAAAAGGCTCATCCCGATGTCTTCAATATCCTTCTGCAAATTTTGGACGAGGGACGTTTGACTGACGGACAGGGTCGTCATGTGGATTTTTCCAATACCGTTGTCATTATGACTTCCAACATTGGAGCGCGTGAGATTGCAAAGACCAATACCATGGGCTTCTCGGCAGAAGGTTCTGGCGGTCTTTCAGACAAAGAAATTTCTCATCGTGTAAGAAGCGAGCTCAAACGTAGTTTCCGCCCTGAGTTTTTGAACCGTGTGGACGATATCGTGGTCTTTAAATCGCTTACGGCAGAGCAGCTTCGTGGCATTGTTGACCTCATGGTTCTTGAACTTCGCGATAGACTGATAGCCAACGGTATGTCCATAGATCTGACCGATGCCGCCCGTGATCTTATCGCCAAAAACGGAACTGATCCCGTCTATGGTGCTCGTCCGCTTCGCCGCGCTATCCAATCCATGATTGAAGATCCTCTTTCGGAAGAGCTGCTTGAGGGCAAATGGCAGCCTGGGGATATCGTGCTGGTTGATATAGATGACGAGAATCAGAAGTTGACGTTTAAGAAAACAAAGGGAGAGATTCCGGCGCCTCGCATACGTGAGAGCATGGCGCAGGTAGAAGACAACTTCAGTTTGCCTCCGGTGCCTGAATCCGGGGCGCCCGTACAGGGATCGGGTCTTATGTCGTCTGCAGAGTGATATAAACGAGAAGTACGAGGGCCTTAAAAGCTCTTTGGACTTCTCGGTGTATATGCAATAAAAAACTTTATACTTCTACTATGACGGTTTGCTGGCTCTTCGGAGCCAGCTTTCATACAGGGGAGGGTCATGGAGTCTTCGCAGTTTGAACAAATACCAGATGACACCGCTGAGCGACGAGCGCTTGCTATTAAAATGACAGCCCCTGGAACGGCTCTTCGTGTCGCATTGGACATGATTCTTGCAGGACACCTTGGGGCACTTATCTGTGTGGGTGATCGTGAAAACGTTCTTGCGGCAGGCAGCGATGGATTTGCCTTGGATGTTTCCTTTACGGCAAACCGCCTCTTTGAGCTGTGCAAAATGGACGGTGCCGTGGTTATTGACAAAGACCTTACGCGGATTGTGCGTGCTAACTTTCACTTAAATCCTGACGCTACGCTTCCGACGGCAGAAACAGGAACGCGCCATAGAACTGCTGCTCGTATGAGCCTGCTTACCAAGTCAATCGTTTTGGCAGTTTCTTCTCGCCGTTCGCTCATTACGGTGTATGTTGACGGTCGGGCCATTCAGTTGAAGTCGGTACCGGCAATTATGACGGCGGTCAGTCAGCTTTCCGTTGCCATGCAAAGCACGCGCCAGGCCCTTGACCGGGAGCTTTTGCGCCTTACGGCTCTTGAGCTGGATAACTATGTAACACTTGGAGACGTCGCCGAGACGTTTTACCTTTTTGAAGTACTTATGACCGTGGCTGAGCAGCTTGATGCGCATATTCTTGAACTCGGCAATGAAGGAAAAATCACCGCTATGCAGCGCGAAGAATATTTGGGCGGTGTAAACGAGGCATATAACCTTATGATTCGCGATTATGCTGAAGATTCGTCTGTTGAAAACGCGCGCTCTATCCGTCGAATATTCCATACAACGGAAAATACGGAGCTTCGCTCTGCCCAAGTGGTCGGTCGTATCCTTGGATATGACCAAGACCTTCCTGCGGATACCGCTATGGTTCCGCTTGGCTTGCGTACCCTTTCACGCGTTTCTGTGGTTCGTGATGATATGGCCGCAAAAATTGTTGACGAATATGACTCTTTGCAGGAACTTCTCAACGTGGCCGAAACCAATCCCAACCGTTTGGATGATTTGGGCATTGAGAACCCCGGCGCTCTGGCCAATGCGCTGCGCCGCATGTGGGGGAAGTCCGAATGAGAGTTTCCGGCGCCTGCACACAAACCAAGACTTCTTGCGCCCGAGTTGTTGAGAAGAACAATGGCCCCGATACCGTGGCCGTGATTGTTGCCGGCGGTATCGGTGAGCGCTTTGGCTATCCGGGCGGTAAACAGTTCATTAACCTTTGCGGACTGCCTTTGATGAGCTGGTCCATTTTGGCGTTTGATCATGCGCCGAGTATTGCGCACGTGGTCATTGCGTGTTCTCCGGAAAAAGTGGATGCCGTACGAGAGTCGGTGCTTTCAGGCCTTAAGCTTCACAAGCCAATTACCTTTGCTGCATCAGGAAAGACGCGCCAGGCATCGGTGTATTCCGCGCTTAAGGCAACTCCATGCGGCTTTGATTTGGTGGCTGTACACGATGCGGTACGTCCACTTATTGAAGTGGAGACCATTGAACGCGTTATTTCTCGCGTGCGCTCAGACACTGCTCTTGCAGGAGCTATTTGCGCGACTCGCGCCGTGGATACGCTCAAGCGCGTTGAAGGTTCTACCATCGTAAGTACGCCTGACCGCTCGTTTTTGTGGGCTGCTCAGACACCGCAGGTTTTTCGCAAAAGCATACTGGTTGAAGCCCATGAAAGGGCTCTTCAAGAACGGATAGCGGCAACGGATGATTCTTCGCTTGTTGAGCATTTGGGCGGCGTGGTTGAAGTGGTGGAGTCGTCCAATGACAACATTAAAGTAACCTATCCTTCTGACCTTACCATCTGTGAAGCGCTTCTCGGCAAGCATCTCATGGATGGCGCTGACTCCTGTATTCCGTTTGACGGTGGGGAGGCATAAGGTGACACTTCACATTGGACACGGATATGATGTGCACCGACTTGTGCCGGAGCGAAAGCTGGTACTGGGCGGTATAGAGATACCCTTTGAGCGGGGACTCTTGGGTCACTCGGATGCAGACGTCCTTGCTCACGCTCTGATGGACGCGCTTTTGGGAGCACTTCGTGAGGGTGATATCGGCCAGCTTTTCCCCGACAGCGACCCCGCGTATGCGGATGCGGATTCCATGGATCTTCTCGCCGCTGTTGGCGAGCGGGTAAGAAAAGCAGGCTATCATATTGTGGATTGCGACTGCACAATTGCCGCTCAGGCGCCCAAGCTTATGCCATATCGTGATGCCATGCGTTCGCGGATGGCCGAGGCTTTGGGGGTATCCAAGTGGTGTGTGGGCGTGAAGGCCACAACCACCGAAGGGCTTGGCTTTGTCGGCGCAGGCGAGGGAATCGTCGCCTGGGCGGTTGTGATTTTGGAGTCTTAATTTAAAGCAGGGAGTGTACATGCTCGTTTACAATACTCAGACGCATCGCAAAGAGACTTTTACACCCATTGATGAGGGTAAAGTTCGGATGTATGTCTGTGGTCCTACGGTGTATGACCAGATACATATCGGTAATGCACGCACGTTCTTGTCGTTTGATGTAATACGCCGGTACCTCATGCATGCAGGATACGAGGTTACCTTTGCACAAAATTTGACGGACGTTGACGATAAGATTATCAATCGTGCTCTTGAGCAGGGTCGTACGGCGCAGGAGGTTGCAGAGGAATACTCTTCTGCCTTCATTGAGCAGATGCACCGCTTTAACATTCTTGATCCCGACATTCGCCCACGCGCCACGCACGAGATCAATGCCATGGTTGAGATGATCCAATCCCTCATTGATCAGGGATTTGCCTACGCAGTGCCGTCGGGAGACGTGTACTTCTCGGTGCGAGCGGATCACAATTATGGCGTGTTGTCTGGTCGCGATCTTGATCAGCTTCGTGCAGGCGAGCGCGTCGAGGTTAATACCGAGAAGCGCGATCCGTTTGATTTTGCCCTTTGGAAGACTGCAAAGCCCGGTGAACCCAGCTGGTCGAGTCCATGGGGAGAAGGACGTCCCGGTTGGCATTCTGAGTGCTGTGCCATGATTCACCGCTACCTTGGAACGCCAATTGATATCCACGGCGGTGGAGCTGACCTCGTGTTTCCGCATCATGAAAACGAAACGGCTCAGGCAAGCTGCTGCTGGCATGAGCCTTTGGCAAACTATTGGATGCATGCGGGCATGCTTCGCGTGGAGGGCGAGAAGATGTCCAAGTCCCTGGGCAACTTCTATACGCTCAAAGAAGTGCTGGATTCCTACTCAGCAGATGCGGTTCGTCTTTTGATGCTTCAGACGCACTATCGTGCGCCGCTTGATTTTTCTTTCGAGCGCCTGGACGGTGCTGTCGGTACGCTTGAGCGTATGAAGACCTGTGTGGCTAATTTGCGCTGGGCTGCTAAAAACGCTCAGAGTACTGAGCGTTCTGTTGACGCTGGACGCTCTGCCAATACCGGAGATGCGACACAAGATCACGAGCAGTCTGACCGCGAAAATGAGCTTACCTCCGCCATTGGCACTGCGCGCGAGAACTTTGAGCGTTCCATGGCGGATGATTTCAATACGGCAGAAGCCCTTGCCGCGATGTTCACGTTGGTTACTGCTGCAAATACCTATCTTGCCGATGCGGCTGATGCAATTAACGCAAAATTGACCCTTCATGCTGCGGATACGTTGACAGAACTTTTTGGAGTGTTGGGAATTAGCGTTAACACGGACAAAGCGTCCGACGAACTTCCTCATGAGCTTATTGATTTGGCAAAGTCTCAAGCAGGGTATGAGGGAGAGAGCGTCATGCAAGCGGCAGAAGCTCTTCTTTCTGCTCGTCAAAACGCACGTGCCGAGAAAAACTGGGCGGTTGCAGATGCCATCCGTGACGGCATTGCCGGTCTGGGACTTCTGATTGAAGACACGGCTTCGGGTGCTCGTCTGAAATACAATTCGCGCAAGGATTAATAGCAAGGATTAATACATGGCACAGAGAGCGCAGAGACATACGGCACAGAGAGCGCAGAGACATACGGCACAGGGGCAGCAGCCGTACAAAAGAAAGAAACGTGCTGATTCGAGGGAAGCTTTTGGTACAAAAGACCGCCGGAGTGGCGGTTATAGGCCAAGGGACATTCGTACATCTGACGATACTCGCGGAGCCAAAAAGTCTCGAACTTCTCGGCAAAAGAGTGCCTTTGATTTGATTGAGGGTCGCCGCGCGGTCGCAGAGGCGCTTGCCTTAAACATTCCGCTTAAGAATGCGCTGGTACAGGTGTCCTCAGGCGAGCGGGATCAAGAGATTGAAACGCTTGCCAAACAGCTTTCATCCGACGGCGTTCCTGTTGAGCGGGTGCCTCGGCAGGTTTTGGATGCCCTTTCAAGTCATGGCGCTCATCAGGGCGTTATTGTGCGGACCCGACCCTTTGAATACGCGGAACTTTCCGACATTCTTGAGAAAGCGGGTTCAAAAGACGCGCTGGTAGTGGTGCTCGACCATGTGACCGATGAAGGTAACTTTGGCGCTATCGTCCGATCTGCTGAGGTAGTTGGTGCTGCAGGGGTGGTGATAGCCAATGCACGTGCTGCTCAGGTGGGCGTAGGCGCGTACAAAACCTCTGCCGGTGCCGTTTTGCATGTGCCGATAGCGCGGGTTTCTAACGTATCGCGAGCGCTTGAAGAACTAAAAACCGCAGGATTTTGGACATGTGGCGCTACCGAGCATGCCGCGGACGATGTGTGGAGCGCGCCTTTGGGAGGACGCCTTGCGCTCGTGATGGGTTCCGAGGGTACAGGCATTTCTCGCCTCGTGCTTGAAACGTGTGATTTTACTTGCAAGCTTCCGCAGCGTGGAAAGATCGAATCGCTGAATGTGGCACAGGCTACGACCGTTATGTGCTATGAATGGTTGCGTCGTGTGAGTATGGGCGGCGTTTCATAATGTCTGTGCGAGAAGACCGCGAACTTCTCATCGTTGACGGCTATAACGTGATGCACGCCACCGCTCGCTATGAAGGTCTGATTGACGGGGTAAATCAAGCTGACGGCTTGGTGAGCTCGGCAGACGCCGCGTATCATATGGACGGTGATCCCTTTATTCGCGCTCGTGAGGCGCTCATTTCCGATGTGGCAACGTTTGCGCATCATCGATACAAGGCGGTCATCGTGTTTGACGGAGCAGGTAACATAAACCCTGAACCCCCCAATCGTCCAGGAGCCGGTGTCAAACTCATTTTCTCAAAGCCCAATCAAAGTGCGGATACCGTTATCGAAAAACTGGTTACGGAAGCGCGGGAAGCCGGTCGGTCCGTTTCTCTTGTCACTTCCGATAAGGATGTTCGTTCAACGGTCGGTTTTGGTCCCGGTGAGGTGACACGCATTTCAAGTGCTGCGCTTGTGCGTGATGTTGAGGTGAGCGATACGGCTATTGATGATTTACAGCGTGAAACAGGGCGTACGCGTATGACTTTGGAGGATCGTCTGTCTCCCGAGCAGCGACAGCGCCTTTGGAATCTGCTTGATCAGTAGGGAGTTGTAGCTGTTTCAGGTATCCCGCTTGGAATTTCCGCAGCAAGCGTTTACTTGTGGTTTTCACGACCGTCCGTCTCTTAAAATCACCACTAAACACGCAGATTTTAAAAACCCCGTCAAAAGCGCTGTTTACGGG
>ERZ773042.1881-NODE-1881-length-11958-cov-2.502478_pt1 | contig 11958 bp, 12 predicted proteins | sample MGYA00511664_ERZ773042 | MGnify/ENA primary metagenome ERZ773042 (study PRJEB29015, sample SAMEA2737984) | human oral metagenome | biome: human oral; feature: human-associated habitat; material: dental | place: China | collected 2036 ... | reverse complement strand
AATCGCGGAACGAATCTGCTCATAGGCACGACCGAGGAGGAACGACGTCGCCCCGCTCAGCACGACCCTGCGGCCTCCATAGGCCATCCCCGCCGCCATCAGCACCAGACCCTGTTCCCCGACGCCGGGGACGTAGGGGCGCTGTCCGGGCCAAAGCGGCGGCGCGCAATCTCCCGCCAGCGCCACGTCGGCGAACTCGCCGCCGCACCCCAGGGCCTCCTCAAGAAACGACCGATAGACCTTCCGAAGCGTCATCGGAGCTCACGCCTTATCCCGCTGATCAGCACGTCCGCCGCCTGACGGTCCAGAGGTCCCTCGTCGTCCGTCAGTTCGTCGCTGCCGTGCGGCAGCCCGCGGCCGCGGACGGTCCGGGCCAGCAGGACGCGCATTCCCTTTCCCCAGTCCTCCGCCGACAACTCGCTCCAGGCCGCGTTCAGGGCCTCCACGTCGTGACCGTCCGCACGGACAGCCGCACAGCCCCCAACCGCGGAGAGCGCCCTCGCCGCATCGGCGTCTTCCCCATCCGACTCGACGATGAGGATCAGGCCGGGGAGCGCCGCCTCCGCGGCAAGGGTCAGCGTTTCGTACACGGGCCCTGAGGCCAGCTCGTCCGCGCCGAGGAGGCAGACGACCCTGGCCCCCGATGCAGCGTCCCGCAACGCCAGAGCCAGCCCCAGGGCAAGCCCTAGGCCGATGCCGCGCACCCCACAGGACACGTCGATCCCCGGAGCGTGCCGAAACTCCGGGGCGGACTGCAACATGCCGCCCAGGCGCCGGTACTCCCACAGCTCCTCCCGCGGGAAAAAGCCGTACTCCGCAAGCGTGGCGTACAGGGCCGGCGCGGCGGCGACGCGGCTCAGGACAAAGCGATCCCGCCCCTCGTCGAGGGGCGATTCGGGATGAACGCGCAGCACCCGGCCGTAGAGCCAGACCAGAAGGTCCACGCTGGACACGGCGGAAAAGAGGTAGCCGTCGTGAAGCGCCCCCGGCATCCCGGCGATATCCCGACGCACGCAGAGGGCCCGCTCCTGAAGCGCCTCCGTCCCGCAGTCCTCCCTCTTTTCCATTCGGCCCCTCCCATCACCACCGCTGCACTCAACAGAAAGTCCAAACGCTCCTGAACCCCCGAAGCGGGGCGCTCAGGAGCGCGCCGTTCAAGGCCGGACGGCTAGGTCCGGCTCAACGAAACACCGCCGCCCAACCCTCGCATGTAGCGGGAGCGGTCCTCCAGGGCGCGGTCGACATCGCGCTGCCCCCAAAGGGCCAGCATCACCTCGCGGATGGGCAGCTTTCGGCGTTCCCGCAGCTCCGTCCAGAGGGCAGGGGGCAGAAACGCCCAGGTCAGGAACTCGCCTCGAGTGAGGCGGTCCAGGACGAGGTATCCCGCGCGCGGGTTGTACAGGAAGATCGGCGCGATCCGTTGCGACGCCATGTGCTTCAGGTCCCCCCGCGAAAAGGAGAGGGCTTCCAGTTCCTGGAGGTCCGACTCGGCGGGCAGGTTCAGGATGGAAAACCATATCCGGGACTCGTTCTCCGGGTCGCCGAGCAGCTCAGGGCCGGCCTTGACCCAGGCCTTAAGACGGGTGACGGCGTCGTACTCCCCACGCGCCATGGCAAAGCGGAGCGCCCAATACGCCTTTCGCAGGACCTCGTCGTCGTTCAGGCAAAGGGCAAAGGCTGCCTCGTCCTGAAAGGGGAAGTCGTCGAAAAACGCGGCGTGGTCCTTCATAAAGCCCTTCAGGGCAAGGACCGTCGACATGTGGCTCCCCGGCGGGTCCATCTGGGCCAGCAACTCCCCCCGCAGGAAGGCCACGGTGTCCTTCGGCAGGCTGATGAGCGTGGAAGCGTCCAAGGGCAGCGTGAGCGCCTCGTTCTCGTAAAGCGACACGGCCGACATCCCCCCGCCCGGCTTCCCCCAGGACCAGGAGTCGCCGGCCCCTGCGGAGGGTACGCCCACCAGGCAGCGGTTGTGGGGCAAAAGCAACATCACAAAGGGTCCCTCTGGGGGGGTGATCCCCTCCGGAACGGATGCCTGCGGCAGCTTCGCCAAGGTTCCATTGGACATCAACTCAAAGATCAACCTGTTCCCCCCTCACACTTCGTCACGCCGCGCCCCCTTTCAAAAGGCACAGGGCACAACGCACGCCAACGATCAAAGGATACCACAACCCCTCTATAAAAACACCTTGAAAAACCTCACTCCGCTTGGAGCCTTCTGGCTGTGCTGCGAAGGCTTCCTTTCCCCGGGGACTTACCGGGGTCACATTATCACTGATCGACGACACGCAGAAAAGTCTTCCTTGACAGCCCATGAATATTTTGTTAGAGTTGGCGCTGATAAAGTTCAGTTTGGCCCCTTTGGGGAACTCTCTTGCGGAAGGAGGATCGCCATGCGCTACGCCGTGACGTGATTCGCAGCCGGCGATGCACGGGGTGCATTGTGCCGCTGCGCGGGGTACGCATGGAGGGATCCGGCCTCTCTTTAGGCAAGTCTCGCGGTCGTTCCCGTTCAGACCTCGGCTCCTCGCGAGTACGAGGCCTGCGGCGAGGACATCTTCACCGCGATAGCTTTTCCCCTTCCAGGCTTTTCTTACCCTGCTCCGTTTTGCCCTGCGTCGGCGGGACATATTTTTTTCGTTTGCCCTATCGCATCGGTGCGAACGCCGAGGGCTCGGCGGTCGTTGCTCATTGCTGTGCGTCCCGATGGCCCGCATGCCTCCTTCCGCTCGAGCTGCGGTAGGCGGCGGCATGCCCTGCGTGGTGTGCCCCATTCGACGAATCGATTTCATGAAATGACACGAGCGGAGGACGTATCCCTCCGCGACTGGGAGAGTGAAGTTGGGTGAAGAACGACTGGAACCCGGAGGACGCATCGGGTGGGACGGTCCTGGACAACCTGACCCGGGACCGTCTGGAGGAGCTGGAGAGCGCCCCCAGGACGCCGATGCGCCTTTTTTGCGATTACCTGATCTGTTTTCTGCCCGTCCTGGCCGGCTGCCTGGCCCTGGCGGAGTACCTGTGGGTCCCCAACCTCAAGGGGAATCGAAGCACCCCGACCTACGCGTATTTTCTGGCCGTCCTCATCGTGGCGAGCCTGGCCTTCTTTGCCGCGGCCTTCCGGTCCCGGCGCGTCTTCTATCGTCTCCGCTACAAGGCGCCCTTCTACGCCTTCGTCTTCCTCCTCCTCGCGGGGTACGACATCCTGACCCTCAAACGCGGAACCCTGATGCTGCCCTACTTCCCGTGGGTGGATGAGATCCTCAACGCCGCCTGGCAGGACAGGGCCTACCTCCTGGACTGCACGCTCAACTCCCTCTTCCTTCTCTTCAGCGGCTACTTCGTCGGGGCCGGGCTGGGCCTGGTCACCGGGGTGGCCTGCGGGTACAACCGCGGGGTCGACTACTGGGTGGCGCCGTTCATGAAACTGCTGGGCGCGATCCCCTCCCCGACGTGGATACCCGTCGTGATGGTCGTCGCCTCCTCGCTCTTCGCCGGAAGTGTGTTCATCATCGCGCTCGGCGTGTGGTACTCCCTGACCATCGCCACCATGACGGGCATCCGCAACATCGACCGCTCCTTCTACGAGGCGGCCAGGACGCTCGGCGCCAGGCCAAGGCACCTGGTCCTCAACGTGGCGCTGCCCTTCGCCCTGCCCAACATCCTCCAGGGGCTCACACAGGGCATGAGCTCCGCCTGCATGGCCCTGATCGTGGCCGAGATGGTCGGGGTGGAGTCCGGCCTCGGCTGGTACGTCTCCTGGCAGAAGAGCTGGGCGCAGTATGGCAAGATGTACGCCGCCATCATCGTCCTCTGCATCGTGTTCGTGTTCGTCAACTGGGGCCTGAACCGGATCAAACGATGGGTTCTGCGCTGGCAGGAAGGGGTGGTGCAGTGATGGCCGCCGACAGGAACGTCCTCGAACTGCATAAGGTGTACAAGGGCTTTGCGCGCATCGGCACGGACGACGTGACCCACGCGCTGGAGGACATCGACCTCGCGGTGACGGACGGGGAGTTCGTGTCCGTCGTGGGGCCGTCCGGGTGCGGAAAGTCCACGATCCTGCGTCTCGTCGCCGGCCTGATCGTCCCCACGAGTGGGACGCTGACCCTCAACGGAACCCCCATCACGGGGCCGGACCCCGAGCGGGGCATGGTCTTTCAGAGGCCGACCCTCTTTCCCTGGCTCACCGTGGAGCAGAACCTGAACTTCAGCCCGCGGATGATGAAGCGGAAGGACGCCCTGAAGGAGGAGGCGGAGCGCCTGCTGGAGCTGGCGGGGCTGACGGAGTTCCGCGACGACTTTCCCCATCAGCTGTCGGGCGGCATGGCCCAAAGGCTGGCCCTGATCCGCACCATGATCAACAACCCCAAGGTTTTCCTGCTGGACGAGCCGCTGGGCGCCCTCGACGCCTTCACCCGCATGAACATGCAGGACGAGCTGCTGAACCTCTGGCAGCGTTCGGGTCACATGATGCTGATGGTGACGCACGACATCGACGAGGCCCTGTACCTGGGGACCCGGGTCGTGGTGATGGCCCCCCGGCCCGGGCGCATCCGCGTGGACATGAAGAACGACATGCCCTACCCCCGCAACCGAACGAGTGCCGCGTTTCTGGGACGCCGAAAAGAGGTCCTGGAGATGCTCGACTTCGGACACGCGGAGGGAGCGTGAGAATTAAGCCACCATAAGCATTGAGCGAATGTGGCTCCCCTGCAGGGGGGCTGTCCGGGGCTGGAGGAACCCTCAGCCTCGCTTCGTTGGGCGCTTCCCTTCCGGGGAGGCGAAGTTTACGGTTAAGGAGGAGTTTTAAGGATGAGCAAAAAGTTTTTGAGCGTTCTGTCGGCTTTCGCGCTGGTCGTTGCCTCCGCTGCGTCGGCCCTGGCCATGACGCCAGAGGAGGAGGACGCGGCCTGGAAGAAGGAGCCCGCCTACGGAAAGACCATCCGCATCGGGTATAACGGCGGCCTGTGCCTGGGGACCTTCGGCATCGCGCAGATGAAGGGCTTTTACGAGGCCGAGGGGCTCAAAACCGAGATCACCCGCTATCAGGGCGGCAGCAGCGCCCAGGGCGACGCCATCGGGACGGGGAAGATCGACGTGGCGGGCGACCACATTGCCACGTTGCTGATCCCGGCGGTCAACGGGGTGCGCATGAAGTTCACGTCGGGCATCCACACCGGCTGCAAGTCCCTCTGCGTGCTGAACGACGGCCCCATCAAGTCCACGAAGGACCTCGTGGGCAAGACCATCTCGGTCCCGGATGGGATCGGCGCCTCCGACCAGAACATCGTCATGCGCCTCTTGAGCCGCGACGGCATCGATCCGGTCAAGGAGGTCAAGTACAAGGTGGCCGACGCCGCGGCCTCCGTGCTGGCGCTTCAGAGCGGGGAGATTCAGGGCGCGCTGCTGAGCGATCAGTTCATCCAGAAGTTCCTGGACGACGGGACGCTGCGGGTCATCCGCACCATCACCCACGACCCCGACTTCAAGGATGAGGCCTGCTGCATCCACGCCGTCAACCTGGACCTTTACGAGAACAACCCGATCACGGTGAAGAAGCTGACCCGCGCCCACGAGAAGGCCAAGGAGTGGATCCTGGCCAACCGCGAGGAGGCCGTCAAAGTCCTCCAGGAGAACAACTGGGCCTCCGGCGAACGGGATCTCGTCCAGAAGATCTTCAACACCTTCAATTACGCCATGACCGACGCTGCGACCGAGGATACCCTGGTCAAGGTCATCGACGACTACAAGAGCTATGGCCTGCTGGACAAGTCCGCCTCCACGAAGGAGATCCTGGACAAGGTCTGGGACCCCATGCTCCAGGGTAAGTAATCCGGATCTCGTGCCCGAAACATATCAAAAGGGGAAACCTTCATGAAAAAAGGAGACGCGTTCGCCGCCGTCATCGTTGTGATTGGGATTCTTATCGCGGTCCTGCCCTACTGGGGGCCCGCCGCGGTCTGTCCCCTCCAGGAGGGGGGACGCTGGATGAAGTGTCATTGGATGGGGATGGCCGAGTTGGGAGTGGGAGCCCTCGCCGCTCTGCTGGGCGTCCTCATGTTTCTGCAGAGGGATAGGGGCGTCCGCAAGGGCCTGTCCCAAGCCCTGATCGGTATTTCCGTGCTCGCGGCGGCCCTGCCGGGCGGACTGATCGGGGGCTGCAAGAGCCTGCAGATGCCGTGCCAGACCGTCTCCATCCCCGTCCTGTACGCGCTGTCCGCCGGGCTGCTGCTGTCGTCGCTTCTGGCCCTGCGCGCCGCTTGCGGAAAGGAATAAGCGAAGATCATGGCAGACAGGGCCATGGGGGAAGGCGCACGGGAATCGAAACCCCTCACCCGTTTTCGCCTCGCCCACCTCAACGTCGCCCACAGCGCCTCACGGACGAAGAGCCTGGTGTTTCTCGTCGCCCTGCTCTCGTTCGCCCTCTTCACGGGGGGGGGTACCTGAGCCTGTCGATGGGGCGGGGGATGTCCAGCCTGGCGGACCGTCTTGGCGCCGATGTCCTCGTGCTTCCCTCCGGGAACGAGGGGGAGATCCGGGGAACGATCCTCAAGGGGAATCCCAGCAAGTTCTACATGCCCTCTTCCATTCTGGACGACGTGACGGCGACTCCGGGGGTCGCCGCCGCGTCGCCGCAGCTCTTCCTCGCGACGCTCTCGGCCGGGTGCTGCAACTTTGCCATCCAGCTCATCGGCTTCGAGCCGGAGACGGACTTCAACATACGGCCCTGGGTGGCCCGACAGATCCAGGGCAGCCTGGAATCCTGCGATATCGTCGTGGGCGCCAACATCGTGGCCCAGGAGGGGGAGACGCTGCTCTTCTTCGGGGAGACTTTTCGGGTGGCCGCGCGCCTCGAACGGACGGGGATGGGGTTCGACAACTCCGCCTTCGTCACGGTGGAGGCGGCGCGGCGTCTCATGCAAAACGAGAGGTTCCGGCTGAATTACCCCGAGGTCAACGACCCGACGACGATATCGAGCGTCATGGTGCGCGTCGATGAAAGGGCCGACGCGGCGGAAGTCGCTCAGGAGCTGCGCCGTCGCCTCAAGGGCAGCGGCGTGACGGCCATGAGCTCCGAGGACGTCGTCCGGGGGGTGGCCGAGAAATTCAAGTCGATGCGCGTCTACGCCCTGCTGCTCTCGATCATTCTCTGGGGCGTCTCCTTCTTCGTGCTGAAGCTGGTCTTCACGGTACTGATGAACGAGCGCAAGAGCGAGTTCGCGCTTCTGCGGGTCATGGGCGCTCCGCGGGGCTACCTCGGCGGCCTGGTCCTGTCCGAGGCGTTCCTCGTCAGCCTCTTCGGCGCCGCCCTGGGGACGGCATCGGGCGCTTTTTTGTGCGTCGTGTTCGATCGGGTGCTGAGCGTCTCCCTGGACATGCCGTTCCTCAACCCCTCTCCGATGCAGTTCTTTTTGCTCGCGCTCGGGAGCCTTCTGCTGGCGCTGCTCACGGGGCCGGCGGCCGGATGGGGCTTCGCGCGGCGCCTGAGCCGGGAGGAGACGCTGACGCTCCTGCGGGCAAACCGATAGGATGGGATCGACGATGACATCTTCAAAAAAACTGTTGGAGGCAAGGGGGCTGACGAAGCGCTTTCCCCGCGGGACGGGGGACTTCTGCGCCGTCGATCGCGTCGACTTTGCCCTCTGCGAGGGGGACTTCGGGCACATCGTGGGGCGGTCGGGCAGCGGGAAGTCGACCCTCGTGAACCTGCTGTCCGGCCTCCTGACGCCTTTTTCAGGGGAGACCTTTTTTGACGGCTCCCCGCTTCCTTACGGGGACGACGCCACGATGGCACGCCTGCGGAATGAACGGATCGGCTACGTTCCGCAGGACTCCCGCCTCCTTCCGCACCTCTCCGTGTGGGACAACGTCCGCCTTCCCCTTTACCTGGAGGGGGGGCGCCCGGATGGGGGGGCCCCGGATGGAGGCGCGCCGAAGCGGGACAAGGCCGATGGGGAGCAACGTGCCCGGGAGCTGCTGGACCGGATGGGGATTGCCGCGCTGGGCGGCGCGTTTCCGCGGGAGCTCTCCGGCGGGGAGGCCCGCCGCGCGATGCTGGCGCGGGCGCTTCTGAAGGGGCCGAGGCTCCTCATCGCGGACGAGCCCACCGCGGACCTGGACGTCCTCACCTCCCACGAGGTCATGGAGGAGATCCGGCGCGTCCACTCCGAGGGGACGACCGTCCTCATGATCACGCACGAACTGGAGCTCCTGAGCTACGGGACAAAAATCTGGACGATGGAGGACGGCCGCCTTGCGGAGGGCCAAAACCTCGTCGTCCCCAAGGGATAATCGTGATCGAAATCCGCGGAATCAGAAAATCGTTTGGCCCGATCGAAGTGCTCAAGGGGATCGACCTGGATATCGGCAGGGGCGAGGTCGTCTCCATCATAGGTCCCTCGGGGACGGGGAAGTCCACCTTTCTGAGGTGCCTGAACTACCTCGAGGAGCCCGAGGCGGGGACGATCGCCTTTGAGGATGGCAGGGTCTTCGACTTCTCCCGATTCGGGAGGGGACTCGTGCGCGAGCTCCGTTCCCACAGCTCCATGGTCTTTCAGAACTTTTCCCTGTTCGCCAACCTGACGGCGGGGGAGAACGTCGCGCTGCACCTTCGGAGGGTAAAGAGGTGGAGGGACGACAGGGTGGAGGGGCGGGTCACGGGGCTTCTGCGGATGATGGGGCTGGAGGACAAGCGGGACAGCTACCCGCACCAGTTGTCGGGAGGACAGCAGCAGCGCGTCGCGATAGCCCGTGCGATGGCGATAGAGCCGGAGATCATGCTGTTCGACGAGCCGACATCGTCCCTGGATCCGGAGCTCGTCAAGTACGTCCTCGGGGTCATCCGCCGCCTTGCGAACTGCAGGCAGACCATGATCGTCGTAACGCACGAGATGAAGTTCGCCCAGGAGGTGTCGGACAGGGTCGTCTTCATGGATGGAGGGAGGATCCTGGAGGAGGGCAGCCCCGATGAGATATTTGAGCGGCCGAGACATGGGAGGGTCAGGGAATTTCTGGATTTGGTAAGGGAAAACTGAATTTGAGAGGATTGAATTTTGTGAGAAAGATGATAATGAGAAAAATTATCCTGTGTCTGTCCGTTGCGGTCGTCCTTCTGGCGTCGTGCGCCTGTGGGGCCGCGCCCGGAAAAAAGGTTCTGAGGGTCGGCATGGACGGTTCGACGTCGGGCTTTACGGTCCTAAACGACAAGGGGGAGCTGGAGGGCTTCGAGGTGGACGTCTGGAAGGAGATCGCCAAGCGCAACGACTGCGAGGTCGAGTTTGAGCAGATGCCCTTCTCGAGCCTGCTGGGGATGGTCTCGGATGGACGCGTGGATACGGTGGCCAATACCCTGGCCCCGACCGAGAAGAGGAAGGAGGTCTATAATTTCAGCGAACCGTACCTCTACGACGAACAGAACCTGATGTCGGCGCCTTCAATCCAGGCCAAGACCTTCAAGGACCTCGACGGTCTGCGTATAGGAATGGTCCCCGGCTCCGTCGACGAGGAATTCATCGACGGCATCGAGAAGGAGCACCATATCAAAGTGAAGAGGGTTTACTTTGACGATACCGCGATGCAGGATGTCGTGATGGGAAAAATCGACGCCTGCGTCCAGTCTCAGACGATAGCCATCGAGGCCATACGGCGTTTTGGGGCGGACAAGATCAAGGTCCTTATAGGCAGCGGAATTTACTTCGAGAGCGCATACCCCTTCGCCAAGACGCCCGAGGGCGACGCTCTGAGGGAGATGACCGACAGGACGCTCGAGGCCATGAAAAAGGACGGGACGCTCAGGGCGATCTCCGAGAAGTGGTTCGACTTCGACTTCACCGTGAAGCATTAGGGATGGCCGCGGGGGCCTTTTCATGGACCTGAACTTTGTCGGCCAGGTATTTCTGAGGATGCTGCCGGCTTTGCCGAGGACGCTTGCGATCACCGTCCTTCCGTTTGCCGCGGCCCTTTTCCTGGGCCTGCTGGTTACGCTGCCGATCGTCTGTAAAATCCCGATCCTGGAGCCCCTCTGCAAGGTTTATGTCTCTTTTTTCCGCGGAACGCCCTTCATCGGACAGCTCTTCATGATTTACTTCGGCCTGCCGAGGATGTTCGCATGTCTGTCGGCCATGGACAAGATCGAGGGGTTCGCGCTGACGATGGTGCTCAACTCCGGCGCCTACCTGAGCGAGATCATCCGCGGGGCATTCCTGGCCGTGGACCGCGGGCAGATAGAGGCGGCGAAGTCCATCAACCTGAGCCGGATGCAGACCCTGCGCCTGATCGTCATTCCTCAGGCGATCCCCGTGGCCGTGCCGGGTATCGTCAACGTTCTGATCGACGCCATAAAGGGCTCCTCGCTCGCCTTCACCATCGGCATCCTCGACATCACTGCCGTCGCCAAGATACAGGCCGGCATCACCTTCCGGTATTTCGAGGCCTATATGTCCATGGTCATCATGTACTGGCTCATCGTCCTGGTGCTGGAGCAGTTCCAGAGACGTTACGAAAACCGGCTCAGGCCCTCAGAGGCCGCTGTCATTTAGAAAGGACTCCGTCCGGGCGCTCCGGTTTTCGGACCGTAAGGAGAGCCCGGCAAGGGAAGGACGAAATATCGAAAAAAGAAAGGGGAACGAAACATGAATCGACTCAGAATAGCGGTGTTTATGGCGCTCGTCGCAGCGTTGGCGGCCATCCCATCGGCCGCGTGGGCCGCGGAGTACGAGACGAGACTGAAGGTGGCCCTGACGGCCCAGCCTCCGACCCTCGACCCTCCTCTGACGGTCTCGCAGGCTGCGCTCGACGTCGCACAGAACTTCTTCGAGACCCTCTATACCCAGGACGGGAACTTCAATCCGACCCCCATGCTCGCGAGGTCCTGCGAGATCTCGGACGACCGGAGGACCTACACCTTCCGTCTGAGGGAGGGCGTCCTGTTCCACAACGGCAAGGAGATGGACGCCGACGATGTTGCGGCCTCCATGAACTATTGGCTGGAGAAGTCCGCGAGGGCCAAAAACCTCCTGGGCGGCTCGAAGTTCGAGGCGAAGGACAGGTATACGGTGATCCTTACCCTGCAGAACCCGAGCGGGGACGTCCTGAGCCTCATGTCCGCCCAGGCGAATTTCCCGGCAATCCGTCCTAAGGACGTCATCGAAAGGGCGACGGAGAAGGGTGTCACCGAGTACGTCGGAACGGGTCCCTTCGTCTTTGGGGAGTGGAAGCCGGACCAGTACATCCGCCTGACGCGAAACCCGAACTACCGGGCGTTGGATGCCGAGCCGAGCGGTTTTGCGGGGCGCAGGGAGGCCCTGGTCGAGGAGGTTCGCTATTACTTCGTCCCGGATGCCGCAACTCGCCTGGCCGGCCTGTTGTCCGGCGAGTACGACGTTGCGGACGAGGTTCCCGCGGAGAACTACAAGGAGCTGAAGGGCGCCCGCAACGTCGTCGTTCACACGGACCTGGGCGGAACGCTGACCCTGTTCTTCAACGTCCGCGAGGGCGTCCTTGCCGATCCGAAGATGCGAAAGGCCGTCAATGCCGCGCTCAACATGGACGACATCATGCTGGCCAGCTTTGCCGACAAGGACCTGTATGCCCTGGACCCCGGCTACATGAATCCGGAGGGTATCTGGGCGAGCGAGGCGGGGAAGGAGCGGTACAACCGAAACTCCCCCGATGAGGCCAGGGCTCTTCTGAAGGAGGCCGGTTACGGAGGCGGGGAGGTCCATCTTCTGACCACGCCGGACTACGACGAGATGTACAAGGCCACGCTGGTGGTGCAGGAGCAGCTTCGCCAGGTGGGGATCGATGCGAAGGTCGACGCTTACGACTTCCCCACCTTCATGGAAAAAAAGAAGGACTTCAAGAACTGGGACCTCTTCATCACCAGTAACGCCTACCAGCTTACCCCGCAGCAGCTTCTGGTGCTGAATCCCGAGTGGGCCGGGGCGAACGATCCCAAGC
>ERZ773042.1876-NODE-1876-length-11978-cov-2.538539_pt1 | contig 11978 bp, 9 predicted proteins | sample MGYA00511664_ERZ773042 | MGnify/ENA primary metagenome ERZ773042 (study PRJEB29015, sample SAMEA2737984) | human oral metagenome | biome: human oral; feature: human-associated habitat; material: dental | place: China | collected 2036 ... | reverse complement strand
TTCGCCATAAAGCGATTGTCCTCCTGCACCCCCGATATCTTCGTCCAGGAAAACGCCACCGCGACGACGAACACCAGCAGCACAAGCCCAAACCCCAGGGACAGCTTTAGTGAAATCCTCATGTTGCGAAACATTCAGTTCACCCTCCTCACAGAAAATAGCGTCCTGTCCTCACGGCTGATTCAAAAACGCTCCCCTTATTAAAGCCAAACCCACGGATAATGTCAATAAAATTACCATCGAGTTCGATAACTGCCCCGTATAGTAACTATCGGACAGTTCGTCGGTATCAAGTCAGAGCGTCTGCTCGCCGGGACACTCATTCATAACATAAAGGTAGAGGGGAGCAGTTTGGACCGCTCCCCTCCACCTTTCTTACGGTCAACTCAGAAACGACCGGTGCAAAAGCCCTTGGCCGCTCGCCGTTTTACCTCGAGAAGTCCTGAGACCTGAAGGCATCCACAAACGGATTGAACTGAGGCTCCTCGTCGTGAGCGCTCTGCTGCTGCCTCCGGCTCTCGCGGGGCTCCTCCTTCTTGTGGGACTCCTCGCCGTGCCGGGCCGGATGCTCCTGCTCCTCGAGCGCGCTGATGGAGAGGCGCATCCTGCGCTGCTCGGGGCTGACCTCGATGACGCGGGCCAGCACCTCCTGCTTCTCCTGCAGGACATCCCCAGGCTTCTCCACGCGCCGGGTGCTCAGCTGGGAGATGTGGATGAGGCCCTCGACGCCCTCCTCAACCTCGACAAAGGCGCCGAAGTCCGCCAGGCGAACCACCTTGACCGTGATGTCGGAACCCTTGGCATAGCGCTGATCGATGTCCTTCCAGGGATCGTTCAGCTGCTTGTAGCCCAGGCTGATGCGGCGCTTCTCGGTGTCCACGTCCAGGACCAGGACCCGGACCTCCTGCCCCTTGCGGAAGGCCTCCTTGGGATGGCGGATACGGGCCCAGCTGATGTCCCCGATGTGGACGAGCCCCTCGATGCCGGGCTCCAGCTCGACGAAGGCCCCGAAGTCCGTGACGTTCGTCACGGTCCCGGTCATGACGTCGTCCTTGTGGATGCGCTCGCCGACGGTCAGCCAGGGGTTGCCCTCCACCTGCTTGATGCTCAGGGAGATGCGGTCGTTCTCCTTGTCGATCCCGATGACCTTGACGGTGACCTTGTCGCCCTTCTTGAAGCTGTCGCGGATGCGCACGTTCCGCTTCCACGTGATCTCGCTCATATGCACCAGGCCGTCCACGGCGCCGACGTTGACGAAGACGCCGAAGTCGGTCAGGCTGCTGACCTCGCCCTCAATGATGTCGCCCTCGTGCACCTCTTCGTAGAACTTGGCCCTCTGCTCCGCGGCCTCCTTCTCGACGAGGGACTTCCGCGAGAAGACGATGCGGTGCTTCCTGCGATCCTTTTCAAGCAATTTAGCGTCAAAAACCTGCTCGATGAAGTTCCCCAGGTTGACCCCCCTGCCGTCGGCGGAGAGGTGAGATATGGGCATGAAGCCCTCGAGGCCGCAGCAGTCCACCATCAAGCCGCCCTTGACCTTGCGGACCCCTCGAACCTGAACGATCTCGTTCTGAGCAAGTTTGTCTTCAAATTCGGCCCACCGACGGTCGAACTCGTGCCGCCAGCGGCTGAGCAGGAGCTGCGCCTCCTCGCCCTCGCGAAGGTTGATGACCTGAACCTCGATCTCGTCCCCCTTCTTGGGCTTCTCCGCGTCCCCCACCAGAATGCGGTGCGTCCATTCCTTTCCAGGAAGGTAGCCCTCGCACTTGTAACCGACATCGACCAGCCAGCCATTCTCCGTCTCCGCGATCACGGTGCCGGTCCGGACGTCGCCCTTGCGAAGCCCGGAGATGTCGTACTGCTCCATCATGCTCTCCATCGTCTCCTGAGCGGCAGCCTCCTGCCCCTCTCCCTGCAGACCCTGCTCCATATCCTTGTCCATAACCTGATCCATAAACCATAGCCCCCTTGACTGCCTACATTCTCGCAATTTTGTTGCTTATTTCTGTGATAAGCCACTCGGGCGTGCTGGCCCCGGCAGCTATACCAATCCTCTGCCTGCCCTCGAACCACCCCCTGTCGAGCTCCTCGGCGCTCTCTATCCAAAGGACGTCCAAGCCGTTCGTCTCCGCTATATTCCTCAGCTTCCCCGTGTTGGCGCTCTCCCGGCCGCCGATCAGGACCACCCCGTCCACGCGCCCCACGAGCGCACGCACCGCGTCCTGACGCTCCATGGTCGCGCGGCAGATCGTGTTGCAGACCCGCAGCTCCCCCGCCCGACGCACCAAAACCGCGGCCACCGAGGACAGGCGTTCCTCCTGTTGGGTCGTCTGGGAGATCAGGGCGACGCGCCCCCGCTTGGGAAGGCGCTCCGCCTCGGCCTCGTCGGCCACGACATCGAGCCCTCCATCCACGTATCCCATGATCGAGCGTATCTCCGGGTGGTTCCGGTCCCCCAGGAGAACGATATGATACCCCTCGTCCGAAAGGGAGTTCGCGAGGTCCTGAGCCCTGCGGACAAAGGGACAGGTCGTGTCGATGACGCAGACGCCCTTCTCCCGCAGATCGTTCAGGACCGCGCGGGATTCCCCATGGGCTCGTATCAGCACCCGGACCCCAGGCGGGACCTCGGAGGCATCCTTCGCCACCCGCAGCCCCATGGTCCTGAGACGGGCAACCTCCTGGGGGTTGTGGATCGGCATGCCAATAGTCCAAACCGCCCGTTCCTTCTCCCCGGCCGTCAGGGCCTCCAAAATCGCATCTACGGCACGCTTCACGCCGAAACAGAAACCGGCGCGCTCGGCCATCACAATCTCCTTCAAATCACATCAATCCAGACCTCGCGCCCCATCTCGGGGCAAATCCCTGTCCCCGCCTCGCAGCGGGCCCCTCAAGCACCGCCGCGCCATCCCTCCAGATGACGCGACGCCGCCTCCCGAACCCGCCTCTCCAACTCCAAGGCGGAGAGAGCGGAAGTATCATACCACAAGGCGGGCTTAAATTTGCCGAACCACGTCATCTGCCGGCGGCAAAACGCACGGGTTCTGCTTATATCCCCTTCAAGCGCCTCGTCCAGGCTCAACTTCCCGCGATACCAGGCCGCCAGCTCCCGGTACCCGAAGCCCTGCATGGAGGGGAAACGCTCGTCGAAGCCATGCTCGATCAGCCACGAGACCTCCTCGGGATAGCCGGAGGCGAACTGCTGCCGCGCACGCCCGGCAATCCGCTCGAAGAGCTCGGGCCTCGGTCGGTTCAGCCCGACATACAGCACGTCCAGACCGGAGTCTGCCTTCTCCCCCTCCGCGTAGAGGCGGGAGGGGGGCGTCTCGGTCAGGGCCCAGATCTCCAGCGCGCGCACCACGCGGCGGACGTCGTTGGGATGCAGCCGGTTTGCCGTGACCTCATCGACCTCGGCGAGGCGGGCGTGAAGCGCAGAGGCCCCCTCCAGCGCGGCGCGTTCCTCGTAGCGGCGCCGCACCTCCGGGTCGTGGGGAAGGGAGACGTTCATGGCGGCGTGAAACAACGCATTATAGTAGAAGGGCGTCCCCCCGACGAACAGCGGGACCCGGCCGCGGGCGCGTATCCGACGCACGGCGCCGAGGGCCAGAGAGACGAAATCGGACACGGTGAACACCTCGTCGGGGTCCGCGACGTCCACGGCATGGTGCGGGACCCTGCGGCGTTCCGAGGCCGCTATCTTGTCGGTCCCCACATCCATGTAGCGGTACACCTGGCGGGAGTCCACCGAGATGATCTCCGCCCCCAGGCGGAGGGCCAGCTCGAGGCTCAGGGCCGTCTTGCCCACGGCCGTGGGCCCGATCAGCGCAATGACAGGCTGCCGTTCACCGTTATTCAAAAGAGCAGCCACCCTTCGCCATCCGTCCGACCCCTTCAATAAAATCAGGTAAATGCTTATTAAGTATAGCACATTGCGCCCAATTCAAGGGTTCGCCCTCTAGACGATGACGTCGCACCACGAATGAACGGTGGCAGGACCAGCCCGAAAACCGTATTTCCGTCAGAGGGGCGGCACGTTTGCGTCATCCAACAAGGCGCTGGCGCAGAAGGACCGGACTTGCGGAATCAACCCTTTTGATATATTGTAAGATGGTAAGGTATGTAAAACGGTAAAATTTATTTCTTAATATTGAGGAGGCGCTTGAGCATGAGGATGCAGAACAAACGAGGCCCGATCGAGGCACAGAACGCGATCGACAGGAGAAAGTTGTGGCTGGCCTATCTCGTCTTTCCCCTTCTTTCGCTTCTTCCCGTTCTGCTCCCGCTTATGATGCTGCGGGGTGCGGAGCGCCTGACCTCGCAGCTCGTGATGCAGCTCATCCTGGACACGTGTCTTTACGTCCTGTTTCGAGGCGTCCTGTTCCCCACGGTGATGCGTTTTCTGCTCCTGAGGCGAGGGACGCGGTATGGAGTGGAAACCTATGTCTGCACGGTGCTGTCGGTCGCCGTTTCCATCGCGGCTTGCTGGCTCGTGTACGAGGAACCCTATTTTCCACTCGTCTTTGACATCTTCAGCGCCTACAACGTCCTCACGTATCGATCTTCCGGAAAAAACACGATTTCAACGGGCAGGCTGCTCGCCCTTACGGGCCTGACGGTAGCCCTGCTGGCGGGCTGGTGCGTCGTGCTCGACGACGAGGACGAAACGCTGAACAGAAAGGTTGTGCAGGCGGTGGCCTCGATCGGGGCCCTCTGTTACACGTTCAGCTCCTACCGAAACGTTAAAGGCGCCGTGAAGAACGTTACCCCCTCCCCTTCCGGATCCGCCACAACGTCCATTCGAGGCCAGGTCCTGTTGCCCCCCTGGGAAATGGGCCCGGCGGCGCCCCAGGCGCAGCCGGCGAACGTGCCTCCCGCCGGCGATGGGCTCGGAACGCCGCAGGACGTCACGGACGAGGAGGCCTTCAGCTGCCTGGGGATCGCCCGGAGCGCCACGATGGAGGAGGTGCAAAGGGCCTACGAACGAAGGAAGGAGCTCCTTAACCCTGCGTCCTTCGTGCTGGGCAGCGCTGAGTACCAGGAGGCCGTCCAGACGCTTCAGCTCCTGGACATGGCGTACCGTCGAGCCTCGATGTACTGCATGGCGCGGAGAGCTTGACCCACGCCGCGCACGGCCTGTGTTATGATTGGAAGGCCCCGCTTCGGGGCCTAATTTTATCTTGACGGACGGTGGATTTCAGATGTGCGAGAGGACGCAGCGGGGCCGCGTGGCGGATTTTCTGTACAGGCTAATGACGGAGGAGCTGGACACTCTGATCAGCACGACCATTGGAACGGTGCTGACCTGTTTTGCCATCATCGCCTTGATGATGCCCTACAAGTTCGCCTCAGGCGGAGTGACCGGGGTGGCGCTCATCACCAATTACCTCTGGGGGCTCTCGCCGGTCTGGGTGATCACGGTGGGCAACGCGCTCCTTCTCCTGTGGGGCTGGCACTACCTGTCGATGCGCTTCGCCCTCTGGACGCTCTACGTCACCATCCTGACCAGTCTGGTCCTGCCCGTCGTCGAGATGTTTCAATACCCCGTGATCCAGGAGCCGCTTCTGGCCGCCATCCTTGGCGGGATCATCGGCGGGATCGGCTACGGGATGCTGTTCCGCGTCGACGCCAGCTCCGGAGGGATGGACGTGGTCTCCGCCGCCGCGAGGAAGCGCTGGGGGGCCGACATCGGGACGATGTCCCTCTACATCAACCTCGTCATCCTGCTGGCCTCCTTCGTGGCGGTCTCTCTGGAGGAGGTCCTCTTTGGTGCGCTGATGCTCTACGTGGAGACGCTGACCATCGACAACGTGGTACACTCCTTCCACCGCCGCACCCAGGCCCTGATCATCAGCGGCCGGGCCCCTGAGATCAAGAACTACATCATGACGGACCTGGAGCGCACGGCCACGCTGATCCCGGCGAAGGGCGCCTACAGGGACACACCGCTCGAGATGCTCTTGGTGATCCTGCCGAGGCGGCAGGTCGCGTCCCTGAAGCGCTATATCGCCTCCCTGGACCCGACCGCGTTCGTCATCTTCTCCGAGGTCTCCGAGGTCGTGGGGGAAGGCTTCAAGAGCTGGCTGAGGGCATGAACGGAACCTCAGAGGGTGAGGTGGCCTCATGAACGATATCCTGGTGTTCAACATAGCCCGCCTCGCCGTCAAGTCGATGCTGAACGCGGGGGCGGCCTGGCCCAAGCCGGGACTGGTCACGCCCCTGGCCGACGCGGCGGGGACGGCGTTTCAAACGATCGTCGAGGGAGCTCTGGGGCTCCTCCCCTGTTTTATCAACTGCGCCTCCATCGGGCTTGAGACGGAGGCGATGAACCCCGAGGACGTCATGACGCTGCTGCGGCCCGCGGGGATGCAGGGGGAGCGCGAGGTGCAGGGGATCGTTCGAGGGAGCACTTCCTTTAAAGGAAGCATCTTCTTCCTGGGGCTGCTCAGCGCGGCGGCCGGCCGGCTCTTTGCGCAGGAGCGGAACCTGACGCCCCTGGCCCTGGCTCTGACGGCCTCCTCCTGCGTTCGCGGCCTGGTGGAGCGGGAACTGCGCGGGCTGGACGAGGGTAGCGCGGAACTGACGCCGGGGGAGAGGGCCTGGACGCTCTACGGGGTGGACGGCGCGCGAGGCGAGGCGGAGAGGGGCTTCCCCGTCGCGCTTCAGGCTGCAGACCTCCTGCGGCAGCTTGAGGAGGGGAACGACGCCCTCTCCGGGAGGGAGCGCGCGGCTCAGGCGCTGCTCGGCATCCTGGCCGGGAACCCGGACTCCGCCCTGGCGGAGAGGGTGGGGCTCGACGGGATGCTCCGGGTTCAGGCGGAGGCGAAGGCCGCCCTCCTGGCAGGGGGCGTCCTCACCTCAGAGGGCCGCGAGGCTGTAAACGCCCTGGACAGGCGGCTGCGGGAGGCGGGTGCAAGTCCCAGGGGGGCCGAGGTCGCCTTGGCCGCCGCACTGTTCGTCCGGGACCTCGAGGCGCTCCGCCCCACGAGGTCCGGCCGCGAGGAATAGCTGCGGGGCCCCACCTCGTCATCGCAAACGCTTCCTTAGTGCTATACTGTTTGCCGACCTGAAGTTTTGGCTCAATTTTCAGAAAGGGGTTTTTAGGATGGACATCAAGGCATTGGCGGAGAAGTACGAGCCCTACATCGTGGAGCGCAGGCGCTACTACCACTCGTGCCCAGAGCTCTCTAACGAGGAGAAGGAGACCAGCGCCCAAATTCGGCACGACCTGGAGGCGATGGGGATCGCGGTCCGGGAGGTCTCCGGGTGCTACGGCCTCGTCGCCGACATTCGCGGAGGGAGTCAGGGCGCCACGGTGGCCCTCAGGGCTGACATGGACGCCCTGCCCATCAAGGAGGATACGGGACTGCCCTTCGCCTCCAAGAACGAGGGACGCATGCACGCCTGTGGGCACGACAGCCACGTCGCCATGCTGCTGGGGGCCGCGCAGATCCTGAACGAGGTGAAGGCCGAGCTGCGCGGCACGGTGCGCCTTCTGGTCCAGCCGGCGGAGGAGGTCGCCACGGGCGCCCTCGACATGCTGAGGGGCGGCGCGCTCGATGGCGTCAGCGCGATCTACGGCGCCCACGTCTGGGGCAACTTCGACGCGCCCTTGATCGACGTGACGCCGGGCAGCCGCATGGCCTGCTGCGACAAGTTCACCATCGAGGTGGAGGGCGTCGCGGCCCACGCCTCCGCCCCCCACCTCGGCGTGGACGCCATCACGGTCTCGGCGGCCATCATCAACAACCTGCAGCAGTGCGTTTCACGCATGAACGACCCCCTGAACCCCCTGGTGCTGACGATCGGCTTCATCGAGGGCGGTCCCCGCTGGAACGTCATCTCCAACCGCGTGCGCATGGAGGGGACGGTCCGCACCTTCGACGAGGACCTCAGCAAGTCGGAGATCATGCGCCGGATCATCGCGGACACCGCCGCGGCCTTTGGCGCGAAGGGGACCCTGGAGTACAAGCGCCTCACCCCGCCCCTCATCAACGGCAGTGACAAGCTCAACGCGATCGCCCGCGAGGCCGTGGTGAAGCTCTACGGAGAGCAGGCGGTCGGGCACATGCCCACCATGATGGGCAGCGAGGACTTCCCCTGGCTCTCCGACGGCGGCAGAATCCCCTACATCTTCGCCTTCATCGGCAGCAGGAATCGGGAGAAGGGCATCACCTACACGAACCACCACGAGAAGTACACCGTGGACGAGGGCATCCTGACGCGCGGAGCGGCCGTCATGGCCCAGTTCGCGGCGGACTTCCTGGCGAGCGCGTAAACGGAGAGAGACGAAGGAGAATCGGGCATGAACGATAAGGACAGGGACTTGAGCGTCGCCGGCGAGCTGCTGGAGGTCCTGCGCCACAGTGGAAAGGATTTTATGACTCTGAGCGCGATGCGGGAGGCAATGACTCCTCAGCTCCGCAAGCGTCTGGGGCTGACGGGAAAGAAGCTGACGGCTCCAAGTCTGAAGAAGATTTTTGAGCCTCATTTGGATGAAACGTTGGAGATCCGAACGAATGGCCGTTATACCTATCTCGTCGTCGTGAGAAATCCAGAAGACCTGATCGCGGATTTTGTAAGGGAACACCCTGGGAGGATGGCCGGAGGGCTGGTCACCTCTCTGCCCTTCAAAAAGGCCGACTTCCTGAGCCTTCTCAACGGCCTGCTGAAGAAGGCACGCCTCTACGCCGTTCTCAAGGACGATTACAAGGCGCGTTTCTTCGTCTCCGAGGGGGCGGGGGGTATGGCGAGGACCGGGGTGAGGGCCGAGCGCCCGATGCCGCCCTTGGAGGACGATACGTTGGACGAACGCAGGGAGCGGTTTCATGCGGCCTTTCGGGAGCTCGACCGAGGGAGTATTTTTGTCCGTATCTGCGATCTGCGCCGCCGTATGGGCTGGCCGCGCGAGGTCTTCGACGACATGCTCCGCCGGCTGCGCGACGATGAGGTCGTTCAGCTTCATGCGGGGGACGTGACGCTGATGACGCCCGAGCAGGTCGAGGATGGCTTTGTGGACGAGAACGGCTTCAGGATGGGGACGATGACATGGATAGCCAGAACGACAGCGTGATTCGCAGCCAACTGGCGGCGAACAACCCCTTTGCCTCGTCCGCGGCCCCCAATCCCTGGGACAACGCCAACCCCGATATCGACTCCCTCAATCGTGACATCGTCGAACATATCGACCAGCTTCTGAGGACGAAGAGGCGGGATCCCGCCCTGCCCCTTGCCGGCTTGATCCTGGGGGAGCCGGGGACGGGCAAGACCCATATGCTCAAGCGGGTTCTTGGCAAGATTCGCAAGAACGGGCAAATTGCGATCTTCGTGGCGGTCAGGGCTTTCATGAACCCGGGCAGCGTCATGCGGGACCTGCTGCGGGAGGTCTTCATCAGCATGGCGCGGGAGCACAGGGACGGGAAGCTGCAGATTGATCTGTTGCTCGGGGAGCTGGATGAAAGCTACCACGAGCGCTGCCGTGAGAAGGGGCGTCCCGTCCTCTCGGGCATGGACCGGCTCAGTCCTCTCAAGAAGCAGCTGTTGGGGATCGACAGGGATTTCCTTCGTTGCCTGCTGCTCTACGCCGATACAGAGGACGCATCCTTGAAGGAGGATATCCTCTTCTGGCTGATGGGGGAGTCCGACGAGAGCTTTCCCGAGAGGCTGAAGGTTCCCGATTGCGACCGGGACGCGATGGCGCCGGAGGCGCGGGAGGACGAGGCGTCGAAGATGCTTCTCTCCCTGGGCTATGTCCTGCGCTATGCCCGCGTCCCCATGCTGGTCTGTTTCGACCAGCTCGACGGCATGGATTCCCCGGACCTGATCAACGCGTGGGGGAAGGTGCTGAGTCTTCTGGTCAACGATGTTTCCGGTATGCTGCCCCTGGCCTTTCTTCGTGCAGACACCTGGAACCATCGTTTTTCCCGGGTGCTGGACAGCGCTGTGGTGCAGCGTTTCAGCCGTCCCGTTCCCATGGGAAACTGCAGCTTGGATCAGGCGAGGCAGCTGGTTAAAAATCGCATCGCAGCCTTTTTCGTCGAGGGGGCGGAGGAGAAGTACCGATGGCTGATGACCCGTCTCGAAGGGAAGCTGCGGGTGGGGTATTCCCCCAGGACAGTCATCGATTTGGCGAACCGAGCAATCCATGAGGACGGAACGGAAACCCCTTCGGAAAAACCGAGGGGGACGGGGTCCCCGACGGCTGCCGTAACGGACGAGGTCCGTGAGGCCGAACGTACCCTGACCGCGGCCTATCGCGAGGAGTGCGACAAGGTGGCCTCGGACCCGAATTCCTGGCCGCCCAACGCGGACCAGCTTCTGGATGCGCTGGAGATGTGGCTGGGCTCCCGGCCGGAGTTCAACGTCTCCCGCTCGGACGATAAATACGTTCGATTGTCCGGACAGCGTTCCGCTGCGGGCCGGGTGACGCCATGCGCCTTCATCGTCCTGACGGCCAGAAATCATCTTTCTGCGGCGGCCGCCCTGAAGCGGGGGATCGATTTTCTGAGCGCACATCCCGATGGGCTCTGCTGCTACGTCACGGACGAGCGGGTGTTCCGAGGCCCCGAAAACTGGAGAAAGGTTCATGACCTCCTCGGGCAGTTCAGGGCTCTGAAGGGGAGGGCGGTCATCCTCGAACCCGGGGGGCGTGCGGCCTGGTACGGCCTCGTGGCGTTCCGAAACAAGGTCTGCAACGGAGATATTGCCCTCTACCCGTCCTCGGGGCAGCGTGCGACGACGCGGGAGGACTTCTCGCGCTACATGAAGGAGGGCTTCCGTCTGGAGCTCCTCGACTTGGGCGGGGAGGGCGACGCCCCGGACCGTGATTCGAATGGGGGCGTCTCTCCCGCCGCGGAGCCGAGGAGTGCGGATGGGAGCGCACCGGACGAGGAACGGCTGACGCGTGCCGTCCTGTCCCTGCTGAAGGGGTCCCCCATGAAGATGATGGGGGCCGAGCTCCTGGTGGGAGCGCTCCATCGTGAGGGGGTCACTATCGGTTATCAGACGCTGCTGGCCGGACTGAACCGTCAAAAGGCGCTCTTCCGCCTTTACCCCTCCGGAGACGGTACCCTGATCGCGATGGTGTAGGGCTATGGGTTCCCGGAAGAAACGAGACGACGTCCAGGCCCTTTCCGTCAGCGACGCGGCGCTGTGCCAACGCTGCCCCAGGCTTCTGGCCTATCGCGGGGAGGGGGAGCGCGGGGCTTGGAAGGTCGGCATCGAGGGGAGCGGCGAGAAGTACGGTTCCCTGTTCCACAAGCATATCGCCGGGGCCTTCTTCGATGCGGCGGCCGATCCCCAAAGCCCCCTGAGAGGCGAAATTCGTGCGGTCCTTTCCGGAATGTGCGCCGGGGGAGCCCCGATTCGGGAACGTTTGGAGGAGCTCATTCGTACCCGTTTCTTTCTTCCCTTCCTGGATCGCTACGCGCCGAAGCTCGATACGGGGCGGGTGTTGTCCATGGCACGGGGGACCTCTATTTGGTCGGGGTGTATGGCGGATTTTCTGGCGGGAATCCCCTTTGATCGTCTCGATCCCGACGAGGCGATGGACTGCGTGTTCCTGAGGCCGGAGCGCACGCTCCAGGCCACCTATATTTCCTCCGACGGCCGGGTGTTGGCGCTCTCGGGACGCTATGACGCGCTGCTGTTCAATCCCGATTCCTGCGAGGCGACCCTGTTCGAGTTCAAGGGATATCGATGTTCCGACCCCTCGGTGGCACTCTCCCAGACGTTGATCTACGCCTGGCTGATCCAGAATGCCGCGGGCATCCTGCCCGCCGTGCAGGTCGTTTATCTGGAGGAGGAGCGTCCCGGCGTCTTCCCCTCCTCCGAGGTCGAGAGCATGATGTCCGCGCTGCCGGGCCTCTTCGATGTGGTCCTGGACGTGCTGGAGCGGCGCCTGCCCCTGCCCGTGGCGGTGAACTCCGAACTCTGCCTGCAGTGCCCCTGGAACGGGGACTGTTCCGGGGATTGGGGAACGG
>ERZ773042.1874-NODE-1874-length-11980-cov-6.191111_pt1 | contig 11980 bp, 8 predicted proteins | sample MGYA00511664_ERZ773042 | MGnify/ENA primary metagenome ERZ773042 (study PRJEB29015, sample SAMEA2737984) | human oral metagenome | biome: human oral; feature: human-associated habitat; material: dental | place: China | collected 2036 ... | reverse complement strand
AAGACCAGGGTCCACCTTCAAACTATGAAGGAAGTGGCATCTATAAAGTACTCTATAAATACCAAGGATGACTATTTTGTAGGTGAAAATCAATATTGGGATGAGTATGGTCCCCTTTACCAGGACTTAGACTATAATCTTTATCAGACTCTTTTAAGTATAGGTTTTAAAGACCAGATAATAGAAGAGTATGGCAGGCAATTCTATAGCCTGATGGAGTGCCAGGTTAAGAGTTTTTCTAAGGATATAATAGGCCTTTTACAGGAGGAAAATAGGCTTATGTCCGATTATACAGCCCTACTGGCTTCTGCAAAAATAGATTTTGCTGGAAGGGTATGCAACTTATCTGATATGAACTTCTATATGGAGTCCCTGGATGATAGGGTTAGGGAAGAGGCCATAAGGGCCCATACTGGTTTTTTTGAAGAAAATGAAGATAGGTTTGACCAGCTATTTGATAGCCTAGTTAATATAAGGCACCAGATGGCTCTTAAAATGGGTTACAAATCCTTTATTGATTTAGGATACTATAGGATGCAGAGAACCGACTACAATAGGGATATGGTGGCTAATTTAAGGGAAAATGTATTGGCTAAATATAGTAAAAAGGTCCATGCCTTATATGAGGCCCAGGCCCAGAGAATTGGCAGGGACAAGATAGACTATTTTTGTGAGAGGATTGAATTCTTGGATGGGAATGCAGAGCCAAAGGGTGATAGCAAGGAAATATTTGAGGCTGGGAGAGCCATGTATTCAAGTCTATCGAAGGAGACACAAGAATTTTTTGATTTTCTTTTGGACAATAGTAAAGCTTTTTAGCAGTTGCGCCTGTTTTTTAGATTATTATTCCAATATTCTGAAAATTTAAAAATTTTCTTCTATCCAATAGAGCATAAGTGTGGTATAATAAAGCACAAAGATGACTACAATGAAAGGGAAAGACATGACAGATAAATTAGATACACGCCACAGAAGTAAGATTTATGACAGTATGGTCAAATCTCCTAACCGTGCCATGCTTCGCGCTACAGGGATGACAGACAAGGACTTTGAGACTCCAATTGTCGGAGTGATTTCAACTTGGGCAGAAAATACGCCTTGTAATATTCACCTGCATGATTTTGGTAAGCTAGCCAAAGAAGGAGTAAAAGAACAAGGTGCTTGGCCTGTTCAGTTCGGTACGATTACGGTTGCAGACGGGATTGCCATGGGAACGCCTGGTATGCGTTTCTCTTTGACATCTCGTGATATCATTGCGGACTCTATCGAAGCTGCCATGGGCGGACATAATGTGGATGCCTTCGTCGCTATCGGGGGCTGTGATAAGAATATGCCTGGCTCCATGATCGCCATCGCTAACATGGATATTCCAGCTATTTTCGCTTATGGAGGAACCATTGCACCGGGAAATCTTGACGGGAAAGACATTGACTTGGTTTCTGTCTTTGAAGGAATCGGTAAGTGGAACCATGGCGATTTGACTGCTGAGGAAGTACGCCGTATCGAGTGTAACGCCTGCCCTGGCCCTGGTGGCTGTGGCGGTATGTACACGGCTAATACTATGGCGACAGCTATTGAAGTTCTAGGTATGAGCTTGCCTGGCTCTTCTTCTCACCCAGCAGAATCCCAAGATAAAAGAGACGATATCGTGGAAGCTGGCCGAGCAGTTGTCCGGATGCTGGAAATGGGGCTTAAGCCATCTGACATTCTGACGCGCGAAGCCTTCGAAGATGCTATCACAGTGACCATGGCTCTGGGCGGCTCAACCAATGCCACTCTGCACTTGTTGGCCATTGCCCATGCGGCAAATGTGGAGCTGACCTTGGATGATTTCAATGTCATTCAAGAGCGCGTGCCGCATTTGGCGGATTTGAAACCATCCGGTCAGTATGTCTTCCAAGACCTATACAATGTCGGTGGTGTGCCTGCCGTTATGAAATATCTCTTGGCTAATGGCTTCTTGCACGGTGATCGCATCACTTGTACAGGTAAGACAGTCGCTGAAAACTTGGCTGACTTTGCAGATCTGACACCAGGTCAAAAGGTCATCATGCCGCTTGAAAATCCAAAACGTGCGGATGGTCCATTGATTATCTTGCATGGGAATCTAGCACCAGACGGCGCTGTTGCCAAGGTATCAGGTGTTAAGGTTCGTCGTCACGTCGGACCAGCTAAGGTTTTTGACTCAGAAGAAGCTGCTATTGATGCAGTGCTGGCTGATGAAGTAGTCGATGGCGATGTAGTCGTGGTTCGCTATGTTGGTCCAAAGGGTGGCCCTGGTATGCCAGAAATGCTGTCACTTTCTTCTATCATCGTAGGGAAAGGTCAAGGAGATAAGGTAGCACTCTTGACAGACGGCCGCTTCTCAGGTGGTACCTATGGTCTCGTTGTCGGACACATTGCTCCAGAAGCTCAGGATGGCGGTCCGATTGCCTATCTTCGTACAGGCGATATGGTCACGGTTGACCAAGACACCAAGGAAATTTCCATGGCAGTTTCTGAAGAAGAACTTGAAAAACGCAAGGCAGAAACAACCATTCCACCGCTTTATAGCCGTGGGGTACTTGGTAAATATGCCCATATGGTATCTTCTGCTGCTAAAGGTGCTGTTACCGACTTCTGGAAACCAGAAGAAACAGGGAAGAAATAGCCTATATATGACAAAAGAACCCGCTAGTTTTTCTAGCGGGTTTACTATTTGCATTTTAGATGTGGATGAGTGTTCATCTTTTTATCTAGGACTAATCCCTAACGCAATCCGTCCAAAGCGACTGATACGCGTGATTTTCCAAGCAGGCGACCAAGTGACTTCAACGGAGACAGTTTCGATGCCCTCGATTTGCTTTAGGGACTCGACGATTTCAATGGGAACGGTCTCGGTACAGTCGCAGGCTGTGTCTGTGAAGGTCATGACAATCTTGCAGTGGCCAGTTTCGTCAAGGTTGATTTCATAGATGAGCCCGAGATTGTAGACATCAAGCTCGACCTCTGGATCGTAAATTGTTTCGAGTTTCTTGATGAATTCTTCTTGGATAGCTGCTGCTCGGTCATTGATTTTGATATCGTCTCTCATCTTCTGTCCTTCTTTCTTTATAGAATAGTGGTCTTATTTTCTCATAATTCTGACAATTTTTCAAGAAATTCTGGCGAATGAAAACGGATTTAATATCTTAGTGGAATTTCTCTGCTCTAACTCCTCAAAATATCTGATTTATGGTAAAATAATAGATATTATATAGTTGCAGAGGATTAGAAAATGAAATTACAAAAACCTAAAGGAACTCAGGATATCCTCCCTCAGGAATCTGCTAAATGGCAGTATCTGGAGGAATTTGCTCGTAAGACGTTTAAAAAATACAACTATGCGGAAATTCGGACACCGATTTTTGAGCACTATGAGGTCATCAGTCGTTCTGTTGGAGATACGACAGACATCGTGACCAAGGAAATGTATGATTTCTACGATAAGGGAGACCGTCATATTACGCTACGGCCAGAAGGAACTGCACCGGTCGTTCGTTCTTATGTGGAAAACAAGCTCTTTGCACCAGAAGTTCAAAAACCAGTCAAGCTTTATTATATGGGCTCTATGTTCCGCTATGAGCGTCCTCAGGCTGGTCGCTTACGCGAATTTCACCAAATCGGAGTGGAGTGCTTCGGCTCTGAAAATCCAGCGACAGATGCAGAAACGATTGCTATGGCGGCTCAGTTCTTCAAGGAAATTGGGATTAGACAGGTGACGCTGCAACTGAATAGTTTGGGCAATGCAGCGAGTCGAGCTGCCTACCGTCAGGCCTTGATTGATTATTTGACTCCGCTGAAAGACAGTCTTTCTAAGGATAGTCAGCGTCGTTTGGAGGAAAATCCGCTGCGGGTGCTGGATTCGAAGGAAAAAGAAGATAAGGCAGCCGTTGCGCAGGCACCTTCGATTTTGGACTTTCTGGACGAGGAGAGCCAGGAGCATTTTGCGGCTGTCCGCTCAATGCTAGAGTCTTTAGGGGTTCCTTATGTCATTAACACCAATATGGTGCGCGGTCTGGACTACTACAATCACACGATTTTTGAGTTTACGACTGATGTGGCAGGCAGCGAACTGACTATCTGTGCGGGTGGCCGTTATGATGGCTTGGTTGACTATTTCGGTGGACCAGAAACCCCTGCCTTTGGTTTTGGTATGGGAATGGAGCGTCTCCTCTTGATTTTGGAAAAACAGGGAGCAGCTTTGCCATTTGAGACAGGCTTGGATGCCTATATTGCCGTTCTAGGTGAGGCTGCCAATCGCAGCGCTTTGGAGCTGGTGCAGGCTCTCCGCAATCAAGGATTTGCGGCCGAGCGAGATTATTTGGACCGCAAGCTCAAGGCTCAGTTCAAGTCAGCAGATGCTTTTGGAGCCAAGACCATCATTACTTTAGGTGAAAGTGAAATCGAAAGCGGCCAAGTCACTGTGAAGAATAATGCGACTCGTCAAGAAGTGGTGGTTGGACTGGATCAAGTTCAAGAAAACTATCAGGCTGTTCTCGAAGAATTAGGTTGTTAATAGATTTTTAGATTTAAATAACCAAGTTATTAAAGCTGAAAAACTAAGCTGAATCCAGTAAATCAAATTACAATTAGGCTTTAAATTATCTGTAGATTATTAGTATTTATAAAAAAATGTATTTATTTTTATCTAAATACTTGAAATTATAGATATTAATTGTTACAATTGTATTACCATTATTTATTTTAAGGAGAAAAATATGGCACAAATTAAATTAACTCCAGAAGACCTTCGTCAATCTGCAACTAAATATACTAGCGGTTCTGAAAATGTGACCCAAGTTCTTAATGACTTGACTCGTGAGCAAGCAGTTATTGCTGAAAACTGGGACGGTTCTGCTTTTGATAGTTTTGAAGCACAATTCAATGAATTGTCTCCAAAAATCAAAGAATTTGCACAATTGCTCCAAGATATCAACGCTCAGTTGATTAAAGTTGCTGACATCGTTGAGCAAACTGACCAAGATATCGCTGCACAAATTCACTAATTTTGTTATAACGGCTTTAGGAAGGCAAGAGCCTTCCTATTTTTGTAAAGATTAAAAATGAAAAAAGGCAGTTTCTTTCATATTTGATAAGAAAATCACTGCAATGTAAAGGCAAGCTCTGACAATCTGAATCAACATCTGAATTAGACTGTTAGAGCTGTTTGTGTCTTTCTGTGTGCTTTTTTATGTAACAGTAAACTAAAAAATTTAAAAAAGAAAAAGAAATTTACATCCATGGGAAATAAAAAATTACTTAAGTATATAGGAAATGTTGTTTTAGTCATTGCCTTGCTGGCTGCAGTAGTGACGCTGAATGTCGCAGTGCAGAAGAATACCAGCAGCGCTAGAGATAGCAAGATCAAAACAGATCAAAAGACTAAGCTGAATGTCGCGGTCGTCAATGAAGATCGGGCTGTTAGGGTTGACAAGAAAGAGTATAATCTTGGAGCTAGCTATGTCAAAAATCTAGAACGGGATGACTCTCAAAATTGGTACATCGTGACGCGTGGAGCTGCAGATGCTGGCCTGGAAAATGGGAAATACCAACTGGTAGTGACGATTCCAAGTGACTTTTCAGAGAAAGTGCTGGATGTCAATGCTATCAGTGCAGATCGGACAATCGTTACTTATAAAGTCAACGCTGCTGGAAATCAGCAGATTGAAAATGAGGCCAATAGTCTGGCTAAGGATATTATCGCAGATCTGAATAGCCAGTTGGTTGATATGTATATGGCAAGTATCTTGAGCAATCTGTACACAGCTCAGCAAAATGTGCAGGCTAGTTCAGAGGTGCAAATTACCAATATTGGCAATTATCGAACCAACTTGTTGGAGTCTGCCATTGGCTCTAAGAATATCTTCCCAACATTAGTCAGTATGTCTGCTTCATCTGTTGAAGCTAATAACTCTCTGAAGACGACTCTGGAAACTTATGCTAAGGCTTTCGATGACTTGGATAATTCTCAGGCCACTTATGGAAAGAATTTTGATAGTCTTCTCAAACAGCGAGTTAGTGACCAAACTAGTTATGAAGAATTTATGACCCAGCTGATTGAGATGGATCGTCAGCTTTTGGCAAATGAAACTGAGACGCTTTATAATAGTTTGAGCGAATCGCAACAAAAATTGACTGCACAGCTTGAACTTGCCAAAAAACAATCTAGTGATGATTCAGACGATAATAATCAGCCAAATCAAAATCAATCTGATAATGTCAGCAAGCAACTAGAGCAGTTGGAAGCTGCCTTAAAAGCAGAACGTGGGCAATTAGATGTCCATAAACAACAGATTAAGGACTTTGTTGATAATAAATTAAGGACCTACTATGGTGTTGAAGAAGGCAAGCCTATTACTCTTAGCGCAGTGTTAGGAGATGCTATAACAAGCTACGATGCTTCTTTGAAGGCACAAATAGCTGAAGCAGTAAAAGCTTTGCCAGCTTCTCAACCAACAGAGGTGAAATTCGGATTGTCTGTTCCTGCTCTTGACTATTCAACCATTTCGCAATTTGGGGCACCACAAGGAAATGGAAGTGCTGAGTTAGACAATCTGGCAGCAGCGGCCGAGAAAGCGGCTAGCTCTACAGCCGGCCCAGTTAATAGCCAGGTTGGAAAGGCTACTTTGTCAGTCACTCCACCAACAGGTGTAACAATTAAAACTATTACATACAATGGCGAAACAGTAACAAATGGGCAAGAAATTAATTTGGCTGAAGGCGCTAATTTTAATGTGCAGTTCAATGTAGCTAATGATGCTGCAGCCACTTCAGTTGACAGCTCAATTGATATTTCTCTGAATGGTATTAAGGTTGCAAGTGCGCCGGTGAATGTAGAGGATGCACAAAAAGCGGCAGCGGCATATGGAGCTAAAGTACAGGAGATTTCTTCTGCCTATCAACACGTTATGTCTTTAATCCAAGCTTATAATTCTTTTGATGAGTTAAAAAATAAAGATATGTCCGAATCTTTATCTACCCTTTTGATAAATGCTATTAATTCGAATCTAGATAGTTATCAAAATAGCTTGTCTAAAAGTAACGATGGGAAGAGTCAAGGGGTTAAAGAAACCTTGGATGAAACGATTAGTAACTTGAAAAACAAGATTGAAGACGTCAAAGGGACCAATTCAGAACTCGCAACTGAGATTGATAAACAGCTCAATCTTTACAAAGATGTACGAGAGAAATTGAAAGGCATCTCAACTTCTCGAGTCTCCTCTACGGATGCATTGAAAAAGACAGACACCGATTTGTCATCTCTGAATTCAGAATTCTCATCCTTGCTGTCTTCGACTTCTGGCGTTAAGTCTTCTTCACAGACCAATGTGCAGGCAGCTGATAGTGTCAACCAGATCTTCAGCAGCTTCAATCGTGAGCTGGAAAATGCGCAAGGAACGACAGAGAAACTGTCTGCGAATGCTGAAAGCTTGATGGGACAATTCAATAAGGAATTGGAAGATAATGGCAATTTTGTGGAGTCCTTTGTCAAGGTTCTGAATAATGCCTATGAGAATGGGGTTCCTAATGAAGTATTGCTGGACTTCTTATCGAATCCAGTTGCTCAGTCTTCTTCATCAGTCAAAGCGACTGTCAATGTTTATCGTCCATTCACATGGATCCTCTTGTTGGAGATTGTCAGTCTCTTTACGGCCTATCTCTTTGCAACTCAGAACATTGTGCGCAAGGTTAAAGACCGCTTTAAACTTAATAAACTACAAGATACAGATATTACGACTGTGGGCATTCTAGGCTTCCTGTCTCTGACGATTGGGCTAGTTATTGGGATTGTCTCCAGCATGCAGCTTCACATCGGCAAAGAATATGTGCCATCTTGGGTCTTGCTGATTGTGGTTGCTAGCTTTGTCTTGATTCAGGGGCAGTATTTGATTCTCAAGCACTTGCGCGTGATGGGTATGGGATTAGCTTTCTTCATGATTATCAGCTTTGTCTACCTATCTAATGCTATTGGTACGACAGCTAGCTTGACTGGCTTCCCAGCCTTTATCAAGAGCTTGAATGCCTTGTCCGTGCTAGAAGGCATGCTGTCAGGTTACTTTGACGGCAAGACCGCTGGATTCTTTGCCATCTTTGGTCTGATTGTCTTGCTGGCTCTGCTGGTTGCAGCTAATATCTTTATCAAGACTAGAACATTAAAAACTGAGGAAGTTTAAAAGAGTATGAAAAGAATTCTGTTTTTATTCCTACTCCTAAGTTCGTTTGCGGTGACGACTGTTGCCGCAGATGAGCTAAAGGATAATCGTCTGCAGATAGATAATTCGCGGATTGAAAAAGAGCAAGAACTGAACTTTGGTGCACAATCGGAAGGCACCAAGTCTCTTTTCGTTGCTGAGAATCAGGAAAAAATTCAGGAAATGAAGCAGTATCAAAATAAACAGTTGGCCACAGAAGCGGGACAACTGTTTTCTGCTATACAGGGGCCGACGGATATTTACCATTCCAAGGAGCTTTTTCAGCCGGGAACGGAAAAATTGTCCAAGCTGCAGACGAGTTTGAAGAGCGATGAGGAGAGCAGTTGGGATGACTTTCTGCCAGGAGTGGTCTACTTTGTAGCAGCCACGCTCTTGGTCAGTATGACTGTCTTTGTCAGCTATCGTATCAGTAAGGGAGAAGTATAACATGGAAGGACATATCAATATCACCCTCCGTTTGCGAGATAAGGATGTGGATATTCGCATTCCTAAGCGGATTGAGGTCCGTCGCTTCATTCGGGAGATTGATCAGATTTTCAATATCGAAGGAAAGCGCCATAAGTATCAGCTGCGGATTATTAACAAGGGGTTGATACTGGATGAGGGCAAGGTTTTGGCTGATTATCCAGTCACAACGGGAGATTTAGTAGAGATTGAGGAGATTTAAGGTGACTGAGGAAAAATTTGTATTTGCTGAACAAGAGTTTATCTATGAAAAAAATGACAAGAATTGGAGCCTAACACTGAAGCGTTCAGATGTGGCAACGCAGGATTTGCGGGAGCTCTTGCTTTTGGACCTGCACCATCCGCTTTTCTTGGAGCAGGAGACTAATGCCGACCATGATAGTGTTTATTTCACCTATCAGATTGAGCCTTTGGGGCTTTCTAAAGAAGAGATTGAAAAGCGCACGATTTCTGAGCGGATTCGTCTGGCTCTTAATGTGTTTGCCTTGGAAGCGGCACTAGAATTGCCGGTTACTTTTTTGCTGCATCCTAGCAATCTCTTTATTACCAAGGATGCGCAGGCTAAGATTGCTTATCGCGGAGTTCCGGGCATCATGATACCTCAGGCTATTTCTCGGGAGGACTTTTTGCGTCAGGCCAAGTGCTTTGCAGTGACTCTCTTTGCAGATTTGGATTTTATGGAGCTTTACAAGGGCTCGTTGGAGCTAGAAACTCTGCCAGATTTCCTAGTGGAGTTGCGTGAAGCTGACAGTCTGGAAGATGCGGTTGCTGTTTTGGAGAAATCCTATCAGGAAAAGGCCGCAGAAGAAGCAGAGAAGCAGACACTGGTTTCCAAGCGCCAGCACAAAATTTTCAAACTGGCGACTATCTGGCTGACCGCAGCTGTTGTGATTTTGACTATTCCTTTGATTTACTTGATTTTCATACAGAATCCTTTCAAGGAAAAGCTGTTACAGGCGGATACTGCCTTTATCAAAGTGGACTACAGTAAAGTCATCGATGAGCTGGAAGGAATCTCTCCTAAGAGTCTGCCGAATACACAAAAATATGAACTGGCCTACTCTTATATCCAGGGGCTGGAATTTTCTGATGATCAGCGTAAGGTCATCCTGAACAATGTCACACTAAAATCAGATGATTTGTACCTCAATTACTGGATTCAAGTTGGACGTAATGATTTTGAAGATGCTTTGGACACAGCCAAACGGATTAATGACTCAGATCTGATCATCTATGCCTTGACGCAGGAGATGAAAAAGGTGCGTGAGGACGATAGTTTGTCTGGTAAGGATCGGGAGACTAAGCTTGAGTCCTTGGAAGGCGAGTATAAGAAGTACTGGGATAGCCGCAAGGATCTTTTGACTGGTGATTCTAGCTCAAGCGCTTCTGGCGAGGAAGGTTCTTCAGGAGCAAGCTCTTCCTCCAGCAGTGAAGCGTCGTCTAGCAGTAGCGCGAAGGAGTAAGTATGAGCAAGACAATCATCATCTATACAGACCATCTGCGCTATGAGCTGCAGCTGACAGAGGACAAGAAAGTTCTCCTAGCAGCGAGTGAGAAGGCTCAGCTTTACCTGCCTCATCAGGAGACTCCTATCCAGCTTCAGTTAGCTGAAGGGCAAGTCTTTTATCAGATGGGGGAAGAAACGGGTGTCGTAACTGACGGCCTGACCTTGGGTAATCTGACCTTGTATCAATCTGATTCAGAACCGGCTGTTTATGACCTACTGGACAGAAAAGAGTTACTCATCAGCGACCAGAAGGGGGCAGCTATCAGTCTGGAAGCGCCTTTGGAATTGCTCTTGAAGCGAACGAATGATTCTTGGCTTTTGACTAAGATGCGAGGTCAAGTTTACCTCAATCACGTTGCGTGGACGGGAGATCAAATCCAGCTAGAAGCCGGCGACGAGCTGAGCTTGGAAGGTATCTGCCTCAAGGTCTATCCAGAAGAAATCTGGGTGACGGGTCCAGCCACGGTCAGTTCTAACCTGACTTTGCGGGGGGCTTCTCGCCATGGTTTCTATCCAGACTATCCAGACTATCACCGCTCACCGCGGATTATCTATCGGAGCTCAGAGGACAAGATTCAGATTGCTCCGCCAAGCAAGGAGCCTCAAAAGCCTAATGATGAGCTCTTGAGACTGATTGTGCCGCCACTCCTTATGGTTGGGGTGACGGTGTTGATTACACTGGTTCAGCCGCGGGGGATTTATATCCTCGTTACGGTGACCATGTCGATTGCCAGTGCAATCTTTTCGGTTCGTGGTTTCTTCAAAAACCGCAAGAAGTTCAAGGAAGACAAGAAAGAGCGCATCGATCTTTATCACCTCTATCTAAAAGACAAGGCTATTGAGCTGAATAAACTGGAACGTGAGCAGCGTGATGGGATGCTTTACCATTTCCCAAACATTAACGAATTAACAGGTCTGGTGACAGACTACAGCCACCGCATCTACGAGAAGACACCGCTCCACTTTGACTTTCTCTACTACCGCTTGGGACTTGGCCAGGTGCCAACCTCCTACAAGCTGACCTATGGTCAAGAAGAGCGGAGCGGCAAGAAAGATGCGCTGGAAGAGGAGGGCTATGCTCTCTACACTCGGCATAAGAAAATTCCCGACCTTCCTATCGTGGCTAATCTCAGCCATGGTCCAGTTGGCTATATCGGTCCGCGCAATCTGGTCCTGGAACAGCTCCAGCTCTTGGTCATGCAGCTGGCAGTCTTTCACTCCTACCACGATGTGCAGGTGATTACCATCATGCCAGAGGAGGAGCGCGACCAATGGGATTGGCTGCGCTGGCTGCCGCATGCGACTCTACAAGAGCTGAACGTCCGTGGCTTTGTCTATAACCAGCGGACGCACGATCAGGTTCTAAACAGTCTCAACCAAATCCTGAAACTGCGCAAGACTCAGAAAGAAGAAGCGACCCGGCAGGAGACGACACTCTACAGTCCTCACTATGTGGTATTGGTAACAGATGAAAAGCTGATTCTCGACCATATCATCATGGAGTTCTTCACAGAAGATCCGACTGACCTGGGCTGCTCACTCATCTTCGTTCAGGATGTGATGAGCTCGCTGTCTGAGAATATCAAGACAGTTGTCAATATCAAGGACCGCAACACTGGTCAGCTGGTTATGGAAGAGGGAATCCTCAGAGAGATTGACTTCCGACTGGATCATTTCCCAGAAGGCTATGACAAGGAGCGCATCGCTCGGACCTTAGCGCCGCTCAATCACTTGCAGAATCTCAAGAGCTCTATCCCTGATACGGTGACCTTTA
>ERZ773042.1873-NODE-1873-length-11981-cov-15.850998_pt1 | contig 11981 bp, 10 predicted proteins | sample MGYA00511664_ERZ773042 | MGnify/ENA primary metagenome ERZ773042 (study PRJEB29015, sample SAMEA2737984) | human oral metagenome | biome: human oral; feature: human-associated habitat; material: dental | place: China | collected 2036 ... | reverse complement strand
ACCCCCTGGACCGGTCCGGGTCGGCCAGGGCGTCCAGCGTCAACCGGATCGCGCGGTTCTTGAGCTCATCGGGGTACTTCCTGGGTGCGGGCATGATCCCTTATCCTTCCATGGATTCAGACCCTCCACCACACCCGGGGCGATCCACGCCCTCGACCCACAAGACGCCGAACGCCTCGATCCATCTGGATGAACGCCCACACAGCGAGGCCACTACGAGCACACCGTTATCCTACGCCCAGGGCGATGACGAGCGTTGCCGCTGCCAGCAGGAGGCTGGTCGGTGCCATCGTCCAGCGTTCGGCGGGGCTGCGCGAGAGCGCGTTGAGCGCCACGCTCGCGGCGAAGAACGCGAACACCACCCAGGTCAAGACGATCACCGCTGTGCTGTCTCCGGCCGGGAGAACACCCGCACGGCTGAGCAGCAGGGCCGCCAACCCCGCGTACACCAGCACCGACGCCGCACTGGCGACGCGGAGCCCGCGCGGCAGAACGCGGTGCTGGCCACCCCACCCGAAACGACCTAAGGGGAGGCCCGACGCGGCGAGGATCTGCATGACGGCGAGCGCCGCCAGCAGCGCGAGCGCGACGACAAGAGCGATGGCGGTCATGCGGTTTCCTCTCGTCGAGCCTCTGCATTGCGAGCACATGCGCGCGGATGCCGTGGTCCAGGGTCGCCCGCTCTTAGTGGTAGACCTGCTGGACGTCGTCCGAGACCTCTGTAGCATCGAGTTCCGCTGCCAACGAGGCGAGCCGATCGGCACCGCCGCGATCCTCCCGCGCAGCACCGCGACGCACGTACGTACGCCGGTCGGCTGCGGGAAGCCGTCCGAGCAAGCAGACCTTCGCGAGCATCGTCGGCTCGGCATCGGAGGCGGTGACCGGCGCGTGCATCCACTCGCGCCACGCCTGCTGGCTGGCATCGTTGACGACGTAGACCTTCTTGCGCCGACGAGAGTCGTCGGCGTCGAGGATCGTCACCCACCCATGCGACTCCAGCTGCCCGAGCGCGCGCTGGATACTCCCGAAACTGGCGGTGTAGAACAGCGAGATGCCCGCAGCGAACTGTTTGCGCATGTCGTAGAGCGAGAGCGACCCATCCAACAGGATGCCGAGGATCAAGAACCGCATGAGGTCGATGAACGGATTCAGCCCCAAGACCCGGACACTGCCCTGGGTGGGCCGGCGGAGACCTGCCAGCATCTCCACGGTCGTGGTCTTACCGGCGCCGTTCGTGCCCAGCAGACCGAAGGTCTCCCCCGCGCGGAGCTGCAGGTCGATGCCGTCAACCGCCGTCTTGCTCCTGTACCGCTTGACCAGGTGCCGGGCATCGACAGCCAGAGGTGGAGTCGCGGTATCCATCATTCGCTCCTCAGATCGTGGGCCGTGCTCGGCCGGGTACGTGCTGGTAGGGCTCTTCCTGGTCGCGGTCACTCCTGAGAGTTCTCGATCGGCTCGGCAAGTCCGAGCAGCTGGCGCGTCTCGCACAGCCACTCCCGTTCGGCCTCGGCGTGGATCAGGCCATTGCGCAGGGTCGCCGTGTGCAACAGCCCCGTCAGGTCATCGGAGCTGGTCGAGAGCGAGGACAACGTGGTCAACGTCTCGTTCATCTGACGCTCCCGCTCATCGAGCATCCTCTCCACCCCTTCCCGGCCGATCAGGGCGGCAAAGAACAGCCGGGCGAGGAACGGCTCCTTGGGAAGGTCCTCCTCCACCGGAGACGACAGCCAGTCAGTCAGCTCCGCGCGTCCGGCGTCGGTCAGGGAGTGCACCTTGCGGTCGGGCTTGCCGTCCTGTCGCACCACCTCTGTCGTGATCGCCCCCGCCCCGCTCAGCCGGTCCAGCGTCCGATAGATCTGCGACCGGTCGGCGTGCCAGAAGTGCGCCACCGAACCCGCGAACGCACGTGCCAGGTCGTAACCACTCGCGGAACGGATCGACAGCAACCCGAGGATCGCGTGCTTCAACTCCATGCCACTCAGTCTACCGCACACCTATATGACTATGCGCCTATAAGTTCGGAATCCACGAGCACGTCGGCGCCGCGGTCGCCCGTCCGGGGACGGCCAACCGACGCGCCTGCCTGTTCAGTAACGTTATCACCAAGCGACTTTGCCATTTTTTGACCTTGGGTTATGCTTCCCCTCAAGAACGCGGCTGCGCCCCCCGTGCGGTCCCGCACTCGGGAGGCCTGCCGCCCCGTCCCCAACAGAATGCAGAGGATCCGATGACCAACGAAACGATCAAGACGTTCCTGGAAGCCGTTTCCGACGCCCTGTACAGCTACATCCTCATCGCTGTGCTCATCGGCGTCGGCCTCTACTTCTTCATCCGCACCAAGGCCCTGCCCCTGCGGATGTTCGGAGAATCCCTCCGGGTGGTCGCCGAGCCCCCGGAGAAGGAGGGCGAGGTCTCATCCTTCCGCGCCCTCATGGTGTCCACCGCCTCGCGCGTCGGCGTCGGCAACATCGCCGGCGTCGCCACGGCCGTCGGCCTGGGAGGCGCCGGCTCGGTGTTCTGGATGTGGGTCATCGCCACACTCGGCGGCGCCTCCGCGTTCATCGAGTCGACCCTGGCGCAGATCTACAAGAAGAAGGGGCCGCACCACTCCTACGGCGGCCCCGCCTACTACATCCAGACCGCCCTCAAGAAGAACTGGCTCGCCTCGTCCTTCGCCGTCATGCTGATCCTCACCTACATGGGCGGCTTCAACCTGCTCGCCTCCTTCAACGTCGCGGACTCCTTCTCCGCGTACTCGTGGGCGGACGAGTGGACGCCGTGGATCGTCGGCGCGGTCCTGGCCGTCCTCATGGCCGCCTCCATCTTCGGCGGTACCCGCCGCCTCACTGACGTCACCGGGGTCCTGGTGCCGATCATGGCGATCGTCTACCTGGGCGTAGGCCTCGTCGTCATCGCGCTCAACTACCAGAACATCCCCACCATGTTCCGCGCGATCGTCTCCGGGGCCTTCGACTTCCGCTTCGAGACGATGGCCGGCGGCTTCGCGGGCTCGGCCATGATGTACGGCATCAAGCGCGGTCTGTACTCCAACGAGGCGGGCGTCGGGTCCGCCCCCAACGCCGCGGCCTCCGCCTCCGTGTCACACCCCGTGAAACAGGGCCTGGTCCAGATGCTCTCCGTCTTCATCGACACCATGGTCATCTGCACCCTCACGGCTTTCGTCGTGCTCTCCTCGGGCGTCGAGGGGTCCGATACCCTCAAAGGGGCGCCCCTGGTCACGTCCTCCATTGCGACCGTCCTGGGCGGGTTCGCGCAGCCCTTCGTCTCCACGGCGCTCTTCCTCTTCGCCTTCACGACCCTGATCGGCAACTTCTACTACGCGGAGGTGAACTTCCGATTCCTGCTGCGCAACGTGGACTTCAAGCACTGGATGCTCACCGCGTTCCGCGCTGTCGCATCCGTGCTGGTGTTCGCGGGCGCTCTGCTGGAGTTCGAGGTCGCGTGGAGCCTGGGCGACATCCTCATGGGCCTCCTCGCCCTGATCAACCTGCCCGTGATCGTCATCCTGGGCAAGAAGGCCGTGGACTGCTTGAAGGACTACCAGGCGCAGCGCAAGGCCGGCAAGGACCCGCAGTTCGTCGCCTCCTCCATCGGTCTCGACCCCGGGGAGCTGGACTACTGGCAGGACGCGGCCGCCCCGGTGTCCGCCGACTCCGCCGTTCCGGTGAACGCGTAGGAGGTGCCGACGCGCCAAGGGCCCCGGCCTCGTCCATCCCGACGAGGCCGGGGCCGCGTTCGCACCCGGCGGATAGCCGCGCACCCTCGCGCCCGGGCATCCCGGTGCCCCGCATCCGTCGCAGAAAGTATTGCGAAAACCGTACTATCCATTTAACGTAATAGATGTCCGGGAGCGCGCACCAACAGGAGGACATCGTGAACCACATCATCAGATACAGGAGCTTCGGAAGCCCCGACGTCCTGGAAGAAGCGGACGTCCCCCTGAGCGAGCCGCAGGGGGCCGACGTGCGCGTCAGGGTCCACGCGGTCGGGCTCAACCCCGTCGACTACAAGACCTTCAACGGGGACCTCCGCGCACTTGAGCACCTGCGCCAACTGGCCCACCCGCTGCGCAGAACCCCCATGTTCCCGCGGGGCGTCGGCCGCGATTTCTCCGGGGTCATCACCGCGGTCGGCCCAACAGCCACGGGCCACAGCGTCGGGGACCCCGTCCTCGGCACCTTGCGCAGCGCCCCCGGGCAGATCGTCCCCCAGGGGGCGCTGGCCACGGAAGTCATCGCGCCGGCGGAGACGATCACGGCGAAACCCGAGGGGATGAGCCACCAGACAGCCGCGTCGCTGGGCGTCGCCGCCGAAACGGCCTGCGGGGCCTTCCGCCGACTGCGCCTCGCCGCGGACGACGTCATCGTCATTATCGCTGCGGCCGGCGGCGTCGGATCCCTGGCGTCGCAACTGGCACTCGCCATGGGAGCCACAGTCATCGGCATCGCGGGACGGGGGAACGCCGACTACCTGCGCTCCCTGGGAGTCATCCCCGTGGTATACGGACAGGACCTGGCGACGCGCATCGCTCAGGCCAGCCCACAACCCGTCACAAAACTCCTCGACTGTTACGGAAAGGGATACGCACGGCTCGGAGCAGACCTGCGCATCCCCAGGAGCGGCAGAGGCACTCTGGTCCCGTCGCCCAGCGCGCTGGCCCAGGGGGCACAGTTCACTGGGGCGAGGCACGCGCTACCCGGCGACCTGGAGAGAGTCGCCCAACTGGTGGCGTCGGGGCGCATCACGATCCACGTGGCCAACGAGTACCCCATGACCCTGGAAGGGGTCCGGGCGGCGTACACGGAGCTCGCCGCCGGCCACACGCGTGGGAAAATCGTTGTCACGGACGACACCGCCCGCTAGCCCCGCGCTCCGCCACGCCTATCGACCTCGACACAGGAGGCCCACGTGACCGCCCCCCACAACCACCCTCTGGTGCGCGCACTGCGCGCCTTCAACAGTGAGCTGGCCGCGAACAACCGCTACATGGCCGCCAGAGTGGGCCTCAACGACTCCGACCTGGCAGTGCTGGACGTCCTGCACAGGGAGGGACCCCAGACCCCCGGCGCACTGGCCCAGCGAACGCGGATCGCGACCACGACGATGACCGGTGTCCTGCGGCGCCTGAGCGCGGGAGGCTGGGTCGAGCGCCGCACCAGCGAGAAGGACTTGCGGTCCTTCACCATCCACATATCGGCCGTCGCTCGGCTCTCTGAGGTTTTTCGCCCGGTCGATGAGCGCCTCATCGATTTGGTCGACGAACTGCCCGAGCAGGACGCGCAGCGTATCGTCGCGTTCCTGGGCGACGCCACCCGCATCGTGCGGGAATCCCACGCGTCGGGCGACAGCCACCCATAGCCCCAGTCACCAGACCCGGATCCGCACTCCCCCGGTGTGCCCGCAGGCTGACAGGGCCCGGGTGAGCACGTCGGCAGCCCACCCGAGCATCTCAGGGCCGCCGTGGGGGGCGCGCAGCGTGGCATTGACCCCGACGGCGGAGGCCGTGGAGGACTCCACGGCCAGCCCCATCTGCACGGACGATGCCAGGGCGTCGGCGAAGCCCGAGAAGGACAGGGTCTGTCCCTTGTATCGCGGGCTCGCCTCGACGTGAATGAGCGGTCCCTCGGCGAGCAGGCAGGCGTCCAGCGAGCCGATCGGCAGGCTCCCGTCGTCCCAGGGGTTGGGCGCTACTGCGCGCGCGTAGTCCGGGGGCAGGTCGAGCTCGAAGACGCACTCGTCGACGCGCACCCGCGCGACGAGCTCGAGGGTGGCAACGGAAGCGATCACAGAGGCCACGAAGGGGATGTGCCTGCCCGCGTCCCCGAGCCACGTGTCGACGATCGCGTGGCACATCGCCGGGGTGGCGGCTGCCGCGGCAGACTCCCCTGCTACAACGGGCGCCCTCTGCCCATCAACACCCCTGCCGAGCGGCGGCGCCTCAATGTCGCCCACGAAAAAGTCGAAGGCGTAGAGCCCATGATGGGTGCGATCGTCGTCGTAGGCGGCGAATCCCAGCCCCGTACCAACGAGCACGGACAGGAAGGCATCGTAGAGGCACTCCCTGTCCTGCGCAAAGAGGTCCGCCGCGTGCGGCGTGCGCGGGTCCAGCTGGCCGACCAGCCACGCCTGCAACGCGACGTAGCCTTCGTCTCTTGTCACCGGCGCACGAGAACCGTGATCCACCAGCGATCGCCAACAACGCATGTCCCCTCCCGCGACTCGCCTCTTCCTAGCCTACTCCTTCGGCCGGGAATCAGAGCAGCCCCGCACGCTTCGCAGGCGCAAGAAGCCCCGACCTCGTCTCAACGGACGAGGCCGGGGCTGAGGCCAGGCGCCCTACTCAGCGGGTGGCGAGCAGCGCCTCCTCGGCCTCCTTGGTCCACAGGCCGTCCTTCATGGCGGCCGCGACCTGGGGGAACTTCTCGGGCAGTTCGCCCAGCGGCGTCAGACCCAGGTCATGCAGAGACGGGAAGACCATGATCTTGCCGCCCGAGGTGCGGTTGATGACCGAGTTGATGGCGTCGCCGAAGCCCGCCATTCCGGTGACCGCGAACAGGGAGATCGACGTGTCGATGATCCCCTCCTCGATCTTGTGCAGGACGGTGCGCATGTCGGACACGTCCGATCCGGAGGTGCCCAGCATGAAGATGTGGCGCTCGATGATGCCCTGCAGGTCGAAGTCGCCGAAGGTGCCCGCGGGGATTCCCGCGAAGGCGTTGATGATCGCGCCCTCGGCCGCCAGGTCGACCGCGCCCGCGACGAGCGCCGGGACGGGCACGAGGCAGGTGATGTGCGTGTACCCGTACTCCAGCGGCGTCACGGAGGTGTTGATGATCGACAGGGGCACCCCGCGCTTCTCGGCGACCGGGCCGACGACGGCCTTGAGGCCCGCGAGGCGCTCGTCGGACAGGTCGGTGCCGACGACGCTGATGCCGGGGACGTCGGAGGTGACGGCGCGCATCGTGTGCATCTGGCCCATCGGGCCCGCCGCGCCGACGATGGCGATCTTGTCGCCCACCCGCAGGTCGCCCGTGTCGGGGATCCACGCGTAGCCCTCGGCCGGGTCGTCCCCGGTGGTGCCCACGAAGCGGATGAAGTCGTAGTGGACGCGCCCGATGTCCAGGGACACCTTGCGCTCGATGCGGCGCCCGCCCAGGACGACGTTGAGGACACCGCGGGAGGCCAGCAGCTGCGCGATCTTCTCGATGACCCCGGCGTTCGCGCCGAAGTAGACGATGTCGTCGAAGGCGCCCTCGACGCTCAGCGCCTCCTCCTCGCTCACACGGGTGACCGAGGCGGGGGCGTGGGCGCTCGTCAGCGCGTCCACGTCGCCCTCGCCGACGACCAGCAGCTTGCCGCCGTCGGCCAGGTGGCCGCGCTCCTTCCAGGCGTAGGATCCTTCGACGGTCGCCCACGGCTCGATGAGGCCGACGGCCGCGGCGGAGGGGGCCTCGGACACGTGGATGAGGAACTCCTCGCCGTCGGGGGCGACGACGCAGCGCTCGTCGACGACCGTGTACTCCTGCAGGGCGCCGTCGAAGTTGTAGCCGAAGGCGCCGTTCGACTTCGCAGTGCGCAGGTGCTTCCAGTCCGCTTGGACCAGCAGGCGGTCGCCGACCTTGAAGTGGGTGACCTCGGGGCCGACCGCGATCACGCGGACGACCGGCTCATGGCCGGGGACCGTGGGAGCGCTGCCCGGGCGGTAGTTCGGGATCTCCGCGAGCGCCTCGGGGGCGATGCCGGAGACGACCTCGCTCTTGCGCGGGTGGTTGTCGAACTGGTGCAGCAGCTTCGTGTCGGAGAAGCAGATGCCGCACGCCTCCACCTTGAGGAGCAGCTGGTGGGGGCCGACCCGGTCGACGGGCTTGGCGGTGTTGACCTCGAACTGGTCGACTCCTGTGATCTGGATCGCGTACTGGGTTTCAGGGACCTGAGTCATGTTTTCTTCCTTGTCGTGAGGGGAGCGCGGAACTGGCGGTGGCGCGGAGCGGGAGCGCCCGCGGCGGCGTGCCCACGGGGCGGGCGCGCTCGCGCGATGTGCGCGGCGGAGCGGTCAGGAGAGCATGACCTGGCCCCCGGTGACGGGCACGGCCTGGCCCGTCTCGTAGGCCTGCTCGACGATGTAGTAGATGGCGCGCAGGACGTCGATTCCCTGGGCGCCCCGGCGCATGGGGACCTTCGCCTCGTAGAACTCCTTGACGTCGGCGACCGTCTTGGCGCCGGGGACCTTGCCGGAGTTGAGGTACTGGACGAAGAGCCCGCGGTCGGGGTCGGACCACAGCGGCCCGTCGTAGAAGTTCCCGGGGCAGATCGCGTTGACCTTCACGCCGTGCTCAACCATCTCGAGGGCGAAGGACTGAACGAGGCCGATGCCGCCGAACTTGGAGCCCGCGTAGGCGGCGTTCTTGTTGGAGCCGACCAGGCCGGACTTGGAGTTGATCTGGATGATGTCGCACATCCACTCGGGGGCCGTCGAGTGCTGGCGGGCCAGCAGCTGCCCCAGGTGCTTGGTGACCAGGAAGAACGCCACGTAGTTGATGTCCGTGGACAGGCGGAACGCCGACGCGTCCTGCTCCAGGACGGAGCCGGCGCGCACGATGCCGGCGTTGGACACGACCAGGTCGAGGCCGCCCGTGACCCGCTCGACCTCGGCGGCCATCGCGGCCACGGAGTCCTCGTCGGCGACGTTGACGGTGATGGGGTGGGTGGTGCCGGCTCCGAGTTCCGCGGCCTTGGCGGCCGCGCCCTCGCCGTTGAGGTCGGCGATGTACACGAAGCACCCCTGGTCGACCAGGCCCTTGGCGATCTCCGCGCCGAAGCCCTGGGCGCCGCCCGTGACCAGGGCGACGCGCCCGGTGATGGCGCGCTCCCCGCAGGCGGTGGCCCGGACCTGGTAGGACTCGCCCCCGGCGGAGACGACGACGGGCAGTTCCACGTCGGCGAGGGAGTCGGGGGCCACATCGGCCAGGGGCTCGTCGAGGACGATGCCCGCCTCCTCCTGCGTGGGACTGACGATGACGGGGCGGCGCAGCGCCGCCAGGAAGAGCCCGCGGATCAGCGGTGCGTGTGTCATGGCGATTGTCTTTCTCTCTGCCCCGCCTGGCGGGGCGTGCGGTTGTGGTCTCAGGCCCTCGTGGCGTCCTCGGCGACGCGGTCGGCCGCCTCGCCGTCGGCGATCCTCCTGCCCAGGGGCGCGTACTGGGCGATGCGCTGCGCGAGGCGGTCGGGGCCCAGCCGTCCCGTCCGGCCCAGCAGGTGCAGGGCGGGGTCCACGGAGGACAGGGCCTCGTGGGCGACCAGCGCCCATGTGGCCTCGTTGAGGCCGGCGAACTCGGGGCGGCGCAGTTCGGGGCAGTTGAAGGCCTGGCGCGGCTGGTTGATGTCGACGCCGGAGATCTCCAGCATGCCGTGGGCGGCGGCGAGCCTGTGGACGCGCTCGAGCTGGGCGGGGGTGTTGCGCGGGGGCATGTAGGTGACGGCGCGCAGGCCCTTGGCCTCCATGGCGTCGAAGAGCTCGTCCAGGAAGTCGTCCTCGAACTTCTCCGCCTTCTTGTCGCCGGTCGGCGAGGCGGACACGTCGCCCAGGTAGGCGTAGGTGGCGATCGCCCCCACGGAGTCGGCGAAGGCGACGACCTCGGCGGCGGTGGCCAGCTCGTCGGTGGGCTGGATGTAGACGCGGTCGAGGTACTCGGCCTTGAGGACGCCGAGCAGGTCGAACACGAGGTGGGGGTTGCCGGGGTCGGCCAGGGCGCCGGCGAGGGCGGCGGGCACGGTGACGCCCATCGTCCCAAGGCCTGCCACCAGGGCGGGGCCGCGCCCGAATCCCCTGATCAGGGCCGAGGCCATGGCGGCCAGGAGGTGGCGCTCGGTGATGCCTCCCCCGTGGGCGTACTGGGAGGCGGCGACCATGTCGGAGCGCGGGTCGAAGGGCTCCAGGCCCAGGCCGGCCAGGACGGTGTTCGCCTCGTCGGCCATCGCCAGGGTGCGGCGCAGCCGCGCCTGCCGCTTGGGGGCCAGCCACGCGTCCACGGCGGCGCGCGCGGGGGCGGGCACTCCCTGAACGGTCATGTAGGCGATCCCCGCGGAGTCGGGGTTGTTGAGTTTGCGCCCGTCGAGCGGGCCGTCCGGGTCGAAGCGCGCGCGGATCTCGAAGCCCGTCACGGAGCCCATTCCCAGGGCGCGGGTGGCGGCCGTCATCTCCGGTGCGGCGGCGATGGAGTCGTGGTCGACGGAGCCCACCACCCGCAGTCCCGCGCGGCGCGCCAGCAGGGCGGCGTGCGTGGGGGTGTAGGGGCTGAAGGAGTAGCAGGTGTGGATGTGGTTGTTGGACTCGGGGACCCATTCGGGGAACGCTTCCCCGCGGATGGCTTCCCGGAGCGCTGCTGTGCGCTCGTCCTGGCTGAGGGTCGCGTCGTTCGTGGCGTCCATTGTTGGTCCTCGCATCACGGTCATTGGGTTGCGATGAAGTGTGGCGACGGGGCCGGGGCGGTGTTGGCGTGGAGGGTGCCCCGGCCCCGTCGCTGGTCCGCTTGGCGGACCGGCAGGGGGCGGACCGGAAAGGGGAGCACGGCCCGCCCCATGGCTTTTACAGGCCCGCCCTGTTGAGGCGGGCGATCTCGGCCTCGGTCGCGTGCTTCGTGGTGGGCACGTGGCCGGGCAGAGGGACGATGCGCTCATGGATCGCGTCAATGATCCAGGATACCTGCGGGAAGAAGAAAGATTCCATCTCAGGGCCGGGCGTGATGCCGTTGCGCGAGCCCACGACGGCCACCGGCGCGTCGAGGGCGTCGAAGGCGAGGGTCTGCACGTTGGTGGCGACCGTGTTGAGGAAGGAGCCGCGCTCGACCGCGTCCGAGGTGAGCAGCAGGCGGCCCGTCTTCTTGACGGAGGCGATGAGCTTGTCGTAGTTCAGGGGCGCCACGAAGCGCAGGTCGATGACCTCGGCGCTCATGCCGTACTTCTCAGCCAGCACGTCGGCGGCCTCCAGTGCCTTGTAGACGGTGGCGCCGTATGCCGCGATCGTGATGTCGCCGCCCTCGCGGCGGATGGCGGGCTCGCCCTCCTCGGTCTCGTAGTAGCCCTCGGGGACGCCGCCGGGCTCGAAGTCCTCGCCCTTGTCGTACAGCTTCTGGGACTCGAAGAAGACGACGGGGTCGGTGCCGGACAGCGCCAGGTTGAGCATGCCCTTGGCGTCGGTGGGCGTGGTCGGGAAGTAGACCTTGAGGCCGGGGATGTGGGCGGTCAGGGCGCTCCAGTCCTGGCTGTGCTGGGCGCCGTACTTGGCGCCCACGGACACGCGCAGCACGAGGGGCATCTTGAGCAGGCCGGCGCTCATGGACTGCCACTTGGCCATCTGGTTGAAGACCTCGTCGCCCGCGCGGCCCAGGAAGTCGCAGTACATGAGCTCGACGACCGCGCGCCCGCCGGCCATGGCGTAGCCGACGCCCGCGCCGACGATGGAGGCCTCGGCGATGGGCGAGTTGAAGAGGCGGCGGTAGGGCAGGGCCTCGGTGAGGCCGCGGTAGACGGCGAAGGCGCCGCCCCAGTCGCGGTTCTCCTCGCCCCAGGCCGCCATCGTCGGGTCGGTCTTGAAGCGGTGGAGCATCGCCTCGAAGAGGCCGTCGCGGAACTGGTACATGCGCATCTTGGAGACGGGCTTGCCGTTGGCGTCGACGCTGGTGCGCACCTTCTTGGCCAGGGCCTTGACGCGCGGGTTGTCCGCCAGGTCGATCTCGGGGGCGGCGTCGTCGAAGGCCTCGACCTTCTCGTTGGAGTACATGACGGAGTCGATGTAGCCGTCCGCCACGCGCGGGGTGGCCTCGTCGTCGATGGCGAGCTTGAGGACCTTGACGAGTTTGCCGGTCAGGCCCGCCGTGTAGTCGTCGATGGCGGACTGGGTGGTGAGGCCGTTGGAGATGAGGAGGTCGGAGTACTCCTTGATGCAGTCCACCTGCTCCCAC
>ERZ773042.1862-NODE-1862-length-12018-cov-2.741536_pt1 | contig 12018 bp, 14 predicted proteins | sample MGYA00511664_ERZ773042 | MGnify/ENA primary metagenome ERZ773042 (study PRJEB29015, sample SAMEA2737984) | human oral metagenome | biome: human oral; feature: human-associated habitat; material: dental | place: China | collected 2036 ... | reverse complement strand
ACCGGGTAGTACACTTGGTTCATATTTTGTAAGCACTACTTCAAGCCATTATGATTGGGCGATGAAAAAGTTAAAAGCTCATCGGAAAAATTGTAAATCAAAATAATTGGAATAGGATATTAAAGTGCATTTTACAAAAGAAAAAGGAATACTATCTTCAAAGAATGGAATAATTATGATAAAATTTCTAAAAAATTTCAGATTGGAGAATTATCGAAGGTAGAAGTATTTAAACAAATTACGAATTGAAAAATTGATTTTTTGGATTATATGGAAAGTAATTTAGAGAGGATGAATTGAGAATTTTTTTAATTATAAAGAATTAAGCGGAAGATAATAATGTTAAGGAAGTAAAAGCATTAAGCCGGATATAGAGAATTAACTAAAATAACTTCAGTCACAAATTCACTAATTGAGAATAATAAAACGACCATACATGAGTATCTCTAATTTTGTATGGTCGCTATTTTTTGTGACTGCTTGAAGATGTCGCTCAGAAACAGTTTTTAATATACTCTCTAAATGAAGGATTCTTTTAGAACCGTCCTTCTTTGAATAAAGCTACAAGGCTAAAACCCCCAAAAAAAGATCCGGATTTTGGCACTAAATATAGTAAAGGTTCATATCTCTACAATGATAGGATAAAAAATATTAAAGCTCCTTAGTTATATACATGGTCATTCTTGCGCTTGCTATATAGTCTTCCTCAGAATCTTTTATAATCACATCATTAACTACAGTTGTTCTGCCTTTATGTATGGTATTGCATATTACTCTAAGTTTTCCGACACCGGCAGGTTTTAGATAATTTATAGTACCGTTTAGGGTTACATTGCTACACTCATAAGCGTAAGCACTCATGCCTGAGGCTATATCACAAAGTGTATATAAAACTCCACCATGTACGCTGCCGTATAAGTTTAGCATAGTTTCTGTTATTTCGACCTCAAGTTCACAATGTCCGGCTTCTATGGTTATTATTTGAATATTCTCAAATCCGCTTATGCTTTGTATATGATTTTTGATACCATTATAAATGTCTTCTCTCATTTCAAGTCTCCAGCTTTAAAAAATAGTTTAGCCTATAAGCACTCCGCCCTTCATATTATCACAATAAAAATGATAAATAAAGATTAAAAGTACATTTACAGCGGAGCAGAAAGCGCTAAGGATTTTTGTGATAAAAAAGAAACTAAAGCTCACTTATTCCAAAAACTTAAAAATTACCCCTTGTATATCAATTTATTATGTGTTATTATTAACTCTAATTATGAAATAAGAAATTTGAAGGAGTGTAATATGCTTAATACTATAGTTTCAGTTATCTATGTTATTATCTGTATATTCTTATCAGCTGTAGTGCTTTTGCAGGAGGGTAAATCCCAAGGATTAGGTGCTATAGGCGGTATTGCAGATACATACTGGGGTAAGAATAAGGGTCGTTCCATGGAAGGAACACTTGAAAAATTAACAGCTTTTGCAGCAGGAGCATTTATAATTTTAGCATTTATATTAAATCTTAATATTTTTAACTAGATTTAATACAGTTATCATAGCATAATCTCTGCATAGCAAATAGTAATGTAAAGGTGGTTTTAGAAGCTGTCGTAGTATTGATTCTGCGGCAGCTTATTTTAATTAAAACAACAGGAGGCAGAACTTATGGAAGATAAAAAAGCAATGAAAAAATTTGGAAAAATATTTATGGTTGTAGGATTCTTTTATATCATACTGGTCTTTGTAATATACTATTTTATAGTTAAAGAAACAGGTGAAACTCCTATGTTGGTATTCATATTGCAACTGTTAAATGGAGTTGGATTTTTTATAATGGGATTTACTATAAATATTATTAACGATAGAAGAATGAAAGAGATAGATTATCTATTGGAAAACGGTGTTCACTTGCGTGCAACTGTAGACAGCGTTACTATAGGAACTAGGATATTTAGGAATATTAAAAACAGAAAAGTTATATGCACTTATGAAGAAGGTGGGAAAAGTACATATTTAAAAGTGATAACATATACAGAAAGGTAGAAAACAATATTCATAAGGGAGATACTATAAATGTGTATGCAGATCCTGAAGAATATAAGAAATACTATGTAGATGTAAAAGAATAAGTCCGATTCAAGGTCTTGACACGGATATATGTGTAATGTGTTAATTAGCAGCATATTGTCAATTGGCATAAGAACTCTGATTTGAAATATTTTTTATTAAAAAAGGCTTATATTACTTATCCGGTTGATAAGTAATTAAGGTAAAATCTAATAGAGTGCATACAGGAAAGGTAACGAATGAATATAGATGAATTAAACAGAAGAAAAAAATTAATACTTGAACTTATGTCGGATCCGATATATACAGCTATGAAGATAAAAGAATTGGCTGTTTTTTTGGACATTCCCTTAAGTGCAAGACATGAGCTTAAGGCAGTATTGGAAGAACTGGTGTACGAAGGCAAGATCAAACTTTCTACCAACGGCAGATACAGTAAGATAAATGTGGAAAGTTATGTAGGAGTCTACACTGCCAATGCCAGAGGCTTCGGTTTTGTAAAGGTTGAAGGACTTAAAGATGATATCTTTATACCTGCCGGAGAAGAAAAAAATGCCTTAAGCGGCGATACCGTTCGTGTGGAAGTAAATGTTTATACTAAGTTAAATAACATAGAGAGCGGCAGACGAACAGAGGGCAGTGTAAGTGAAGTCTTAACTCATGCAAATAAATATGTTGTAGGTATATATAAGAAAAATAAATCCTTCGGTTTTGTGCTTCCGGATAACCAAAAAATACTGAAGGATATTTTTATACCTAAGGGCAAGGATAGATTTGCTAAAAATTTAGATAAGGTAGTTGCCGAAATATATGATTACGGGCATAAGAATAAAAAACCGGAGGCAAGAATAGTAGAAATACTGGGCAAGGTAAATGAAGCCGGAGTCGATATACTTTCCATAGCAAAATCTTACGGACTTAGTATGGCTTTTGAAAATGATACTATAAGTGAGGCAAAAAAAGTATCGGAGCAGGATATAAGCGAAGAGTACAAAAAAAGACTTGATCTTAGAGAAGAGGTCATAGTTACTATAGACTCGGAAGATGCAAAAGACCTTGACGATGCTGTAAGCCTAAAGCATAACGGTAAAAACTTCGAGTTAGGAGTTCATATAGCGGATGTATCACATTATATAAAAGAAAAGGGGCTGCTTGATAAAGAGGCGTTAAAAAGAGGCACAAGTGTTTATTTGGTAGACAGGGTCATACCTATGTTTCCTGAAAGCATATCTAACGGTTGCTGTTCTCTTAATGCTTTGGAAGACAAGCTTACACTGTCTTGCATTATGGAAATAGACGATAAAGGCAGGGTAGTAAGCCACAAAATAGTAGAGAGCATAATTAATGTTAATATGAGGATGGCTTATTCAGATGTTGCAAAAATCCTTAAAAATGATAATGCAGAAGGACTTTGCTTCTATGAGCCTTATGTAGACTTACTTAAAGATATGGAAAAACTTGCCGCTATCTTAAGAAAGAAAAGAGAAGCCCGTGGCTCTATAGACTTTGATATACCTGAAAGTAAGATCAGCTTGGATAAAAACGGTAAGGTCATAGATGTAAAAGCCTATCAAAGAAATGTTGCTACTAATATCATAGAAGAATTTATGCTTATAACCAACGAAACTGTAGCACAGGAGTACTTTTGGCTTGAGATACCCTTTGTATACAGAGTACATGATAAGCCCGATCCTGATAAGATGAAGGAGCTTTCAATATTTATCAATAATTTCGGCTTTTCATTAAAGCCTCTTAATAACGAGATACACTCAAAGGAGCTTCAAAAATTACTTAATAAAATCAAAGATACTAACGAAGAAGCTTTAATAAGCCGTATAACTTTAAGAAATATGAAGCAGGCAAAGTACAGTCCCGATTGCAGCGAACACTTCGGTCTGGCTGCCAAGTACTATACGCATTTTACCTCCCCTATAAGGCGTTATCCCGACCTGCAAATACATAGAATAATAAAAGAGAATTTAAATTCCGGTATTTCGGATAGAAGGCTTAAACATTATGAAAATATACTGGAAGAAGTGTGTAAGCAGTCCTCACAGATGGAAAGAAGGGCTGATGAGGTTGAAAGAGAAACCAATAAATATAAAAAATGCGAATATATGCTTAGATTTTTAGGAGATGAGTTCAGCGGAGTTATAAGCGGTGTCAATGCACACGGCATATATGTAGAGCTTGAAAATACTATAGAAGGCATGGTAAGATTATCCGACCTTAGAGATGATTACTATGAATATATTGAAAAAGAATACGCCGTAGTAGGGGTGGCAAGCGGTAAAACCTATAAACTCGGGCAAAGGGTTGAGGTCTGTGTGGAAAGAGTGGATAAGCTTACAAAAACCATAGATTTTATAATGCTGAGTTAGCGGATTATCATGAGAGTATGGAAGAGTAATGTATTTAAGAAAAGATGTAAGTTAGTACAGACAGAAAAAGAGGGGAAGTATGGCAGAAGGTATAAAACTTATTGCAAACAATAAAAAAGCATACTTTGATTATTTTATATTGGAAAAATATGAAGCCGGCATAGAACTTTTCGGTACAGAGGTAAAGTCCGTAAGATTAGGGCATTGCTCGGTAAAGGAATCATTTGTCAGAATAGACAAGGCGCAGGTTTACATATACGGTATGCATATAAGTCCTTATGAAAAGGGCAATATATTTAACAAAGATCCGCTGAGAGTAAGAAGGCTTTTATTACATAAAACGGAAATAATAAAACTTGCCTCAAAACTGAAAGAAAAGGGACTTACCCTAGTTCCTTTAAGAGTTTATTTTAAGAACAGCTTGGTTAAGGTTGAGCTTGGGCTGGCAAGGGGTAAGAAAAATTATGATAAAAGAGAGACTATAGCTAAAAAGGATCAGCAAAGAGATATAGACAGATCATTAAAAAACATCAAGTAAAAACACTTGACAGCACAGTGCTGCTAGTGTATTATATTCGAGGTGTGTATGGAAAAATTTGTAACACAGGCACTTTTGTATGATTTTTATGGTGAACTTTTAACTGAGCATCAAAAGCGTATCTATGAATTGGTTGTTTTGGAAGATTATTCTTATAGCGAGATAGCTAAGGATGAGGGAATATCCAGACAAAGCGTACATGATATGATAAGAAGATGTGATGCCTTACTTGAAGGCTATGAAGAAAAGTTACAGCTTATTGCAAAGTTTCTAAAAACCAAAGAATTGGTGGGAAGGATCAAGACCTTATCAGGAGAGTATAACAGAAAAAAGGACAGTTCTTTAATATCCGAAATAGAAACTTTGGCTGATTTAATTATTGATTTATAGGAGATAAGTGTATGGCATTTGAAAGTTTAACTGAAAAACTGCAAAATGTGTTCAAGAATCTAAGAGGCAAGGGAAAGCTTAGCGAGGCGGATGTAAAGCTTGCATTAAAAGAAGTAAAGCTTGCCCTGCTTGAAGCGGATGTTAATTTCAAAGTAGTAAAAAAGTTTATAGCCGATGTGCAGGAAAGAGCTGTAGGCGCTGAGGTCATGAATTCACTTACACCTGCACAGCAGGTCGTAAAAATAGTAAATGAAGAACTTATTAAGCTTATAGGTGAAGATACCAAAGAGCTTGAGCTTAAGTCCGGTGATGCGGTCAATGTCATCATGATGATGGGATTGCAGGGAGCCGGTAAGACAACTACAGCGGCAAAACTTGCAGGAAAGTTAAAATCAAAGGGGTTCAGTCCGCTTTTGGTAGCCTGTGACATCTACAGACCGGCAGCTATAGACCAGCTTAAGATCAATGCCGAGAAACAAGCGGTGGCATTTTTCTCTATGGGAGATAACATATCTCCGGTGGATATAGCCAAGGCAAGTATAGAATTTGCAAAAAACAATCATCACAATGTGGTAATAATAGATACTGCGGGAAGACTTCATATAGATGAAAAACTTATGCAGGAGCTTGTTGCCATAAAAGAAAATGTAAAGGTTGACTACAGCTTACTCGTAGTAGACGCCATGACGGGTCAGGATGCGGTAAATGTAGCGGAGAACTTTAACAGTCAGCTTAATATAGACGGAGTAGTACTTACCAAGCTTGACGGTGATACAAGAGGCGGTGCGGCACTTTCTATAAAGGCGGTTACCAAAAAACCTATACTTTATGCCGGAATGGGAGAAAAGCTCTCAGACCTTGAAGTTTTTCATCCTGACAGAATGGCAAGCAGGATTCTTGGTATGGGAGATATCCTAAGCCTTATAGAAAAGGTTGAAATGGATATAGATGCCGAAAAAGCCAAGGAAATGAGCCAAAAGTTCAAGAAGGCGGAGTTTGACTTTAATGACTTTCTTGACCAGATGAAACAACTTAAGAAGATGGGAGGCATTGCAAGTCTGATGAATATGCTTCCGGGCATGCAATCCATGAAAGGTGCTGCCAATGTAGATGATAGTCAGATGGCAAGGGTTGAGGCGATAATACTCAGTATGACCTTAAAAGAAAGAAGTAATCCCGATATACTTAATCCTTCAAGGAAGAATCGTATAGCCAAGGGAGCCGGAGTTGATATAGCCGAAGTAAACAGGATAGTTAAGCAATTCGACCAGATGAAGAAGATGATGAAACAATTCTCAGGTGCCATGAACCAAAGAGGCGCAAGAGGACTGGGAGGATTATTCGGCGGCGGAAAGAAAGGCTTTCCCTTTTAGTAATATGTAGATTTATAATTGTTAATTCACGAGAATTAAAATAAATTCTTGATTATATAATATAAAGAAAATTTAGGAGGCTGTATTATGGCAGTAAAGATGAGATTAAAAAGATTAGGACAAAAGAAAGCACCTTTCTATAGAATAGTTGTTGCGGATGCAAGAGCTCCGAGAGACGGAAGATTTATAGAAGAGCTTGGCTACTATGATCCTACTAAGAAACCAAGTGTTATAAAGTTTGATGAGGAGTCAGCTAAGAAGTGGTTAAGTAACGGTGCACAGCCTACAGACAGAGTTGCAAAGTTATTGAAGATTGCAGGCATAAGATAAGAAGAGGGCAGTAGATGAAAGAAATAGTAGAGTTAATTGCTAAAGCATTGGTAGACAAACCTGAGGAAGTGGTTTTGACCGAAACTATAAGAGAGGATTCCATACTTATAGAACTTAGTGTTGCTGAGTCTGATATGGGTAAGATCATTGGAAGATCCGGCAAGATAGCTAAAGCTATTCGCTCTATAGTAAAGGCTGCCACATCTAAAAGTGATAAGAAGGTTATATTAGAAATAAGATAGTAGATAGACTGTTGCAAGATTATAGAGTTTTGCAGCAGCCTTTTTGCTTTAATATCGTAAATTAAAGAAAGAAGTTAATATGACAGATAAGTTAAGAGTAGGTGTTATTACCAAAACACACGGTTTAAGAGGTGAGGTAAAGTTATATCCTACTACCGATGATACAGAAAAATTTTCATATATAAAAGAATTTTATTTGGATAATAAGGGTATATATACCAAGTTAAAGTTAAGCTATGCTAAAGAGATGAAAAATATGTTCATCTGTAAATTTGAGGATATAGACAGTATAGAGGCGGCGGAAAAGATAGTTAAAAAAGACCTTTATATAGACAGGAAAGATGCCAAGGAGCTTAAAGAGGGAGAAAACTATATATCAGATCTTATAGACTTAAAAGTTATAAGCGATACCTTAGGTTTTATAGGTTATGTAAAGGATGTATTTCCCACCGGTGCCAATCATGTTATGGAAATAAGCCTAAATGAAGATATAAAGAAAAATGAGAAATCAAAAGATACTTTGCTGCTTCCGTATATAAAGCAATGTATTTTAGATGTTGATCTTGAGAGCAAAGAAGTCCTTGTTCATGTTTTAGACGGACTGCTTGATATATAGGGGGTAATATGCATTATTATGTAATGACTTTATTTCCCGAAATGATAGAGTATATTATGGCTCAAAGCATTATAGGAAGAGCACTTTCCGATGAACTTATAAAACTTAAAATCATAAATATAAGAGATTATGCAAAAAACAGATACAGACAGGTAGATGATTATCCTTACGGGGGAGGCGCAGGTATGCTTATGCAGGCAGATCCCATATACTCCGCCTATAAGGATATTTGCAAGGGCTTGGAAAAAAAGCCCAGACTCATCTATACCACACCTCAGGGAAGGCTTTTTAATCAGGATTTGGCAAAGAAGCTTGCAAAAGAAGAAGAATTAATTTTTTTATGCGGGCATTATGAGGGGGTTGATGAGAGAGTTTTGGAGCTTACCGATGCTGAAAGTATCTCAATAGGAGACTATGTGCTTACCGGAGGGGAACTTCCGAGTGTGGTTATGATGGACGCCATAAGCCGTATGATCAAGGGGGTACTCAGTAATGAAGACAGTGCAGAGTTTGAGTCCTTTGAAGATGGATTGCTGGAATATCCGCAGTATACAAGACCGAGCCTATATGAGGGAATGGAAGTTCCGGAAATCTTACTTAGCGGACATCATAAGAATATAGAAGAGTGGAAAAGAAAAGAAGCACTAAGGCGTACCTTTGAGCGAAGACCGGATCTTTTGGATACGAAATTTTTAAGTGCAAAGGACTTAAGCTTTCTACAAAGCCTCGGATATTCAAAGGATTTAAAGCAGTAAGGTAAGCCTTTCACATTTCCTAGTAAAATAGTATGAAATGTATTGCAATTAATTTAGATACAGAATATAATCAAGTGTATACAATTAAAGTGATAAAAATTTGGAGGAATTTCGATGTCAGAAGAAATATTAAAGGTAGAAGACTTAAATGTGAATATTGAAGAAAAGTCAATACTGCACAATGTAAGTTTAAGTATAAATAAAGGTGAAACACATGTAATAATGGGACCTAACGGTGCCGGTAAATCTACACTGGGACACTCTATAATGGGTAATCCCAAGTTTGAGATAATAAGCGGAAAAATAGTATTTAAGGGTGAAGATATCACAGAGGAGTCGGTTGATAAGAGGGCTTTATCAGGACTTTATCTGTCTTTCCAAAATCCTTTGGAAGTTCCGGGAATATCTTTAAGCAATTTCATAAAACTTGCCGTAGAGCAAAAAACCGGTGAAAGACTTAAGCTGCTTTCATTCAGAAAAGGTATGGATAAGACCCTAAGTGCTCTTAGCATGGATGCATCCTATGCAAACAGAGACTTAAATGTGGGATTTTCAGGCGGAGAAAAGAAAAAATCCGAGATTTGTCAGCTGATGGAGTTAAAGCCGGAGCTTGCCATACTTGATGAGGCTGACTCAGGGCTTGATGTGGATGCTTCCCGTATAGTATCGGATGCGGTAAGAGAGTATAAGGATAAGAATAACGGTACTTTACTTATTATTACTCACAGCACACGCATACTGCAATCTCTTGAAGTTGACAAGGTACATATAATGGTTGGCGGCAGAATAGTTGACAGCGGTGATGCTTCTATGATAGAGAAGATCAATAACGAAGGATTTGAAAGTTATACTTCTGAAACTGTGGAGGACAAGGCATAATGAAAGAAAAAACATATGTTGAAGACATAGACAGGAGTATGTATGAGATCCACTCGGATTCTAAAGATTATTTTAGGATAGAGGGCGGACTTAATGAAGATGTAATCAGGCAGATCTCAAAGGAAAAAAACGATCCCGAGTGGATGTTAGATTTTCGTCTGCGTGCATTAAAGACCTATAATGAGCTTCAGATACCTGATTGGGGTCCTTCTATAGATGAGCTTAATGTAGACAATATCATTACCTATATCCGTGCCAATACCGGTATGAAGGGAGACTGGTCTGAAGTGCCTCAAGATATTAAGGATACATTTGACAGACTGGGTATACCTGAGGCTGAAAAGACCTCGCTTGCAGGTGTGGGAGCCCAGTTTGACTCTGAGCTTGTATACCACAATATCCGTAAGGAGATTGCGGCGCAGGGAGTTATATACTCCGATGTGGAAAGTGCCTTACACGGCGAGTACGGTGATATGATAAGAACTGTAGAGTCCCTGCACGAAAAAAAGATAGCTGAAATAGCTGATATGATAGTAAAGAAAAAAAGTAAGCTGATCCTGATAGCGGCCCCTTCTTCTTCAGGCAAGACCAGTTTTGCCCACAGGTTGTCTATACAGTTAAGGGTAAATGGCCTGACACCACTTCCTATATCTCTGGATGATTATTTCGTCAATAGGGATGACACTCCAAGGGATGAAAATGGGCACTACGACTTTGAATCCATAGATGCAATTGATATAGTCCAATTTAATAGGGACTTAAAAGACCTTCTGGAAGGCAAGGAGATTGCAAAAATAAAATTTGATTTCATGACTGGGTCTAGGGTTTATACTGATAAAACCTTGAAACTAGAGGGTGATAATCCTATAATTTTGGAGGGTATCCACGGCCTAAATCCAAATTTGACCAAGGACCTACCAGATGATTTAAAGTTTAAGATATACCTGAGTGTCATAACCCAGATAAATTTAGATGACCACAATAGGATACCAACCACTGATTTCAGGTTGATAAGGAGGATAGTTAGGGACCATCAATTTAGAAACTCTAATGCCGAGAGTACCCTGGAAAAATGGGCCTCAGTTAGGAGGGGTGAAGAAATAAATATTTTCCCTTACCAAGAAGAGGCGGATGTAATGTTCAACTCAGCAAGTGTTTATGAGCTGTCAGTCCTAAAACCAATGGCCATAAAGCTATTGAGACAGGTTGACGAAGACTCTTGTCATTATCTGGATGCCCTAAGGTTGAGAAAGTTCTTGCAGTACTTTAATACAATAGATGATACGGGGGATATAGGACCTACAGCCATAATCAGAGAATTTATAGGCGGAAGTAGGATAGTCGACTAGAGGAGGAAAGATGCCGAGAAAAAAGACAAAAAAACAAACAATAGAGATACTTGACCTCTTGGCTGACCAACACCCAGATGCCCATTGTGAATTGGTGCATTCATCAGCCTTTGAGCTATTGGTAGCAACCATACTGTCAGCCCAATGTACGGATGTGAGGGTCAATATAGTTACTGAGGAAATGTTTAAAAAATACAACCAGCCCCAGGATTTTAAGGACCTTAGTATAGGCCAGATAGAAGATATGATCAAGACATGTGGTCTTTATAAGTCTAAGGCCAAGAAGATAAAGGAAACATCTTCTATATTGGTAGACTTATATGGGGGCCAGGTACCAGATAATTTAGAAGACCTGGTAAAGTTACCAGGTGTAGGAAGAAAGACAGCAGGTGTAGTTCTGAGCAATGCCTTTGGGATACCAGCTATTGCTGTGGATACCCATGTATTTAGGGTTAGCAATAGGATAGGTATAGTCAAGGAAACCACTCCTGAGAAAACAGAATTTGCCCTTATGAAGGCAATCCCAAAGGACAGGTGGACCCATTCCCACCACCTACTGATTTTCCATGGTAGGAGGGTCTGTAAGGCCAGGAAACCAGAATGTAGTAATTGCTCCATAAGTCATATGTGCAACTACTATAGCTTTTAGACAGGATATTTTATAAGAAGGAGGTTGATATTATGGCTATCAATATAGTCCTTGTTGAGCCAGAAATACCACATAATACAGGTAATATAATTAGGACATGCGCTAATACAGGAGCAATACTCCACCTAGTAAGACCTCTGGGTTTTTCCCTAGATGACAAGCACCTTAAGAGGTGTGGTTTAGACTACTGGGATATAGCTGATATACAATATTACGATAGTTTTGAGGAACTTGAAGACAAGCATAAGGGTGCAAAGTTTTTCTTCTCTACCATAAATGGCCAGAAAAATCATACGGATGTAAAGTATGAAGATGGATGTTTTTTGGTATTTGGCAAGGAGACTAAGGGCCTACCCAAGGACTTGATAGAAGCTAATATGGATACTTGTATCAGGATACCAATGAGGGGGATAGAGGGTGCCAGGTGCCTCAACCTATCCAATGCAGTAGCC
>ERZ773042.1860-NODE-1860-length-12038-cov-13.876909_pt1 | contig 12038 bp, 15 predicted proteins | sample MGYA00511664_ERZ773042 | MGnify/ENA primary metagenome ERZ773042 (study PRJEB29015, sample SAMEA2737984) | human oral metagenome | biome: human oral; feature: human-associated habitat; material: dental | place: China | collected 2036 ... | reverse complement strand
GTAGGAGTCAATGGCCTGGACCACCGCGTGAATCATCCCGCTGACCCGCCGGACCGCGCCAGTCAGCTTTTCAACCTCCCGCTTCCATGCTTCGACCATTTCCCCGGTCATCGAATCCGGGTTGACACTGCCGGCCATGATCTGCGATCGATGCAACGCCTCATTGACATGCGACAATTGCGTCATCGCGCTGTCAAAATCAACGTACTCTGGCAACGGAAGCGCATCGCCGCCTGAAACCATTGCATACGACATGACAAATCCCTCCATAATGCGCGCTCGCCCTGCCGGCCAGCGCACCGGCCCTTGTTAACTTGCGTGAATTGAATACTGTCCGTGAAGCGGCACTGCGCAGAGTCAAGCCGATTTGGGCCCGACAACACGCATAGCGCCACTGTGCCAATAAGAACGCAACCGCTTTCGACGACCCGACAAGACAGCAGCCCTGCTAAGTCGGCCGAACACGACTGTCACCGTAAGTTTGACGGGACGGCAGCCCCTTCAAACCCAATGAAACGCCAGCTCCTGCGAGCTTGGCGATATGAGCAACCTGCCGACCCGGCAAAACGAAAGCCCTACCCGGCCGGTTTGACGACGTGATGACCGCTATATCTGCAGGTTTAGCGGTCCCGTCACTCACCCTACAACATAAAATACTCCGACGCAAGGTCTTAGGGGGGCTAAGGTAAGGCGCTTAGTTCCGCCTTTACTTAGATCCATTATGATCACTGAATATGGTTCTCTATGTGTTTAGTTTTGCTTATACTACCGCAAAACTGCAATGTGTCCCACTTTTTAACACAGTGCAGAACGGCGGCATGAAGCCTTTCTGCTTTACTAATCGTCAGTACAAACAGGACTGAAACGCGAGACGACGTCGCCGTCAGGCTACGGATGCGACCTACCCTCGGACACTCCTCAAACACGGAACACCGACCAGATCCGAGGCGACCCTGACGCCAGCCGCCCCCAGTATGACTAGGATCAACGAGCCATTCCGGATAGAAGATCGAGGAAGATGGTTCCCAGCTTTCATGCAATCAAAGCGCCGTAGGCCTGTGCACGCTAAGCTGAGGTTAGTACGGCAACTCTGCAAACCATCGGACTCTCGGAACAGAGGAGACTCGACATGACCGTCCACGCGAAAAAGACTTCCTTAATCAGAGCAATTTTGATAGCCCTTACGGCCTTCTTACTGGCCGGCTGTCGCCTCGAAGGAACCATCGACTATCGGCCTGACGCTAAAACAGTCTTGTCTTTTGAAGTCGAGGACAGCACGGGATCCATGACCGAACTCAAACAAACGTGCGAAAGTGTGAAGATAATGGCTCAAGCAAACGCCAGTTTTATCAAAAATCCGAAAGTAGAGGACCTTACCCCTCCGGGAGGAAATACTAAATGTAAGGTTACTTCCACTGAACCACTCGGAGGCGCACCAGGTTTAAGGGAGGATTCCAAATCTTACCGCGTTGAGGTTCCGGCAAGCACAAAGAAAACAGATTATAGCGGCTTTATAGTAAAAATGACAATTATCATGCCAGGAAGAGTTACTAAAGCTAATATTGGGAAGATTGATGGAAACAAAGTCATGATTGACGATCCCAACTTTTGGTCTAAGGGCATTTCGATTACGGCGGAAAAGGAAGGGGCGTCAAAGGCTTCGACGTCAGATGGCGGCCCGTCCAGACCGTCGAATGAGAAAACTGGAGCAAAGTCGTCGCGGAGCGACAGCGCAGGCGGTTTCCCGGCGTGGGGATGGGGCCTTGCCGGCGGCGGCGTTCTAGCAGTCGTTGCAGGAGCCTGGCTCATTCTCGGACGCAAACGACGCACGGTCCAGGCCCCGACCACCAGCCCCAACCAGGCACCTGTCCTTCCTTCAACTCTGCCACAACAGGCACACCCCTACGCCCCCGGTCAGCAGGCCACAAACCCAACCCCCTATCCGCACAACGCCCAGGCCGCGCCCCCGTCAGGCTACGGCTACAACGCGCCCCCGACGACCCCTCCTCAAGCGCCGCCCCTCGACCACACACAAGACGACGACCCCAACGCAAGATACCGCCCCCGGTAAGACTCAGTTCAACAGCCATTCCAGATAGAAGATCGAGGAGGCCGTCCCAAGATTTCGTACATACAAAGCGCCGCAGGCCTGTGCACGCTAAGCTGAGGTCAGTACGGCAACTTTGCAAGCCGTCCGATTCTCAAAACAGAGGAGACTCGACATGACCGTCCACGCAAAAAAGTCTTCTTTCATCAAAGTCATTTTGATAACTCTTACGGCCTTCGTTCTCTCCGCATGCCGCGTTGAAGGAACACTCGAATTCAAAGCCGATGGCAGCACAAAATTGGTGATAGAAATTGAAGATACAACCGATTCAATGAAGAAAATTAATCAAACATGTAAAGGATTTGAGTTGTCTACGAAAGCTAAAGCCGGATTCATTAAAAATCCAAAATTTGAGGATTTAACCTCTCAACGCGGACATATTACATGTAGAGTGTCGACAAACGAACCTTTTGATAGTGATAAAATAAAGTTCACAACCGACGACGACAAGTATATTTTTGTCATGCCGAAAATTACTAATGGCTTTGATTCGAACGATACTAAGACAAATATAGTTATTAGTATGCCAGAAAAGGTTGTTAAAACAACTAAAGGTAAGATTGAGGGCAACAAAGTCGTGCTTGACAGTCTTGATTTCTTTAATGAAGGTATTACGGTTACGGCGGAAAAAGAAGGGGCGTCAAAGGCTTCGACGTCAGATGGTGGCCCGTCCAGACCGTCGAACGGGAAAGCTGGAGCGAAATCGTCGCGGAGCGACAGCGCAGGCGGTTTCCCGGCGTGGGGATGGGGCCTTGCCTGCGGCGGCGTTCTAGCAGTCGTTGCAGGAGCCTGGCTCATTCTCGGACGCAAACGACGCACGGTCCAGGCCCCGACCACCAGCCCCAACCAGGCACCTGTCCTTCCTTCAACTCTGCCACAACAGGCACACCCCTACGCCCCCGGTCAGCAGGCCACAAACCCAACCCCGTATCCGCACAGCGCCCAGGCCGCGCCTCCATCAGGCTACGGCTACAACGCGCCCCCGACCTCTCCTCAAACACCGAGCCCCGACCGCACACAAGACGACCCCGACACAAGATACCGCCCCCGATGACACGTTGTGTCGCGTTGCCTCTTACTGATAAAAGCTTGAAGCGCCGGTGACAGACAATTAGCAGGGCTGTCTCTGGGACTGTTCTCGGCGCACAACGCAAAAGGTGTGGGGTGAGGCCGGATCCGGTCTCACCCCACACCTTTTGGATTAGACCGAGGCTAACCTTGATGCTTGCCTTGGCCCTCCTCAGGCTCCTCACGTCGGCCGGCCTCAAGGAAGGTCACAGTGTTGTCCGTCTCGTAAGGGGTAACCTGCGTTTCTTCAATCGAGCGGTGGTCTTCCCGACGCTTGTCCTTGCGATCCTTTCCGCGTCCGCCCGTCAATCCCGATATGGCGCGCGACGTGGAGGCGGACCTGCTCCCTGCGGAGGCTCCTGGCCGCGTCATCCCCGGACGGGCCGAGCCGCTGCGCGAGGACGTGCTCGCCGTCGACGAAGCTGTGCGCCCCACGGCGGAGGCACGCCCCGCAGTCGAGGAGGAACGCCCTGCGGACGCACCGGCTCCCCCGCGAGCTCCGTTCACGCCCTTGGCCGAAGAGGCGCCTCCGGCGGAGCGTCCGGCCATGGATGCTGCACCACGCCCCGAAGCCCCAGTCCCGCGGGCGGTTGCCGACCCTGCCCCGCGAGCTGACGTCGCACCGCCTCGAGCGCTGCCGGCAGTCCCCTGGCTCGTCGCGGACGAGGTCGTGCGAGCCGCCGTCGTCGCACCCTTCATGATCCCCGACCCGCGACCGGAAGACGTCGAAGCGGCCGAACGAGCAGCCGTCGTCGCGCCGCCTTTCATGATGCTCGACCCACGGGCGGAGGAAGCGGACACGGGACGCGCAATGCCGCTGGCGCCGCCTCGGACGCTGCCGGCCCTTCCCTGACTCGTCGCGGAAGTCGTCGCGCGGGCCGCCGTCGTCGCGCCCTTGACGATACTCGTCGAGGACGTCGTCGGAGTGCGCATGGTGGCCCCCGACCTCATTGAAGAGGCACGCGAAGTCGGCATCGATTGGGCCGTTCGCGCAGCGCGGGCAGCCTGATAGGCCTTGTATCCAGCCACCGCTGCGCCTCCCCCGCCGATGGCTGCGGCCGAGGCCAGCGGATTGTGCACCGCCGGAGAATGGAGGCCCGATGGATGGGCTCCCCCTCCAGAAATCAAAGATCCTGACGAGGAGGGCGTGTAATGCGAACTTTGCAGAGACCAGCTGTCTGCTCGCTGACCGGGAGAAACGGGGTGGACGGAAGAATGCCCAGTCGAACCGGCGTGGCTTCCGGCCGAGCCGACAGAAGCGTCGCCCCCCGACGTGTGCCATGCCGTCGCCGACCTTGAGGGGCCGGTCTGCTGATAGCCGCCGGAAGAACCGTCGCCGGAGGAGCCTCGCCGTACGCGCTCGGAACCGTTGTCCGAGCCTCCTATGCCCGGCGTACGCTTTTTCAGCCCTTCGTGGAAGCCCATCTCAGCCGATCCGTACGATTTCGTTTGCTTGTGGATGAACGGGAGCCCCGAAATCGCCGCCTCGGTGCGCGACTGCAGCTCGCTGAGAACCTTCTTAGCCCGCTTCTCGAACTCGGCATGGGCAACTTGAAGCCGCTGTTCCGCCTGTGCTTGGACCTGTGCGCTTACAGGCCCTCCCCCGGGAAGGGCCGTTGCCATGCTGTTCAAGCTATCGTTCATTTCATTGACTTTGCCCAGATTTGCCTGGATTTCAGCGCTACGTTCTTTCGCTTGGATGCCTCCTTTCATGGCCTCCTCGCGAACCTCTATCAGCTTGCCGATCCCATCGGAATGGTCCTTCAGATCGCGGGCAACGCTGCTGAGGTCGGTTTGGACCGAGTCGGCGGTCGTTCCTTCCAAGCCAAGGTCGGAGGCAACCCTCTCGTTGATTCCCGCGACCTCTTCGAGTTTGCCCCTGACGTTGTGCAAATGGCTGTTCGCCTGCTCAATCGACGTCGTATCCCACGACTCGATGCCGTGGAGCCTGTCAGCATTGGGAGTCGCCATTATTTATCATCCTTCGTCGCAGATGCCGCTTTCGCCATTGCCGCCACACTTCCTTTAAAGGCGAGGGCAATAGTTTGCATTCCCTGGGGAGCAATGTACTCGAACTTCGAGTCCAGGGCGTCTAGCTGGTCCATGTAGCTTTGACGTTCTTGGTCATCGATGTACTGGAACGACTTGAGAGACTCCCGCAGATTCGCGATGATCGCGTGCTGCCTTTCCGAGGTGGACTTCAGTTCATCGTCGATGGCGACGAACGACGCGTGCAGGGGCGTCTTGAAATGGTCCAGCTCGTCGACGCCTGACCAGTGTTCGCCGCCGCCGGGACCCGCTTCTATCTGAACGCCTGACCTGAAGCTGTTTTGAGCCTCTTGGAACTTGTCGCCGCCCTCCGAGAGACTTGCTAGTTGTTGATTGAATTTGTCTGAGTCGAGTTTGAATATTGCCACTTGATCATCCCTCCCGAATCTTGTGCGTGTACGAGATCTAATGGTGGCTACACCAGGGAACCCTGATGTTTCTAGGATTATAGAATACCCCTCAATCGCCGAATCCGCATCCATCTTCGTCACATTCGCGTGTCATCGCGGGTTGAAAACCTATTGACGATTAGCAAATCTTGACGAAACCGACAGTTCAAAGCGAACAGCCATGATATCTGCCGATCGGCTCGGGGCTGACTCCCCCTATCCTATGAGATGATTCCGCTCGTTGCTCGGGGACCGTTCCCCGAGCGGCGAAATGACGCCGATTTCACGTAAAGTTCTATCCTGCGAGCCGGTCAGTCGAGAGGAGCGGGCGCGATTCCGAAAGGCTTCAGGCCGGCCTCGCCGCCGTCGGGCGCGGTCAGAACCCAGATGCCTCCCGAATGAAGGGCCACCTCGTGCTCCCAGTGGCAAGCATCGGAACCGTCCGCAGTGACGACGGTCCATTCGTCGTCAAGCACTCGATTGGCTTGGTCCCCTGCCGTCAACATCGGCTCAATGCAGAGCACCATCCCGGGCTTGAGCCGGGGCCCGCGCTCGCGAGAGCGGAAGTTCGGGACATCCGGCGGCATGTGCATGGCCGAGCCGATTCCGTGGCCGACGTAATCGAGGACGATGCCCGGCGGGTCGGGAAGGCTCATAACGAAATCGTCGATGGCCCGCCCGACGTCGCCCACACGGCCGCCCGTTGCCATGGCCGCGATGCCGTGCCACATGGAGGCCTCGCCAATTTCACACAGGCGCGTGCGCGCCGGAGCGTCCTTGCCGGGAACCACAATCGAGAAGGCCGCGTCGCCGTGCCAGCCATCCAGGACGGCGCCGCAGTCGAACGACACCAAATCCCCCGCCTCGAGCACCCTCTCCCCCGGGATTCCATGGACGATCTCATCGTTGACCGAGACGCAGATCTGGGCCGGATAGCCGTAGTAGCCGTAGAAGTTCGATCGCGCCCCGTGGGCCTCCAAGACCTCGCGGGCGAGCTCGTCCATGCGACGCGTCGTCACCCCGGCGCGGACCTCTTCGCGCAGGGCCGCATGAATCGCTGCCACGACCAAGCCCGCCTTGCGCATGCTGCAGATCTGGCCGTCCGTCTTGTATTCCAAGGAGCGAGAGGAACGGGACATCAGGCGCGGGAGCTGAGGAAGGAGTCGACGGCGCGCCCTATGCGCTCGGCCACCTCGTCGACCTCGCCGATGCCGTCGACGCTCAGGAGGATCCTTCGCGCCCGATACTCGGCTATGAGGGGCTCGGTCGTCTGATGGTAGAGGGCGATCCGATGCCGGATGACGTCCTCGGTGTCGTCCTTGCGGCCTTCATCGGCGGCCCGCCCGAGGAGACGTCGCACAACGACGTCGTCGTCGGCAGTGATCTCCAAAACGAAATCGAGGGCCGTCCCCAAGCCTCCGAGTATGTCGTCGAGGGCGTGGACTTGGTGGAGGTTGCGCGGATAGCCGTCGAGGAGGAATCCGCGGGCCACGTCCTCCTCGCTCAGCCTGGCCGCGACCATGCGATCGGTGACGTCGTCGGGCACGAGCTCGCCGCGCGAGGTGTACGAGTCCGCCAAGCGGCCCAGTTCGTCGCCCGCTCGGGTGTGGGCCCTGAAGATCGCGCCCGTTGAGACGGCTGGGACCCCGAAGCGCTCTGTGAGGGCCCGCGCCTGCGTTCCCTTGCCTGAGCCCGGGGGGCCGACGAGGACGAAGCGTATGGACATTGGGACACTCCCTTGCGTTGCTTTAGTTGCGTTCGTTGCTATCCCTTGCGAACTGTCGCTTTCCATTGGCGGCGCCCCCGGCGAGCGTCAGCGGAGGAATCCCTCGTAATGACGCTGCTGAAGCTGGGCGTTGATGTCCTTGACCGTCTGCAAGCCGACGCCGACGAGAATCATGATCGACGTTCCGCCGAACGTCCCCTGGAATATGCCCATCTCGGAGAACATGACGGACGGGATGAGGGCGACGACCGTCAGATAGATGGCACCCACCCAGGTGATGCGCTTCGAAACGTAGCTGAGGTACTCCGCGGTCGGTCGGCCGGCGCGCACGCCCGGGATGAAGCCGCCGTAGCGCTTCATGTTGTCTGCGACCTCCTCGGTGTCGAAGGTGATCGATGTGTAGAAGAAGGTGAACCCGAAGATGAGCAGGGCGTACAGGCCGTAGTACCAGACGCCTTGCCTGGTCAGATTGGAGTGGATGAATTGGACCCAGTCGGAGTTCTGATTGCCGAAGGAGGCGATCATCTGCGGAAGCATAAGCAGCGAGGACGCGAAGATGACCGGGATGACGTTGGCCATGTTGATCTTGATGGGCAGGTACGTCGTGGAGCCGCCGATCATGCGCCGTCCGACGACGCGCTTGGCGTACTGCACCGGGATGCGCCGCTGGCATTGTTCGACGAAGACGACCACCACCGTGATGGCTAGGAAGACCGCGAGGACGACAATCGCGCCCTTCCACCCCGCGTTGGAGCGGATGACGTTGAGGAGCATTCCGGGGAAGTTGGCGCAGATGCCGGTGAAGATGAGGATCGACATGCCGTTGCCGACGCCGCGCTCCGTGATGAGCTCGGCGAGCCACATGATGAGTCCGGTTCCCGCCGTCATGGCGAGGATGGCCATGGTGATCTTGACGGGGTTCGCCCCCGGAATGGGCTGATGCCTGCAGCCCTGGAAGAGCGTCGTGTTGGCCAGAGAGACGTACACCGCCGATTGGAGGACCCCCAGGCCGATCGTCAGATAGCGGGTGTACTCGGTGAGTTTGGCCGTTCCCGACTGTCCCTCTTTGTGAAGCTGCTCGAACCTCGGGATGACGACGCGCAGAAGCTGGATGATGATCGACGCCGTGATGTAGGGCATGATGCCGAGCGCGAAAACGGACAGCTGGAGCATCGCCCCGCCCGAAAACATGTTGAGGAGATTGAGGAAATCACCCTCGCCCTGCTGAGCGGCGCACTGGCGCACGTTGCGTATTGAAACGAACGGCGCAGGAACGAAAGTGCCCAATCTGTAGATCACCATGATGGCGACCGTGAAGAGCAGCTTGCGGCGAAGGTCTGGGGTGCGGAACGCGGCCGCGAACGCCTTGAGCAAAATTCCTCCAGATTGCGGTAAGACCGCGGGTGTGTTGCGGACTGTGCCCGCGTCGATGAGTTCGGGAGAGACCCGACCACGGGGATGGCAGTTGGCGGCCCCGCACCGCTCTCATTACTATACCCGGCGGCAGACGATCGCGACTACATCCGAAGCGCAACCCGCCGCGAGGAATGCAACACGGGAATGCCCCCGCTAGGCGCGGGGGCATTCCCGTTTGTTCAGCGAGCGGCGATGCTTCCGCCGGCCGCTTCGATCTTTTCCTTTGCAGATCCCGACCAGGCGTCGACTCGGACGTCGAGCTTGACGGCCAAGTCGCCGGTCCCCAGGACCTTGACGAGGTGCTTGTCGCGAACCGCGCCCTTGGCGACGAGGTCTTCGACGGTCACCTTGCCGCCCTCGGGGAAAAGCTCGCTCAGCGCGCCGACGTTGACCACTTGGTACTCGACGCGGAACGGATTCTTGAATCCGCGCAGCTTCGGAAGCCGCATGTGGATCGGCATTTGGCCGCCCTCAAAACGAGCGGGAACCTGGTAGCGGGCCTTCGTGCCCTTGGTTCCGCGACCCGCGGTCTTGCCCTTCGAGCCCTCGCCGCGTCCCACGCGGGTCTTGGCCTTGTTCGATCCGGGAGCGGGGCGAAGGTGGTGGATCTTCAGGACGCCCTCAGGGGCGGCGGCTTTCTTCGATGCCTTCTTGGTGGCCATCAGTCGACCTCCTCCACTTTGACGAGATGGGCAACGGTGCGGATGGCGCCGAGAACCTCGGGGCGGTCCTCGCGAACCACGGACTGGCCGATGCGGCGCAGACCGAGCGTGCGAAGGGTGTCCTTCTGGTTCTGCCTGCCGCCGATGGCGGACTTGACCTGTGTGATCTTCAGCTGTGCCATCACGCACCAACTCCTGCGGCGGCGGCCTCGTTCTCAGCCTTGACGGCCTCGGCCTCCTTCTCTGACCGCGCCTTGGCCTCGGCTTCGGCGCGGGCTCGCAACATCGACTCCGGGGCGACGCGCTCCAAGGGAAGGCCTCGGCGCGCCGCGACGGACTCGGGCTGCTCGAGGCCCTTGAGGGCCGCGACCGCCGCGTGGACGATATTGATCGCGTTGGACGATCCGAGCGACTTGCTCAGAACGTCGTGAATGCCTGCGCACTCCATGAGCGCGCGGACCGGGCCGCCCGCGATGACGCCCGTTCCGGGGGAAGCCGGGCGCAGAAGCACGATGCCTGCGGCGTCCTCGCCCTGGACCAGGTGCGGAATGGTCGAGCCGATTCGGGGAACCTTGAAGAAGTTCTTCTTGGCTTCCTCCGTGCCCTTGGCGATGGCCGAGGGCACTTCCTTCGCTTTCCCGTAGCCCACGCCGACGGTGCCGTTCCCGTCACCGACGATGACGAGGGCCGTGAAGGACATCCGGCGTCCGCCCTTGACCGTCTTGGCCACGCGGTTGATCGTCACGACGCGCTCGATGTACGCGTTCTTCTCTTCGGACCGGCGATCCCGGCGCTCGCCGCGACGCTCGCCGCGGCGCCCGCGGCGCTCACCGTTGTTGTTCTCGTCGGGGTTAGCTCCCCGACCACGCTGCTGTGCAGCCATCAGTACACCTCTTTCGCCAGTCTCACAGGGTCAGCCCGGCGGCGCGGGCGCCTTCGGCCACAGCGGCGACGCGGCCGTGGTACTTGTTGCCTCCGCGGTCAAAGACCACGGAGCTGATTCCGGCTTCCAGGGCGCGCTTGGCGACGAGTTCGCCGACCTTGCGCGCTTTGTCCGCCTTCGTGCCGTCGTCGCTGCGAAGCTCGGCTTCGTAAGTCGATGCCGCGGCCAGAGTGCGGCCGACGGAGTCGTCGACGACCTGGGCAAGCATGTGGCGATTCGACCGGCTGACCACGAGACGCGGACGCGAGGGCGTGCCCACAACCTTCTTGCGGACGCGGAAGTGGCGGCGCTTGCGAGCGAGGAACTTCCCCTTGCCTTTGACGATGACAGCCATCACTTACCAGCCTTTCCGGCCTTGCGGCGCACGTTCTCGTCGGCGTAGCGCACGCCCTTGCCCTTGTAAGGCTCGGGCTTGCGCAGCTTGCGGATGTTGGCCGCGACCTCGCCGACCTGCTGCTTGTTGATTCCGTTCACGGAAAACTTCGTCGGAGACTCGACCGCGAAGGTGATTCCCTCGGGCGCCGAAACGACGATCGTGTGCGAGTAGCCGAGCGAGAACTCAAGGTTCGACCCCTTGGCCACCACACGGTATCCGGTTCCGACGATCTCCATGGCCTTCGAGTAGCCCTGGGTCACGCCGACCACCATGTTGTCGATGAGCGTGCGGGTCAGGCCGTGGAGCGAGCGCGACTTGCGCTCGTCGTCGGGCCTCGTGACCGAAATGAGGCCGTCGTCGAAGGAGACCGCGATGGGCTCGGCGACCGTGTGCTCGAGCGTGCCCTTCGGCCCCTTGACCGTGACTTGGCGGCCGTCGATTGTCACCTCGACGCCGGAAGGGACCTGGACGGGCTGCTTGCCAATGCGCGACATTATTCCTCCCGTCACCAGACGTAGGCGAGGACTTCCCCGCCGACGCCCTTGTCCTTGGCCTCGCGGTCCGTCAGCAGGCCGGAGGACGTCGAAAGAATCGCGACGCCGAGGCCACCGAGAACCTTGGGCAGATTGGTGGACTTCGCGTAAACGCGCAGGCCAGGCTTCGAAATGCGCCGAAGGCCGGCGAGCGCGCGCTCACGGTTCGATCCGTACTTCAGATTGAGGGTGAGCGTCTTGCCCACCTTCGCCTCCTCGACGCCGAATCCGGCGATGTAGCCTTCCCGCTCGAGGATCTCGGCGATATGCGCCTTGAGCTTCGAGTAAGGCATCGACACCGACTCGTGAAACGCCGAGTTGGCGTTGCGCAGACGCGTCAGCATGTCTGCGATTGGGTCAGTCATTGACATTGGGCGTGTGCCCTTCCCCGTCGCGGTTTCCCTTCCGGACCTGCGACGTAGTGCTTACCAGCTGGACTTCTTGATACCCGGGAGTTCGCCGCGCAGGGCGAGCTCGCGAAGGCAAACCCGGCACAGGCCGAATTTGCGGTACACGGCCTTCGGGCGGCCGCATCGGTTGCATCGGGTGTAGGCGCGAACGCCGAACTTCGGCTTCCGGGCTTGCTTTTGCTTGAGCGCAGTCTTCGCCATGCGTCAGGCCTCCTTAAAGGGAAAACCGAGAAGGCGCAGAAGGGAGCGGCCTTCGTCGTTGGTCTTGGCCGTCGTGACGACGGTGATGTCCATGCCGCGAACCCGGTCGATCTTGTCCATGTCGATCTCGTGGAACACGGTCTGTTCGGTCAGGCCGA
>ERZ773042.1856-NODE-1856-length-12048-cov-11.264237_pt1 | contig 12048 bp, 7 predicted proteins | sample MGYA00511664_ERZ773042 | MGnify/ENA primary metagenome ERZ773042 (study PRJEB29015, sample SAMEA2737984) | human oral metagenome | biome: human oral; feature: human-associated habitat; material: dental | place: China | collected 2036 ... | reverse complement strand
GCGTCCGCCGCGGCCGCGCGCACGCCGTCGCGCACGATGGCCTCCACGAGCTCGGCCACCCTGCGTGTGAAGGCCTCGTAGGCGACGAGTTCGTCGGGAAGGAAGCCGCCTCTCATGACGGCATCGACGTGTTCGCGCACGTTTGAGGCGCCGGCCGTCGCCGCGGCGAGCGTTTCTCGCTTCGGCTCGACCATTTCACGCGCAATCGGGCCCGGGTCGAAGCCTTGCGGAGGGCAGACGCAGGCGATCCAGGCCGCCGCCGTCAGCGCCATTTGCTGCGGCACGCTCCCCTTTTCGAGCAGTCGTATGGCCGGGGCGGGTATGCGCTGAAGGAGCTTCGCCGACCCGTCGGATCCCACCCGGGCCGTCTTGTCGCCCAGCGCGAAGTTCGTCCACCGCACGAACAGCCGGGCGATGTAGGCGTCGGCGTCGAAGCCCGAGGGAAGGTCGATCGAGGGCAGATACTCGTCGTAAAGGGCGGCGCGCACGCATTCTTCGACGAAGGGCTGGGTGCGCGAGTCCGGAATCGTCTCGCGCCCGTCGAGCGCGCCCAGGTACGAAATGAGCGAATGCGATCCGTTGAGCAGGCGCAGCTTGACCAGCTCGTACTTGCCGACCTCGTCGGTGAAGGCGACGCCGTCGGCGTGCTCCCAGGCGGGCCGGCCGGCCGCGAACTTGTCCTCCATGACCCACATCGTGAATCCCTCGGCGGGGACGGGGACGGCGTCGTCGAAGCCCGCGATCCGGCGAACCGCCTCGCGCACGGCGTCCGTCGTGGCGGGGACGATGCGGTCGACCATCGCGTTGGGGAAGGTCACATTGGCCTCCAGCCAGGCGAAAAACTCCGGCCCCGCGCCTGTCTCTTCGAGGAATTCGACGACGAGGGAGCGGGTGACGTCGCCCGCGGAGACCATGTTGTCGCAGGAAAGGACCGTGACGGGCGCGCCGCCGCGCTCGAAGCGCCGCATGAGCCCACGCGCGACGAGCCCCACGGTGGTTTGCGCCCCGCCCGCGAAGTCGGCGAGGACGGCCGGGTCGGAGCGGTCGAGGCCTCCCGTGCGGGAATCGCGGCGATACCCGTTCTCGGAGACAGTCAACGTGATGATCTTGTGCCGCGGCTCGGCGAGAAGATCGAGGACCCGCTCGGTTTCCTCGGCCGCGACGGCGAAATCGCGATGGACGTCGACGACGGACACCGACTCGCCCTCCGGCGTCAGCTCAAGGATCGAATAGACCCCGTCCTGCTCGCGCAGCGCATTGACGACGGCGGGGTTGTGGCTGGCCACGCCGACGATCCCCCACTCCCCCGGCTCGGCCGCGAGAGCCTGGGCGGTTGCCACCGCGGCGTGCGCACGGTGGAACTGCGCGATGCCGATGTGCACGATCCCGGTAGTGGCGGGTGCGCTCGCGCCAATGCGCCGATCAACCGGAAGGTGCTCGCGATTGAGTTTCATTGATTGTCTCCTTTGACTGCGCCAACTTAGTTGGCCGAATTCGTGTGGGTTTCGTCGCCGCTTGGCCGGCCTTTGGCACCGCTGGTTTGCTCGGTTTTGGCCCCGCCCACCTCATCGGCGGCCTGGACGACGATGAAAGAGGCCGATTCCGCCGCTGTCTCCGGGTCGGCGTCCCGAATCGCGCGGGCGAGGCGAATGTGGCAGCGCACGGCGTCGGCGTCAGGGTGTGCGGGCTGAAGGTCCCAGTGGGTGCGCTCGACCAGCAGCGAGCCGACCATCGCCCCCAACCGCGCGAAGATCTCGTTGCCGGAAAGGGAGGAAACGAGCTCGTGAAACTCAATGTCCGCCGCGAGGAACTCCGGATCGGCCCCGCGCCCTTCGACCCCAAGATCGCGCATGCGTTCGGCCAGTTCGACGAGTCGCTCGGCGCCGGGCAGCCCGCGCGACGCCGCCAGCCGCGCGGCCTCGGGTTCGATGCCGCGCCGCAATTCGCTGATTTCCAGGATGTGGTGGCGGCGCTCGTCGGCGTCGTACATCCGCCAGGCGATGACGTGCGGATCGAGAAGCTGCCAGCTTCCGCGCGGTTCAACGGTCACTCCCACGCGACGGCGGGACGTAACCATTCCCAGGCCTTCGAGGACCTTGACGACGTCGCGGACCAGCGTGCGCGAAACTCCGAACTCGGCTTCGAGGTCGGCGAGCGTCATGACGGTTCCGGCGGGCCGGCTCCCGGTCGCGATCTGCCTGCCGAGCTCGCCGAGCAGAGCCTCGTAATCGGTCGCCCCCTCCGGGGCGGACTCCGAAGCGGGGCCAGAGGCACGCGCCGAAGCGGGGCCAGAGGAACGCTCAAACGCGCGTCCCTCGGATCCGCCGGCTCGCGAACCCTCGACGTCGGCTTTGCGCGCGGGAGGGAGCGCCCACGCCTTTCTCCCCGCGTGAGGCGAGTCGAGGCTCCGCTCGGGCACGGGCTGCCCAGCACGGGCCGCGCCTGCGCCTTGCGCGCCTGCGCCGTCGTCGTTCGGGGCCATGGTCACCTCGCTAGGAGTCGCGGTCTCGCCGGGACGAGCACCGACGAACCGACGTGAATCGGCGTCAAACCTAAAGTTTCGATGCTTGATTAAACGTTTCGACGTCCAACCAATGTTCCGACGTCGAACCAGGCGCTTCGACGTCGCCATATCGAAGACCCTCGCCTCGGCAAACGGCGGAATCTCGCGATTTCGTCACTCGTCTGGCAAAGCGTCAATGATACTACTATTATGGCGATCACAGTCGCATGGGGCAAGGCAGCCCCCGCGGCAGACGCATTCGAGCCGAGCTCGCCCCGGCTCACTCCAAACACTCGAGCCGAGTTCGTCCCGGCTCACCGCTCAACGGAGACACACATGGAACCAACAACAGCCATACTGGCCGATGACAAACGGGTATTCATCGACAAAAGCGGCGCCTGGGTCGGCAGCATCCCGCCTGCAGCCTTGCTCGCGATCGCGGCCGCAGCGATCGCTGTCATCCTTTTCCTCGTCATTGCACTTAAGTTTCACGCCTTCATCACGCTCGTCGTCGTCTCGATCGTGACCGCCGTCGCCGCGGGAATCCCGCTCGACAAGCTTTACGACACCGTCATGGAAGGGTTCAATTCGACGCTGGGCAGCGTCGGAATACTGGTGGGCCTCGGCGCAATGCTGGGCGTGCTGGTCGAACATTCTGGCGGCGCCCAGGTGCTCGCCGACTACATGATCGGAAAATTCGGTGAGAAGCGCGCCCCCATGGCGCTCGGCTTCGCCTCCCTTCTGCTGGGCTTCCCCATGTTCTTCGACGCCGGCCTCGTGGTCATGCTGCCCATCGTCTTCGCCGTCGCCAAGCGGCTGGGCGGGCCCATCCTGCTCTACGCCTTCCCCACGGCCGTCGCCTTCTCCGTGATGCACGTCTTCGTGCCGCCGCACCCCGGCCCGGTCTCCACATCCACCTTCTACGGCGTCAACCTCGGCTACCTCATGGTGGTCGGCATCATTTTCGCGATCCCCACCTTCTACGTCACCGGCGTGCTGTGGGGGCGCCGCTGCGCCAAAAAGTTCCCGAACATCGACATCTCCAAGACGATCTTCGGCGCGAGGACCGAACCCGTTGAGAATCCGCCGAGGGTCGCCACCGTCGTGGGCATCCTTCTCCTGCCGATGTTCCTCATCCTCCTCAACACGTCCGTCGATTTCATGACGAAGGCGGGAACGTTCGGCGAGTACAACGCCGACCCCAAGCTTTCCCACGTCAGCCTGCCGCTGTGGGCGCAAGTTTTCAGCCTGCTCGGAAAGCCCGGCGTCGCACTGCTCATCGCCGTCCTCACAGCGATCCCCGTGCTTGGAACGTCCAAGGGAGTGCACAGATCAGCTCTGGAGAAACTCCTCGACTCGGCTCTTGCGCCCATCGCCTCGGTCGTCTTCATCACCGGCGCGGGCGGAATGTTCGGCGGAGTGCTCCGCGCCTCCGGCATCGGCGACGCCCTCAAGTACATGCTCGACAACATCGGCGTCCCCGTCATCGTCGCCGCCTACATCATCGCGGTGGCTCTGCGCCTGGCACAAGGCTCGGCGACGGTTGCCCTGACGACGGCGGCCGGCCTCATGTCCGCGGGCGTCCTCGGCGGGGGCTACAACGAGCTCCAAATCGTCGCCATCACCCTGGCCACCGCCGCGGGTTCCGTTTTCGCCTCGCACGTCAACGACTCCGGCTTCTGGCTGGTGGGCCGCCTCCTCGGCATGGACACGGCCACGACCCTGCGCACATGGACGGTTCAGCAGATGCTTGAATCCCTCATGGTGTTCGCTCTGTCCGCCCTGTTGTTCGTCGTGGCGTAGCCGGACGCGGCCAGACCGCCGCTCCGCCCGAGCGCGGAGCGGCCCGACGCAGACGTGGCGGGGTCCGGCGCGGAAAGGGGAAACCCAGCCGGACCCAGCCGCTGAGAAACAACCTGACCAAAGAGAACAGCGAGGAGCGAAAGTGAAAACCCTCTTCATCCACGGCCGCGAGGACATCCGCCTCGAGGACGTTCCCACGCCCGAGCCGGGCCCCGGCGAAGTCCGCCTGCGCATTGCCTACGTCGGCGTCTGCGGATCCGACCTGCACTATTACTTCAACGGGGCCAACGGCGCCTTCGTCGTCGAAGAGCCGATGGCGCCCGGGCACGAAGTTTCCGGCGTCGTCGACCTCGACCCCTCGGGAAAGCTGGCTTCCGGCACGCCCGTGACGGTCCATCCGGCGACGTTTGGCGAGCCAATCCCCGGAATTGAGGACAAGCGCCACCTTTTCCCGGGCGGCAGCTACCTCGGCTCGGCCTCCACCCACCCCCACACGCAGGGAGGGATGAGCGAATTTCTCATCGTCAAGGATTTCATGGTGCGCCCGCTTCCCGCAGGCATGGACCTTCGCGTGGCCGCGCTCGCCGAGCCCCTGGGCGTGGCTTTGCACGGGATCAACGTGGCCGGCGGCGTCGAGGGCAAGAGTGTAGTGGTCTCGGGCTCCGGGCCGATCGGCCTGCTCGCGGCCGCAGCAGCCGTGGCGAAAGGCGCAGCCGAGGTCGTCTCCACCGACGTCCTGGCGGGGCCGCTGGACCGGGCGCGGCGGCTGGGGGCGCGCCCGGTGAGAGTCGGCGGGGCGAGCGGCGCCGACGTGGACGCCTCGGGCGGTGCGGGCGGCAAAGGGACCGCAGGCGGAGCGGGCGCCGCAGAGCTTCCCCGCGGACACTTCGACGTCGCCCTCGAATGCTCGGGGATACCCGCAGCCGTGTCTGCGATCATAGAGGCCGTCCGGCCGGCGGGCATCCACGCCCAGATCGGAATGATGGGCGCCGGGCCGCAGCCCATCGCGCTCGCGACGCTCATCGCCAAAGAAATTCAGCTTCGCGGGTGTTTCCGTTTCAACACGGAGATCGACGAGGCGATTGAGCTTCTGGCCGCCCGCCCGGAGATCGCCGACGTCGTCGTCACCCACGTTTTCGCCGGCAACTCGGCGGATTCGGCGGTCGAGGCGTTCACGACGGCGAAGGACTCCGACGCCTCGGGAAAGGTGCTCGTGGACATGCGAGGCTGAGCCGGGCCGGCGAGGCCGTGCCGGCCCACAAGTCCGTTTTGGGCTGTGGGTCGGGACTGACGTCGCTCTCTACACGTTAACGCGCACACCACCACGCGATGCCATCAACGTACCAAGCTGGTCTTCACTTGTTGTCATCAACGAACACTTTTACCGAAGAACAGACTTATTTTCTTAAATAGAATTTAAGAAAATTGTTCAGTAAGTTCTAATCTTGTATTACCTTTCAATTCACTATCCACATAGGGCTACTTTAACGATCTGAACTTTAACAACATTATATGGGTCCCACCACTTATATGGCTCGTACATCCATCTCGGGGAAGAGCACTGAGGCTATCGATAAGGGTTGTTTGAATCTGAGGGACAATCATTACCGAAGGTTTAAAACACTCAATCCATACGTGTTGTCTTGACGATTAGGAAGACTTGCCAACTCAGACATGACGAATGCAAAGATTTCAGAGAACTTTTCTTAGACACTTTGAATAAGCATTTACAACATTTCGAAAGAGATAGACCATGCGCTTTGACCGATGACTGCTTTTGAGTTCAACAAATGATGATAAATTCTGCCGAATAGTTAAACTCACCCTGATTAAAAATCGAACCGCATAATTAACATATTTCCAATAACAAAACTACTGTAAGTATTATTTTCTATATTATTGCTGTAAAACATAGAATAAAAGATATTAGATCACAAAATACCTTCATATATAATGAAATAATTTAATATTTCATTATATGGACATAGGTAAAATAAAAACAGTTCTAAAGCCCTCACAACATTAAGTCAACAATAAAATTTGGTTTTACAGAATCCAATTACATAAGTGGGATGCAAAATCACGACATCAGCCTCCCCAGCTCGTTGAGATGATGTATTATTTCCTCTGCAATCGAAGGCGCAATCTTGCGATCTCTAGTCTTGAGCTTGCGGTGAAGATTCTCAATCACTACTTCATCTGACGCTTTACCGTCAGTGTGGAGTTTGAGGAACTCAACCCAAGCCTTAGTGGAAATCCCAAGGATTGGCACTCGTTTAGTCTGCTCAATGAACTCGTCCATAAGGGGCTTACAGCGAGGAAGACGGCCAAAGTTACCTCCACCATCCGCGAGGGGGCGAACACTCACATGATCTTTCTTTGTTGGGTACAAGATGGGACTCTTAGGGAAAATAAGCCCTCTCTCATCGTCAGTCTCCCGAACGAACTGCCACCAGTAGTCACGCCACTGAGCAGCATATTTTGCGGATTCGACCCACGGCTCAACAACTTGAGGGAGTCCACTGACTGCGCTCGACAAATACCAAGGGACTACACAAACGAGATCATGGGGCGCACACGCATCCGACGAAACTTCGTACCTCAACGACGGCACGCCTTCCTTTGAAAGCATCCACCAACCTTTGAGTTCGATGCCGAGCGCGATAGGAAGATCTGATGAGGCTGATCCGTCAACCAACTTGACGTCCGGAAAAGCCTGACTAGATCGCTCAAATCGGTATGTAGGCCAGTGTGAGTCAGGGTCCCAGATCGGGCGAAGCTTATTAAGCGTCCGGACAACCTCAAGTTCAATACCCGCCCCTATGAAGGAGTTTAGGCTAAACAGGTCGGTCGCGGCGACTCCGCTGATAGGATGCTCAAACTCAAACTCGCCGGGAAGCGCATTCAGGGCCGCTTTTACCCCGTGTTGAAGCTTCGTCAGCGGATCGACCGGGTCGAGAATAGGACGCATTGGCTCCTCAGATTCATATTGCACCCCGTCATTTTCAAGCACGCTTCGCCTCCGCAGTTTCGATGTTGGCCGGAACAGTTAGGAATAGGTTGTCAGCTTCTTCATCAGGGCTGCTCGTATTAGCCGCAACGAGAAGGCGCTCGGCTGTAAGTTTTGCGAAGTACGGGTCGAGCTCCGCAAGATAGGCACGACGCCCCATAGCAACAGCGGCAACGGAGCCAGTGCCGAGACCGGCAAAGGGCTCCCAGATCACGTCACCAGGAGAGGTTGTTGCATGAACTAATCTTTCCATCAGCTCCAATGGTTTTTGATTCAGATGGGTAGCACTTGCTTTCGTCGGTCGATAGACGCGCGGAGCGGAACGTCGCATGGACCCCTTCATACGCTCGGAGTCATGCAAGGGTGAACGACTCCAGACGTTCGTAAGTCCATGAACATGATTCCACTTGTGCCGTGCACAGTCCCACTCAGCTTCGGTCACAGACCCCTCACCGTCGAGAGAGAAGTAGGGCCTGCCACTCTCCAAGCCATGTTTATTGCAATAGGAGGCCATGGCTGCGACAGCGTGTCCGGGCGGCCAGTACCACAACCAATCGGCAGTCAAGTACTTGCGAGTCGCAGCATTCTTGACCCCGCATGCATCATTAGCTAGATACAATGGTAGGCCAGAGCGTCGCCACTCATAACGAAGCCAAGACTGAGCGTTAAGCGTTTCGCCGCCAACGGTCACCTCAAAACGACGCTGGTAGAGGACACATACCTCTGTAACTACAGGGAACTGTCGAATAGTTTTGCCGTTAACATTACCCGCTATATGGCTCACGCCCTTATCCCAGACAACCGTCTGCACATAGTCCCAGCCCTGCCGCCTGAGCTCGGGATGCACGGAGGCCCATCCCACTTCGGTCCCCCAGAACCAGAGCGCAGTTCCCGGAGCAGACCGCTTGGTCCACTCCTCTATATGAGGACGGTACCATTCCACGAGACCATTCTCGTCAGTTGTGTCTCCATTGAATCCACGGACTCCATAAGCGCCATCGCTGATGATGCATGTAGGTGACGGCCAATCGGCGTATGCATCGCGGACATCCCCCTGATGCAACATGTACTGCCGTACCCGGCCCATTGACGGCTCCTTTCAATTCTAGGGATCAGCATTACGCAGTTTGATGCACATGCGTTCGCAATCGTTCGATTCCACATACATGGCAACAAGTGAGCCCGTCGACACTCAAGGGAATTTAACTTACTCCACTGAGCTGGCGTGCCACTTTTAAATCATACCACAGTATTCGTTCCGTTTAGAACATCAGACACCCGGATGTTCGAGGCTTGGTTCCTCCTGCTCATTTACGATGATTGACATAAACCGTGGGCCTTATCCCTATATCGTGGACGCCGCATGACACTAAACCGTAAATTTAACAGTGATCGTTTTCTCGCAGGTTGTTGAGGTACAGGCGGTCCAGGACGGATGCTGCGACTAGCTCATGCGGGAGTATCCTGCGAGGCCTCGTCAGGTGGTGTTTTTCGTGTCAGGGCGGCGTCGAATCGGCTTCGCATGAGCGTTGTCGGTTAAGGACTCGACGGCTTCCATGGATCGAAACGGCTCAGAGCTTACCGCACAACATCGGCGCGCACCTCGTGGGAGGCGTCGAGGCGATCGACAATCGAATGTCGGAGATGACGCCGATCAGTGACCAGCGGCCAGGCTGCAGCCGCCAGTTCGGTGCGCATGTAGATCGGCCGTTCTGCCGCGGGCAAGGCACCGACTTGTGATAATCGATTGATTCGCTACCAGATAACGAGAGCGAGCCCTTGACGGCGGACAACTGCGCAATAGTCTGCGACACAGCGTTGGTTCGACGCAGCGACGATAAAGCCGTGTCCAAACCTCGTCAGACGGCTGACTCAGCTGTGATCCGAAGGACACCCATCGCAACATCGACAGCGTAGCCCGCACGGGATCAGCTCAGCCATCACAGCTGCAGCTGTGTATGGGAGGTTAGAGCCCCAGGGGAAGCCTTTCCTACGTGTCTTGCCAAAAGCGGCTGACGCCAGACAACGTCTTGTAACAGTCCCGCCGGGTAGGTAGCCGTATTGTCGTCGACGAACCGACACACGAACTCTACCGCTCAGTCTGCCCGACGAAATATTTGGCCGATTAACGAAAAATGTCGCACTCACTGGCCGGTATTACATACTCGACCTGCAACGTCTGGCAATTATCCGCTCCGGCGTTTGCCGGTCCAGCTGCCAAAATATGCGATCAATCCCAGGGGCCGCGTTGTACAAGTCAGCCAGGCCCGCAGCGTCTTACGTCCAGCCCAGATCGACCACAATGGACTGGACTAGCCAACCCCCGGCAGTCTCTCTACAACTCGACCGCCTGACGGCGAAGCTCCTCCAAATAACTCCTAAGTGCGATAGACTCATCATCTCCTTCCCGTTCCTGAAGGAAACTAACGTACCCAATAACAAGGATCAATCCCCGGCTTTTCAAGTTCCATGTCGTACCCCCGCAATCCATTGGACCCTGATCAATGCCCTTTACGCAGCAGGGAACACAAGCTGCATGAACACCGAGTCTGAAATTTTGGCCGCCAACACCGACGTTTTATCACACAATAGAAGTTTTCATTTTGCGGTATGCTAAGACTAATCTCAAATAGATCGATTAAACGTTTACTGGATACCCTACGTACTTGGCCACGGATGTTCCACCCTCCCGGATCGAAGTCTCTATGCATGCGCCTGCCTTCATATGCTCTACAAACCGTTTTCTCCTGTTTCAAAAACGTTAGTTATCCTGCTAAGTCTGAACCAGTCCCTTTACTTAAGTACTTTCACCTCGCCGCCCTGGAAGCCCGCCTACTATCAACGGGCATGACATTGACCGGCACAAACCGCTGCATTCAACCTGAATATACTGGCAAACAAGAGAATATGCATATACGTGCGGGTTTCTCACTAATGAGAACCGCGCTAATCCGCGGGTTGTCCCCCACTGCGGGGAAAAGAAACCACGTCGGCGCGGCTGTGCAGGTGCCGCTCCAGACTCGCGAGCCGCTGTCAGCCCTCGACCGCACCCTGTAAAATCGTGGCGGATGCCGTTGCGCCGCTGTTTGACGCCCGATCGGGAGGCAGGCGAGCCGGACTCGCGTGCTCAACCGCCGCAGCCCTCGGACCGGTTGTCGACAGGGCTTGGCTGCCGGCCGAATCTGCCGCCCGTCGGCCCAGATTCGCCGTCGGCCATGGCTGGTCGCCACGCGGTTCGAGCGCCCGCCGATTCGGGCAATCGCCGGTGCGGCCGTCCGCCCTGATCGACGTCGGCGGCTTTCACTCCGCCGACGTCGGCCCGCGCGGGCGACGGCGTCCCACAGGGAGTGCGCACCCAAAAAGAGCGCACTCATCGAATACACCCCACAACGACGAGGACTCTCATGCCGATCACCTTTGAACAGCTCACAGCCCACCGCATCATCCCGGTCGCGGCCATCGACGTCGCCGAGGCGGCCGTGCCCCTGGCCCGCGCCCTCGTCGCCGGCGGGCTTCCCGTGCTCGAGGTGCCTCTGCGCACCGCGGCGGCAGCCAAGGCGATCGCCTCGATCAGGAACGACGAGGGGCTGGCCGAAGCCGGCATGATCGTGGGAGCCGGAACAGTCATCAAGGTTCCACAGGTGGAGACGGCCTTCCACGCGGGCGCGGACTTCGTCGTCTCCCCCGGTTTTTCACGGCGGGTGGTTCAGCACACCCTCGGCATGGGCATGCTGCCGCTGCCGGGCGTCTCCAGCGCAACCGACCTCATGGCCGCGGTCGACGCCGGAGCGACCGACGTCAACGTGTTTCCCGCGGCGGCATCCGGCGGCTCTGCCGCGATACGCGCGCTTTCCGCGCCTTTCGGCGACGTGCGCTTCGTTCCCACGGGCGGCATCTCCGCGGGCAACGCGGCCGAATACCTGGCCATCCCCTCCGTCGCCGCGGTGGGGACCTCATGGGTGGTGCCTCACAGGCTAGTCAAGGCGCAGGATTGGGACGGGATCACCCGGATCGCCCGGGCCGCCGTCGCGCTGGTCGAGGCCGTGCAAAAGATGTGAGGCGCCGTCCGACTCCGGCGTCGGGGCATTCGCCGGGCGCGTGCGGCGGCGCCGGCGTGCCCCTGTTGCGGCGGCTCAGCGCCGCCGCGCCCCAGCTGGGGAAACTCAACGGAACCGACCTCGCCGCGCGGAACCGGCCTCGCGGCGCGGCAACGGCGTCGACATGTCCCCCGACTGCGGCGGCTCACCCGTTTTCGAGGATTTCGTTGACCCGCTCGACCTTTGCGGCGATCTGCCCGGTGTAGCCCGGGCGTATGTCGGCCTTCATGACAAGCGAGATTCGAGGAGATCGCTCGGCGACGACGTCGACGCATCGCTTGACCACCGTCATGACCTCGTCCCATTCGCCTTCGAGTGTGGTGAACATGGACGTGGTTTCGTGCGGCAAACCAGACTCGCGGACGGCCTCGACCGCGGCCGCGACCGCTTGGGACACGGAGCCGTCGGGCTGATCGGACGTCATCGGCGCAATGGAGAATGCAAGCAACATAGGGCCAGGTTAGCCCCCGCGAGCACGGAGGCGCAGGCGCGCACGGCAGGAGTTGCTGACGGTTAGCCCCCGCGAGCGCGAAGGCGCAGGCGCGCACGGCAGGAGTCGCTGACGGTTGGCCCCCGCGAACGCGGAAGCGCACGGGCCGCGGAGCGACTTCGAATCGTCAAACCGGGTCAGCCTC
>ERZ773042.1855-NODE-1855-length-12054-cov-3.358780_pt1 | contig 12054 bp, 7 predicted proteins | sample MGYA00511664_ERZ773042 | MGnify/ENA primary metagenome ERZ773042 (study PRJEB29015, sample SAMEA2737984) | human oral metagenome | biome: human oral; feature: human-associated habitat; material: dental | place: China | collected 2036 ... | reverse complement strand
GGCGCGAAGAGAGGACGGCAGGGGGCCGTCCGAGACCCAGGGGGGACATAACGTGAGAGAGTACCTGGTAAGCGCGTCGGACGTGCTCGAGGAGTGCGCAACCGATGCCGAGCAGGGCCTTGGTGCCGGTGTCGCAGAGGAGCTGCTCAGGCAGAACGGCCCAAACAAGCTCAAGGAGGCCGAGAGGACCCCACTCTGGATCCGCTTCTTCCAGCAGATGGGCGATCCCATGGTGATCATGCTGATCGTGGCTGCGGTCATCTCGGCCGCAACGAGCGTGGTGCAGGGCGAGGCCGACTTCGCCGACGTGGTCATCATCATGTTCGTCGTCATCCTCAACTCCGTCCTCGGCGTCGTGCAGGAGGCCAAGTCCGAGGAGGCGCTCGCGGCGCTCCAGGAGATGGCCGCCGCCACGAGCAAGGTCATCCGGGACGGCAAGCAGGTCGAGGTCCACTCGCAGGACCTCGTCGTGGGTGACGTCGTGATCCTCGAGGCCGGCGACTCCGTGCCGGCGGACTGCCGCATCCTCGAGAGCGCGTCCATGAAGGTCGAGGAGGCGGCCCTCACGGGCGAGTCCGTGCCCGTGACGAAGCACGCGTACGCGATCAGCCTTCCCGAGGGCGAGGACGACGTTCCTCTCGGCGATCGCAAGAACATGTGCTACATGGGCTCCACCGTGGTCTTTGGCCGTGGCCGTGCCGTGGTCGTAGCGACGGGCATGCAGACCGAGATGGGCAAGATCGCCGGCGCCATCGCCGAGGCACAGGACGAGGAGACCCCGCTGCAGGTCAAGCTCGACGAGCTCTCCCACATCCTGACCATCCTCGTCGTCATCATCTGCGCCGTCGTGTTCCTCACGGGCTTCTTCAAGCATGGCATGGGCTTCGTCTCAAACCTCGACCTGGTGCTCGACACCTTCATGGTCGCCGTGGCACTTGCCGTCGCCGCCATCCCCGAGGGACTGGTCGCCGTCGTGACCATCGTGCTCTCCATGGGCGTCACCAAGATGAGCCAGCGTCACGCCATCATCCGCAAGCTCTCGGCCGTCGAGACCCTGGGCTGCACCCAGATCATCTGCTCCGACAAGACGGGCACCCTCACCCAGAACCGCATGACCGTCGTGGAGCACGCCACCGAGAACCTCACCTCCCACGTCCGCACCATGGCGCTCGCCTCCGACGCCAAGTGGGACGAGGCCACCGGAGCCGCCCTCGGCGAGCCGACCGAGGCCGCGCTTGTGACCGACGCCGCCAAGCTGGGTTTCACGACCTCCCACCTGTCCCAGTCCCGCCCGCGCATCGGCGAGGCCCCGTTCGACTCTGGCCGCAAGATGATGTCCGTCGTGGTTCGCGGCAGGGATGGCGTCATGCAGCACACCAAGGGCGGTCCCGACGTCGTGCTGGCCCGTTGCACCAGGTACCTGGCCGAGGACGGCGTCGTCCCCATGACCGACGAGCTGCGCGCCCAGGTCATGGAGCAGAACAAGGCCATGGCCGACCGCGCGTTGCGCGTCATGGCGTCGGCGCGCCGCGACTGGGGCGACAGCGAGCCCGAGAGCTACGATGCCTCCTACCTCGAGCAGGACCTCACCTTCGTCGGGCTCTCCGGCATGATCGACCCGGTCCGTCCCGAGGTCAAGGCGGCCATCGAGGAGGCCCGCTCCGCAGGGATCCGTGTCGTCATGATCACCGGCGACCACGTCGATACCGCCGTGGCCATCGCCCGCGAGCTGTGCCTCGTCGAAGGGCGTGGGCAGGCCATCACCGGTGCCGAGCTTGACCGCCTCTCCAACGAGGAGCTCACCGAACGTATCGCAGACTTTGGCGTCTACGCCCGTGTCCAGCCCGAGCACAAGACCCGCATCGTCGACGCGTGGAAGAAGGAGGGCAAGGTCGTCGGCATGACCGGCGACGGCGTCAACGATGCCCCCTCCATCAAGCGCGCCGACATCGGCATCGGCATGGGCATCACCGGCACAGACGTCACCAAGAACGTCGCCGACATGGTTCTGGCTGACGACAACTTCGCCACCATCATCGGCGCGGTCGAAGAGGGCCGTCGCATCTACGACAACATCCGCAAGTGCATCCAGTTCCTGCTGTCCAGCAACCTCGCCGAGGTGATTGCGGTCTTCGTGGCCTCGCTCGTCGGCTTCACGATCCTCGAGCCTACGCACCTCTTGTGGATCAACCTCATCACCGACTCGCTGCCCGCCCTCGCCATGGCGACGGAGGGCGCCGAGAAGGACATCATGGAACGCCGTCCGCGCGACGCCAAGGACGGCATCTTCGCCGGGGGGATGGGTGCCGACACGATCTTCCAGGGCGTCGTCATCTCCCTGCTGACGATCGCCGCCTACTTCATCGGCATCAGCTCCGTTGGTGCCTCCGTCGCGGACGTCGTTGCCAGCGATAGGGCAGGTTTCACGGGCATGACCATGGCGTTTCTGACGCTCTCGATGGTCGAGATGTTCCACTCGCTCAACATGCGCAGCCTGCGCGGCTCCATCTTCACGCTCAAGGGTCAGAACAAGTGGCTGTGGGGGTCCCTCGCGATTGCGCTGCTCCTGACCTTCGTCGTGATCGAGACCCCGCTCTCCGTCGCCTTCGACTTCGCCGAGCTGGATTTGGAGCACTATGCCATCTCGATGGGTCTGGCCATCCTGATCATCCCCATCGTCGAGCTGGAGAAACTCGTCATGCGCTCGATCGAGAAGGGCGAGAGGCGCGGTTAGGGCAGAGGTGGTCGTGCGGCTGTTGCAGGGCGTGCGATTGTGCAGCGGTTCCGCGGTCGGCGTATGAGCATAACGACCGGTAACTTGTGGTAGGTTACCGGTCGTTCCTATCTGTCCACAGGTTCCTATCCGCAGGTACTCGCAGGTATCCGCAGGTACTTGCAGGTCCAAGTAACAAAAACTCCTGAGGGACTTTTGGCACTTTTGGCAATTTATGGGTATCTACCTGTGTAAACATGCGAAAGTAGCAAAAGTCCCTGAGTGACTTTTGCTACTTTCCGCTGTGTGGGCCACCTTGCTACTGACGTTGCTCGCGTGGGTTATCTGCTTCTATGGGTTACCCTACCGCCTGCGTCTCGCAATTGTCGGCCGGTTCGTGCGCACCGCATAGCGACCCGCAGCCGCCGTCACTCGCGACCGCAGCTGCCGCCGTCATTCGCAACTGCGGCTGCTGTCGACTCTCAGGTGCCAGATGTCGCGGTTGTACTGCTCTATGGTGCGGTCAGACGAGAAGAACCCGGCCTTTGCGATGTTCACCAGGGCCTTGCGCTGCCAGCTATGCTGGTCAGCCACGTCATTCAGGACGCGGGCCTTCTCGGTCAGGTAGGAGTCGAAGTCCGGGAAGGTCATGAACCAGTCCTTGCCCAGGAGCTCCTCCGTCAGACGCTCGAGGCTTTCCGCATTGCCCACCTCAAGCATCTGCGGTCCGCGCAGGAAGTCGACGGCCTCCTTGAGGCGCTCGTCCCCCTCGTAGTAGCTGCGCGGGTCGTAGTCGCCACGCTGGTAGCGCGCGATGACCTCGTCGGAGCCCTCGCCAAAGGTGTAGATGTTCCCCTTGCCCACGAGCTCCGCGATCTCCACGTTGGCGCCGTCCATCGTGCCCAGCGTCAGGGCCCCGTTGAGCATGAACTTCATATTGCTGGTGCCCGACGCCTCCTTGGAGGCCAGCGAGATCTGCTCCGAGACGTCGGCGGCGGGGATGAGCCGCTCCGCAGCGGTGACGTTGTAGTTCTCGATCATCACGACCTGCAGGTACTGGCTCGCCACGGGGTCTGCGGCAACGACCTTGCCCAGGCAGATGATGGCGTGGATGATGTCCTTGGCGATGGTGTAGGCCGGGGCCGCCTTGGCCCCAAAGAGCATGCACACCTTGCGCTCGGGCAACTTGCCGGCTTTGACTTGCAGGTACGTGTTCGTGGCCCACAGCAGGTTGAGCTGCTGGCGCTTGTACTCGTGCAGTCGCTTGGACTGAACGTCGAAGATGGCGTCGGGATCGACCTCGGTACCCTGGTGAGCACGCAGCCATGTGGCGAAGCGCTCCTTGTTGTGGCGTTTGATCTTGCTCAGCTGGTCGAGAAGGCCGTCGTCATCCTGGTGCGCGAGCAGGTCCTCCAGCCGGGTGGCGTCGTGCTTCCAATCGTCTCCGATGGTCTGGGTGATGAGGCCTGCGAGCTCGGGGTTGCACTCGATGCACCAGCGGCGGAAGGTGATGCCGTTGGTCTTGTTGTTGAACTTCTCGGGATAGAGCTTGTAGAACGGTGCCAGCTCGACGTCTTCCAGGATCTTGGTATGGAGCGCCGCCACGCCGTTGACGGAGTGGCTGAAGTGTATGTCGATGTTGGCCATGTGGACGTTGCCGTGCTCGTCGATCACCTGGACGAAGGGGTCCTCGCAGCTGTCGCGCACCAGCTTGTCCAGCTGGTCGATGATGGGGATGAGCTGCGGGGCGACCTGCTCGATGAAGTGCTTGGGCCAGGTCTCCAGCGCCTCGGCGAGGATGGTGTGGTTGGTGTAGGCGCACACGTCGCGCGCGATCGAGACGGCCTCGTCGAAGGCGATGCCGTGCTCTCCCAGCAGGCGGATGAGCTCGGGGATGACCATCGTGGGGTGCGTGTCGTTGATCTGGATTGCGGCGTAGTCGGCAAGGTCGTGCAGGTTGCTGCCGCGCGCCTGGCACTCGTCCAGGATGAGCTGCGCGCCGTTGGAGACCATGAAGTACTCCTGGTAGACGCGCAGGAGCCGGCCGGCATCGTCCGAGTCGTCGGGGTAGAGGAAGAGCGTCAGGTTCTTGGTGACGTCGTCCTTGTCGAAGGAGATGCCGCTGTGGATGACGCGCTCGTCTGCGCTGTCCACGTCGAACAGGCGCAGCTTGCCGCTTTTGCCCTCGTAGCCGGTGACGTCGATCTCGTAGAGGGTCGAGGTGACGTCGAAGCCGCCAAAGCTCACGCGGAAGTGTCGCGACGTCCTTCTCAGCCAGCTGTCCTGCCCCCACCTGAGCCAGTAGTCGGGCGACTCGCACTGGCGGTTGTCCGCAAAGTTCTGGCGGAAGAGCCCGCAGTGGTAGGCCAGGCCGATGCCGTCGGCGGGCAGGCCCAGGGTCGCGCAGGAGTCCAGGAAGCAGGCGGCAAGGCGGCCCAGGCCACCGTTTCCCAGCGACGGCTCCAGCTCCATCTCCTCGAGGGCGGAGAGGTCGCGGCCACAGGCGGCGAGCTCGTCTCGGACGCTGTCGTAGAGACCGAGGTTGATGAGGTTGTTGCTCAGGAGCTTGCCGATGAGGAACTCTGCGGAGATGTAGTAGAGCCTCTTCTTCCCCTGGTTGTAGCCGCGCTCGCGCGTGGCATCCGCGACGAGGGACAAAAGCGCGTTGAAGAGCTCGAGGTCGGTGCAGTCCGCAAGGGGCTTGTCGGTGTACGAGGAGAGCGTGGCGGTCTTCATGTCTGGCCTTCCTTCCGGTTCGGCGGGCGCCTGGGTGCACGCGTGGTGTCCGCATGGGACGCTAATAGACACTATAGTTGCGCATATAGGAGAAAATCTTGCACCATAGCAGCGAAAAGTAGTACTAAACTAGCAAATAGCTTCACTTGGGGCCGTGCTCGCGAGGAGGTGGCCATGGAGACGGGGGAGTACGAGCGCTATCGCGAGCGCAAGCTCCACGAGCGCGCCGGCTTCGCCTACGACACCTACCTCTGCACGATCCCGCAGGACTTCGATCGCGTCCCGCCGCACTGGCATGAGCAGATGGAGGTCATCTACGTGAAGCGGGGCTCGGGTGCGGTGTCGCTCAACTTCGAGCGCCTGCCGGTCGTCGCGGGGTCGATCGTCGTGGTGTGCCCGGGGCAGATCCATGCGATCGAGGGGGACCCGGGCGTGCGCATGGAGTACGAGAACATCATCTTCTCGCTCTCGGCGCTCGACAGCGCGGCGGAGGAGGACTGGTGCCGCACGAACGTGCTGGTCCCCTTGCGCAGGGGGACGTTGGGGATCCCCAACCCGCTTTCGCCGGGGTCCGAGCTCCACCAGGAGGCGGCGCGCGCCCTGGACCGGGCGGACGCCGCCTCGTCAGAGCGGGCGGCGGGCAACTCGCTGCTCGTCAGGAGCGCGATGCTGCTCTTCCTGCATGCACTCTACGTCCACGCGAGAAGGGACGAGCCCGTCGGTCCGGACATGGCCATCGAGCGCCTGAGGCCGGTGTTCGACGAGGTGAGGCTCCACTACGACCGTCCGCTCGACGTCGCGGGGGCCGCCCGCCTGAGCGGCTACAGCAAGGCCCACTTCATGCGCATCTTCAAGCAGGAGACGGGACAGACCTTCGTGGGCTACCTGAGCGACTACCGCCTGTCCGAGGCGGAGTCCCTCCTGCGAAGGACGAACGAGTCCGTGACGACTGTCGCACGTGGCTGCGGGTTCGACAACCTCTCGTACTTCACGCGTCGCTTCCGTGCCAAGTACGGCATGCCGCCCAGCGCGTACCGCAAGCACCGGATGGAGCGGACGTGACGCTAGGCCGTGACGTCGCAGGAACCGGTTGCGCCCCCTCGCTTGGCATCGATGGCGCTGCAGGCGATGCGAACGGCCTCCTCTACGCTGTCGGTCATGCTGACGAGGTGAAGGTCACCAGGTGACATCATTCCCCTCTCGACCATGGTGCCCTGTATCCAGTCTATGAGACCCTGCCAGTAGCCAGACCCGAAGAGCACGATGGGTATGGCGGGAGACTTGTGGGTCTGGACGAGGGTGAGCAGCTCGAAGGCCTCGTCCATGGTACCAAGCCCGCCTGGGAAGATGATGGCCCCCTGCGAGTACTTCACGAACATGGTCTTGCGCACGAAGAAGTAGCGAAACCCCATCCCCAGGTTGACCCACTTGTTGACGCCCTCCTCGAAGGGCAGCTCGATTCCCAGGCCGACGGAGACCCCGCCCATCTCGGCGGCACCGCGGTTGGCGGCCTCCATGATGCCGGGACCTCCGCCCGTTATCACCGCGACGCCCCTCTGGGCCATGAGCCGTCCACTCTGACGGGCTGCCTGGTAGTCGGGATGGTCCTGGCTGGTGCGGGCGGATCCGTAGACCGACACGGCGGGGCCGAGCTCGGCCAGCGCGCCAAAGCCGTCCACGAACTCCGACTGTATGCGGAGCACGCGCCAGGGATCGCTGTGGAGCCATTCGGTGTCCTGCATGGGTTCGAGCAGATGCTCGTTGGTGCTGTCCTCGGGGATCATCTTGCCGCGCAGGAGCACGGGCCCGCGTCGGTAGGCGGGACCCAGGGGCTGGTCCGCACTGCGTCGCCCCACGGCGTCTCCTCCCGTCGTGCCGTGCTCTCTAGCGCCACGCCCGTCTGCGCCACGCCCGTCAATCGTCATCGGATCCATGGGTCCCTCTTTCGCCGTCTCACGCATCGACGCGCGCGTCACCCCGTGTCCGAGCCGACAACCTACGGACGCGGTGACGTGACAGCCCTAGAATGTGATAATCCCATCAGTTTACCCGAGAGGGGCAAGGCGTTGGGGGAGCCCGTCCTCCCAGGCGAGGGAGGGCTCGCCGGCAATGAGCGGTCGCGCGTAGCGTTCGAAGTCGACGGTGAGCTCCATGCCGTCTGCGGTGATCCAGCTCGTGGGGACGGGTTTGGTCCGGTTGGCGACGGCGTGGACGTCCACCGTCTCGATTGAGCAGCCGTAAGGGGCGTCCCCGCTGCGCCTGAGGGCGCACATCCGCTCGCTCCCGCCGCGCTCCGCCGCCACGACGCCAGCTGCGCCCAGCGCGAAGGCCTCGTCCAGATCCGTCGCGCTTGCGCAGTGACTGGCGCAGCGCTGCAGGGTCGAGATCTCGACCGCACGGGCCTTGACGCCCAGGCGCTCCCTCACGAGCTGCGCCAGGTACCGGCTGGTGCCCGAGAGCGCCGCCAGGTGGCCGAACGCGTCGCGCCGGGTCCCGGGTGCGTTGGTCCGCTCGGCTACGAGGCGCCCGTCAGGCGTGCGTGCGCCCTCGCTCGCGGCGAGGATGACGCTGCTCTTCTCGGCCAGGAGTCCCTCAAGCCTGCCGAGCAGGGCGTCGACCTCGAGCGGCGCCTCGGGCAGGAGGATGACGTCGGCCCCTCCGGCGATGCCCGCGCCCAGGGCCAGCCAGCCGGCCCGGTGCCCCGCGGCGAGCCAGCCTGCGTCGCGGCCCATGATCTCGACCACGGTGACGCCCTTGAGGTCATAGACGTCCGAGTCGCAGGACAGCTCGCCGATGGAGGTCGCCACGTACTTGGCCGCCGAGCCGTAGCCCGGGGTGTGGTCCGTCCCGACTAGGTCGTTGTCGATCGTCTTGGGGATGCCGACGAAGCGGACGCCGCTGCCGACGCGTGAGCCCCAGGCGCCGAGCTTGGCGATGGTGTCCATGGAGTCGTTGCCGCCGATGTAGAGCACCGCGTCGACCTGCTGGCGCTCGAAGGCCGAGAAGAGCCTCTCGTAGGTGCCGGCGTCTTCCGATGCGTCCGGGAGCTTGTACCGGCAGCTGCCCAGCCAGCTGGCAGGCGTGTGGCGCAGCAGCTCGAGCTCGACGCTCGTGGGGAGCGCAGCGTCCAGGTCGACGGTGCGACCGGCCAGGAAGCCCTCTATGCCGTAGCGCATGCCGACGGCGTGGGCTCCCTGCCTGCGGGCGGCACTCACCACGCCGGCGAGACTGGCGTTGATGGCGGCCGTCGGGCCGCCCGACTGGCCTACGAGGACGTTGCGAAGGGTGCCGTGCGTATCGCAAGGGGTGCCGTACATGCCACATACCTCCCGGGGGACGGTGCGAAGTAGAACGCTGCAGAGGGAAACGCCGTGGAGGCGACGCTACGACAGGAGCATGCGGTCGTTCGCGAGCTCGCCGCCCGAGGCCTCCTCGAACTTCTGGAGCAGGTCGTGGACGCGCAGACGGCGCTTCTCGTCGTCGCGCGCATCGAAGATGACGTTGCCCTCGTGCATCATGATCAGGCGGTTGCCCAGGCGTATGGCGTCGTTCATGTTGTGCGTGACCATGAGCGTGGTGAGGCCATGCTCCCCCACGAGCCTCTCGGTCAGGGCCAGGACCTTGGAGGCGGTCTTGGGGTCGAGGGCGGCGGTGTGCTCGTCCAGAAGTAGCAGCTTGGGCTTCTTGAGGATGGCCATGAGCAGGGTGAGCGCCTGGCGCTGACCGCCGGAGAGCAGGCCCACCTTGGAGGTCAAGCGCTCCTCGAGCCCCAGATCGAGCTCGGCCAGGCGCTCTCGGTAGGAGGCGCGCTCGTCTCTGGTGATACCCCAGCTCAGGCCGCGACTCTCGCCACGCCTGGCCGCGAGGGCGAGGTTCTCGACGATCTGCATGTCTGCGGCAGTGCCGCGCATGGGGTCCTGGAAGACGCGCCCCAGGTCAGTGGCCCGCCTGTGCTCGGGCAGCCGGCTGACGTCGCGACCGTCCAGAATGACCTGCCCGCCGTCGAGCGCGAAGACGCCCGCGATGCTGTTGAGCAGCGTGGACTTGCCGGCGCCGTTGCCACCGATGACGGTGACGAAGTCGCCGGGCTCGAGGTGGAGGTCGACACCGGTGAGCGCGGGCTTCTCGTTGACCGTGCTCTTGTTGAAGGTCTTGGTGACACCCTTGAGGACTAGCACGAGCGCTCGCCCCCCTTCGCGTAGGCCCGGCGTTGCCGACCTCGCTCCCAGACGACGGGCACGACCAGCGCGAGCGCGACGATGATGGCGGACAGGAGCTTCATGTCGTTGGCGTCCATGCCCAGCTGCAGCACGACGGCACGGATGAGGAAGTAGACGACGGACCCCACCACGGCGGAGGCCAGGCGGCTACCGAAGGCCTGCAGCTTACCGGGGGTCAGGCGGCCAAGCACCTCGCCGATGACGATGGCGGCCAGGCCGATGACGATGGCACCCGTCCCCATGCCGATGTCCGCGTACTTCTGGCTCTGGCAGATGAGCGCACCGGACAGGCCCACGAGGCCGTTGGAGAGCATGAGGGCGATGAGCTTGGCGACGCGCACGTCGATGCCCAGGGCACGGCACATGTCCTCGTTCTGGCCGGTGGCGCGCAGCGCGGAGCCGATCTCGGTGCCAAAGAACCAGTAGAGGAGGACGATGGCCAGGACCGCGACGACGATGCCCACGACGAGCGCCGCCATGCCCTGCGTGACGTGCAGAAGCGATGCCACGCGGGTGAAGACCGTGTCGGCGTTCAGGAGCGGGGTGTTGGACTTGCCCATAACGCGCAGGTTGATGGACCAGAGCGCGATCTGAGTCAAGATGCCCGCAAGGATCGCCGGGATGTCGAACAGGGTGTGGAGCAGCCCGGTGACGGCGCCCGCCACGACGCCCGCAAGCATACCGAGAAGGACCGCGACGAGCGGGTCCAGACCCATCCCCACCGAGCAGACGGCCGCGACGCAGCCGCCCAGGGCAAAGCTTCCGTCTACGGTGAGGTCCGCGATGTCGAGCATCTTGTAGGTGATGAAGACGCCCAGCACCATGATGCCCCAGAGGATGCCCTGGGAAACGGCTCCCGAAAGCGCTAGCAGCATGTGGTTCTCCCCGACATGGTCGTTATGGTTTGCCGTGTACGGCCCGACGCCGACCGGGGAAAGGGACCCGGCCGACGGCGATCTGCGGTACCCACAGTCTAAGGCAGACGCCTCGAAGGCGGTCTCCTGATAAAGCGGACGTCTGGCAAGGCGGGGCCCTAGGCGTCCAGCACCGAGAGGTCTATGCCCAGGGTCTTGGCGGCCTCCTCGTTGGTGGTCAGCGTGCACTCGGAGACGTCGAGGTGCTCGATGGGCATCTCGGCGGGCTTGGCCTCGCCGTTAAGGATCCTGACGGCCATCTCGCCTGCCTTGCGCCCCAGCTTGCCATAGTCGATGCCGTACGTGGCAAGTCCTCCGTTGCCGACCATGCCGCTCTCACCGCAGATGATGGGGAGCTTGTTCTCGGTCGCGACCATGGCGACGGTCTGCATGCCCGCCGCGATGGTGTTGTCCGTGGGGGCGTAGATGACGTCCACCTTGCCGATCATCGACTCAACGACCTGCTGGATCTCGTTGGAGCTGGAGACCGTGTAGTCCTCGGCGTCCAAGTTGCGCGCGCTGGCGGCGTCGTGGGCCATGCCCGCCTGCACGCTGGAGTTGGACTCTGCGGTGCAGTAGAGGATGGCTACCCTCTTGGCGTTGGGAAGGAGCTTCCGCAGCAGGTCGAACTGCTCCTCGACCGGGGTGAGGTCGGAGGTACCGGTGACGTTGCCCCCCGGGGCGTCGTTGTCGGCGACGAGACCGGAGGCGGCGTAGTCGGTGATGGCGGTGCCGACGATGGGGATGTCGGCCGTGGCGCCCGCCACGGCCTGGCAGGCAGGCGTGGCGATGGCGAGGATGAGGTCGTTGCCGTCGTTGACCAGCTTGGAGGCGATGGTCTGGCAGGCAGACTGGTCGTTCTGGGCATTCTGCTGGTCGATGGTGTACTTGAGGCCAGCGGCGTCGAGCGCCTGGACGAAGCCGGCGTTCGCTGCGTCGAGCGCCTTGTGCTCGGTCAGCTGTAGCACGCCGATCTTGAACTGTCCGTGGTCGGAGGGGGAGCCATCCGAGCTGGTGTCGGAGCAGGCGGCGATCCCAAAGGCAGCCAGCCCTCCGAATACTGCAAGTGCGTCGCGACGCGTGATGTTTCTGGACATGCCGACTTCCTCCTCCTAGGTTCTGCCGCGCTCTGGTGCGCGACGACGGGTCGCTTTCGTGTTATCAGGACCTTCCTGCCACCCAAGGACGGTGGTGTGACCGGACCATCATCGCCGCATGCGCCCCATGGAATGCCTTGCAATAACAATTGATTACAGAGTCGTAACCGGCGCCGTGGCGGGCGTGTCGTGTGCGGGTGCCATGTCCGCGTGGCGGGCGTGTCGTGCGCGGGTGCCGTGTCCGCGTGGCGGGCGTGTCGTGCGCGGGGGCGCCGTGTTGGCTCAGGCATGGCCAGCGCATGCGCTGTCCATGTGCCCATCGTCCGCGCACGAGCGCGCCCCAGTCGCCGGATGGCGGGTATAAGGCCGATAGG
>ERZ773042.1854-NODE-1854-length-12054-cov-3.367864_pt1 | contig 12054 bp, 10 predicted proteins | sample MGYA00511664_ERZ773042 | MGnify/ENA primary metagenome ERZ773042 (study PRJEB29015, sample SAMEA2737984) | human oral metagenome | biome: human oral; feature: human-associated habitat; material: dental | place: China | collected 2036 ... | reverse complement strand
TAAAAAGCTCTCTGCCTTCGCAGAGAGCCCTTTTTTCGAATGGTGCGATTGGCGAGAGTCGAACTCGCGGCCTGCCGCTTAGGAGGCGGCCGCTCTATCCATCTGAGCTACAACCGCAGGCGAAACCTCACTTATTATAACAAATGCCGTGGATTTCAGCAATGCTCCCCGAAACATTCACCGTATACAGGGAAAATACGCAGGGAAAGGCCTCGTGGAGCCCCGCAAGGCCTTTCCCTGCGTAAATCAATAGCGATCTGAGGGCCATTCCCTGTAACGCGAGCCCCAGTGGGATCAATCCCACGCCGCTTTGTAGCGCATGGCCTCCTGCTTGCTGATGATCCGCCGTTCGTAGAGATCGTCAAGCCAGTATTTGCCGTTGGCGTAATTTAGATGGTAAATATTATCCGGCGCTTGATGAACTGCTAAACATTCAAAATCGCAGCGCAGATTTTCCTCGACGGGGACGTATTCCAGCGGAATTCGATCGCGCGTGCTTATGCCGATGCCGTCGCGAATGGCTTCGCCTACCAGGATCGGCTCGCTCTGCTCCGTTTCGAGATGGGTATACGTATTATCTTTCAGCTTTACGCGGCACAAAACGTCCGGCGCGCCGCCGAAATTGAAAATGACCGCCCCCTCCGGCAGGCGAAGATTTACGACGTCATACGTGCAGGTCCGGCGCGGCTCGGTGTCGTCGAAGGTGAAGCCGCCGTTTGCCTCGTGGATACGATAGGCTTTCATATATATTCCCCCCACAAAATACTGTTTATATTATAACGATTTTTTTACTATCTGGCTACCTTTGGCGAAATGCCACAAATGAAAGACTTTGCTCCGATTGCCGCCAAAATACCACTTTGAAAACCACATCAGACGTTTTTACCGCAAATATCCCGCGCCATCCCCGTATACGATTCCCAAAGCGGCTCGGGGATCTCGCCGCGCCATGCCTGCGCCCGCTCCCACGCGGCGTAAAAGCATTCTATCGCCGTCTTCTCCTGCTCCGGACTCAGCCGTTCGCGATCCTCGGTCAAGAGGCAGCCCCATTCCATCTGTCGCCACAGCTCATCAAGCGGCGCCGGCGTTTTTTGCGGCGCCCGGGTAAGCGCCGTCGGAAGGACGCCGACCGTCGGCGCCGATCTCCCTGGAAGCGGCGATAGCAGCGTGCGCCACATTGTCAAAATGAGCGGCCGCTCCCCTAAGAAGTCACCCATCAGCCAGTCACGCGCAGCCAGGAACGGACGCCGAAAAAATCCCGCCGCGATTTCCCCCGACGGATATTGGCCGCGCGTCAGTATCTGACGCCATAACGCCTCCCCGTTCACCATTCTGAAGCTCCCGTCTGTCGGCAGATTGTAATACGGCGAAGGATCCGCGTCTTTCCTCTCCTCGGCCGCAAACGCCCAATCCACCGGCGGCTGCGATTCCAGGCAAGCCATCATCCGCAGGAATTTATCCGCAATCAACTCGTCGCCGGGAAAAAGCAGCTGCACATAATCCCCCGTCGCGGCTTCTTCCAGCGCTTTTCCCAGCGGCGCGCCGGCGGGGGCGCTAATCACGGCGACGGGAATTTCCGCCATATCAGCTCCCGAAGCGATCGCTTCGGCTTCACTCGCTTCCGCTTCGCCCATGACCGGGATCAGAATCTCCTTGTTTGGATATTCCTGCTCCATTCCCGTATTCAGCGACGCGGCTAAAGCCTTCGCGTCCCCGCCGAAAGGAATGACGATCGTGACCCGCCGCCCCCGCGCGCGCACTTTTTCTTCCGCCAGCGTTTCGGCAATCCGCTCCCCCGCCGCCAGCACCCGCGCTAAAACAGACGGCTGCGCGCCTGCCGTATAACGCAGCGGCAGCGCTCTAATAAAGGGACGGAGATCGAAAGGTTCCGTTTCCTCCTCGGGAAGCCTTCCTATCGCCGCAATGTCCTCGTCCCGAAGGAGTCGATCAAAAGCGCGCTTCCATTCCTCCGCCACCGCCGTATATTGGGAGTATTTCACCACATTATTCAGCCAGCCGACAGCAACCTTCGCCGCGAACTGCTCTGGACTGCGCCAATGAAAATGGGCGATATGAAAGGGCGGAGCGGCGGAAAGAGGCACCGGCTCCCAGCCTCGCCCCGTCTGCCAATAGGCAAAATGCTGCCCCTGTACTAAATGGAAGGGCCGCACCTCGGTCACGCCCGCCCCGACAATGACCTTAATGACCGTTTCGTCGTTCTTGGCGCGACGGCACGGCCCCGAGAGAGAAAATATCCCCTCGCTATCCAGCGGTTCATACCGCCGCCAGCTCACCGGGTAGAGCGCGTCCCGTGAAAGTGCGCCTAAGATGGCCCGACAGGAATCCGGCGTAACGGTATTGACGAGGAATTCATCCGCGTCCAGCGGCACCACGATATCCGCGCCAAACGCTGTCATCGCCTCGGAAAGGAGCGTATTCATGACCTCTTCCTGAATATGCCCGGTACGGTGGATCCGCCGCACGGTCAGAGGCAATCCCTCCGCCATAAGGTTCTCCAATATCCTTCCGGTATCGTCAAAACTCTCCTGCTCCGCCACGATCATGGCGTCGGCGAACGTCAAGGCGTGGCGGACAAAGCACTCGATGATATCCGCTTCATTTTTCACCATGGAAATCGCCACGATTCGGTTCATTCTGCTTCCCCCGTCTCCCGCGCCGCCATCGCCAAAGAATTGCGCTCCTTCTCGTGCCACCGCCAAGCCGTTTCCACAATGCCCCGAAGATCGTACTCCGGCCGCCAGCCAAGAAGCCGCCGGGCTTTTTCTGCGCTGCCCACCAGCGTCGGCGGATCCCCGGGCCGCCTTTCTCCGTAGACCACGTTAATTTCCCGGCCCGTCACCTGCCGCGCCATCTCGATGACTTCCTTCACCGAGTAGCCGACGCCGTTCCCTAAATTAAAATCGACAGAGGTATGCGCCTTTTGCATATACGCAAGAGCCAAAATATGCGCCTTCGCCAAATCGTTGACATGAATGTAATCCCGTACACAGGTGCCATCGGGTGTCGGATAATCCGTCCCATAGATAGAAATGCTTGCCCGGCGGCCGCTGGCAGCGTCGAGTACCAGCGGAATAAGATGCGTTTCCGGCTCGTGCCGCTCGCCAATCTCCGCCTCGGGATCGGCGCCAGCGGCGTTAAAATAGCGCAGCACACAGGACGTAAGGCCATACGCCCGCTGATAGTCCGCCAAGATGCGTTCCACCATCAGCTTCGTCCAGCCGTAGGGATTGATCGGCCACTGCCGCATCTCCTCCACGATCGGGACCCCTTCCGGCTCGCCATAGGTCGCGCAGGTCGAAGAAAAGACGAAATGCTGCACGTTGTGGCGCACCATCGCATCCAAAAGATGCAGGGTATTGACCACATTGTTTTGGTAATACTTCGCCGGCGCCGTCACCGACTCGCCCACATTGATGAAGGCGGAAAAATGAAACACTGCCTCCACGGCATTTTCCGTGAAGATTTTCTCGAGCAGCGCTGTGTCTGCCAAATCCCCCTCGATGAACTTCCCCCAGCGAACCGCGTCGCGATGGCCGCAGCTCAGATTATCCAGCACCAGCGTTTCGACGCCCTGCCGCGCCAGCATTTTATTCATGTGGCTGCCGATGTATCCGGCCCCGCCCACAATCAAAATCATATCTCCCGGCTCCTTTCCCCGCCTGTTCTAACCCCTTTTACCCCTGGCCGGTCCCTTCTGTCGTCTCTCCTCCGGCCAAAATTCATCGTTTTCCGCCATGACGCGCGTATGACGCTCGGCGATGCTTAAAAAACGACGCTCCGCCTCCGCGTCATGCACCGCGCTATGCTTTTCGTCCCGTGTGTAGAGCTGGTATGTAAAGCGGCTGCGATCCACCCGACCATCGAGCTGCACGAGAGCCGTCGTCTCCCAGTAAAATTCGCAGGTCTTCGTCCGGATCCAAAGGCGCATCGGCGCGCCCGGTACCGCCGCCATCTCAATCGTATAGCGGCGCTCCTTCTTCTCATCCGCCCGGGGCGCTTTCTCTTCCGCTGCGGCTTTTCCCCCTGCACCTGTCGCCGCCGGTGAATGATCGGCCGCAGCGGCGCTTTTGTCAGCCGTCTCAGACTCCGCTGCGATCTCCCGCCAGAGCTTTTCCGCCCCGGCCTTCGTTTCGCAGCGTGCCAGCCACCCTCTAAACCGCGCTTCTTCTTCGGTTCGCTTCAGCGCGCGACAAATATCCGCCATCAGCCGCCAGATCGCCGGAGAGAAGCGGCGCTTCCGGTACGCCTTTTCCCCGTATTCGAGCGCCACCAGCGGCGCGTCCTGAGCCAAAGCGTAGCGGGCGTAAAGCCCCTCGTACCGTTCGCTCTCTGGAAACGCCTGATGATAGCGCACCAAATTAAGCAAAAAGGCCTCGTCAAACCTTCCTGCTGCCGCTCGTTCGAGAAGAGAATAAAACAGCTTGTGCGCCGTTTCGTTGATGGGAAAACTTCCCTCCATCCCCATGGCCTCCTTATTACACCTTGCGTTGTGCCGCTTGATACGCGCGGTAGGAAATATCAGGGCTGAAAATCAGCCCCTCATGTGTGGAATCGCCGCGGATAAATTGTCGCCAATTCCCCGGATAATAAATCTGCACCGCCGTTTCATACTCTGCGGGTACCGTCACCGTAGTCTCCTCAAAAGGCAATGGCCTCGTGTGTGCGAACAACTCCTTCGTCAGGGTCATCTGACGCCCCGGGAACTCCTGCGGATAATAATTTACCCGCTGCGAATCATCAAAATGCGCGAGCTGGAAATCCTCGTAAAGCCGAAACCTCTCCCGCAGCGGCATATTTAATATCCGCTCGCGCTCAGCGGGAGCGATCACCAGCGGCGCTCCTGCCGCCATCGCCTCACGATACTGCGGTTCCTGCATAGCCAGTGCGTAAAGCTCCATCTGACAGGCGCGCAGCTCTTCCATGCGCGGCGACCCATCCGGCACCGCGTCAAGGGGATGAATATCAATAAAAATCCCCTGATCGAAATAATCGATCTCAGGCAACATTGCCATCGTCTCGCTGTTCCTGATTCGCGCAACGCCAAACAGCGCATCATCTGTATACGCTGTCTGGAAAAAATACGGCTCTGGAAATTCCTGCGGCGCGACCTCTTTCAACCGTTCATAATCGGGCCGCATCATCGTCAGGTCAATGTCATCGTCCCAAGGGACAAAACCGCCGTGGCGCACCGCGCCCAAAAGCGTCCCCCACGCGGCAAAGCAGCGTAATCCATACTTATCGCAGATCCGCTCCAATTCCGCCAGCATATTAAGCTCTATTTCCCATATCCGCTTACGATGTGCGGTCACTAAGAAGCCGGACCGAATCTCATCACGATATAAATCCCTGACCCAAGCCACCGCTTCACTTCTCCCCTTTGTTCTGAAACCACAGCGGGCGCGCCGCCCGCATTTCCGGCCAGTGATGCCCCTCGTCGTTAAAGGATGAGGTCAATTCGCGTGCGATGTCCAAAAAATACGTCCATAGGGATGCATCCGTTTCTTCTCTTCGCGCCTCGCCGCGCGTGTAGAGCCCCAGCGCCGCGTGAGAAAGATCCACCGTCCCGTCCTCATCCACCGCCTCTTTGGACGCCAGCCGAAACTCATGTGTCTTCGTCCGCAGCGCCAGCTTATACGTCTGCCCCGGGTACACAGAAGCGCTCGCCACGTATTCCCGCTCCTGCCCGCCGAGCGCTGCCGGAAGATTACCGTCTACGTAATTCGGCACCGCGAAGCCCACGTGATGCCCCATGATGGGATAAAGATCCACGGCGCTGGTCAGCTCATCCACAAAGCCAAGCGCCGGAACGCCCGCCCCGCGCATCATGAGCGCCGCCCCCACCTGATTTTCGCTCAAAATATCCGGCGCTTCATCATAAATCGGCACCCCGTGATCAGAAAACACCTGCACGATATATTCATCCTCGTCATAATGCGCCGTCAGATAATCAAACAGCACCCCGAGGCTCCGATCCGCCTGCGCGATCCCGCGCCGATTAGCTTCCTGATAGAGCGGCGTCGCCGGCAGATAGACGCTGGCTTTCTCGGTGGCGCTGCCCGTCAGCCGATCGCCTAAAACGAGCCTCGTCTGCGCCGCCAGCGGCACCTGATACGTGCGCGCCGACCAAGGATGCGTATCCGTCGTGTGAAGGAAAAGATACTGATCCGTCTCGTCAAAAGCCTCCAGCTGGCGTATGACCCGCTCGACCCCAACGTATGTAAAAAGCGCGTAAGGATTCACGATCATCCGATCAAAGCCGCGGTCACAGCCGCAAAATACGCCCGTGCCGTCTCCCATAAGGGTCGCGCAATAATAGCCCAAGCCTTTCATCTGCTCCGATAACGTGAGGTATTTTGGCGACAGTTCCACTGCCGCCCGCTCGTTAAAAATATGCGAACGGTGCGGGTACATCCCCGTTTTGATCGTCGCCAGCGAAGGAAACGTATACTCGGCCACGGAGAAGTGATCGTTAAAAATAATCCCCTGCGAAAAGAACCGCACCAGATTCGGTACATAGCGATACTCTTGCCGTATCATTTCCTTCCAGCAAAGCCCGTCCAAAAGGATATTCAGCACCACGCGACGCCGCTTTCGGCTGTGACGCAGCACGATCGGTGCGCCATGAACAAAGGGCTCTGCCGACCGAACCTCGGCCCGCCCGTCAAAGCGAAAATAACTGAACGTCCCCTTCCCCAGCCAGGCGGAATCCTCTGCCTCGTCCGCGCGCACATCAATCCTTTGCCCCGCCGTAAGCCCCGCCAGAGGGATCGCCACCGGCTCCGGCTCGTCCACGGTCAGTGTTCCCGGTTCGCGCGCGGCGCGCTGAAAATCAAAAACGAAATCCGCCCCGCAGCGCTCCAAGAATCCCTCGTCCTCTGTGTGCTGCTCCACCAGCCAGCTTTTATTCTCCAAGGGTTCCTGTTCAATATAGGCCCCCACCCACCAGACAGGCTTTTCTCCCGGCCGGACCGGCAGGAAATCCCCCATCAGCGTATGCTTTCGCGCCGTCAGCCCCTTCTCCCCCATCACCATCCAGCGGCTCATAAAGGGCGCGTAATTCCCCAGCCCCATCATTTTCGACAGCCACGCCAGAAAAGCCGTCAAATCCGACCGGGAAATTTTCGCCGTAATCGGATCGCCGTAAAACGTCGCACACAGCCCTTCGTACTCCAGCGCCGCGCCATCCTCATGACGAAGCGCTAAAATCTCCGCCAAAAGCCGCCACACCATATAATTCAGCGGGCGTTTTTCCTCCGCCTGCCGGGCGTACTCCAGCGCGACCCCCGTATTTCCATGGGCCAATGCGTACTTGGCAAAGAAAACAGCAAACTTTTCCGACTGCGGATACCTCGCGCGATACGCGACCAGCGCCGCTAAAAAATCATCGTCGTACTGCTCGCGCCCCGCCATGGTCAAAAGCGTCTGAAAAAGTCGACGCCCTTCCGCGCTTCCCTCCGGATACTCCACCTTACACCTCTTTCCCCATTTTAGCGGGCGGCTTTTCTGAGCCTTACCGCTCTTTCATCCGCTTTTTTCCTCCAGCGCCCGGTAATATTCCTCATAAGGAACATCGGGGCTGAACAGGATCCCTTGTCCGTGATCCGAAGCAAACTTAACGAATTTATGGTAATTGCCGAACAATTCCCTTAAGAGCGGCTCGTAGCCGACAGGCGCCGGTATCGTTCGCTTTTCAAACGGCAGTTTTATTAACTCCGAATACCACGCCCGGTCAATATGCAGGTACCTTCCTTCTAACTCAAACCCGAAAAAGTTCAGGCGCTGTGAATCTCCGAAATGCGCCGCCTGAAACCGCTCATACTCGCGAAACCGTTCCTTGGTCGGCAATTTCAGCAAAGCATCCCGGATTGCGGCAGGAATATAAGTTTTTTCCCCGCGCTGCAAAAACCAGCGATATAAGCCTTCCTGAACCGCCATAAGATATAATTCCATGTTTCTGAACGTCTAACATAAGTCCCCCTCACAGGATGGCCCCGTTCTCGCGGTTAGGGAAAATCAATCTTTTCCAAACACTCGGTATAAGGAATATCCGCGCTAAATAAAAGGTTTTCATGGGAAGAAACCCCCTGCACAAACTGGTGATAATCGCCATACGCGCGCCTCAAAATCTCATCATATGCCGCCGGTGCCGGCAGGTGAAAGGACTCAAACGGCAGCTCAATCAACTTGTCAAACCACTGCCGTTCCATGCTTACGCTGTTGCCGCAAATGGCGGAAACCAACATATTCACCATGCGCGAGGATCCGTAACGCTCGGCGGCTATCGCCTCAAACTGCCGCATTCTTTCCTCACGCGGCAGCTGGACCAATGCCAACAGTTCTTCCGTGGGGAGATAGCTCTTCGCTCCCTGCCGGATCCCCTCCAGGATTCCCTCCGGATTGTAAACCGTCGCCCAGATCTCGCCCTGCATCGCCAAAATTTCTTCTTCCTCTGGGGATCCGTCCGAAGTGGCATCCAGCGCATCGATATCAATGAAAATGCCCTGATGGATATCCTTAACCTCTGGGTACTGAATGGCCGACGTGCGACTGTCCCGCAGCTTTGACATCCCCAGCACAAATCGCTTGTCCGTATAAAGATCCTGAAAAAAATAATAGGGTGGCAATTCGCCGACGATAACCTTCTTCAATCGGTCATAATCTGGCCGCGGCATCATGAGATCGATATCGTCGTCCCACGGAATAAAGCCCTGATGGCGCACCGCACCTAAAAGCGTCCCATAACTCATGAAATACGTCAAATCGTATTTCTTACAAATCCGGTCAAATTCCCGTACCAGATTCAGCTCCACATTCCATACCTTTTTACGGTCAAACGTCACCAAAAAGCCGTCCCGCAATTCGTCGTGATACAGGTCGCGAATATATTCTTCCACGACGATTCCCTCCCCTGAAAAACGTTTATTATAAAACAATTCGCCGTGCTCCACGAAAAGCCCTGCCTTATGCAAAAAAGACCTGTTCCATTTACTTTGCGCCGCCTTTTGATAATATCTTTTGATTGTCCTCTTTGACAATCGCGTTCTGCTGCCGCTTATTTTTGTCACAATTTCGAAACGTCTGGCAACGTCTTTTCCACTCTGCAAACAGACAAAATCCAGTGCGCCGGAAATCATTTTCCGACGCGCTGGATCTAATTTTTGGGGATATTACCCTTTTTAGTTTTTCGAAACTGCACCTTTTTAAAAAGGCGTTTTGTCACCCAGATAGCAGAGAATTTCGTTATTCAAATACAGCGCTTGCAGTTCCTGCATGGTATCTTCCGCCATATCGCCGCCGGTCACATAGGCGTATTCCATGCCGAGCTGTTCCCATTTTGTTTGCCCCAAACGATGGAATTTTAACAGGTTAATTTCGTATAGGTCATGGACCTGCATGAAGGCGATGACCTTTTGGGCGTTTTCCACACTGTCGTTGTAGTCATGGATCGTAGGTTGCCGCAGCACCAGACGGCCCGGCCAGCCGGAGGCCTTCAAAGCGGCGATGTTCTGGAGGATCAAGGCGTTTGAGACGCCGGTTCCCTCCCGGTGTTTTTCGTCGTCCATATTTTTTATGTCGATAAACGCAAAATCGATGTAGGACATGAGCATCAGAAATTTTTCCGTAGGGACATCGCCGGCTGTCTCAATGGCTGTATGGATGTGCATGCTCTTACATCGTTTCAGGAGGGCTAACAGAAACTCGTCATGCAGGCAAGGCTCGCCGCCGGAAAAGGTGACTCCGCCTTCGCTGCCCCAGTTGCTGCAATCACGCTTGAGAATCTTAATGATATCGTCGATGGTGTAGATTTTACCACAGATTTTCAAGGATTCCGACGCGCAATACTGCGTGCATTCAAAGGTTTCGCACCGGTTGCAGATCTCCCAGTGGACGACGGGCCCTGTATCTTCGAAATGCAGCCCCCCTCTTGGACATAGATCGACGCAGGCACGACATCCGGTGTGCCATTTGCAGACCCGCGGAGCAAACATGAGATGGCGCTTACCGGCGAAATTTTCTGGATTCGCGCACCATTTACAGCGCAGCGGACAGCCAGCGAAAAAGATTGTCGTCCGGCAGCCGGGGCCATCGTGGATCGAAAAAGCCTGGATGTCAAAGATAATTGCTTTCAGGTCACGTTCGTTCACCATGGTTCATCCTCTCTGGGCGAATCGCAAAAAGGAGAAGGCGAAAGGGACGAGCGCCCCTTTCGCCTTCTTGCACAGGTAAATAAACGGCCGCGGTTTTTCCGGGGCGCGGGCCGCCGATAAAATCGCGTTATTGCATTTGGAAATGCTCGCAGCCGGTGGCGCCGCAAGAGCTGTAAGCCCAGTTTTCTTTCTCGAAGCCGACGCAGGTACCTATCCCATACTTATCTGCGTCCTTGAAGCAGGCGCAGCATCCGCACCGCTCCATGGGAACAAACATTGGGCAGGCGTCGCTGCCTTCACCATCAATGGGGAGCATCGCTTTGGAGAGGGCGCACATGCCCTTTTCGCAATCGAGATGGACGTAGTTTTTGCAATCAATATGTTTCATGATCGTTACCTCCTTTTTGAATAGGCCTTTCGTGCATCAGGCGTTCTCGTACTCGGTGCGGTAGATGACTTCATCCTGAATGGGCTTACCGATCTCACACCAGTACTGGGTGAAGCCCGCGACACGTACCATCAGATCGCGATAAGAGTCGGGTTTTTTCTGTGCGGCCCGTAATGTCTTGGAATCGACGACATTGAACTGGACATGGAATCCGCCTTTACGCATGTAGGCGCGAACGATTTCCAAGAGTTTGCGCGTTCCCTGCAGCCCTCGAACGGCTGTGGGGTGCAGCTTCAGATTCATCTGCGAATTCTGCTGCGTGCCATGGTCATAGCAGCAGGCGGATTCAAAGATCGCATAGATGCCGTTCTTGTCGGTGCCGGCCGCGGCGGACATGGATCCATCGGAGTAGGTGGTGCCGGCGAGACGTCCCGCGGCGTCCGAGAGAGTGATGAATCCCTGCGGCCCGTGCGTTGATACGGAAATCTGGCACAGGTAGAGCGGTTTACCGTAATAGGAATTGAATTCCCGGGTCAGCGGGAACATCGCGTCCTCGTACCATTTCAGGAACTTATCCGCTTCCCAATCGGCGTTGCCGTATTTCGGCGCAGCGAGGCAGTCGACGAAAATCTTTTCATACTTCTTGGCATTTTCCGTCGCTTCGCGGTAATCCGGCGAGAATACCCCCGTCTCATACGCGGTTTTGAAGCCGAAGTTATTCAGCATGGCGTCGACCATCTCATCCAGTGTGTACTTTTTGTCTTCAAAGACATTTTTGTTCAGAGAGGCCAGTTCGTTGATGAAGGTAACGGTACCACAGGATTCGAAATTGATGGTAGCATTGTAACGACCGCCCATCATCCCAAGATCGGCGCCTTTTGTGAAGCAGTCGGGCTTTAAGAGAGAAGCAACCGCCGGCATATTGTGCTTGCGCCAGATGTCCATTTGCAGGTTGTTGACCTTGTTGACGACCTCGATGATTTTGCGGAGATAGGTCTCCCACTGATCGGTGACGGCTTTCATGGTGTCGAGCTTTTTGTTGTGCTCCGGCAGGATCTGCCGCTTCATGCGATGGTCGTAGCCGTTGGTCAGCACGAGCTCAAGCACTTTAGGCAGACCGACGAAGTGGACACCGGTCCCCGACGTCGGCCCCGCGCCGCCCGGGATCCAGTGCGTTTGGCCGTTGTAGTGAAGGGGCAAGAAGCAGCTCGGTGCCGATTCGAGGCAGCCGCCCAAGCACCAGGCCCGCGCGTCCTCCATGTTCATTCCTTCCGGCCCGTAATTGAGCATCATGAAGTTGATGCCGTCCTGGTTGTTCATCCACGCCGGATACCCCATCCCTAATTTGGTGCAGGACGCGGCTTTCAGCAGGAAGTCTTCCGGCAGCTTTTCGTCGTAGAGAACCGACAGCGTGGGCTGCGTCGTGCGGGCGCGCATACCGGCTTCGACGATCAGATATTCGAGCGGGGTCACCGCGCTCAGACCGTCTTTGGTCAG
>ERZ773042.1853-NODE-1853-length-12065-cov-67.495337_pt1 | contig 12065 bp, 10 predicted proteins | sample MGYA00511664_ERZ773042 | MGnify/ENA primary metagenome ERZ773042 (study PRJEB29015, sample SAMEA2737984) | human oral metagenome | biome: human oral; feature: human-associated habitat; material: dental | place: China | collected 2036 ... | reverse complement strand
TTAGGGAGCGGCGTTTATAAAAGCAACTCAACCATAGAGCGGTGGATTCACAGAACTTTGGTTGAGAAACTTATAAAAATGAAGCTATTTACCAGATTCTACAATACCGTTTTCTACAGTAATTGAATCAGAGTTACTAGCATTATTAGAATCGTCACCTTTAGCAGGTGATTCGCTAAAATTACTGTCGGCAGATTCAACCTTACGGTTAGCTTTCCACTCCTCGAGGATATCGTTAATATAATAACGAGTATGAGTATCATAGCGGAAGCTAAATGTACCAGCAGTAGAAGTATCGATCTTTTCGCTGACCTCACCATTAGGTGAAACGATCTTAACAGTTTCACCACTAGGCATCATAAAAGTAGCAACGCCAGAATCATCTTCTTGCACAAAATATACATCAAAAAGAGAAACTAGCAATACCAATGGAGAATACAGAGCATTTTCCTTCATGATGCTTTTGCTTACATATAAGCGATACAAAGCTGCAATGAGGACAAAAATGGCTACAAAGACAAGAAGACCACCAATAGTCTTATTATCTACCGCGAGAATTCCTCCAGTCTTATAAATACACAAGGCAATGGCGACAATAGTCAGAAACACCGCGCAAAGAGCAATAGCAATGAACAGAAAAACAAAGATGCTTGTAATCTTCCGTAAACGGAAATCATCTTCGTTTCCCTTGATCCAAAAGACATAGGGAGCAACTCGCTGTTCAATCCACTTAGGACAATGATCAACAGCAACGTAGTGATACGCACGTGATGACATACGATCTCAACCTTTCAAAATAGAACATGTGAATGAGCAGGAAAGATAATATTTATTACCTCACCCAGTTTGTTATTCTAACAAAAATATTTTAGCATGTCAAATATCAAATAGTTTATGTATTACTGGTAATAATTATTTAAGAACTCGTTTTTAAAATCATAAAAGGTATTATTTTTAATACTAGAGCGAATATTATCAACTAGCCTCACAATAAAGCGTTCGTTATGTATAGTAGCAAGAGTATTAGAAAGCAATTCACCAGTTCTAAAAAGGTGATGTAAGTAGGCTCGACTGTAATTTTTGCAAGTATAGCAATCGCATTCTTCATCAAATGGTCTAAAATCTCGCTTGAATTCTGCACGTTTAATATTTATTCGACCGTTTTTTGTATATAATGCTCCATTGCGTCCAACACGAGCAGGCGAAACGCAATCAAAAGTATCAGCACCGTTTTCAATACAGGAGAAAATGTCATCTGGCTCACTAATGCCCAACATATGACGAGGTTTTTCTTCTGGCAGTTCTTCGTTCATCCAGCGCACGATTTCACCAATTCGGGATTTTTCTAATGCTCCACCAAGTCCATAACCATCAAAGTCCATCTTACCAAGAAACTGGGCTGATTGGCGGCGCAAATCCTCATAATTAGCACCCTGCACCACACCAAATAAAGCTTGCGGCGGGCGGTGAGTACGCACGGAATTTAAGCGCTTATGCTCAAGTAAACTACGTTCCGCCCAGGGGTGAGTACGATATTTTAATGATTCCACCTGGTAATTATAATTATGGTAAAGTGTCGTTAGCTCATCAAAAGCAAAAGTAATATCCGCCCCTATACCATGCTGTATTTGCATAGAAATTTCGGGTGTAAAACGGTGAAAACTACCGTCTAAGTGTGATTTAAATGTTACACCATCATTATCAATTGTGGCAAGTTTATCCTTTTTATTTGTAACATTATTACCACCTTCACCATTCATATCTATAACTTTTTTAAACCCAGCGCCCAAGCTCATAACCTGAAAACCGCCGCTATCGCTAAAAGTAGGTTTATCCCAATTCATGAATTTATGAATACCGCCCGCTTCATCAATTACATCGTGCCCTGGTCGTAAATATAGATGATAAGCATTTACCAAGCAGGCTTGCGCGCCAGTATCTTTTAGTTGCTCCGGCACCAGGCTTTTGAGCGTTGCTTGCGTGCCAACTGGTATAAAAGCAGGCGTTTCAATTTGACCATGCGGAGTTATTATTATACCCGTACGCCCCAATCTGCCAGCAAGCTTATGTGTAATATCAAATTTTAGAGCTTGATTCATGAACATTATTTTACCACAGAGCTATGATAGACCATTAAATATGCTATTATAAATAATAATAACAATAAGGAGTAGAAGATGTCTCTAGAAGAGAAGCAACCGATTGTTTCGATTGAAGATTTCACTATGAAATTCGGTAATAAAACCGTGATTGATAATCTATCTTTTGAAATTAACAAAGGCGAAACTTTTGGACTTTTGGGTAGCAATGGTAGCGGTAAAACAACTATTTTACGCGCACTACTAGGTATTTACCCAGCAACAAAAGGAAAATTGTTAATAAATGGTAAGAAATTTACGCCAGAACTTGGCGGTAAAATTGGATACCTACCAGAAGAGCGCGGACTTTACAAAAAGGAAAATGTATTAGATGTTATGACCTATTTTGGTCAACTTAAAGGCGTAGAGCGACAAGCAGCCAAAGAATGGTCGCTAGAATATTTAAAGCGCGTTGATCTAGCAGACAAAGCAAAAATGAAAATAGATAAGCTTTCAGGCGGGCAACAGCAAAAGGTACAGCTTGGCGTAACTATTATGAACAACCCAGAAATTCTAATTTTAGATGAGCCAACCAAGGGGTTTGACCCAATCAACCGCCGATTACTGATGGACATAATAGATGAACAAAAGGCCAAAGGATCAACCGTGATATTAATCACTCACGATATGGCAGAAGTAGAACGCCTATGTGACAGGCTATTATTACTTAAAAATGGTAATAAACACGCCTATGGAACAGTATCTGAAGTACTTAAAAAGTTTAATAAAAAGAATATGGATGATGTCTTTTTGGAAGTTTACGGCGCACATGCAAGAGAGGAGATTTTAGATAATGGCCAAGCATCATAATTTAGGCACTGTAATTTGGTTTGAGTTTACTCGCACGATAAAAAAGCCTTCTTTTTGGGCTGCAACTTTATCATTCCCAATCTTAGTGTGCATTCTTTTTGCAATTGTTTTTTACAGTAGCCAGCAAACCCAAAATAACACAGATAAGCTATCTAAAGAAAAATTTAGTATAGTTTATAAAGATGATTCAGGAGTAGTCGTTCCAAAGATTGCTGAAGGTATGCAAGCAAAACGTGTTAACGATAAAGCCAAAGCAATTGAAGATGTTCGCAATCAAAAAGTTGATGCCTTTTTCTACTATCCAAAGAATGCATCAAAAAATACAACCGAAGTTTATGGTAAGGATTCTGGACTTTTTGAAAATGGCAAATATGACGCCATAGCAAAACAGCTACTGATTTTAAGCGCAAATTCCAAAATTAATAGTAATGAATTAGTAGAAATAACAAAGGGAAATATAAAAACAAATCTGGTAACTTACCTAAAAAACGGTGAGAAATCAGCAGGTTGGATGGCAGCGATACCTCCATTGCTATTTCTAGCTCTGTTTTATATGGCTATAGTAATGCTTGGTAGTAATCTACTAAACAGCACAGTTGAAGAAAAAGAGAATCGTGTAACAGAGATGATTCTAACCACGCTAAATCCAACTGATTTGATCGTAGGAAAGCTACTCGCAACTTTCCTTGCAGGAATAGTGCAGACTTTAGTTATTTTAACACCAATTGTAATTGCATATCTGCTATTAGGTAGTAATAGCTCTGCTATTAACTTGCCAGATTTAGGTTCAATTAACCAACTGGTTATAGACCCTATACGAATGCTAGTTGGCGGATTAATCCTCTTGGGCGGAATTCTATTATTTACTGGTTCACTAATGTCACTAGGCGCAATCATGCCTACAGCCAAAGAAGCTAATCAATGGTTCAGTATAGTTATTTTAGCGATGTTTATACCATTTTATATAATATCGCTGATTTTAAGCGATCCAAACCAATTGATAGTACAAATTTTTACATTCTTCCCATTCACATCACCAGTTACAGCCATGTTGCGCAATGCTTTTTCTTCACTTGATAGCGCTAGCTCTGCAGTAGTTATCACAGTTCTAATTGTTCTAGGTGTCTTAATAATACGCTTAGCCGTTCATTTATTCCGTTACGGTGCAATGCAGTATGACTCGAAGCTTTCATTAAAAGGTATCTTAAAAAGATAATTAAAACTTTTCCTAAAAATACCGCTCTTAGTAAAATAGAGCGGTATTTTAGTTTCAGATTAAATTCAGTTTTAAATGATAAAATATAAATTGAATATATGCGTATTTTAATTGTTGAAGATGAGAAAAAGCTTGCACGCGCCATTAGCCGAACGCTGAAAAACGAAGGCTACGCTATAGATATCGAATATAATAGCAGTGAAGGCTATGCAATGGCTAGTACCCAACCGTACGACGCTTTAATTATTGACAGAATGATGCCTGGCGATTTTAGTGATGGGCTAGATATGCTTAAAAAACTACGTAAAGATGGTATTTTTACGCCAGCTATAGTTTTAACAGCGCTAGGTGAAACAAGCCAAAAAATTACTGGACTAGATGCAGGCGCAGATGATTATTTAGCGAAACCCTTTGCTATAGACGAGCTCTTAGCAAGATTAAGAGCAATATTAAGAAGACCGAAAAAAGCCCAACCAACCATCCTAAAAGTCGGTAAACTGCATATAGACACTACTAACCGAACAGTAGAGTTTGATAATAAAAAGATAGATCTGACAGCAAAAGAGTACGCTCTACTACAATATTTAATGAAGTCCAGCGGCCAGACATTAAGTAAAGAGCAAATTATGGAACACGTATGGAACTTTGATGCTGATATTTTACCAAACACAGTTGAAGCTTATATAAAAGCATTACGCAAAAAAATTGACGAAAAGTATAAAGTAAAATATATAAAAACCGTACGTGGAATTGGCTACAGACTGGAGGAATAATGTACAATATTCAGAAAATGTTTACAAGCGCAACTTTAAAACTAACAGCTTGGTATTTAATGATCGTTATGATCATAAGCCTTGGGTTTAGTGGCTTACTTTATATAACATCACTCGGGGAGGTATCAGAGCGGTTTAAAAACACCGAAACTCGCTTAAACGAAACATATCCCCAGTTTAGTAGCCTTGATTTTGATAAATTTAGAGAGTTACAAGTTAAAGAAGCTAGCGAGAAACTTACTACTTTACTAATTTATATTAACTTAATTATTTTAGGAATTGGTGGTGCTGCTAGTTATTTATGGGCGAGGCAAACATTGCGCCCGATCGAAGAAGCACACGAACTACAAAGCCGATTTACAAGCGATGCTAGCCATGAATTGCGCACACCTCTCGCTGTAATGAAGACAGAGATAGAATGTATTTTACGTGATAAAACTGCCTCAAAAGCAGATTATAAAGAAACACTTACAAGCCAGCTAGAAGAAGTTAATAGACTAACCACATTATCAAATCTGTTACTAAAAATTGCTAGATTAGAAACAGAAGAGCTTACCTGGGGATCTGTCGATATAGTAAACACTACCAAGCGAGCTGTTCAATCATTTTCCATCGATCAACAGAAGATCATTAAGGTTAATCAATCAGCTAAAAAAATCATATTAACGCGCGCCAATTCAGAAAGTATCACAGAGCTAATTATAATTTTAATAGATAACGCCTTAAAATATAAAAGTCTCAATACAAATATAGAAATTACTCTAAAACGCGCGAAAGGACATGTTTATTGCATCGTTTCAAACTATGGCAAAGGAATAAAGAACGAGGATATAAATCACATCTTTCAACGCTTTTACCAGGCAGATAAATCACGCAATAAAAGTATAAATAAAGGATATGGACTGGGTCTTTCCTTAGCTTATGAAATTGTGCAGCTTCATCATGGGGAAATATTTGTTAAATCTGTTAAAAATGGTAAAACTAGCTTTATAATTAAATTTTCATAAAACAGTTGGATATTTTCAGCAAAATTTCAGTTTTAATTGGCATAATGACTATTAGCGATAAATAATATCGCATAACAAAAGGAGTGATTATGAAAGAACAATTTACACCAGTTTATCTTAGTAAAAAAGGTATGAAGGATTTGAAAAAATCAATATCAAAGCTAGAAAGATCAATTACTGCAGCACAAACTGAACTTAGGGAGTTAGAGTACGGCACATCGCACGAGGATAGATTTGAAAGAATAGGTAAACTAAGTCAAATAGAAAGTTTAGAATCTGAGCTTGCTGAAAAACGCCACCAGCTAGCTAACGCAAAGATTCTGCCAAGAAAGCGAGACGCCCTAAAGGTGGTGCTAGGATCAGTAGTAGATTTAATTGATACTAATGGGCGGATAGTACAATACACGCTAGTAGAAAGTATTGAAGCAAACCCAAGCGATGGACGAATATCAGTTAATAGCCCTCTTGGTCAAAGTTTAATTGGTAGAAAAGTTCGCGAAATAATTGAATGGGGGACTGAAAGCCGAATTAACCAAATGAGGCTAGTAAGTATTCATTAATTAAAATCAAGCATTAAACCGTACCGTAAGCACCATAATCCAACATGGTGCTTATGCTATAATTAGGGCATGTCTTATCACTCTAAAAGTATCAAACAGGTACTAAGAAACCTACAAACAAGCAATCGCGGACTTTCTTCTGAAGAAGCCGAGAAACGCTTGAAAATTTACGGTTACAACCAAACAAAAGTGCATAAACAGCCAATTTGGAAAATAATTATTGAACCTTTTGCAAATGTATTTATGCTAGTTTTAGCGGTGGCGGCAATCTTAAGTATTATTCACCACGAGCCACTTGATGCAAGCATTGTAGCAGTGATAATAATCGCGAACGCATTAATATTTTACACTCAAACTTATTCCACTCAAAAAGTGTTACGTACACTCGAAAAGAAAAGTAAGCGCATAGCAATAGCCATAAGAAATGGCAAAGAAGTAGAAATCGATACGACTGAAATAGTCCCAGGAGATATAGTCCTAATAAGCGAGGGCGAGAAAGTACCCGCGGATGGTCGAATACTAAATAGTAATCAATTGCAAGTTAATGAATCACAGCTAACAGGCGAAAGTGATGCAGTACTAAAATCAACCGACGAAATTAACAAAGAAGCACAAATCTACGAACGTACCAACATGGTTTACCAAGGTTCTTTTGTAGTGAGTGGAAATGCAGTTTTTGCAGTTACAGCCACGGGTAACAAAACTGAATTTGGAGCAATAGCATCACTTGTAAAAAAGAATGAGCTAGTTAGCCCTATCCAAAAAAAGATAGATAATTTACTCAGTAAGATTATCACCGTAGTCTTAGCCGTATCTATAGTAGCTTTTGGACTAGCCCTTGTGCGCGGAATGGATATAATTGAAGCTACTAGGTTTGTCTTAGCAATAACAGTCTCAGCAATTCCAGAGAGTTTACCTGTGGCGATATCTGTAATTTTAGTATTGGGAATGCGGCGTATGGCAGCTAAAAAGGCTCTAGTGCAAACTATGCGATCAATAGAAACAATCGGGGCAGTAACCACAATAGCTACTGATAAAACTGGGACTTTAACGTATAATCGTTTGCGAGTTGAAAAAACTTGGAGTATGGATTTAGATGAAAAATCCGTAGCCTTAATAGCCGCAAAAACCATATCACCAGGTAAACAAAATCTTAGTGACCCACTAGATCAAACCCTACATAACTATATAAAAAAGCAAAATATTAGTCTTAAAAATAAGCCCGCAAATAGTTTTGCATTTAGCCAAGATCTTGCAATGAGTGGTGCGCTTTGGCATAATGGCGGGACCTATAAACTTTACGTAAAAGGCGCGCCCGAGCATATCTTACAGCGTAGCCATTTAAATAAATCTGAAATTGAAGAAGCTACAAAAGTATTAGCAAGTTTTACTGAAAATGGATATAGGGTAATAGCTATTGCATCTTTAGATCTTAAAAATCCAATCAATAGTTTAGATGAAATTCCGGCAAATTCTAAACTTATTTTTGGCGGACTATTAGCAATAGCCGATCAAATCAGACCTGAAGCTAAAAGCGCAATTAAATCAGCCCAAAAAGCAGGCGTATCTGTAAGAATGATAACTGGCGATCACCCTGAAACTGCATTTTTTATAGGCAAAAAATTAGATATGGTAGATGATAGGTCTCAAATTTTCAATGCTCGCAATATGGATAAAATGAGCGACGAAGAGTTGATAGAAGCCATAAAAAACACTAGAATATTTGCCCGCGTAATACCTGAACAAAAATATAAAATTTTAACCATTTTAAAGAAAGATAATATTGCCGCAATGACCGGTGACGGCGTAAATGATGTACCAGCCCTAAGCAATGCTCATGTAGGGCTAGCCATGGGAAGCGGTTCGCACATAGCAAAGGATGCCGGGGATATTATCTTACTTGATGATAATTTTAAGACAATAGTTGATGCCATTAAAGAGGGTAGGACTATAATTAATAACATACGCCGCATGCTGTTTTACCTGCTCTCTACTAACGCCGGGGAAATGATTACAATGATAATCTCGCTGGCAGCGGGAATTCCAGTTCCACTTGTACCTGTGCAAATTTTATGGGTTAATTTAGTAACAGATTCATGTATGGTGATTCCACTGGGCTTGGAACCTGCAGACAAGAATATACTATCAAAAAAACCTGATTCGCCAAATTCACCAATCTTATCTAACTCTATGATTATACGCATGTTAATGATATCTATTACAATGGCAATTCTAACCATATACGGATTCATATATTTTAATCAAGTATACGGCACGGATTATGCCCGTACAATATCATTTCATATACTGGTTATAACTCAGTTAGCCGCAACATTCTCAGCACGAAGCGATTATGAGTCTGCACTAAGCCGCCTAAAGGTATGGAGTTTAAGCTTTTACATAGGTTTAAGTATTGCACTAGCTATGCATCTAGCTACATTATTTACGCCCTTAGGAAAAGTTTTACATATAGTACCCGTTAGTGCACTAGATTTAATAATTACAGGTATAATCGCTTTTGTTTCACCTATCATAGTCAGTGAAATGCATAAGTTATATATTAGAAAAAAGATAAAATCTATATAGTTTCAGCGGTAGATTCGCGCTTAGCAATACGACGACCAGCATTATTAGCTAATTTCCATTGTAGAATTGCAGCCAATACAATTACGATAGATAATGGTAATAAATCAATAAATGATGGGCGAGTAAAGTCGAAGAAGTCGCGAGTAAATCCAAAACCAAATGCAACACTAGCCACGACTACAGCAGCGATTATATAAAGTGTACGAGCAATTTTTGCCCAAACATCATAAGTTACACGCAACATTCTCGACATCAAAAACACCAAATAAGTACCAAAGAATGTAGCAATTATAACTGTAGTTGTGGCAATACTTTTATGATCGGCATTACCAATCATATTCATATACCAATAGCTCAGTGTTACAGTTATGCCAGATATTAGAGATATAGGCAATACTGCAAGTAAAGTATCTTTCCAGAAATCTTGTGGATTTACGCGATATTTTGGTTTTGGAGGAAATAGCGTCCACATAATTGTAGGCATCGTTACTAAGAATATATTCATAAATGTTACATGCCTAGGTTCAAATGGATAAATTATACCAATCGCCATAGTTGCAAGAAGTAAAAATATACCGTAAATAATCTTATGAAAGAACAGAGTTGCGATGATTTCAATAGCCTGCATGATACGATTACCTAACCGCATACCGACAGGTAGAGCATTAAATGAATTATTAAGCAAAACAATATCAGCCACACGCCTAGATGCCGCAGCACCAGAATACATTGCAACACCTAGATCAGCTTGCTTCAATGCCAAAGCATCATTTACTCCATCGCCAACCATGCCTACAAACTTATGTTGATCTTGGAAAGTTTTGATTAAGCGTTCTTTTTGTTCTGGCAAGACGCGTGCAAAAATAGTAGTATGATAAACTGTTTTATACCACTGATCATCATCCATCTCAGCAAGCTGAGCGCCCGTTATAATCCTATCAGCATCCACAATACCAGCTTTATTTGCTATGTAAGAAACAGTATTAGGGTTATCACCACTAATCACACGAATACTAACGCCACGTTTTTGCAAAAAGTCAACCGTATCTACAACTCCTTCACGCAAATCATTACGTAATATTACTAATCCTAAAGCTCTTACGCCTTTAGGGTTTTTAACAAACTCCTTTAGCTCGGTATCCTTATCACTAGATGTAGCAGCAAGAAGAACACGCTTGCCTTGCTTTGCTAAATCTTTAATATCATCATTTTGCTTTTTTGTTAGTTTCACCATCTTGCCGACAAATTCTGGGGCGCCCATAAAAATAACCTGAGGCGAATATGATCCGAATTTTGCCCGAACACCGCTCATTTTACGCTCACTACTAAAGGCCATAATTTCCTGCACCTCATAATCTTCAGGGGCTTTAAAAGCGGCAATAATTGCATCTCCCGTTGCGTTTCCGCCACTAGTTTCCTGTGCAGATATACCTATCATCTCGCGGAAATAAGCGCTATCATCTTTATCACTGAATGCAATAAAACTATCAAAAACAACCTCTGGCTCGGTAAGTGTGCCAGTTTTATCTGTACAAAGTACATTTAAAAGAGCCATAGCTTCAATTGCCGTAAGTTTTTGAGGAAGTACCTGTGCTGCTGCTAGTTTTAAGGAACCGTAAGCCAAAAGCAAAGTACTAGCTAAAAGTAATCCTTCTGGTATGATAGTGACCGAGCCAGCGGTTACAGTTTTAAAAATTCGTACTAAGCTTTCACCCATGGCCGTATAAACTACAATAACCAAAATAGATAAAAATATAGCGCCGTACGTTAAAGCACTAATGGCAAAATTAATGCGTTTTTGTAGGGGAGTTGCTGCTGGAATATATTCCTTAAGACGGCTAGACATCTGGCCAGCCTTTGTATCATCACCGACAGACTCTACTCGAGCACGAGCACTTCCAGCTACTACTACGCTTGAGGCAAAAACTTTATCGCCACCAGATTTTTCAACAGCAGCAGATTCACCAGTTAGCATACTTTCATCAACCTCTAAGCCCTTACTAGAAATCAACACGACATCAGCTGGAACTTCATCACCGTTTGAAAGTAAAATTTCTTCACTAGATTTTAACTCTGTATAGAGAATATCCTCAGTTCTGCCACTTGGTAAAATACGATGAGCTCGTGGAGCGCTCATTAATTCAAGTTTACGTAAAGCCAAACGAGCTCGAACTTCCTGAATTACACCTATCGCAAAATTAACCGTAATTACAAATGAAACAAAATATGCATCACGCGTTTCACCTAGCAATAAAAGACCTATTACTAAACTATATACCGCTATTATAATTGGTGTAAAAAAATTACGCGTAACTATGCCAAAAAACTCTTTAGATGTCATAGATACATTATACTATAGCTATTCGTTAACAAAATAAAAGCCCGCAAATGCGGGCGGTGCGTTCTTACTTACTTTATTAAGTAAGTTACACTAATACACTCTTTAAGAGATTCTCGAAATCACATGCCCAGTGTTTCACTTTCTGCAACGGCTTTCTTGTATCATCTATGGTTTTAATTAAATTCTTGAGCTTTAGCTTAGTTTTATATTCCTTATCACTGTAGAAATGCTCCAATTCGGCTTCTGCATACTTAACGCGCTGAACGGCTAGCCGCATATCTTTTCGCATAGCGTCAACTTCTTGCCTCTGCATACTCCCTTTAGTGGTGCCAGTAAAGATGGTACTGAAATCATTTACGCTCTTACTAGCGTCTTTTTTGCCATCAGTCATACACTCCTTTGCCTTATCAATATTTTCATCCGAAATGTGCAATTTATTATTTTTACTATTCTCGAGGATACTCAGGACTTTCTCGATATTTTTAATAGAACTGCGTAGATTACTCCGAACCCTACGCAATGCATCAATAGCATTATTAACATTGTGAGGTTCGAATCCAACCTGGACATCACGACGGCTTCGTCTCGCCATATCAATAATCTCCTTAAATAGTAGGTACATACAAGCGGAATC
>ERZ773042.1851-NODE-1851-length-12068-cov-32.860318_pt1 | contig 12068 bp, 10 predicted proteins | sample MGYA00511664_ERZ773042 | MGnify/ENA primary metagenome ERZ773042 (study PRJEB29015, sample SAMEA2737984) | human oral metagenome | biome: human oral; feature: human-associated habitat; material: dental | place: China | collected 2036 ... | reverse complement strand
CGGCCCCCGCCTCGTCGGCCAGGGCCCGGTCCTCGTCGGCGCTGCGCCGGTCGCGCCACCGGGCAGCGCGCCCGAGGACGTCCAGCAGAGCGGCGCTGGCGATGGGGACCAGAACCGCGTTGTAGTGCCACGAGCTCCACCCGTAGTAGAAGTCGACCGACCCCATGAACCGCCACGCCAGGGTCGGCACCACCAGCGCGAACCACGGGGACGCGGCCCCCACGACCCCAGCGCCCAGCACGCACACGAGGACAGTCGCGATCTTCACGGACGGGAAGGTGAGGATCTCGATGAGGGAGGGCCACACCTTGGCCGCGGCGGCGCCCCCGGCGGAGCTTCCCGCGCCCGTCGCGGACCCGTCCAGCGAGTACGCCCACGTGCCCGCGGGGTTGAGGGCGGGCAGGAGCACCTGGGTGGTGATCACGAAGGCCACCGCCCCGAAGGCCGCGAAGGCCAGGGACTCCGCGAGCGCGCGCCGCCCCTGATCGCGCCTGCGCCAGGCGAGGACGAGGCCGGCGACCATGATCGTCAGCCCCAGATCCTCTTTGACCAGGACCAGCGGCGCCAGCCACGCCATGCAGGCGCGGTAGCGCCCCTGGGCGAAGGCGGCGCCGCCGTGGGCGAGCATGGGCACCGCGAAGGCGATCTCGTGGAACTGCGCGCCGACGGCGCCCTGCAGGCCCCAGCCCAGGCCGTAGGCCAGGCCGATGACGAACCCCCCGGCACTGCCCGCCAGTCGGGTCGCCGCGCGCGTCACGGGCCAGGCGGACCAGGCGAGGAGGACGTTCTGGACGATGAGCAGGGTCAGGCCGGATGGGAACACGCGGTAGACGGGGCCCAGCAGGACCAGGATCGGGTGGAAGTGGTCGCCGAGCAGGTTGAAGCCGGGCCCTTTGATGGGGACGATGGGCCAGTGCCCCTGGGAGTAGGATTTGGCGGCCTCCGTGAAGATGGCCAGGTCCCAGCTGGGGGAGGCCATCATCCGCCACTGCCCGACGGAGTAGAGGCAGTACACGCCCAGAGTGAGCGCGCAGACCACTACGGGGACGGCCAGTTCGCGCGCGCGGCGGCCGATCGTTCCCACTGTGCCTCCTATGAGTCGGTCGTGCCCGCGTCCCCTTCCCCGCCGCGTTCGCGGGCCGGGCGCGGGTAGGGCTGCCCAATCGCCTGCGCCCGGGCGCTCCCGGCTCCCGCGGGCAGTGCCCCGCGGTGGAACGCCTGGCGGAGCACCGCCATCACATTATCAGCCATGCGGGCGGAGCGGTTCAACGAGCCGAGGGACTTGTCGGCGCCCGAATGCACGAAGTTGCAGGGGATCTCCACCACCGAGAAACCGGCGCACAGGACGTCGATGGTCATCGCGACCTCCAGGGCGTACCGGTTCAGGAAGGGCATCGCCGCTTTGAGCGCCTCCCGCGTGATGCACCTCTGGTAGGACATCGGGTTGTGGGAGTCCCACCCGGTCTTGCGGCGGATCAGGGAGCGCGCGATGCGCTGGGCGCGGGCGTTCTGGGCCTTCCCCTCGCCGGGCGGCACGGAGGAGGCGCAGTCCGCCAGCCCAGAGTTGACCGCCTCGACCAGGGCGGTCGCCTCGACGGCCGACTCGCCCAGGTCCGGGGAGAGGATGAGCAGGTGGCGGGCGGGCCCGTCTGCGCGGTCGCGCATGGCGGCCACCTTCACGCCCGTTTCGATGGCCGAGGCGCGGCCGCGTTCCACGGAGTGGCGCACGACGACGGCGCCGGCCGCCCGGGCGGCGCGGCCCGTGTCGTCGGCGGAGCCGTCGTCCACCACGATGAGCAGATCGACTCCTGGGATCGCGCGGCACGCCCGCACCGTCGCGGCCACGTCATGGCCGACGTTGTGCGCCGGTATGACGGCCGCGATCCTCTGGGGGGCCTTCCTGCCCGCAGCGCCTCGCGCATGGTTCACGGACAATATTGTAGGAGCGTTGGGCGCTGAAGGCCCGCTGTACTCCCGACGTGTGGCTGATTAAGCTGAGCTTCAGCGGATCGTCACCTGGCGGGAAACGAGCCCCTGGCGGACACGGCGCTCATCGGCGGTGAGGGCGTCGGTGAGCGTCAGCGCGCGGGCGAGCGCCTCGGCCATGGCGGCGACGCCTGGGGCCGCGTCCGCCGCCCCCACGCCCTCGCCGAGTTCGAAGACGGGGATCGGGATGCCGCAGGCGCGGAAGGCGCCGACGAAACGCGAGCCCTCGCCCACGTTCGCGCCGCCGTCAACGGCCAGGCGCGCGAGGGCCGTGAAGAGCGCGGACTCGTCGACGGCGGTCACGTAGCGCACGAAGTTGCGGTTCATCTCGCACCAGTAGGCGCCGGGCACGCCGGGGACGGCCTCGGTGGGGATGATCTCCTCGCGGTTGCGCTCCAGGGCGCGCCTGGTCTCGTCGTCGACCTCCTCGGAGGGGTCGAACCAGTAGGAGAAGTCGTCCTCCAGCGAGATGGAGGTGAAGCCCTGGGGGTCCAGGATGTCCTGGAGGCGCTCGGAGGGCTCGCGCACGTCCACGGGGACGACGCCCTCAGCGCCCCTGTCCTTCGCCGCGATGGCGGCCAGGACGGCGGCGCCCGCGTCGTGGGAGAGGTCCGCGGAGTTGAAGCGGGTCTGCAGGGCGACCAGGATGCGCCCGTCGGGGCGGATCATCGCGGGATGCCCGTCGGGCAGCAGGGTCACGAAGTCGAACTCGACGCCGCCGTGGGCCGCGTCGGTGCGCGCGGTGAGCGTGGCGCAGGGGATGATCTCGCGCATCGCGACCAGCTCGACCTCCTTGGCCAGCCCCTCGTAGGGACGCGCCACGAAGGGGATCGGCGGCCGGTAGGCGGCGAGTTTGGCGGGATCGGTGACCTTCTTGCGGCGGCTTGCTTTACCCATGGGGGCAATCGTAGCGGTTCCACCCGCCTGGTCACACGCGGGCGCCGGGCGGTCGAGCCAGGAGCGCGCCGGGCAGTCGCGCACCCTGTGCCCCGCGCTCCGCCCGCCCGCGCCCAGTGCGCGCAAGCGGATACTCCTGCACATAAATTTGCTTCGAGCGAAGATTTCTCGATAAAAAATATCTCAATCACCCCTCTTGCATTAAGATAGGGGTCATGATCCTGCTGAGATTCACTTTCAGGAACCACCGGTCCTTCCGCGACGAGGCGGTCTTCGACCTCACGCGCTCCCCCCTGAAGGAGAGGCTGAGGCCTCCCGAGGGGACCCATTGGGCCGATCACGTCCACCATATCGACGGCGTGTACGGCGCGAACGCGTCGGGCAAGTCGAACCTGCTCGACGCCCTCCGCTACGCGCTCATCGCCATCAAGAGTTCCGCGAGCACGTGGCTGGGGGCCCCCAAGTTCCCAAGGGCCCCCTTCGCGCTCGACCCCGCGCGCCTCGGCGACCTGAGCGAGTACGAGCTGGAGTTCGTCTCACAGGGAAGGCGCTACATCTACCGCTTCTCCGTCGACACCGAGGGCATCCGCGACGAGAGCCTCAAAGTCGTCAGGGAGCGGTGGACGAGTCTCCTCAAGCGCACCCAGGACGGGAAGGTCGCACGAGTGCGTGGACTGGGGCGCGTCGCGCGGCGCGAACTCGCGCTCTCGCGCGCCGCTGAAATGGACCACGAGGTCCTCGCGCCGATCAGGCGGGACCTCGTGGAGGGCTTCGACGTGTACCGCGTAGGGGACCGCGAGGTGAGGGCGCGCCTGGCGCGGATCGTCGAACTGCTCGCCGAGGGCGGACTCGAGTTCGACGAGCTCGTCACCCTCGCCCGGATCGCCGATACGGGCATCACCAGCATCCGCGTCGAGGAGCGCGAAGTCCCCGAAGAACTCCGCGAATTCTTCCGCAGGCTCATGCAGCGGGACAAACAGACCACCCAGGATATGGCGGACACCAATGGCGACTCGGGCCAGCAGACCGAAGCGGAGGACGCGCGCCTGGCCCGCGAGTTCATCGCCCGCAGCCTGGCCTTCACCCACGGCCGGGAGGGGGCGGACCTGCGCGAGCGCGACGAGTCCACGGGGACGATGGCGTGGCTGGCCCTGGGCACCGCGGTCCTCGACGCCCTGAGGAACGGCAGGGTGCTCGTCGTCGATGAGCTCGGCGCAGCCCTGCACCCCGATCTCTCCCGGATCATCGTCGACTGGTTCGAGGACCCCGATGTCAACGCCACCGGCGCGCAGCTGGTCTTCACCAGCCACGACATGTCCCTGATGGGCGCGGGCAGCGGCGAGCTGGCGAAACGCGAACAGGTGTGGCTGGTGGAGAAGGACGCGGAGGGTGTCTCGGAGCTCGTCAACCTGGGCGAGTTCGCCCTGCAACCGAGGAGCAACGTGCCCAAGCAGTACCTGGAGGGGCGTTTCGGAGCGGTGCCCTACACGGTCCCCTCCCTCATCCACAGCCTGCTCGACCGGAAGGGGGAATGAGGGACAGTGGGAAGCCGGAGGAGCAGACCCCGGAAGCAGCGGAAACGCCAGCGCCTCCCAAGGTACCTGGTGGTGACCGAGGGCGTCACCGAGCAGGAGTACCTTGAGTTGCTGAACCAACGGATTCGTAGCCGCCACATCAGCCTCGACATCAAGGTCAGTGGCGGAGACCCCTCGAAAGCACTGAGAAAATGCAAGAATACACTCCTCTGCGCGAGGAAGGACTACGACGGCGCCGTCATCGTCGTCGATGTCGATCAGCACGCCGCACTCGACGCCGTTCTCACCGAGTGCCGGAGCAGCGGCATCACCGCCATCGTCACGAACCCCTGCTTCGAACTGTGGCTGCTCTGGCACAGCGAGGACCACCACGCCCACATCGAACCCGGGAAGGCGGGTGAACGGTTGCAGTCGCTCAAGCACGTCGATGACGGGGACGGGAAGCACCTGGCGAAGAACTTCCCCATCGAGGGCCACACCGAAGCCGCTGAACGGGCCCGCCGCGCGTGGAACGGGCTCGCAGTCAACGAGCGGGGCCCCAATCCCTCCTCCGCGATGCCCTGGTTGATCGACCTGCTGGAGAACGGGCCGCAGGAGTAGCGCCCCGTCGTGCGCACGGGCCCCTGCGCACGAGGCCATGCGCCCTGCGCCCCGCCTGCCCGATCACACGCGGGCGCCGGTTCCCTGGAACCAACCAGCGAGCCCGGACGCGCGTCCACCCGGTCACACGCGGACGCCGGGCGCGCGCCGTGGGCGTAGCGTTGGGGCATGAGTGTTGTGCTGAAGCGAGTGTACGAGGAGCCCTCCCCCGACGACGGCTACCGGGTGCTGGTGGACCGCCTGTGGCCCAGGGGCGTGCGCAAGGACGAGTTGGACTACGACGAGTGGGCGAAGGACGTCGCGCCGTCGGCGGACCTGCGCAGGGCGTGGCACCACGGGGAGATCACCGACAGCGCCTTCCGCCAGGAGTACGCCGCGCAGCTCGACGGGAACCCCGGCGTGGCGGCGCTGGCCGAACGGGCCCGCCGGGGCCGGGTCACCCTGTTGTTCGCGGCGAAGGACACCGCGCGCTCGCACGCGCACATCCTCAAGGCGGCGATCGAGGCGGCCGGGGCCACAACCGCCGGGTGACCGGCGGCTCCACCCGCTCCGCGGACGACTGCCCGCCCGCCGCCCCCTTCGCGCGCCGAACACCACGCGCCGGTCGGGCGGAGGGTGGCCCCCGCCTCGGAACCCGCCTCAGTCGTGCGAGATGGCCCTCACCGCTCCCAGGCCGGAGCGGTAGGACTCCAGGAAGCGCTCGTACCCGGCGACGCCCTCGGCGGTGGGCTCGCAGGTCGTGGCCCGCGCCCCGGTGAACACGCGGGAGGCCAGGTAGTCCGGCAGGGACAGGCCGTGGGAGTCGGCGGCGTAGCGCGCCAGGACGGCGATGCCCCACGCTCCGCCCTCGCCCGCGGTCTCCCCCACCGTCGTGGGGATCCCCAGCGAGTCGGCGAGGAGCTGCTGGGCGACGCCCGGGGTCTTGAAGAGCCCGCCGTGGGCGAAGAGCCTTTCGAGGACCACGCCCTCGCCGCGCAGGACATCCACTCCAACGCGCATCGGCGCGAAGACCGTCATGAGTTGGACGCGGAAGGCGTTCGCCAGGGTGAAGGCGGCGTCCGGCGTGTGGGTGAACAGGGGGCGCGCGGACTCCAGGCCGAGCAGGGGCTCGCCGGAAAGGGTGTTGTAGGCCAGCAGGCCCCCTCCGTCCGCGTCGCCGGTCATCGCATTGCGGTAGAGCAGGTCGTAGGCCCTGGGGACGGGGACCTCCGTGCCCGCCAGGCGCGCGAACTCGACGAACAGGGAGACCCACGCGTCGATCTCGGAGGAGCCGTTGTTGGAGTGGACCATCGCGACCGGCGAGCCGTCGGGGGTGGTCACCATGTCGATCTCCAGGTGGAGGTTGTCCAGCGCCTTCTCCAGGACGACCATGAGGAACACGGAGGTCCCGCAGGAGATGTTGCCGCTCTTGGGGGCGACGGCGTTGGTGGCGACCATCCCCGTCCCGGCGTCGCCCTCGGGCGGGCACATGGGGATTCCGGGGCGCAGGGCCCCGGTCGGGTCGATCAGGAGGGCCCCCTCCTCGGTGAGGGCCCCCGCATCGTCGCCGGCGGACAGGACGGTGGGCAGGAGCTTGGCGAGGTCCCAGGGCACCAGGCGGTCGACCAGGTTCGCGTAGGCGGACAGGCACCGCGCGTCGTAGGAGCCGGTGGCGGGGTCGATGGGGAACATGCCGGAGGCGTCGCCGACGCCCAGGACGTGGCGGCCGGTGAGCTGCTCGTGGACCCATCCGGCCAGCGTGTTGATGGAGGCGACGCGCATGACGTGGGTCTCGCCCGAGCAGATCGTCTGGTGGAGGTGGGCGACGGACCAGCGCAGGGGGATGTTGACGCCGAAGAGCTCGGACAGCTCGGCCGCGGCCTCGGCGGTGTTGGTGTTGCGCCAGGTGCGGAACTGGGCGAGCTGGCGCCCTTCCGCGTTGAAGGCCAGGTAGCCGTGCATCATCCCGGAGACGCCGATGGAGCCGTAGGTGGTCGGCGTGAGCCCGTACTCGTCGCGCACGTCGTCGACCAGCGACGCGTAGGCGCTGCGCAGCCCCGCGCGGACCTCGTCGAGGGAGTAGGACCACAGGCCGTCGTCGAGGTGGCTCTCCCAGCCGTGCGAGCCCGAGGCGAGGACCTGGTGGTCGGGTCCGATCAGAACGGCTTTGATGCGGGTGGAGCCGAATTCGATTCCGAGTGCGGTGTCGCCGTCCTCGATGAGTGCTTTCGCGTCGGTGGTCACTGTGTCCTCCGTGGTCGTCGTTGACGAGGCCGGGGCGGGTCCCCGGGAAAGTCTGCTGTTAACGGTAACACCAAGAGCGCGGCGCCGGTAGATTCTCGGAAAGCAACTCAGAGGAGCTCTGCGGGCGCCGGTCGCCCCAGCGGCCCGGCGGCCCCTCCGGCGCCCCCGGTGAAGAGCACCCGCAGACGGTCGATGAGGGCCAGTTCCGCCTCGGTGAGCGGCCTGGCAGCCCCGCGCTCGACGAGGACCAGGGCCACCGACGCGTAGACATCCGAGGCCAGGGGCAGGGCCTGTTCGTCGATACGGCCCTGTGCCCACTGGCGGAACACCGACCGGAACATCTGGCGGAGCCGCTCGCGCAGGTCGGAGCCGCCATCCCCGCGAACTGCCAGGAGCGTGGTCAGGGCGCGCCCGTTGCGCGCGTAGAAGTCCGCAAGGCGACGGCTCAGGGCAGCTCCGTCCCCTCCGCCGAGCCACATGCCCTCGATGGCCGGGGCGATGTCCTCCAGGAGGAGGGAGACCACCTCGGCCAGGAGGGCGTCCTTGTCCGCGTAATGGGCGTAGAAGGTGGTGCGCGACACCAGGGAGGCAGCGCATATGTCGGTGACGCTCACGTGGGCGTAGGGCTTGGCCCGGCACGCCGTGACGAGGCCGGACCGGATCGCGCGCCGCGTCTTGCGGATGCGCAGGTCCAAGTCCTTCTCGGCGTCCCGCCCGTGCGTTCCGGCCGCTCGCAAGTACATGCCCCTCCGATCATCGCCGCTGTATCCGTACACCTATCCTACGGATACCGGATCCACTGTCCAGTATCAGACACTCCATCCGTTATTGTGCGTTTCCCCGTTGCGCACGAACGCGTAGCCTCGGAGCATGTTCACGCACTACACCGGCAACCGGCAGTTCGACCTCCAGCTCAACCGCTCCCTCGGCCCGGTCCTGGACCGGGCGGGCGTAGGGCGCCTGGCCGCAAGGGTCCTCCCGCGCATCCACTCCACCGGCCAGATCACGCAGTTCGCCGGGCGCCTGGCCGCGCGCTTCGAGTCCCAGGGGGACACGGCGGCCGCATGGCGCCTGCACTCCCTGGCCGCCTTCTACCTGCCCGTGGACGACCCTCGCAAGCGCCGCTTCATCAGCGCCATGTCGGCCGCCTTCGACGAGTCGCACCGGGGCCTCGCGCTGACCCGGCACGCTGTGCCCTACGGCGACGGCGAGCTCACTGCGATGCGATGGGAGGCGGACCCGGCGGACCGCGCCCGCTTCCCCCACGCGCCTGCCACCCTCGTCATGATGAACGGCTTCGACGGCTACGCCGAGGAGATCATGGGGTTCGCCGAGCGCTTCCCCTCCCGCCCCTTCGACATCATCACCTTCGACGGGCCCGGCCAGGGGCACACGGCACTGGCGGGGATGCCCCTGGAGCCGCACTGGGAGCTCCCGACGAACGCGGTCCTGGACCACTTCGGCCTGACGAGCGCCGCTGCCCTGGGGGTGTCCTTCGGGGGCTACCTGGTGATGCGCGCCGCCGCCCACGTCCCGCGCATCAGCCACGTCATCGCCTTCGACATGATGTACCGGCTGCTGGACGGGCTGACGATGCCGCTTCCCCGGCCCCTGCGCCTCCTCGTCGCCCCGGTGGTCGAGCGCGCCCGTCCCGCGTGGTTGATCGACGCCGCCATGTCGATCGGTCCGCGCGCGAGCGCCGACATCGCGTGGAAGCTGCAGCAGGCGCGCACCCTGACGGGGCTGAGCAGGCCCAGCGACGTGCTGCGGGCGCTGGGCGCGTACACGATGGAGCCCCTGGCGGGCAGGATCCGCCAGCCCTGCCTGGTGATGGCGGGGGACGCGGACCAGTACGTCCCCTTCGAGCGTCTGGCCGACGTGCGCCGCGTCCTGGCGGGCGCCGAGTCCGTGGACGTGGAGGTGTTCCTCCGGGCGCAGGACCCGGGCATGGCGGAGCACTGCCAGATCGGCGATCCGGACCGCGCCTTCGCGGTCATGGGCGAATGGCTCAGCGCGCCCCGTCCGCCCCACAGCGCTCCAGGACCACGCGCATGACGGCGGCGGCCCCGTCGTTCTCGACGGCGGCGGTGACGTGGTCGGCGCAGGCGCGCACCTCCTCGGTGGCGCCGCCCATCGCGGCGCCGAAGAACGCCCACTCGATCATCGCGATGTCGTTGGTGCCGTCGCCCACCGCGACGGTGCCGTCCCGGGGGACCCCCAGCCGCGAGCGCAGCCACTCCAGGGCGCTGGCCTTCGTGGCGCCCAGGGGGCCGATGTCCGCCCACGAGGTCCATCCGACGAAGACCTCGTAGCGGTCGGCGGCGCTCAGGGAGTGGATGGCGCGGTCGAACTCCTCGCGCCCCATGCCGGGCGCCCGGACGACGATCTTGGGGGTCGGGGTGGAGCGCATGCGCTCGAGCGGGATGATCTCGGACCCCTGCTCCAGCTCCCCGGGCGGGAAGGGCGCGGACAGCAGGCGCTTGGCCCCGGGGACCGCGGAGTAGAAGACCGCTTCCGGCATCGCCTCCAGGGCGGAGTCGATCAGGGGCGCGGGGTCGAGGAACTCCTGCCGCACCACCTCCACCCCTCCCCCGCTCACCCTCAGGACGGTGGCGCCGTTGTTGCACACGACCCACCCGTCGGTGAAGCCGAGCTCGTCGAGGACGTCGAACATCTCGTCCTCGGGGGCGCGGCCCGACGCGATGACGACCTGGGCGCCCGCCGCGGCGAGCTCCCGGATCCCGGCGCGCACGTGGTGGGAGGCCCCCCTGGGGGTGAGGACGGTCCCGTCGATGTCGAGGGCCACCATCACCTTGTCCGCCTCGTGGGGGAAGGCGGGGGGCAGGGCGCGGCGGGCCTCGTCGACGACCTCGGCGAAAGGCCGGGTCGGCTCGCCGGAGCCGGGAACCGTCAGGAAGGACGCCTCGGCCATGTCAGCGCACCGGCTCGAGCGCTTCGACGCCGCCCAGGTAGGGGCGCATCGCCTCGGGCACGCGGATGGAGCCGTCGGGGCGCTGGTGGTTCTCCAGGAGGGCGACCAGCCAGCGCGTGGTGGCCAGCGTGCCGTTGAGGGTGGCGACGGGGGCCGTGCCGTCCTCGCGGCGCTCGCGAATGCCCAGGCGGCGGGCCTGGAAGGTCGTGCAGTTCGAGGTCGATGTGACCTCCATGTAGCGCTCCTGGGTGGGCAGCCACGCCTCGCAGTCGAACTTGCGGGCGGCGGAGGTGCCCAGGTCGCCGGCCGCCGTGTCGATGACGCGATAGGGCAGCTCGACCTTGGCCAGCATCTCTTCCTCCCACGCAAGGAAGCGCTGGTGCTCCTCGGCGGCGTCCTCGGGGCGGCAGTAGCTGAACATCTCGGCCTTGTTGAACTGGTGGACGCGGATGATGCCGCGCGTGTCCTTGCCCGCGGCGCCCGCCTCGCGCCTGTAGCAGGTGGACCAGCCGAGGTAGCGCTTGGGGCCGTCGCTCAGATCCAGGATCTCGTCGGCGTGGTAGCCGGCCAGGGCGACCTCCGAGGTGCCCGTCAGGTAGAGGTCGTCGGCGGGCAGGTAGTAGATCTCGTCGGAGTGCTCGCCCAGGAAGCCGGTGCCGCCCATGATCTGGGGGGACACCAGGGTCGGGGTCATCATCGGGACGAACCCGGCCCGGTGGGCCTGGTCGAGGGCCATCGACATGAGCGCGAGCTCCAGGCGGGCGCCGACGCCCTTGAGGTAGTAGAAGCGCGCGCCCGACACCTTCGCGCCGCGCTTCGTGTCGATCGCGTCCAGTCCCTCGCCCAGGGCGAGGTGGTCCTTCGGCTCGAAGCCCTCGGCCGCGAAGTCGCGGGGGGCGGGCCCCTCGTGGCGCAGCACGGTGTAGTCGTCCTCGCCGCCGCGGGGGACGCCGTCGAGCACCAGGTTGGGCAGTTGGCGCGCGAGGCGGTCGGCCTCGGCGCCGGCGGCGTTCGCCCGGGCCTCGGCGGCCTTTACCTGTTCGGCGAGCTCTTTGGCCTTGGCGAGGATCGCGGGGCGCTCCTCCTTGGAGGCCCGTCCGACGGACTTGGAGACCTCCTTCTGGGTGGCGCGCAGCGATTCGAACTCCTGCAGGGCCCCTCGGCGGGCGGCGTCGGCCTCGATGATCTCGTCGACGAGGCCGGGGTCGGCTCCGCGGGCGCGCTGGGAGTCTTTGGCGGGTTCGGGGTTCTCACGCAGTGCACGCACATCAATCATGCACTCATCCTAGGCCACCCGGTGGCGATCCCGATTGCGCGTCCACCCAGCCCCGGGGCGGTCGGGCGCCCGGCAGGAGGAGGCGTTGCTGCCCCCGCCCCTATGGCTTACCTGCTGGTAACCAGAGGTATTCCGCGGAATATAATCAACTCTTGAAACTGTGCGTACTCCTTACCACAGTTATCCACCTTTGGTGCGTAATCTTGTGGACGACGACCACGCGCCGTCAGCGGCCATCTCCACACGGAAGCCCGCCCCACGGCTACTCTGGGCGCATGAGCATTCCCAAGTGGTTAGTCGCGGCGGTCCTGGGCGCCAGCGCCATCGGTGCAGGGCGCGCGGCCGTCGCCCTGACGAGACGGGCGAGGAGGCGATCAGCGCTCTCGGTCCCCTCTCCCCCCGCCGACCCCGCCGAGGGGCTGCTGCGCCCCTGGATCGTCATGAACCCGTCGAAGCACGAGGACCCCGCGGCGTTCCGCGCGCTCGTGGACCGCGCCGCGATGGACCTGGGCGCCGGCCCGCCCCACTGGTTGGAGACCACGCGGGAGGACCCCGGGGCGGGCCAGGCCGTCGAGGCCGTCTCACGGGGGGCGGCCGTCGTGATCGCGGCGGGCGGCGA